>WNFS01000361.1_pt1 | contig 51743 bp, 46 predicted proteins | sample 5400141 | NCBI WGS metagenome assembly WNFS01 (sample SAMN13153358, study PRJNA577476) | soil metagenome | isolation source: 60 cm saprolite under Madrone tree | place: USA:California | collected 2016-06-14
GTCTCCGAAAACTTGTCGGCGTATGAACTTGGGTATCGCACTCAGGCTTCCGAGCGGTTCTCTCTGTCGTTGGCAACTTTTTATAACGTCTACGACAACCTCCGTAGCATCGAGCGTCAAAATCCTCCGGCTCCTCTTCCTGTTGTGATCGCCAACGGCTTAAAAGGAGAGTCCTACGGAGCAGAGTTGACCGGCGATTACCGAATTACGGATCGTTGGCGGCTCAGAGCGGGCTACACAGAGCTGCGAATCCATATTTGGCCCGGGCCAGGCAGCACCGACACCAGCCGCGGCAGCGGCGAATCGCACGATCCAAATCGCCAATTCTTCCTGCGTTCATCGGTGGATTTGCCACGCCATGTGGAATTCGACGCCGCGTTTCGTTCTGTGGCTGGCATCGCCAATCAGGCGGTGCCCGCCTATAGCGAGTTGGATATGCGCTTGGCTTGGCAACCAAATCCAAGGCTGGAATTCTCTATCGTCGGTCAAAACCTCCTGCACGATCGGCACGCGGAGTTTGGTTCTCCAAATACCCGCAAGGAGATCGAACGCAGCGTTTACGGAAAGGTCACATGGCGATATTAAGACCAACAATGCATTCGGCAGGAAGACGGCACCTGAAGGCATCGCTTTGGACGTGGCTGGTCGCTTTCGCGTTGTTGTTTTCGGGCGCACAAAATATCTCTGCGCAATCAGTTTCCAAGGAGTATCAGGTCAAAGCTGCCTTCCTCTATAACTTTTCCCAGTTTATTGAATGGCCGGCGCGTGCACTTTCCGGCCAATCACCTCTGGTTATTGGCGTCCTCGGCGCAAATCCATTTGGTGATTATCTTGAGGAAATTGTGCGCGGCGAAAGAGTGGGCAATCACCCGTTGCTTGTTCGGCGTTTTCATCAAGTTTCAGAGGTCCAGAACTGTCACATTTTGTTCATCAGTCAGTCCGAGGCCAATCAACTGGAGCAGATTCTCGCGTATGTGAGAGGCCGGAACATTCTCACCGTAGGAGATATTGATAACTTTGCTGTACGTGGTGGGATGATTCGTTTTGTCACCGAAAATAACAGGATTCGCTTCAGAATAAACCTGGCGGCCGCTAGAGGCGCCAACTTGATAATCAGCTCCAAGCTTCTGCGGGCCGCGGAAATCGTCGGTTAGATACAGGATTGAGCCATGCTGCTTAAAGACATACCAATCCGGCGGAAGTTGATAGCGATCAATTTACTCACCAGCATGGTCGTGTTGGTGCTGATGATCGTGTCGGTGTTCACGTATGAGTATTTGAGACTCCGCCAAGGGACGGTACGGCAGCTTTCAACGGTCGGAAACATCATCGCTGCCAATAGTACGGCCGCGCTGGCTTTCGCCAATCAAAAGGACGCGGAAGAAATTCTCCTCGCCCTGAAAGGTAAACCACAAATCATCGCCGCCGCGCTCTATGACAAGGATGGAAAACTGTTCTCGAAATACTCCGAAAACCCCGCCGCCGACTCCTTGCCAGTTCAACCGCAAGAAGATGGGTTTCAATTCCAACGCGAGTTTTTAATCGGTTTCCAACCGGTGATGCAGGACGACAAGAGACTTGGCACACTCTATCTTAAATATGACATGGGGGCGGTTATGCGTGAATGGTTGTCCGCCTCTATCGGCATCGCCGTCGGGGTGATGATGATTGCCTTGCTGGTGGCTTATCTGCTTTCCATAAAGCTCCAACAACAGATCTCGCAACCCATTCTCGCGTTGGCTGGAACGGCGAAGTCCATTTCAGAACGGCAAGATTTTTCTGTTCGGGCCGAGAAACTGGGCAATGATGAATTGGGATTATTGACCGATGCATTTAACCAAATGCTAGCCGAAATCCATCAACTGAATGCGACCCTCGAACAACGCGTCGCCGAGAGAACGGCTCAGCTTGGATCTGCAAACAAGGAGTTGAAGCGTGAGGTTGCGGAGCGAACCAGTGCAGAACACGCCCTGTCTTCGGCACTGGAAAAAGAGCGTCTCCTCTTGAACGGCGCTGTGGATGTCATCTGTACCGTGGACGCTGACGGAAGGTTTGTCAGCATCAATCCCGCCTGTCAGCAAATGTGGGGCTATAGCCAGGAAGAACTCATCGGCCGCAAATACATTGAACTGGTTGTTGCCGAAGATGTTGCCAGGACCAATGAAGCGTCGGCAAAGATAATGGGCGGCGAAAGGGCCACAGACTTTGAGAATCGCTACCTGCATAAAGATGGCTCGCAGGTACACGTCATGTGGACGGCCTCGTGGTCCGAGAACCAGCAATTATTTTTCTCCGTCGCGCGCGATATTACTCAACGCCACCTGGTCGAGGAGAAACTAAAGAAATCCACGGCCGAACTCGAACGCAGCAATTCAGAGTTGCAGGATTTCGCCTCGGTGGCTTCACACGATCTCCAGGAACCGCTCCGCAAGATCCAGTCATTCGCTGATGAACTGAAAGTGTCGATGGGCAATAAGATCGACGACGATGAAAAGGACACTCTGGACAGGATCATCGCCGCGGGGGAACGCATGCGTACCCTCATCAATGACCTGCTCGCCTTCTCCCGCGTCACTTCCATGGCTAAGCCATTTGCCATGGTGAATCTGAATCTAATAGTTAAGGAAGTGATGTCGGATCTCGAGGCGCGCATGCAACAGACGAATGGTCTGGTCGAGGTTGGCGATCTGCAAACGATCGATGCCGACCCGATGCAAATATACCAACTGTTGCAGAATTTAATTGGCAACGGGCTGAAGTTCCACGCTCCTGGTGTGCCTCCTATCATCAAGATCAGTGGCGAGAACGGCGGCCCAAACTATCGGTTGTCAGTAACTGATAACGGCATCGGATTTGACGAGAAATATGTCGACCGAATCTTCACAGTATTTCAACGCCTCCATGGGCGCAAAGAGTACGAAGGAACCGGAATAGGCCTGGCCATCTGCCGGAAGATCGCCGAGCGCCATGGCGGGCAGATAATAGCCCGCAGCTCGCCCGGCGCGGGGTCAACATTCACAGTCACGCTTCCCCTGAAGCAGTCGAATGAGGAGAAACCTTGAAGGAGAATAGAAAACCAATGCAGATCCTGATGGCCGACGACGACGAAGATGATCGTCGCGCGGTCGCGAAAGCGTGGCAGACATCGCGCGCGGCTAACCCAATTGAGTTCGTTAATGACGGCGAGCAATTAATGGACTACCTCCAGCGGCGTGGACCATACTCCAGCCTACCCGCCGGTTCACGGCCGGGTCTCATCCTGCTGGATCTGAACATGCCGAAAAAAGACGGGCGTGAAGCGCTCATGGAGATAAAAGCTGATCCCAACTTGCGACAGATTCCTGTCATCGTCCTGACAACCTCGAAGGCTGAAGAAGATGTCTATCGCACGTATGATCTCGGAGCCAATTCTTTCATCACCAAGCCGGTCACGTTTACTGCGCTGGTAGAGCTTGTTCAGTCCATTGGCAACTACTGGATCGAAATCGTTGAATTGCCGAACGATGAAATGCGAGCTGAATAATGCCGCAACCAATAATTAAAGTACTGCTGATTGAAGATGATGAAGAGGATGTATTCATCACTCGCAAGCTCCTCTCGCGCATCGAGGGAACGGCATACGCGCTTGATTCGGTGTCAACTTACGAGGCCGGTCTTGAAGCCATCCTCAAGGACAAACATGATATTTGCCTGCTCGATTACCGGCTGGGTGCGCGCAACGGACTTGAATTCCTGACTGAGGCCGTCGAAAAAAGCTGCAAGACTCCCATGATCTTGCTGACGGGAGCGGGAGATCGCGAGGTCGATCTGAAAGCCGCCAAAGCGGGAGCCTCGGATTATATGGTCAAGGGCGAAATCACTACGCCGATCCTGGAGCGTTCGATCCGCTACGCTACTGAAAACAAGAAGATCCGGATCTTACGCGATTCTGCGGTGGAATCGGCGCGGCTGAAGTCTGAATTTCTGGCGAATATGAGTCATGAGATCAGGACGCCTATGAATGGCGTGATCGGGATGACGAACCTGCTGCTTGAAACCGACCTTAACACTGAACAGAAGGAAATGACCCAGACGGTTAAGGTATGCGGTGATTCTCTACTCACAATCATCAGCGACATTCTGGACTTTTCGAAAATTGAAGCTGGAAAACTTAGCTTGGAAAAGTTCGACTTTGACCCTCGCTACACGGTTGAATCTGTTATCGAATTACTTTCTGAGCAGGCAAATAGCAAGGGTATCGAACTGGCGGCGCTTGTGCATAGCAGTGTTTCGGCTGGCTTGCGCGGCGATGCCGGACGGTTGCGACAGGTCCTCACCAATATGATAGGTAATGGCATTAAGTTTACTGAGCAGGGAGAAGTTTTTGTCCAGTTAACACAAGAAACAAACGCAGAGGGTGACCCGATTCTTCGCTTCACTATTAAGGACACCGGCATTGGGATTCCGGCAGACGTGCAGCTCAGCTTGTTCCAGCCTTTCACACAAGCAGATGGCTCGACAACCCGCAAATATGGTGGCACCGGGTTAGGCTTGGCGATCTCAAAGCAACTTATCGAATTAATGGGTGGCGAGATCGGCTTTGCGAGCGAGCCCGGCCAGGGGTCAACTTTTTGGTTTACCTTGCCTGTCGAAAATCAACTCTCCGGTACAACAACTACTGTTTTGCTTCCGCCCGATCTCAGTGATTTGCGAGTGCTGATCGTAGAGCGCAACGAAACGCATCGAAGAGTTCTGGTTCATCAAACCCACGCCTGGGGTATTGTCTCGAGTGAAGCCGAAGACGGCCCGGGCGCCCAAAAGTTAATCAATTCTGCTGCGGCCAAAGGCGAGCCTTATGATCTGATACTACTCGATATGGAGACCATAGAGGATGGTTTCGAGTTTGTGCGCACTCTCAAGAACGACAGCCGAACCGCGGGCGTACGTGTAGTGCTTCTTTCCTCATCTGGTCAGCGCGGGCACGGAGAGGTAGCGCGCCACTTTGGAGTTGCTGCATACCTCACGAGGCCCGTACGCGAGGCCCAACTCTTCGATTGTCTCGCCACAGTGATGGGTAAAGTCAACGGCGATTCAGTCGGCCTGCACACCCCCAAACTTGTCACCCGGCATAGCCTGATCGAGGAACAAAGGAAATCAAATGTGCGGATTCTTCTCGTCGAAGATTACGTTATCAACCAGGATGTGGCGCAACGACAACTCAAAAAACTGGGTTATGGCGCTGATGTTGTCGACGATGGATTCGCGGCACTGAAAGCCCTGGAGCTGGACTTGTACGACGTGGTGCTGATGGACTGCCAAATGCCGGTGCTGGACGGGTATAAAGCGACCGCGGAAATCCGTAAGCGCGAGGCCGTCGTCAGTGGTGGCAGGCACACTCCAATAATCGCCATGACGGCCAACGCCATGATGGGAGATCGTGAAAAGTGCATCGCTGCGGGCATGGATGATTACATCACCAAGCCAATTCAATCTGAGGATCTACAAAGAGTGCTGGAACAATGGTCACCCCCATGGCCGCCCCAATCGTCAACCCAACGGTCACCCCTGCCGGCTAAGAAGGTTGGAGCAAACCAGGTTGCCTCCAGTAAAGACACATTACTTCCTGTTGACAAAAAGCGACTTCTCGATGCCGTCGGCGACGGAGGGCAAATTCCACCTGAATTCGTCGAGTTTTATCGAAATCAGATGTCTGAAGAATTGAATAGACTGAGAATAGCGATCCGTTCGGGGTCGGCTGATGAAGTGACTCAGATTGCGCATGGGTGCGCGGGTATGAATGCCAATTGCGGCATGCTTGCCGTGGTCGGGCCGCTACATGAATTGGAGCGAATGGCGCGTGAGGGGAATCTGGATGGCGCCGAACTGATAGCCGAGCAAGTCAACGTTGGCCTCGAGCGCATCCATCTGGTTCTGACCACGATGCTGTAAAGCAAACTGTTAGTTTGCGTTCGTGGGATGCCATTCCCGCTGAATGCAACGACTGGTCGCAAATTAAAAGGTTGCTTTACCAGTTGGTTACTTAATGCGTAATGAGGAGAGACAACGATGAAAACGATCGTCATCATCGAGGACCACCCGGTACTCATAAGCATATATCGAAACAAGTTCATTGCAGAGGGGTTTCAGGTGGAAATCGCCTCTGACGGGGAGAGCGGACTTGAATTGATTAATCGTATCAAGCCAAGTCTGGTTGTGCTGGACTTAGCGATGCCAAGAGTAAATGGCATCGAGGTGCTGAAGCGGCTTCGTGCGAATCCTTTATTCCAGACTTTGCCTATAGTTGTCTTTTCTGATTCCGCCTGGCAACAGCAAGCATGGAAAGAAGGAGCGACAATGGTGCTCTCAAAATCCGGACACACTCCAAGCGAGGTTGTGGAGTCCGTTCGCAACCTATTGCCTCCGGACGAGTCGCAGATCGAGGAGGCTCTGGCAAACAACGCAGCGTTCCTCGCAGGCGCCTCCGCACTCACTGGAAAAGCCACTCAAAGTAATCGCACGGAAGGCCAGGTACTTTTGGTGGAGGATCACTACGACATACGAACCACCATCTCCTCGGCACTGGATCGATCCGGCTTCAAGGTAACCGGTGTGGAAAGTCATGCTGCTGCTTTGTACCAGGTAGAAGCCAGGGAATTTGACGCATTCATAGTCAACCGCTTATGTCCGGATGGAATAGGCCTCGCGTTGTGCCGCCAACTCAGGGGGTTGTATGCGCAAACGCCGATTGTCATGTATTCAACCGCGACCCTGAAGATCACGCAAGAACAACGTCTGCAGGCCGGAGCTAGTGCCTACCTGACGGAGGCAGCAGATATTTTGAACCCGGGACCAATCTTGTTGACATTGATCGATGAAGCAAAGGTGGCTTCACGTTCAGTTGATAGCAACATGACGGACGAATTGGAAATAGTCCCTGTGTGACCTATGTGTGCCAACGCACCGACAGGAAGGAGTTTTCCAGTTATACTTATTCACCACTCATTGGACTCGCCCGTTGGTAACATGATCAGGCATGCCTGGTTATCAGCAACCAACGCGATAATCTGCCTTTAAGATTACGGTCAGTTGCTGCACCGAAGTTCTCGCCCAGAAAGCTTCAATCGCATAATTGTTTCTTTAAATAGCATCGGCAAATCAAGAGAAGATGCTGAGTTCACTTTGTGGGCCAGTGTAATCCGTTTTGCCTGGAACATGAGAGCCTCAAAGGAGATTTAATGAGAGTTGGATTTTTGGTTGTCGGAATAGGCTTGTTTATCTGCTGTACTAAATTTCATTCAGCTGAAGGACAACAAGCACAAGGAGAGTTAAAGAAGAAAGCAGAAGTAGCGGAGAAAAAACAGACGCAAGAGAAAGCGCCGGAAGAGTCTACAAATAAGTCTGAAGAGAGCAAAGACGTCAAGCCGAAAAAGATATGGTCGCTCAAGCTGGGTGGTGAGCTTACGAACTATTTCATATCCGAGTCGCACGCATTTTACAGTGACCATGAGCGCCACTGGTTAGAGACGAGCCTACGTCTTGACGGAACCGTCCGTTATAAAAACTTCACTGCCGGCGTCAGCGGCCTGGGCATCAAGACTACAGGGCAAGACTCGTACGGCACGGCCACGATTCCAGCCGGAGCGCCGCCGGGCACAAAGACGCCCAGCGCATTTCCCAGTTTCCATCTCGACCAGGCTTACGTCCAACTCGATCGCATCGGCGGCCTCCCGCTCAAGGCGACACTCGGCAGACAGCACATCACTGTCGGGTCGCAATTTCTCATCGGCGACGGAGTCTATGACGGCTTTTCGAAGCAGACGCAGCAGGGCGTCTTTCACAGCCCCCGCAAGGGTTTCGACGCACTGAGGGTCGAGTGGGATGTGAAGAAGACGCATTTTGATTCGTTCATCTACCGCGTGGATCCCACTTGGGACGGCGGCGGCAGGCGCGATGGACTCCTCGGCGGCCTCGATGTCTGGCGCACCTTCGCGGAGACCAAAGGGACTTATGCCGCCGGACTCTTTTATCGCTCATCGCGCTCCAAGCTGGATAACGACATGGCAATTTTCAACGTGCGCGGTGAACAACCCCTCAAATTGCTCCAGGGTTTGACGGTGAGCGGCGAGTTCGCTTTGGAGTTTGCCGGCAGATGCCGCAACGCCACCTACTGCACGACCATCGGGCAGAAGATGAACGAGCAGTCATGGCATGCCGAGGTTGCTTATGAAGCGAAGACACGGCGCCTACATCCTTTCGCGGAGGCGGGCTATGTTTATTACTCGAAAGATTTCACGCCGATTGCGACCGGCTTCTCCGACTGGGGCAAGTGGTATCTGGGAAACCAGATTGATTGGATCATCTTCGGAACAAACACGAAAATCATCCGCGCGCAGGCTGGTCTCTGGCCTACTTTGACGATCAAGCTGCGCGCGTTATTTCACAATACCAGGCAGGTCGAAAACACAGGCACGAGCACGGGCGGCAGCCTCGCCAACGAAGTGAGCTTCATCGGCGAGTGGTATCCGCGAGAGAACCTCTGGTTCAACGTGAGCTTAGGCCATTCCCAACCGGGACCAGCGCTGGCGGCTTCGGGACTGGGCAACCCGTTCGCGTTTCTGAACTCGGGAGCCGTGCCCACGGGGACGAGAAACTCTTTGGACGTGGTGTTCGCTACGAGTTGGCGCTTCTAACAAATGGCTGCGGAGCAGGAGAGAGTGTCGTTGATGAGAAAAAAAATATTTATTGCCGTCGGGTTGGCGTTGTTTAGTCTCACGGCTGTTTGGCAATTCGCGTTAGTGCCGCGGCTGACGGAACGCATTCCGGCGGGCTGGCAATGGGGGGCCAATTACATTGGCTATCAAACTTATCTTGATCCTAAGACCCGAAAGGTGCCTGAGAAAGATGTGCCCACCACCTATAGTCAAACCATCAATATCGTCGCTAACTCACATCAGCCCGGCTCTGTGGAGCTGGACGACAGATATTTAATTCACGACATTGCCAGCGGAAAGGTGACTTATGAGTATAACTACGTCGCGGCGGTCGACCCGCGAACCGGCGCGCACCTGAAGCGGGAGTACCGCGGCGACTATTTTTTGTTCCCGCGCAGTGTTGAGCGAAAGACATATAACCTGCGTTTCTCTTATCTCAAGGGTATTCCCGTCACTTTTCAAGGAGAAGAAGAGGTCACAGGTCTCGCTACCTATCTCTTCACCTATCGCGGACGCGGCGAGTACACGGAGTCTTACGCTGGGACAGCGGAATATCCGGGCGTTCAGGTGAAGCCGGGGCAGGAGATCAAGTGCGCTGACGATCAGTTTGTCTTCAAGGCGTGGGTCGAGCCGGTCACGGGAGAGATTATCAAGATAGAGGAGAACTGCCTTGCGAGTGACTATATCTATGAAATTGCGACCGGCAAACAGCTTGAAGCGGTTGACCGGTGGAGTGGCGAGACTGCCGGGAATGATGTCGTCAATCGGGTAGAGACAGTTAGCCGCGAACGCACGAGGCTCGTTTGGCAAACACGTTACATCCCTACCGGCCTGTTTGTGGCCGGGTTGCTGTGCTTCGGGCTCGTCCTGCTTCCGAAAAAGGCCATTCGAAAATGAGGATCAAACTAGACTCGTCGATTGCGACCAAGTGGTTGGCCTTCCAGGTCGTCGGACTCGGTCTCATTCTGTTCCTGGTCGGCTTATATGAATATCGCATGATTCGCACGCACACCTACGACGACATAAAGAATTCGGGTACCGAGGTCAACCTGCTCATAAAAGAGGTGTTGGCGGACGAACCCGAACGCTTTAACAACCTCGAACCCACTGTCGTGCGCCTGGCGACGAAGGTTCCCAACATCGAACGGATCAGCATTACAGACCAATCGCACCACATCCTCGCCGATTCCAAGACCGCGATGGTTGGGCAGGCGGTGGATGAGAGCAAGGTTCTCGCACTGCTGCGGGAGCAGGGTGAGGTTGTTTCTTTCTTTGAGGCCGGCGGAGAGAAACTCATGCGGCTGAGTTACGCGATTGAGGGGAGCTATGATCCGGTCCATAAAAGCAACGTTATCGGTGTGCTGACGATGGACATGCACCTCTCGCATGGGGAGCAACTTATTACCGCTACGTTGAAACAGACGCTGTTGGTCATGGCAGGTCTGCTCTTCATGTTCTGGGCCGTCCAGTATGCGTTCATGAGGCGCGGCTTTCTCCGCTGGCTGCGGCTGCTAACCTCTGCCGCCGAGCGTTTTGGCAAGGGGGACTTCTCCGCGCGCGTGCGCATGGCGACTAGCGACGAACTCGGCCAACTAGGGACGGCTTTCAACCTCATGGCGACAGAGGTCGAACAGTCTGACTTAGCTTTGAAGACCGAAATCGGCGAGCGCCAGCGGATGGAGAGCGAATTATTGGAGGCGCGCGACACGGCACTCGAATCAACACGCCTCAAGTCCGAGTTTCTCGCCAATATGTCACATGAAATCCGCACCCCCATGAACGGCGTCATTGGCATGACCGGCTTGCTCCTGGATACCGAGTTGACGGCCGAGCAAAGAGACTTCACCGAGACCATCAATGCCAGCGCTGAGTCGTTGATGACGGTGATAAACGACATCCTCGACTTCTCCAAGATAGAGGCCGGCAAGCTCACATTTGAGAAACTGGATTTTGATTTGGCCCCCGTAGTCGAAGGCCCTCTCGAACTATTGGCAGAGCGCGCGCAAGCCAAAGGTATCGAGATCGCTTCTTTAATCTATAGCGATGTGCCGGCAATTCTGCATGGCGATGCCGGGCGTCTGCGACAGATCATCACTAATCTTCTCGCCAACGCGGTTAAATTCACTGAGTCAGGCGAAATCATTCTGCGTGTAACCAGGGAGAGCGAAACTCCGACGCACGCGATCTTGCGCTTCACGATCACTGATACCGGCATCGGTATCAGCGAAGAGTCGCAACGCAAACTCTTTCAAGCTTTCGTACAAGCCGACGGATCAACCACGCGCAAATATGGCGGCACCGGTTTGGGGTTAGCCATCTCTCGACAACTGGTGGAATTGATGGGCGGAGAGATTGGCGTTGAAAGTAAACCTGGTGCAGGTTCTACATTCTGGTTCACGGCCAGGCTGGAAAAGCCGTCTGAGGTCCAAGCTCCGCTCGGAAAGATCGAACTCAACGACATGCACGTGGTCGTCGTTGACGACAACCAAACGAATCGCCGAATCATCGAGCACCAGCTCGCCTCATGGGGAATGCATTCCAACTGCGTGGCCAGCGGGGCCGAAGCGCTAATCGCATTGAAGCGCGCGGTCGAGGCCGGTAACCCGTATGAGTTGGCGATCCTCGACATGCAGATGCCGGAGATGGATGGCATGACGCTGGCCCGTGCGATTAAGAGCGATCCGGCAATCGCTGGCACGCGTTTGCTGATGATGACGTCGCTTGGCCTGCGTGCCGATTGTGAAGCGCTGCGCCAGGAAGGAATTTGCAGATGCCTAATTAAACCTGTGAAGCAATCGATGCTGTTTGACGCGCTGGCGACAATTATGGCGGCTGAAACGGAAGATGCGCAAACGAAACTTACAACCGGAGTCACCTTGCCGGAGGCAATCGTGTTGCCTTCTTCTGGCGCGCCCTCTGCGTTTGCCAACGGGATACGCATTCTTTTGGCCGAAGACAACGCGGTGAATCGGAAAGTGGCGCTCGGCCAGCTGGAAAGGTTGGGCTACTCAGCCGACGCTGTAGTAAACGGGCAGGAAGTTCTCGAAGCGCTGAGCATCGCGAACTATCCGATCGTACTCATGGACTGCCAGATGCCGGAAATGGACGGGTATGAAGCGACTGCGGAGATTCGCCGCCGCGAGGCAGGCGGACCAAAGCGCACCACTATCGTCGCCATGACGGCGCACGCCCTGGCGGGTGAGCGCGAGAAGTGTCTGGCTGCCGGCATGGACGATTATCTAAGCAAGCCTGTGAGGGCGCGTGAACTGGCAGCTGTGTTGGAGCGTTGGATTGCTCCTACTAATGAACCCGTTCAGAAAGACCAACCGCAGACACCTTTCACTTCGTTACGCTCAGGGCTGGATCGGCGAGGGCCGCACCCGCGTCGGGCGGTGGTTGTGGAGGTGATCGATCTATCTGTGCTCGAGAGTTTCCGCGAGATTCAACAGGAGGGTAGTCCGGACTTGGTCAGCGAGTTAATGAATTTGTACCTCGACGACACTCGGTCGCGGCTGGTGCAAATGCGCACCGCGCTGAATGAGCGAGACGTGAAGAAGTTGCAAACAACAGCGCATAGCTTAAAGGGCAGCAGTGGCAATCTGGGCATTCGCGGAATGAACGCGCTCTGTCTGGAGTTGGAAAAGACGTTAATACATGGTGTCGATGGAGCGTCGGGCGTCGTCACTAGACTTGATGACGAGTTTCGGCGTGTTGAGCAGGCTCTCGCAAACGAACTTCAGACTGTGGGAGTCATATGAAGGTATTAATTGCCGAAGACGATCCCGTCTCGCGCCGCCTGCTCGAAGCGACGCTCAACACGTTTGGTTTCGAAGTGATATTGGCGGCCGATGGCGCCCAGGCGTGGGCCGTGCTTCAAGGTGAGGACCCTCCCTCACTAACCATACTGGATTGGATGATGCCCGAGATGGACGGCGTCGAAATCTGTCGGCGCGTTCGCCAGCTTCCGGCTGCGATTCCCCCTTATCTAATTCTGCTGACCGCAAAGAGCGAGAAAACGGATGTGGTGATCGGCCTCGACGCGGGAGCTAACGATTATTTGACAAAGCCTTTCGATCGGTCGGAACTGCGTGCCCGCATTCAGGTCGGCACACATGTGTTGGAGTTACAAAAAGCTCTGGTCGGTCGCGTGCAGGAACTGGAAGACGCACTCTCGCAGGTTAAGCAGCTTCAGGGTTTGTTGCCTATCTGTTCCTACTGCAAGAAAGTTCGCGATGAACAGAATTATTGGCAGCGCGTTGAGAGTTACTTATCGGAACATGCCCAAGTGGTGCTCAGTCATGGCATCTGCCCTGACTGCTATAGGACGGTGGTCCAACCGCAGCTCGACCAGAGAAGCGTATCGAATGATCAGACGGCCGCCACTAAATGAAAGAGAAGAACAAGCATCCCATCACTGTGCCATTCCATGCGCATGCTGGTTGCTGAAGACGACTTGAATCTACGCTTGAACAGAAAGGAGCACGAGTTTTGGGCGAGCTATTGATGCAGCAGGATCCCGTGACCGTATCTTTCGATGTGGTCTGGCAGGGTTCTGCGGGAAAACAAGATGCCCGCATGAGCGAAATCAGCATGGATGGCTGTTTTATCGACAGCATAACCCAGGGAAGAACGCTCGGCGACTTAGTCGAATTCAAGGTGCATCTGCCAAGTGGACCCTGGGTGTCTTTGCAGGGTGAACTCGTCAATGAAGACTACCCCATCGGTTTCGGCCTGCGCTTTAAGGAGCTGACCGACGACGACAAGAGACTGCTGGCCCAGGTTGTATGCGCGCATGGAGGTGACCCTGGAAAGTCGCAATCGTCAACCACGGCCGTTCCGGTAGTGACTCCAACTCAAATTTCCCCGGAGGGTGCACGCGTCCTGATCGCTGACGACGATCCGTTAACGCTGCGCATGGTAACTGCCATTGTTGAGACGGAAGGTTATCGAGCAGTGGCGGTGGCGGATGGCCGCCAGGCGCTTCGACTTTTGCAGCAGGAGGCCACCTTCAGCGCTGCCATTTTTGACATGATGATGCCGCACCTTCAGGGCCTGGACTTGATCCTTTACATGAAAGCAGACGAACGATTATGCGGCGTACCGGTAGGTATGATCACCGCTGAGCTGGACCCAAAAGTCTGGGATGACAGCGTCGCGGCGGGTGCGTGCGTGTTTTTGCCGAAGCCTTTCACGCCACCACAGGTGCAGATGATGCTTCGCATGCTGGTGCGAAGATGAGTTGGTTGCGAGGCTCGGGTTTCCGGCTTTCCGGGTTTGATCTCTGCTGCAGAAATTTCGATAACGGTTTGGAATGGTTGAAATGAAGAATCATAGGGAAAAACCGCTTATTTTGATCATCGATGATGATGCGCCTATCAGGCAGTTGCTGATAGAGGTGCTAAGCGACCGTTATGCTTGTTGCGAAGCTGAATCTGCGGAACAAGCCCTGGCAGCACTGGCAAGAGATAACTTTGATTTGGTAATCAGCGACATAAGGATGGGTGGCATGAGCGGCCTGGAGCTGGTCCCCCACGTCCACTCGATTGCACCAGACTGCGTCGTCCTGATGATTAGCGGGCAAAATAATATTGAGACGGCGATTGAAGCTATGCGCGCCGGCGCTTTTGATTTCATTACCAAGCCAATCGATATTCAACTGGTCGAGGCCGCCGTCCGTCGCGCGATAACTCATTACACCCTTCTCGAAGATAAGCGCCGGCATGAAAACCATCTCGAAGATCTGGTGCAGAGCCGGACCGCCGAGATTGAACGGCTGGCACACTTCGATTCATTAACTGATCTCCCGAACCGCCTGCTTTTTGCGGACCGGTTGACACAAGCTCTGAAACTCCCACAGCGCGATAATCAAAAGCTGGGCACTTTGCTGCTGCGCCTGGATCGCTTCAAGAACATCAACGATACCCTCGGCCACACCGTTGGTGATCGGTTATTGTGCGACTTCGCTGAAAGAATTAAGGGTTCTATTAGTGAGGAAAGCACGCTCGCAAGATTCGAAGGTGACGAATTTGCGCTGCTGATCCCGAATGTCAAAGGATCAGGAAACATACTTAATTCGCTTGGACGAATTCGTGACCTGCTCAACGCTCCGTTTATTCTTGACGAACACAAACTCTACATCACGTTTACCGCCGGAATCAGCCTGTCTCCCACGGACGGCGAAAACGCACAAGAGCTGTTGAAGAATGCGGGAGTGGCCCTCAATCGCGCCCTGAGCCGGGGCGGAAACAATTATCAATTCTACCGCGCAGACATGAACACTCACGCGCTCGCGCGTTTAACGATGGAGGCAGAACTGCGCCGGGCGCTGGAGAAAGGCGAGCTAGCGCTTCACTATCAGCCACAAGTTGAGCTCAGCACGCAGCGCATCGTTGGCGCTGAAGCATTGGCCCGTTGGCAACATCCAAAACTCGGCTTATTGCCGGCGGCCGAGTTCATTCCCTTAGCCGAAGATACCGGCCTCATCACCTTACTCGGCGAATGGGCCATGAGGGAGGGCTGCCGGCAAACTGCCTGCTGGCAGAAGGCCGGCGCGGACGATCTGAGGATTGCCATCAACGTTGCGGCGCGCCAGTTCCAGCAAAAAGACTTCGTCGAGATGGTCGGCGACATTCTCGCCGAAACGTCACTCGCTCCCTCGTCACTCGAATTGGAGATTACTGAAACCTCGATAATGCAGGATCCGGAACATGTGATAACGCTTCTAACACAATTGAAGAAGCTCGGGGTATCCATCGCTATCGATGATTTCGGTATCGGCTATTCCTCGCTCATGTACTTAAAGCGTTTTCCAATCGACAGACTCAAGATAGACCGAATGTTCGTAAACGACTCCACCACCGATTCTGATGATGCCGCGCTTGTCATGACAATAATTACGATGGCTCACAACCTGCATTTGAACGTGATGGCTGAAGGAGTTGAAACCGAAGAGCAGTTAAAGTTTTTGCGTTTGCTGAAGTGCGATGAAGGCCAGGGTTATTTCTTTGCCAAGGCGGTACCGCCAGAATTTTTCCTGGCAACTGCCAGAGAGATTGGCGAACGCCAACAAGAGCCACAATTGATATCTTCGCTCATTGAGTATGAACAGAGATCGCTGCGGGGGGAATAGATGACTGATAGAAATTTGCATGCTTTAGTGATTGACGACGAACCGGCGGTAACCGCGCTTGTTGGCACAATATTGCGCGAAGAAGGCTGGCAAGTTACGGAAGTAGGATCCGCTGAGAAAGCGTTTGAAATGCTTCGTGCCCAGGACTGGGCGGTGGTAGTTTGCGATGTGCAACTGGGCGGGACCGATGGATTTAGCGTCCTGCACCGATTCAAAGAGGAGCTGCCGGCGACGAAGGTCGTGTTAATGACTGGCCACGGCTCTGCCTCCGGCGCGATGGACGCCACCTCATTTGGCGCCTACGACTATTTGCTCAAGCCTTTTGGTCCCGAGGAATTGCAGTCGCTGTCACAGGCGCTGCGCGAGCAATTGCAAGATCAGCACTCGCGCCGGCTACGCGCGCCCTATGGCACCGGCGGCTCGAAAGCTGATGTCGGCGTGCTGGGTCGCAGTGAAGCTTTCATCAATGTAATGAAGCAAGTGGGACGCGTTGCCGCCACAAATCTGCCAGTGTTGCTAAGCGGTGAATCCGGCACGGGCAAGGAAGTGATTGCATCGTCGTTGCACAGCCGCAGCAGCCGGCGCGATCAACCTTGCGTGGCCGTTAACTGCGGCGCGATCTCGACTGAGTTAATAGAATCGGAATTGTTTGGTCATACCAAGGGTTCCTTTACCGGCGCCGATCGCGATCGCAAAGGGCTTTGGGAAGAAGCCGACAAAGGCACAATTTTTCTCGATGAGATTACCGAGACCACGCCCGCATTTCAGGTGAAGCTGTTGCGCGCCTTGCAGCAGGGTGAAATCCGGCGCGTCGGTGCCAATCAAACGTTGACGGTGGACGTGCGCGTCATTGCTGCCAGCAATCGCAACGTGGAAGAGGAAGTCGCGGCCGGACGATTTCGCGAAGATTTGTTTTATCGTTTGAATGCAGTGGCGATCACGCTGCCGCCGTTGCGCGAGCGCAAGGAAGACATATTGCTGCTCGCAAAGAGTTTTGCCGAACGAGTCTATTCGCTAAGCCCGCAAGTAAAGTTCTCGCTGGAAGCGCTCGGGCTGTTGGAAAAATATCCGTGGCCGGGAAACATTCGCGAGCTGGAGAATGCAGTAGTGCGGGCGACGGCCGTTTGCGACGGCACGATCCGCGTGAAGGATTTGCCGGAACGCATTCAACAATACCGGGCGAAATTGTCGCCGGGTACGCCAGAGGCATCGGATGCAATCGTAGCGCCCGAAGAGTGGACTAAACTTTCAGTCGTGGAAGGTCGCTACGTGGCGAAGGTACTGGCGCATACTCGTGGAAACAAACAGGCCGCTGCGCGACTGCTGGAAGTGGATCGCAAGACGCTGGATCGGATGATCAAGCGCCATAACATTCCCACGCGTAACGGAGCCAGGCCCCCTTCACAAGTGGCCTGACTTCGAAGGTGGTTCTCAGTTCTTTTTATCTTCAGGAACGGGATTCGTGAGGTCTGCCACAACCAGCCATTTGCCATTCTGCTTCTTCCAAATTCGATAGTAGTTTCCACTCTCCAGGATCTTTGCCTGTAAGTCTTTGCCGGATATTCGATAAGTACCATAGGTATAACCAAGGTCACCTGAACGCGAAACGTCGGCAAATGCGGGCTCCCAGGTCCAAACACTCGAGCTTGCGGGCAGCGCAACAGCGGCGGCCGCCTTGCCAACAAAAGGAAACTTCTCATTCCTCAAAGTGCGAACATCCGGCGTGGCGAAAGAGTTGAAGGCTGTTTGCGCATCGCGCGTTGCGGAGACGTTGGAGAACTCGCGATCTCTTTCACGCAACGCTGCCCGCTCGCTTTCAACATCTGTTTGTCGGGCTTTTGCACGTTGGTAGTTGTTCGGCGACGCTTGCCACTGTGCGATGACCTTGTCAGGTTGTGGATTTGAGATTCCCAGATCGATCGCAAATTTCCATGAACCGTCCGCTTGTTTTTTCCACACGGTCAGAAAGTTTCCAAACGCAACCGGCTTAACGTCGTGAATATCGTTCTTAAATTCCCAGGGTCCAGTTGTGTATCCCATGTCTCCGGCGCGCGACATTTCTGCAACGGCTGGATACCAACTGAGCAGCGGATGCTGGTCGGGCGGCGGCACGGGATGATCGATCATCCACTGTTTTCCCTTGACTGCCCGCGGCCGAAAAAGAATTCCATCTTCTGCAATGAAAGTCATGAACGACGGCCGTATGCCCTACTCTGCCGCCATCCGCGCAAATGCGAGTTCCGTATCAACCATTGACTGCAAGGCTGACTTCTCTTTCGCCTGCTGTGAAGACCCCAGCGTCATAAACTCCAGCGACAGAGTTAGGCAGAGCAACTTCTTCATCTTAGATTTCCCATTGCCAGCATTAGTTCGGCATTCAGAATGGCGGCGCCGGCAGCGCCACGAATCGTGTTGTGACTCAACACCACAAATCTGTAGTCGAGCACATTGTCTGGTTGCAGACGGCCAATCGTTATGCTCATGCCATTGCCGGCATCGCGATCGAGGCGCGGCTGTGGTCGATCTTTTTCCTCGCGCACAATGATCACTTTTTCCGGCGCCGAATGAAGCTTCAGTTCCTGCGGCAAAGCGCTGAAAGACGAAAACGCCAGCTTCACCTCTTTGATCGGCGCATTATCTCTTAGCTTCACACGCACCGCTGCCAAATGGCCGTCCGACACATTCACGCGATGACACTGTGCGCTGACCTTCATCGCCGCTTCTTCAATCGTCTCGCCGTTGAGCTTGCCGAGAATCTTTAAAGTTTCCTGTTCGATCTTCTCTTCTTCGCTTTCGATGAACGGCAAAACGTTGTCACTGATTGCTAATGAAGCGACGCCGGGGTAACCCGCTCCGGATAGTGCCTGCATTGTGGTTGCGACCACGCTCTCAATTCCGAATTTTTGTTGCAAAGGCGCGAGCGCGAGCGCCAACATGATCGTCGAACAGTTTGGATTAGTAACAATGTAGCCGTGTTGTCCCTCACTTGATTTTTTTTGTGCGTCGATTAGCGCGAGATGTTCCGGGTTCACTTCAGGTATCAACAGCGGCACGTCATGGTCCATCCGAAAAGCTGAAGAATTACTAATCACTGGATAACCTGCTGCCGCAAAGTTGCCTTCGGTGTCGCGTGCAATGTCGCCGGGGAGACTTGAAAAAACCAAATCGCAATCGAGCGGCGGCGCCGGCGCCTGCACTGGAAGTGTTTTGACAAACTCCGGCATCTCGCCCGCGAGACGCCAGGTGCAAGCTTCGACGAAAGTTTTTCCTTGCGATCGATCCGAAGCGGCCAGCGCCGTGATCTGAAATTGTGGATGGTTTTCCAGTAACTCGACAAAGCGCTGCCCCACCATGCCGGTAGCGCCGAGTATTCCTACACGAAAGTTTTTGGTCATGGATCTTTATTCAACGCGACACGCATTCGCGCCACGCCTTCCGTCAACACCGGCAAGTCTGCGCAAAATGAAACGCGCAGAAAGCCTTCACCCTCGCTGCCGAACGCGTCACCCGGAACTGTTACGACGCCGGCCGCCAAAAATGTTTCTGCAACTTCCAGCGACGATCCATAATCATGGATGTCAACCATTGTATAGAACGCGCCGTCGGGCGTAATGCAACGTAGCCCCGCGCTACGCAGCAATGCCAGCAGGTGATCGCGTCGTCGGTGAAAGATGTCCCGAATCTGCTTGTGTGCTTCAACCGCTTCATCGCTCCACGCGGCGAGCGCCGCCTTCTGCGAGATCGTTGATGCGCAGGTGGTGACATATCCGTGCAGCAGATGGGCGGCGCGAATCACGGCTTTGTCGCCGAGGATCCATCCCAAACGCCATCCAGTCATGCACGTCGATTTTGAAAGACCGCTGATCACCACCGTGCGCGGATAGAATTCCGAGATTGAGCCGGGACGTTCTCCGGTGTAGTAAAGGTCGCGATAGATTTCGTCGCTGATGATAAACGCGTTAGAGCCCCTTTCTTCAACGGCCTGGGCCAGCGCGTGTAGCTCCTCACTCGTCAACGTGCGGCCGGTTGGGTTAGATGGACTAGTGCAAACGACAACCTTCGTCTTACTGCTGAGCCGCTGTTTGAAGTCATCCAAATCAAAACTGAAATCGTTCGCGGCGGGTAGTTGATAAAAAGTCGGACTGCCACCTGCCATGCGCGTAATCGTCGGATAAGCGACAAAGCCGGGATTGGCAATCAAGACTTCATCGCCGGCTTCGACGAGCGTCATCAAGGCAAGATACATAGCCTCCTGCGAGCCGGCAGTGACTATTACTTGATCGATGGAGATATTGAGATGTGGATAGTCATGGGCTACGAGTTCACGCAGGGCGGGCAATCCAGCTTGCAGCGTGTAGCCGTTGCGTTCCTCCTGAATGACGCGCATGGCTTCGCGGCGAATCACTTCGGGAGTCGGCAGATCCGGTTCGCCCAAACCAAAACTGATGTCGCCGGGTTTCGCCCGATCCGTGATCTGTCGAATCGGGCTCTTCTCAATTCCGCTCAAAAATGCTGGTGGCTGAAATGGTTTCAACTAAATAAGGCCTTCCGGGTAGGACGGATTTGTCGGCTCCGCCGTGAATGCGAATTTTATTTGACCTCAACGCAGATAGTCTTCCAATTGCACCGAAGCATCAGTTTTCTCATCGCGATACTTCACGATCACTGGCGCGTAGAGCGACAATCCCCAGGCCTTTCCCGCTTCGCTGCGCACGTTGCGCGCGCCGGGCACGATTACTGCGCCCGCCGGTATTTCCAGCGGCGCCTCGGCGGTGCGTTGATAAATCTTTTCGCGCACCAGATCGTAAACCGGAGTTGAGCCGGTGAGAATTGTTCCCGCGGCCAGCACGGCACGCTCGCGCACAATCGTTCCTTCATAAACACCGCAACCACCACCAACCAAAACATCGTCTTCAATAATTACCGGCACAGCGCCCACTGGTTCCAATACGCCACCTATTTGCGCCGCCGCGGACAGGTGCACTCGCTTGCCGATTTGCGCGCATGATCCGACCAGCGCGTGGCTGTCGATCATCGTGCCTTCATCGACGTAAGCTCCCACGTTCACATACATCGGCGGCATACAGACAACACCCGATGCTATGTAAGCGCCTTCGCGTATGCTCGAGCCGCCGGGCACGATGCGGATGTTTTCGTTAAGAGTCGTCGGCCGCGTACGATAGGTTTCTTTGTCGAAGAAGCGGAGCACTGACGACGCAGACATGTCCACCAATTGGCCCATGCGAAAGCCGAGCAGTATTCCCTGCTTCACCCAGGAATTAACATTCCAGGTTCCGTCCGGCGCCCGCTCGGCCGCGCGCACCTCGCCGCGATTCAAGGCAAGCTTGAATTCATCAAACAGCCAGCGATCTTCTGAACCGAAGCCGCCGCCGGCCCGCGCGCTCAGCGCTTCAATCTCTTCACGAAGTTGCATGCGACGCTTCTTTCAAAAGACCAAGCTCTGACATAACGTCGCGCAAACGCGCGCGGCTGCTTTCCTGAATCGGCACCAACGGCAAACGAAAGTTCTCGCCAATCAAGTTCATCATTGCGAGTCCGGCTTTCACCGGTCCTGGGCTCGACTCAATAAAATTCGTCTCCATCAACGGCAACAGTCGGTAGTGTAGCTCGCGTGCTTCATCCCACTTTCCGGCCAGCGCCAGATCGACCAGGCGCGACATCAGTTCCGGCGCCTGATTCGAAGCGACTGAGATCAAGCCGTCGCCACCCAGCGCAATTAAAGCGAAGGTGATGGCATCATCTCCTGATAGAACACAAAACCCTTCAGGCCGCCCGCGCAGAATTTCCATAATCTGCGACAAGTTGCCTGACGCTTCTTTTACCGCGACGATATTTTCGCAATCGCGCGCGAGCTTTAATGTCGTATCGGCCGCGATGTTGCACGAGGTACGACCCGGCACGTTGTAAATGACGATTGGGAGATCGACCGCTTTAGCAATCGCGCGAAAGTGGGCATAGAGACCGTGCTGCGTCGGCTTGTTATAAAATGGAGCAACGACCAGCACTGCGTCGGCACCAAGACGTTGTGCGATTTTGGAGTTCTCAATCGCAGCCGCGGTTGAGTTGCTGCCAGTGCCGGCGATCACTTTCGCACGGCCTTGCGCCAACTCAATCGCGCGGCTAATGACGCGCTGGTCCTCCTCTTCGGTCATCGTCGCGCTTTCGCCGGTGGTGCCGCACGGCACCAGCAATCGCACACCGTTGTTGAGCTGATACTCAAGCAAACGCGCTAGCGCCGCTTCATCAATTGCACCATCGGATGTGAAGGGCGTCACCAGCGCAGTTGCACAACCGCGCAGCCAGTTAGTTTTGTCTGTCATCTCTGTACCTCACGTTGAAAGCAAAACGAAGATTTTCCATTTGCCGTTTACCATTGGTGGATTCAACTAGGAAGTGCAACAGAACATTGTTTGTCACTTCGCCCCAGCGGGGCGAGATGTTTATAGCCCAGTGCTCCTTTTCTTTGCTCCTTAGCTCCGGAGGAGCGCAACCGCTTTCGCCCGGCCGGGCTATCGCTCTGCTGCCGGGTTCCGCTCCTACCGGAGCGAGATCCGTTTGGGGGCGTTCGTAGCTATAAACATCTCGCTCCGCTGGAGCGAAGGCCAATTCCACTGCACTTGGAAGTTGAATCCCCTAATGACAAATGAAAAATGGTAAATGGTAAATCTTGTATTCACTGCCTCTGACCACCAGTCAATATCTCGTCGATGACTTCGGAAAACTCAAAAACTCCCTTGCGGCCAACGATCCAACGCGCCGCCAAAAGCGCTCCGGCGGCAAAGCCTTCGCGCGAACGGGCCATATGCGTCAGTGTGATCTGATCGGCTGCGGAATCAAAGCCGACGCGATGCGTCCCCGGAATCTCGCCGGCACGCGTTGAAGCGATCGAGATGTCGTGTTTGATAAATTCAGCCAGCACGCTTTTTAACTTCAGTGCGGTGCCGGACGGCGCATCGCGTTTGCGTGAATGATGCTGCTCTTCAATGAACGCCTCGTACTGATCGAGAGCGCCAAAAAGCTCAGCCGCATTCGCGACGATGCGATAGAAAACATTCACGCCGATCGAAAAGTTTGCGCCGTAGACCAGTGCGCCGCCATGCTCTGTTATGATTTCTTTCGCACGGCTTTCCTGATCCTTCCAGCCCGTAGTTCCCTCAACCAGCGGCACGCCTGCGAGCGCGCAGGCTTCTACGTTGCTCAGCACTGCCGGGCCCACTGAAAAATCAACTGCCACGTCATGACGTCTTAACATGGCGGCCAGCTCGTCGACGTCTTGCTCGGAATCATTCGACGTTAGTTTTATTCCAACTTGATCGCCCGCAGCCTCGGCCTGCGTTTCAACCAGCCGGCCCATTGCTCCATATCCAATCAGCGCCAACTTCATCGCGGCACTCCTTCCGCGATTTGTTCCGCAGGTTCGACGCTTTGAGTCAGGAGCAGATTGCGCACCAGCCGCGCATAGAGATCAACCGCTTCCGACAGTTCCTTTTTCCGCACGCCCTCGCCGTCAGTGTGCGCCTTAAGAATTGATCCCGGCCCCAGCAACAATGGCTTGCCCCAGCACGACAGGTACGGAATGTCTGTAGTGAAGCGCACTACGCACTGCTCGAAACCGGCAAGTGTAAAAAGATGAACCGGGTCGTGCACTGATAAATATTCCACCTCGGCGCGGCCCGCGTTAGCTTTTTCCAAAATTGATTTCACCGCCTCCGCATCACTTACCAGACGCAACTGCAGAACAGCCGACGCTTCGGCCGGTATTACGTTGGCGCGCGTGCCACCGCTGATGACGCCGATATTGCAAGTCGTTTCACCGAGCAAGGCATCGCTGGGCCATTGGCACTGGCGAATGTCCTGCAACACATCGAGCAGTTTCTCAATCGCCGACTCGCCCTGTTCCGCATACGCCGAATGCGCAGATTGTCCTTTTGCCGTCAGCGTCAAACGCAGCGAACCCTTCGTAGCGCCGGCCAATTTATTATCGGTGGGTTCGCCGTTGATTAGAAATTCACACTCACTCGCAAGCGAAATAGCATTCGCGACGCGCGCGCCTTCGCTTCCCTGTTCTTCATCAACCGTAAACAAGAGCGCGATTTCGTTCATGCCCTCAGCGCGTAAACGTTCCGCCGCGCTAATCTGAGCGGCAATGATTCCTTTGGCGTCGCAGGCACCACGCCCGAAAATCCATTCATCGTTTTCGCTGGAAGCAATGTGCGGCGGCACGGTGTCCATGTGCGTCGAAAGGACAACTCGCGGCGGCGCGCCCGTGGTGGCAAGAATATTGAAGCGGTGTGTTTCAACTTCCTGCCGTTCAACTTGGTAGCCCAACCTCTCGAGATGCGAGGAGAGAAATTCACCGACCGCCTTCTCATCGCCGGTGATCGATGGAATGTCGATCAGTTTGCTTGTTAACTCGAACAGGTTCATCTGATTCCTGTCGTAGAGGTGTCGGTACTCTACCTTATCGTGGGTCGACGAATACAGAACCGGGAGCGGTAGCGACCGGGTCGGCGAAGCTTGGAGTTCACCGTCATTGAAAGCTATCGTTCTCGGCGATCTATAAAATGGAGGTGTTGTTTATCGCAAGCCCGACCCGGTCGCTACCGCTCCCGGTTCTGTATTCATCGACCCACAACGTAAATAGACTCACTACGGAAATTCATACTCCTATTCAGGTTAGATTTGCGCTGCATCACCCGATAACGTGGGCTTGGTCCCCAACTTTGCTAACGCCCTCCATAACTGTTTCTTCATCGGCCCGATTTTCAAAAAATTCCTTATGCAGCCGCATCACTGCTTCGCGCGCGCGCGCTTCCTCGACTGCGAAGGTGAGATTTATTCGCGATGCGCCCTGCGAAATCAGCGAAACGTTGATGTCGCTAATCGTCGAGAAAATGCGGGCGGCAATACCGGGCGTACTGCGCAAACCTTCGCCTACGATGCAAAGAATTGCTCGCTCCTCTTCAATAGAAACGGTGCCGAGTTTCTCGAGCTCAGCAACGATCTGTGGCAACGCCGTAGTATCGTCCAGTGACAACGAGACGCTCACTTCGGACGTTGTAACAACATCCACCGCCGTTCGATAATTATCGAAGATTTCAAAAATAGCGCGCAAGAATCCGTAGGCGCCAAGCATCCGCGCCGAAGTAATTTGCACGGTGGTGACGCCGGTCTTGTGCGCGATGGCCTTCACCGTCTGCGGTGAGGCTTCACTTTCACCAACTACGACTGTGCTGCGGCCGTCGGGAGCGCGCGAGTTGCAGATGCGCACCGGGATGTCCCGTTCGACGGCCGGATATAGAGTCTTCGGATGAAGTACTCGCGCGCCAAAGTAAGCTAGCTCGGATGCCTCGGCAAAGGAGAGGCGCGGCACCGTACGCGCCTTTGGCGCGATTCGTGGATCGGCGGTAAGCACACCTGGCACGTCGGTCCAGATTTGAATCTCTTCGGAATCCAAAGCGGCGCCGATTATTGCCGCGGTATAATCAGATCCGCCCCGTCCTAGTGTTGTCGTCTCACCGGTCATGGTGGAGCCAATGAAACCGCCCAGGACCGAAACGCACGACGATTCGACCAAAGCTTGCAGTTGCGTTTTCGTGCGCGCAAAAGTTTCAGCCATCAGCGGCGCTGCGCAACCAAACTCATCATCAGTTATTACGCAACGGCGCGCGTCAACGTCACGCGCCGGGTAAATGTTTTCGACGAGTACTGCCGCCAGCAGTGCCGCGGATAGTCGCTCTCCATTTGAGGCGACCGCGTCTTCCAGAGCTTTGCGTCGCCGGCGATCCGCGTTCTTCTCAGTTGCCGCTGTATCCAGTAGTCCTGCAATTTCACTGCGGCTCTGCTCTATCAGCTCGCGCAATCGATCGCCCTCTTTGGACAATAACGCGTCAATAACTCTCAAGTGTCGATCGAAATGCTTGTCCAGTGTTGCCAAGCCCACGGTCGCGCCTGCATTCGTCGCTACTGACACGCTCGCAATCAGCGCGTCGGTGAAACGGGCCATCGCCGAAACAACTACGACCGGTCGCCGCGCGATTCGTTCCGCAACGATGCGCGCCGCGTTCTGGAAGGCGGTAGCGCCTTCCAACGACGTGCCGCCGAATTTCATGACGATTGAGTTCATAGAAACAACGTGCAGTCTAGCACCTGCTCTGCCAGGCCAAATAAAAGTTTTGTTGTTTTATTTGGACAGAGTGGACTTGCAATCCAGATCACGCTAAACGAGCTTGGTCTTCCAGCGGCCGCGGCGAAAAACCAATGCACTCACAATTGCCAGTGTCGAAAACGCAATCGTGATCGCCAGGAACACGCCGCGCGGTCCAATACCTAAAACAATCGCCAGCACGTACGCCAGCGGCAGCTCCCACAGCCAGAAGACAAACAAGTTAATTATCGTCGGCGTCCATGTGTCGCCCGCTCCATTGAATGACTGGGTCAGAACCATGCCGTACGCGTAGAACAAGAATCCCGATGCGACGATGCGCAGGCAATCGATTCCATAAGGCATAACATTCGGATCGTGAGTAAACAATCCGATTATCTGCCGCGCGAAGAGAACAAAGATTAAGCCCACGCTGCCCAGAAAGATCACATTGTAAAATCCCGCCTTCCAAACCGCGCGTTCCGCACGCTCGGGTTTCTTCGCGCCCAGCGCCTGGCCCACCATCGTGGCCGCGGCGTTAGACATTCCCCATGACGGCAACAACGCGAAAAGAATGACGCGAATGCCGACGATGTAACCGGCAACTACGTCGGTGCCAAAACTCGAGATAGTGCGCACCAGCCCGATCCAACTCGCCATGCCAATGAAAACCTGAAATGTTCCGGTTGCAGATAGTCGCACCAGGCGTGCCATGATTGCCGGCTCGAGTCGAAAATGATAGCGCTTGATTTCAAAGCGCCCGCCTTTGCGAACCAGGCGACTGAAGGCATAAAGCGCGCCCGTCCCGCGACCAATGTTCGTCGCCACTGCGGCGCCGGCAATGCCTAGCTTGGGAAATGGGCCAAGGCCAAAAATGAAACATGGACCAAGCACTATGTTGATGGCATTCGCCAGCCACAGCACACGCATGGCTATAGCGGCATCACCAGCGCCGCGAAAAATGGCATTGATCATGAACAGCATCACGACCGTCGCGTTGCAGGCGAGCATGATGCGGGTAAAGCCTGCGCCATGTTCGATCACTGAAGGCGACGCGCCCATCAATCCCAGCAGCTTCGGCGCCAGCGGCGCTCCGATAAGCGCCAGGCAGGAGGCAACTATCAAACCCAGCGCAACTGACTGTACTGCCGCGCGTGCGGCGCCTTCCGGATTATGTTCTCCAATTCGCCGCGCCACTGTGGCCGTGGCTCCAATGCTCAAACCAATCGCGATGGCGTAGATCAAGGTCAGCAAGGATTCGGTAAGGCCGACGGTAGCCATCGCGTCTGGGCCCAGATACGAAACCCACTTGATGTCGACAACGGCAAAGACGCTCTCCATGCACATCTCGAGCACCATCGGGATAGCGAGCAGGATAACTGATCGCCCGATTGGGCCAGTCGTGTAGTCGCGATGGCTGCCCCGCAATGACTCGCGCACCGCGGCCCAGAAACCGGGCTCGTCAGAGTCGCCGCGATCCGGCGCGATCATACTTGCGTCGCGGAGTTCGATTGGAATTTGCAGTTCAGAGTCTGACATTGTTCGTTCCGATAGTTCGTTAAAGTTTCCGCAATGACGAAATCAATGTAGGGGCACGGGCGCTTTGCACAAAAGTCCTGCGCCGACCGAAGACGAACTCAGCCTGCGGAGTGAGCAGGCGATAGCATAAAAGCTTTCTATGAAGCGTAGCGGAACCCCAGGGACCTTGCATTGAAAATACCAGAGCCCGCGCGGGCGACAGTCCTCACATCACCTAAAGGCTATCGCCCGGTCCGCGGGCATCGTCTTTGGACCACTAACCTGGGGTTACGCTACGCTTCACCCCAGGCTCTACGCTATCGCCTACTCCGCAGGCTGGAACTCAATGACGATCGTTATATCACTCATCACTCATCACTCATCACTCATCACTTCTGCGGCACCCGGCCGAAATCATCCTGCAAACGGACGATGTCATCTTCGCCAAGATAAGCTCCGCGCTGCACCTCAATAAAAACGAGTAATTCAGTGTCTGCATTCTCGACGCGATGTGCCGCGCCCACGCCTATGTCGATGGCTTCTCCCGCGGGCACGTTTATTTCTTCATCGTCGAGCGTGACCTTTGCAGTTCCCTGGACCACAATCCAATGCTCGGCGCGCTGGGCATGTTTTTGATAACTCAAACGCTTGCCGGGCAGAACTTCGATTCGTTTCACCTTGAACCCATCGCCTTCATCAAGCACGGTGAATGTGCCCCAGGGACGGCGATCGAATTTCGGTGAGTTGTCGGAGTTGTTTTCACCCATGCCTGTTATCCATCACTCAAGAAGTTCAGAGTACAACCTTCAGGTTGCTGTCTTGCAAACCAGCAAGCTAAAGCTTGTACTCTAAACTATTTCTCAGTGTCGTTTGAAATACTGCACCGCGCGTTCATGTTTCTCGGCGGCCGCGCGCGAGTTAAAGGTGCCGAGATTCTTGCGCTTCCCTGTTTTCGGATCCTTCTTCTTCGAGTAAAGACGATACTTTCCTGACTTAAGTTTTCGAATCATCGTCCTTGTACCTCGCTCGCTGTATTAACGCCCGCCCCAGCGCGCCGAACTTTTGGGGGCCGACTCTTCTTGCGTGTACGCCGCCGGCGCAATACCGGCGCATAGCGTCCGGTGCGTTCAAGATCATAAATAGTGTAGCCCGTGTCAAAAAGATCGCCACCGGGATCATGACGGTCAACGCTGTAGTCAAAGACTCTGCCGTCGGCTCTCACGTAAACCGAGCCGCGCTTCCCTTTCAAATATTGCTCGCTGGTGACAAGCGCGTAGAGGTGCTGTCTTCCACCCAGGGTGCCGCTGGGCCGGCAGGGGAGGTATTCCTGTCCATTCGGTAAACGATAGATATTCAACTCCAGCAAAACGGCGCGACCATAACGCTGCAAGCGCGGCACAAAGCCTTCGGGTAATCCGAATCGCTGCTTTGGCGCATGCGGTTGGGCGCGCTTCGTAGTGCTGGTGTCAACGTGCGCGTGCGCCTTCTTACGCGCAGCCTCTGTCAATTCTTCCGCCAGCTCGTTTAGCCCTTCTGCTTCAGTCGCGGCGGGAAAGTTTTCAAACGCATAGCCGGTGTGCGCCAGAAAATGTTGACAGGCGCTGCGCAACGCTTCGGAACCGTCTAACAGTCCGTGGCTGACTTGTTTCAATGTCGCGCGGCCATTTAGCACAGCGTCTAGCTTTTGGCCGTCAGTCATCTCGGCCCACAAATAATCGCCGATAATCTGTTCCGACATTGCAAGCGAAGTTTACTTAATTCCCTGAAGCTTGCAAGAGAGTTTTCGTGAGGAGAGCGTAGGGTCAGGGGCGCGCCTATCTACGCGCCCGATCGGATATGTGCTGGTTGAGTTAGGTTCAAGCAGTTCAGAGTACAACCTTCAGATTGCGTTTTTGCAACGGCAAGCTAAAGCTTGGACTCTAAACTGCATCGTGGCGACGTCGCTCAAGTAGGTCGGGAGTCGGTCCAAATCATTGTTCGTTTAGGCTTCCTCAGCGAGGGGTTCGGTTGCGCCGCGAGGTTTCCATGCTGCCAGGATGGCTCCACAAACAAGGCCAGCCACCAGGTTGTAGCCCACGTTGAGCAGATACAGACCCAGCTTGCGTTGTTCAAAGACAACGGTTGCGAGTTGGGTGGTGGCCACAAAACCAAGCCACAGCCAGAAGGCTGTTTGTATGCCGCCGCCGGCGTTTTTCGCCCCAGTGTATTGAACGAAGTGAGCGAGTATGTAAACCAGCACCAGCGAGGTCGCGAATGCAACTGCGTATTGGCTCCAGTGACTCTGCGCTGCAACCTGGGCCAACTGTGCGGGCGTCCAGCCAATTATCTCGATGAACTTGTTACCGAAGATCAGCCCATACCAAAGGCCGCCGATTATGAAGTGGACGATGGCCGCCACAAACACCGCCGGGTAGTTTATCTTCATGGTGTCTCCTTCAGAGGTTATCGAAGTTGAGAATCAGGTATCGATCTTTGTAAAGCGAACTACGTGGGTTGCGACTTTCAAACTTTCCGGGTTCGATGGTTTTTAAGTCGCGCGGATTCTATTACGATTTCGCCTTGCCTGAATAGGTCGCGATGATTTGGACTGCGGCGGCTTGACGCCGCTTTGCAGCACGGCGGCTTGACGCCGCTCTTGATGATGCGAAGGCGTCGAGTGTTTTCTTGCACGAGGTCGCAGCGGTAACTAAAAAGCGGTGTCAAGCCACCGCAGTCCAATTAACCGCGGCGGCGTCGAGCCGCCGCTTCAAATCTTAATGAAAATCATGCGAAGCCACCGCGGCAACCTGGAATGAAAGCGCGCGAATTGTTTTTGCCTTAACCGAAACGACGTTGTCCTGGTTTTGCAGCGCGCCTGAAATCAATAGAAAAGGTTCGTCAACAACAACCAATCGATACTTATCGAATAATTGTGGCGTGATGATGATGTTTGCCACTCCCGTTTCATCTTCCATAGTCAGAAACACAAAACCCTTTGCCGTGCCTGGCCGCTGCCGCACAATTACCCAACCGCCAACTTTTACCGCACTGCCATCACGCAGTTGCTGCAGATCAATCGTGCGTGACGCTCCCAGTTCACTTAACTCCGCGCGCCGGTAAGCCACCGGATGGCGTCCGATGGTTAAGCCGGTGCCACGAAAGTCGGCATCCATTCTCTCGGGACGCGTCATGGGCATGAGCGGTGAATTACCATCCTGCTCGTGAAGTTCTTCGTATAGTTCGCCCGCCGGGCGCGCCACGCGCTCAACCTGCCACAGCGCATCGCGCCGGTTTGTGTAGGACAGGCATTCCTGCCTGTCCTGTGTTGAAGATTGCAAGCGTGATGTTCTAACAACGTTGTCCTCTTTAGCGGCTTGGCCGCCGCACAGTGCGGAAAGGCTAAGCCTTTCCGTCGAGCTATTAATAATAGCGTCGAGGCTGGGCCTCGACGAGGGACAGGCAGGAATGCCTGTCCTACTTTGAATGAAATTCAACGCTCCCACCGCCGCCAGTTTTCTTAGTTCATCCTTGCGCAGCTCGGGCACGCGATGTTGCAAGTCGTCAATACTGATGAACGGCGCTTCATTGCGCGCGCGTACGATTGCCTGGCCCGCTTCTTCGTGCAGACCTTTTACGTAGCGCAGCCCAAGGCGCAGCGCGTGTTTGTCTTCTGTTTTTGACTTTGGACTTTGGACATTGGACTTAGGACTATCTTCTTCCAGCGTGCACAACCAATCCGACTGCATCACATCCACCGGCTTGACCTGCAAACCATGTCGCTGCGCATCCTTGACGATGGTAAAGGGCTGATAGAAACCCATCGGTTGATTGTTCAGCAGCGCCGCCGTAAACGCCGGCAGATAATGACATTTCAAATACGCGCTGGCGTAAGCAATCAAAGCAAAGCTGGCCGCGTGTGATTCGGGAAAACCATAAAGCGCAAACGAAGTGATCGCCTGCACAATTTCATCCTGTGACTTTGGTGTGATTCCTTTACGGGCCATGCCGCGCCGCAGTTTTATTTCTATTTCCTTCATGCGCGCTTCGGATCGTTTGAAGCCGAATGCGCGGCGCAATTCTTCCGCCTCGCCGCCGGAAAAGTCTGCGCAAATCATCGCCATCTTCAATAATTGTTCCTGAAACAACGGCACGCCGAGCGTCCTTTTTAATACCGGCTCCAGCGAGGGATGCGCATAAACAACCGGCTCGCGGCCCTGCCGCCGTTTCAGATAAGGATGGACCATGTTGCCGACGATTGGGCCGGGCCGGATGATGGCCACTTGCACCACGATGTCGTAAAACTTTTGCGGATGCAGTCGCGGCAGACACGACATCTGCGCCCGGCTTTCAACCTGAAACAGACCAATGGTGTCGGCTTTTTGTAAAGCGGCATAAACTTCCACGTCATCCTGCGGCAGGTGGGCGAGATCAACTTCTTCTTTATATGATTCGCGAACCAGGGCAATCGACTCTTCCAAAGCGGCCATCATCCCCAAACCCAGCAGATCAACTTTGATCAGCCCCAGGTCGGCACAGTCTTCCTTGTCCCATTGCACCACCACGCGCCCGGGCATCGCCGCCGGTTCCAGCGGCACCACCGAATCGAGTTGGCCCTGACAAATAACCATACCGCCCGAATGCTGGCCCAGGTGTCGCGGCAGGTCCTGGACCATGCCGTAAAGTGCGAAGAATTTTTTAATGCGCGCGTTTCTGATGTCGAGTCCCGCGTCACGAAACTGTCGTGCAGTTGAATCTTTCGGATCCTTCCATTCCCAGGTATGCACCAAAGCAGAAAGACGTCCCAGTGTTTGATCGTCAAAACCGAGCGCCTTGCCAACTTCGCGCGCGGCTGAGCGGCCACGATACGTGATTACGTTGGCAGTCATTGCCGCGCCGAGTTTTCCATAACGCTCATAAACATATTGAATTGCTCGCTCGCGTTGATCGCCGCTCGGCAGATCGAGATCGATGTCCGGCCACTCGCCGCGTTCTTCGGAAAGAAAACGTTCGAAGAGAAGTTCCATACCGATAGGATCGACGGCAGTAATGCCGAGCGAATAACAGACGGCGCTGTTTGCCGCCGAACCTCGTCCCTGAATCAGAATTCCCTGCTGCTTACAAAACTCAACGATGTCCCAGACGATCAGAAAATAGCCTTCGAGTTTCAGTTTTTCGATCAACGCCAGTTCGCGTTCGAGCTGTGGCCGGGCAACTTCATAAGCGGGCTGGCCGTGGTGACTGGTGTAACGTCGCCGCGCGCCTTCTTCGGTACGCTTGCGTAGAAACGACGCCATCGTCTCGCCCGCCGGAACCGGATATTTCGGAAACTCGTAACCAAGATCTTCCAGCGTGAATTCAAGTCGCGATGACAGCTCGACGGTGTTTTCTTGCGAGTAAACGGCCCGCGGTTTCGAGTCGCACGTGATTACGAATGCAGGTGAAGACGTCGGCGACTTCGCGTTGCGCTGCCGTCGCGTGGCTGACACCGTTGGTCGCCAGCAGTGGCAGATGCAAACGTCCGGCAATCGCAACTATTGTCTGGTTGCGCGCTTCTTCTTCACGATTGAAATGGCGTTGCAGTTCGGCATAAACGTTTTGTTTGCCAAAGACATCGATTAACCACTCCGCTCTTCTCTGCGCTTCCTCTGCGCCCTCTGCGTCTCTGCGATGAAATGCTTTTGCCAGCGGTCCATCCGCCGCGCCTGTCAAACAAACCAACCCTTCCGCATGCGCTGCGAGTTCTTCAGGTGTAACCGCGCACTCGCCCGGTTTCGCATGCTTGGGCACACGCAACTTCATCAAGGTGATCAAGCGACAGAGATTTTGATAGCCGGTGCGATTGCGCACCAATAAAGGAATGGAGAAAGTGTCTCCAGCGTTACGTGAACGTTTTTGTCCAACGTCCAACGTCCAATGTCCAACGTCTGTTTTCCAACCTTCCAGCTTTTGACTTTGGACGTTGGACGTTGGACGTTGGACGATGATGGGACTTTGGACATTGGACATTGGACGTTGGACTGTAATTTCCGCTCCAATGTGCGCCTTGATGCCATTCTTTTTCGCGGATAGATGAAAACGCGGACTGCCATAAAAGCCGTCGCGATCCAGTAGCGCCATGGCCGGAATTCCCAATACAAGTGCCGCGGCAACCAGCTCCTCAGGCACCGAAGCGCCTTCGAGAAAACTGAACGCTGAGCGCGCGTGTAGTTCGATGTAATCAGTGAGCGGTGAGCAGTGAGCAGTGGGCAGTCGACCCCGGGTCACTGAACTTGTTTTCTTAGGCAACGTCTTTTGTTTCTGCTCACCGCTCACAGCTCACTGCTCACTTTCCGTTCAGTCGTAAATTCCTTCAACGAACCAGGTGCCACTTTGCAGCTCGTGATAAATGCGATAAAGAATTTGGCTTGGACCACCCTGGCTGACTACCTCTTTAATTTTCGAACCTTCTGACTTCTGACCTCTGATCTCTGACCTCTGACCTCCGCTCTCTGACCTCTGGCCTCTGGACTCAACCGCCACGTCCCATTCATCTCTCGCCCAAAGATCTGATCGCCACCACTCCCCTGATGTGCGCCATGGACCAGCAAGTCCTACTACCTTTCCATAAACACAGCGGTCTTTTCCCCAGGCGTTGATCTCCGTTGGATATCCACGCGCAGCCTCAACCATTGCCCGCAGCGGCGGCCGAAACCTGCGAAAGCCCAGGGCGAATTTCGGATGTGGAATTTCGAATCTTGAATCTTGAATTTGGAATTTTGAATTCTCGTTTGCTAATTGCTGTTTGCTATATAGAAGCGCAGGCGTCCCGCCCGCATGCTTTTTCCTCTTAGCAACTTTCGATCTTTCTTCTCTAACCACAAACCTCTTAACGCGAAAAGCATCCGGCCGATGCGTATCCAGCAATTCGGGTGTGCCGACATTTTCCAGACCGACAAGTTTTGCCAGACGCGCGAGTGTCAATTCCAGCTTTGCCGGTTCAGGCGCAAGCGGAATAAACAATCCCGTCTGTAAAACTCGAGGCTTGACCGGTTCACAGTTTATCGAGATTGCGATCACTGCTGCAGAAGGCGGGTGCGCTTCGGCATCGAGCAATAAAAGTTTCAAAAACACTTTTTGATCGCGCATCGGATAAGGCAAATTGAGTTTCAGCTCGTGCGCGCTTTTGTTTTCAAGTTTCATCTGCACGTGCAGCTCATTTGTGGCCAGCGCATACGCTTGCAAACTCGCGCAAAGTTGATTGAGCAGTCTGGCAAAGATGAAAGAGAGAGGCTCGAGTTGCGCGATGGGATACTCGAGCTCGATCGAGTTTTCGAAAACGGGGGCGGCTTGTTTTAGTTTTAAGTGACGATCCGTTTTTCCAGCAGCAAGTTGTTGCAGGTGGACACCCTCCTGACCGAGCCGTTCAGAAACACCGGCAACCGGCAGTTCTGCAAATTCTTTGAAAGTGCGCATGCCCCAAAGCTTCAGCGTCTCAAAAATTTCTTTGGCTTGCTTGTCTTCAATATTGACCAACGAATATTCCAGCGCGCTTAACGGTAAAGGCCCAAGACAAGTCAGCTCTTCTCCCGGGGCAGTAAAAGTTATTCCATGACAGTGCCGCGCAGCATGTATGGCCGTATCCGGATTCGCGGCCAGAGCAAGGTTTACCCGGGCCGCGAGTCCACCTGACTGCTTCGGCGCGCCGGCCTGTTTCGCGATTACCGTTGCCAACTCATACGCAGAGCCAAATTGCAGAGCACAACCTTCGACATCGATCACGACCGTGTCCGGCCACACCTCTTCGACAAAAGGAGAAAAGGAGTAAGCAAACTCCGCCAAAGACAGTCCATCCGAGAGATTTTGGCCATGAATGCCCGCAAACATGACTTTAGCCTTTCAGTTTTGAGGTAAGGCGAAGATTAGCGAAAATTAGCGAATACGTCAATGGCTGCGATAAATAAATTGGGGGGATAAAAAACGCTTGCGCCTGACGCTACGTCAGACTTTAGGATGGATTTCGAAAGGAAAAAGCAGATGGCGAAAAGCAATGAGTCTTCTTATCAGGCGCAGCAGTTTGCCACTCGAGCCGGAGTCACCGTGCGCACGCTGCACCATTATGATCGGCTTGGTCTGTTGAAGCCAAGCGCCTATACCGGATCCGGTTACCGGCTTTACCGGGAAAACGATCTGGCGCGGCTGCAACAAATCGTCACGCTGAAATTCATTGGCTTCTCTCTTAAGGAAATAAAAACTTTGCTCGCGCAGAATGGCCGCGATCTGGCAACAGCATTGCGCAGGCAAAGACAAATCATTAATCAAAAACGCCATCACCTGGGAATGGCAGTTCAGGCGATCGAAAAAGCTGAACTTGTTATCTCAAGTGAAGTACCCGACTGGGAGGCTTTCAAAAAAATCATCGAGGTGATCAATATGCAAAACGACATGGACTGGACCAGGAAATATTACTCCGAATCTGCGACAGAAAAACTTGCTGCGCGCGCCACCCCGAAGTGCTCGAACAGGGGCAGAACAATTGGGCCCAACTGATCAAAGAGGTAGAGGCAGCAGTGCGCGACGGTGAAGATCCTGCTTCTGAAAAGGCACAGTCGCTGGCGGCGCGCTGGTCAAATTTGATCCAGCAATTCACTGGCGGCGATCCGGAAATCAGCGCCGGCTTTAAGAAACTGTACGCCGATCAATCTAACTGGCCGCAGTTTCAGAAGCCTTACAGCGATGAAGTTGAAGCTTTTATTTGTGCCGCTGGTGGAAAGAAGTAAATCGATTCGTCAACCAATGAATCTTATTGTGCGCTAACCTGCAAGGTTGTTTCTCTTACAGTTGGGCTCAGTGGCCGATGACGTTCTACCAGCATTGTCAGGGATTGCAATAGTCTTCCCTGACTAACTAAAAACGGGGCGGTCGTTTTTTCGCGAGCTGAAAGATTTACTAAGGAAGCGTTTTGCTTTATTAAGTCCTGATTCACTTGGGACCAAACCAACCCCTCGTTTTTCATTTCCAGCGACAACGCCGCGCAGGAGCGCACACTGCAATCCTGAGTAATTACCAATAAAGCGGTCGGACTATTTTCCACCACGCGCCGAAAGCGAAACCACCAGGACGAGATGATCCGGCGCGCTGTTTTTGCGGAAAGATCGCCCAGATCGAGCATTACGATACCAAAGCCTCCACCCTGCAACAGTAGATCAGTTGCTTTGAAGGCGTGCTCCAGATTGTTGTCGCAGCGAATCCAAAGCAACCGATCTAATTTCACGTTTGCGCGCCCGGCTGATTTCGGATCGAGCGTATTGTTCATATCGACCAGCGCGCATACTTCGTCATGGTTTGTCGCCGCCGCGAGAGTTAAAAGCAGAAAACTGGTGCGACCTGAAGAGGCTGGGCCAAAAATTTCTGTTATGGCGCCGCGTGGCAATCCGCCCCCAGCAAGCGAATCAATTTGTGAAACACCTGTCGCAATAACCTCCGCGATCTTTGTTTCGTGATGCTTAAACGCGTCGCCAAAGCGAGCTGCTATGGTGGATTCAATTTCCGCTTTTGAAATTGCCGCTCTCATGATTTATAACCACTGTCTGTAAAGCAAACTGTTAGTTTGCGATGGCTGGTTGCCACTCAACTTGAATGACATGGTGACCCAGCAAACTAACAGTTTGCTTTACAAACACTAATGCCCCGCAAAACTTCACATGGCTCGGCTGAAGAATTCTTTCCCGACAAATTAACCTTGCCTTCCCTCAAAGAAGCTGCCACCGATTGCAAAGCCTGCGACCTTTGGAAACGAGGCACGCAAACTGTCTTCGGCGAAGGACGCAAGCGTTCGACAGTGGTGTTCGTCGGCGAACAACCAGGCAACGAAGAAGATCTAGCTGGCAAGCCTTTCGTCGGCCCCGCCGGGCGGCTATTTGATAATGCCCTCGTCGAGGCGGGCATCGATCGCTCGCAAACTTACGTCACCAATGTCGTCAAACATTTCAAATGGGAACCACGGGGCAAACGTCGCATTCATAAGAAACCCAACGCCGGCGAAATCTCTGCTTGTCGTCCCTGGCTCGAGGCTGAAATCGCTGTAGTCAAACCAAAAGTAATTGTCGCTCTTGGCGCCACGGCAGCGCAGGCCTTGCTCGGCCCAAAATTTCGCGTCACCAAACAGCGCGGCGAATTTATCGAATCCACCCTCGCTCCCTACGTAATGGCCACTGTGCATCCCTCTTCAATTCTTCGCGCGCCGGATGATGAAACCCGTCGCCTGGAACATCGTCGCTTTGTTGACGATCTCAAAAAACTCGCCCGGGTGTTGAAGTAGGACTGGCATTCCTGCCTGTCCATTCTCCTGAACCCCTGTTTTTAAAAATTGAATCTGCTCCGAATCAGGAACAGGCAGGAATGCCTGTCCTACTTTTTCCTTGACCCCTCCCCGCTTATTCGGTAATATTCGCATGATTTTCGCTTTACACCGAAAATACCACTTGCTGCTGGCTAGATGCAAGGGAGTTTTAAGGGAAAGGACGATTTAAATGCCTGTAACGGCGAGGCAAAGGCAGGTCTACGATTTCATCTGCCGCTATGCGGAGGCCCACAAACTGCCACCAACCATCGCTGAAATTGGGAGGCAGTTTCACATGACCTCATCGGCAAGTGTGCACGGCATTCTATCGGCACTCGAGCGCGAAGGACTCATCAAGCGCATTCCCAACGTCAGCCGCGGTATCGAGATCATCAAGCAGGAGGAGCAGGACAACGATTACGAGATTCCATTGCTGGGAACGGTCGCGGCCGGGCAGCCCATCGAGGCAATCCTTGCTCACGAAACCGTTCAGGCGCCGAAGAACATGTTGGGTCGTGACCGTATGTTCGCGTTGCGCGTGCGCGGCGATTCGATGATTGACGAAAACATTCAGGACAACGACATCATCATCGTCTCATCTCAACAAACCGCCGAGAATGGCCAGATGGTTGTAGCGCTGATTGACGGCAACTACGCTACCGTGAAAAAGTTTTATCGCGAGCCTGACTTTATTCGTTTAGAGCCGGCGAATCCGCAGTTCAAACCAATCTTCATCAAGACTCCGGAGCGCATTCAAATTCAGGGCGTAGTACGTGGACTGATTCGCAGTTACAACAATTCTTCCCGCGCAGTCTAGCGCTGAACATCATAGAAGAATGAAAGCCGCACGCGCACTCGACATTTCCTCCGAATCGGATGTGATTTTTCTTGGCTTTGCGCTTAGCGACTGCGTAGTTGAGATTGATAAACAAGCGGCGAGGTATCTACGGGCCGTTCATCGCACCGCTCTGGAGTTGGCAATTCCCAATCGTTTCGGCATTGAAGTCGGAGGATTTTGGCTGATGCCTGAACAGCTCGCGCAACTGAGAAAGTTGCCGGACTGCTATTCACAACTGGAAGCGCCTCTAGTCGAGCGCGCCATTGAAGCGTACCTTGCCGCGCAACTACCTGCGTTGCCGCAGAAATCGCATTGAGATTTTAACTTTCAGGAATCAACTCCGCCTCTTTCTTTCTGCGGTGAATCACAAGCAAAGCGATACCGCTCATGATCAAGGCGCCGCCAACCAAAGTGCGCCAGTTCATTTCCTCGTGCAGCACTAACATTCCCAAAAGCACAGCGGTCACTGGCGTCACCAACGCGATCAGCATTGACTTGGTAACGTCAATTCGGCGCACCAGCCAGTAATACAAAATGAATGCGATTACAGAACCCACAATGGCCAAATAGAACAACGAAATGATAGCCATTCCAGTCCAATGAAAATTTAACGGACTGCCTTCGGTCGCGAAGCCAATGATCGCCAGCGGGAACAAACACATCTGCCCGCCGGCGATGAGAGTAGGCTCGAGGTTTTTCGCATATGCCTTGACCAGTACATTTGAGTAAGCCACACAGATCGAGCTAATGACCAGGGCCACGCTGCCGGCCAACGCCTTTGGTCCAGCGAATGTTAGTTGATTCGAAAAAATAACGCCGACGCCGGCGATGCCCAGGATGACGCCAACGAACTTCAACGGAGTCATTCGCTCCGCGGGTAAATGAATGTGAGCAATGACCAATCCAAATGCTGGTATGGTGGCTTGCAGCAAGGCGGCAAGTCCGGAAGAAATGTATTGCTCGCCCCAGAAGATCAAACCGTAGTTAAGACTAAAGGCCAGCACGCCTGTACCGGCCAGCATCCACCAATCTTTAGACGATCGGGGTAATGCTAGGCGCCTGACGGCGATGATGGCTGTAAGAATGAGAACTGCGATGAGGAAACGAATTGCCGCAAAGCTGATGGGCGGAAGGTCTCTTAAGCCGATCTTGATGAATAACCAGGTCGAGCCCCAGATGCAGCACAGGAGTAGCCAGACGATGCGTGATTTCATAATTATTGTTTTGCGGATCGCCTGATGAACAGCAAGCTACAAAAACGGCGCGGCGGCGAGCCGGTACAAAAACTCAACTCTGAATCTCTTCACTGCGCATCACGTCGCAGTTGAGTTTCGGCATCCGTTCGCCACCGCTCGCAGTTTTGCGCGGTCAGTGCGAAATAACCGTCCACTAAACTAGGCTGATTGAGGTTCAGTCTTAATAATTGCGAAGGCTGCACCTTGCGGATCCTGAAGGATCGCAAATCGACCTACGGTGGGAATGTCAGCAGCCGGCTTGATTGTAGTAGCTCCCAGCTCAGTTGCTTTCTTTACCTTCGCGTCGCAGTCGTCAACGGCGAAATACACCAGCCAAAACGGCGGGACGCCGGCCATGTCCGGAGTCAGCTTGAACATTCCCCCAGCTCCTCTGTCGCCGTTCTGAAAAATCGTGTAATCGGTAGACCCGAAAGTCTTCGCGTCGATTCCCCAGCCAAATAGACCGCGATAAAACTCGCCGGCTCTGGCTGTATCCGTGGTCGTGAGTTCATTCCAAACCAACGCTCCCGGCACGTTTACAATTCCCGCGCCTTTGTGCGTGCCCGCCTGCCAAAGGGCAAACACGGCGCCCGTCGGATCCTGGACCACCGCCATGCGACCGACGTCCATGACATCAAACGGTCCTTTCATCAGAGTCCCGCCAAGTTCCTTTACTTTTGCTGCGCTTTCATCGACGCTCGCCACTGACGCGTAGGACAACCAATTCGGAGGAATTCCTTGCGACGTCATCTCCTCGGGCATTGTGTAGAGCGCACCCACATCTTTTCCGTCGAGCTTGAGCATGGTGTAAATCATGCCCGGGCCAACGGGGTTGTCTGTGAAGGTCCAACCAAACAATTCGGTATAAAACTTCTTCGCTGCCTCGCCATCGGTAGTTCCCAGTTCCACCCAGCAAAATGTACCGGGCGCGTAAGTAGGGGTTTCCTGCATTCGTGCTTCAGTCATGATCAATCTCCTTAGGAATGGGCGCAAAACTCGCAGGGAGACGAGGAGCAATTGCGCGGCTTAAAAATCTCATCTGAACGTGTGGGGAGATAATATCGTAATTAGGCAGGACTGCAAAAACGGAAAACGCTACCTCCAGCAAGCTGAAGATAGCGCAATCCGTTTCCTAATAATCGCCGAAGCTTTTAAAAGGATGGCAGCTTCGCATGTACACACTAGGCTGCCGATTTGTATCCCGATGATCGACTGGCGGTCAGTCACATCTTCGGTCAGCACACGAAATGTTTTACCAATTCTCGCATCCTTTCGAATGCGGTGCCTTTAGGTTTTTGTTCTGGTGGCTTTTCCTCCACCTCCGGTTACGACCCGGCAACGTCGGTCCAACTTGCGTCGAACCATTCGCCCCCTTCAGCGGGTCCTGTCTAAAGGGTACCACTCGTTTTTATCCGAATGGCTTGAGAAAGCCTTTCAGCTTTCTCTAGCAAAGCCTTTCGGCTTCAACCCAGGGCGTCAATAGGATTAACAGCCGCCTGTCTTTCCCCTCTTCCGTGTGTCACCACATCGGTCGCCGATCCCTTTGTTGGTCTCGAAGGCCGTGACCCTCGCGACAGGGAGAGTTATACGCGAAGGCAGTTTTAAGATCAATTTTTTATGTGTTTTATTTTTTGCACAGTTGCAAAAAACTTTTCGTGAGTCTCGATTCGAATAAAAATAGCGTTTTCACTGGCTTTTTTGCGTCGCGGCAATCGCCGCTTGTATTGATTTTTGCACGCCGAGGAGTTCGGCTTCGTTTTCGTATTTGTTTCTCGGCCAGAAAAATCCTTTCAAGCCATCTTTTTTGCGGCGCGGAACAATATGCACGTGAAAATGCGCGACGCTCTGGCTAACGCGATTGTTCATGGCCACGAAAGAACCTTCGGCTTCCAGAGCCAACTCGACCGCGCGTGCCAATAACTGCACATTCTTAAAGAACGGCCCGATTAGCGCCAGCGGAAGATCGCTCAGTGTTTCGAAGTGATTTTTGGGGACAAGCAAAGAATGACCAGGAAAAAGCGGCCGGTGGTCGAGAAAGGCCAGCGAAATGTCGTCTTGAAAAACTATTGACGCGCTTACTTCACGATTGACAACTTCGCAAAATAGACAAGGCATTGGCTCTCCGTTAGCTATGCAGGTTTCACCGCATTTTGAAACGCTTTTACTCCAAAAGTGTTCAGTACTTCGGCTTTTCTCACCCAACCTCGCCGCGCAATGCCGACTCCATACTTCAGATTATTGAGCGCACCGGTTGAATGTGCATCAACGGAAATCGTGAACTTGATCTTCCGCTGGCGCGCTTCGCGCAGCCAACGCGGCTCCATATCGAGCCGCCAGGGATCGCCGTTGACTTCGATCGCGGCGCGCGACCCGGCAATCACGTCCAGAATTTTTTCCACGTCGCATTCAAATGGTGGGCGACGCTGGATCAAACGTCCCAGCGCGTGGCCCCAAATCTTGAACACCGGTTGATGCATTGCAGTAACGATTCGCTTCGTCATCTTGGCCGAATCCATCTTGTAACGCGAATGAATGCTGGCAACGATCACGTCAAACTGTTCGAGAATTTTGTCCGGATAATCCAGATGGCCATCGGCGACGATGTCTGACTCCGTTCCGCGCAGGATCTTCACCTTCACCTTTTCCTGCACCTCCGCGATTTCATCCCACTGCCGCTTTAGTCGATCAACTGTCACACCGCCAGCATAAAAGGCTGTGGGCGAATGATCGGTGATGGTGATGTACTTCATGCCCATCGTTTCGGCCGCGCGCGCCATCTCTTCAACTGAATGCTTGCCGTCGGAATAAGTGGTGTGGCAATGGACCATGCCTTGAATATCTTCGAGCGTGATCAGGTCCTGCGGCAGCTTTCCCTCAAGCGCCGCTTCGATCTCGCCTGCGTCTTCACGCAGCTCGGGTGGGATGTATTGCATGCCCCAGCGTCGATAAAGTTCTGCTTCAGTTTTTGGGGCGGACTGTGCAGATCCAAGCGTGTTTTCCTTGGCGCGCTTGGTCTTCGCCTCTCCATTGCTCGCCGCGATCGTCTGCAATTTGGCGAGGTGCGCTGGCGAACCTGTTTCAGTTAACAAAGTCAAAACGAATTCCGCCGGACGCACCGCAACTAATGAAACTCTCGCGCCCTCTGCAAGGCGAACGACGCAACTCGTTTTCGCCTGCGCTTCTACCTGGACAATCAGCGGAAAGCGCAGAAAGAGTTCGATTAAACTTGCAGGTTGTTTTGTCTTTGCGACGATGCGGATGGTGCCGACTGTTTCTTTCCAGCGTCTTAGAGAACCTGCGATTTCAATTTCCACCTTATCGCGGAAGGTGGCGAGGTAGTTGCTAATCTGCTCGGCCGTTCCCAATGCACGGTGAAGGTGTAGCCGCTGTTCTTTAGTCTCGCGTTGCCGGTAGCTGGCAATCGTCTCGAGCAGTTTCTGTTCAGTCTTCGCGCCAAAGCCTTTGATATTTTTGATCTTCCCTGCTTCTGCGGCTGTCTTAAGTTCAGCGACTGATGTGATGCCTAACGCGTTGTGAAGCGCCGCGATCTTCGCGGTGGATAGACCCGGCACGCCGGACAGTTCGATGATGCCCGGCGGAAATTCTTTCTTTAGACCACGCAGCACTGACGATTCACCCGTGAGGTGAAGCTGCTTGATTTGCGAGGCGAGCGCGTCTCCAATGCCGCGCAGCGAAGTTAATCGATCGGCTTTAATAACCGCGCCCAGGTCTTCGCTCATTCCGGCAACGACTCGCGCGCCGGTTTGATATGCCCGCGCCTTAAAACGATCTTTGCCGCCTTTCAGCTCCAGCAGCGCGGCAATCTCCTGCAGCGCGGCGGCAATTCCAAATTTATCGAGGTTTGGCTTTGGCTTCATGACTTAATAAAAGATACAAGAACTCTTTCTCATTTTGGTTGCGGGCGACAAATAGAACACAAAGTGGTTTTATGATATCTCTGACCCCGAAAAATACGAGGACCAGTCATGCCGATCGCATCAATCAACCCAGCCACAGGCGAAAGACTGAAAACATTTGATCCTTTGACGAAAGCTCAGATCGAGGAAAAGTTGCAGCTTGCCAGCGATACGTTCCGAGTGTACCGCGAAACGTCGTTCGCCGAACGCAGTGCGATGATGATACGTGCGGCAGAAATACTCGACGCGGAGAAACATGATCTCGCCCGCATTATGACGCGCGAAATGGGCAAGCCAATCAAAGGCGCCGTCGGTGAAGCGGAAAAATGCGCCTGGGTTTGTCGCTATTACGCCGAGACCGCGCAGCGGCATTTGGCCGACCAGCTTGTTGAAACTGACGCTGGCAAAAGCTATGTTAAATTTCAGCCCCTTGGACCAGTCCTGGCAGTGATGCCTTGGAATTTTCCGTTCTGGCAGGTCTTTCGTTTTGCGGCGCCGGCTTTGATGGCCGGCAATGTTGGCTTACTCAAGCACGCGTCGAATGTGCCGCAATGTGCGCTGGCAATTGAAGATATTTTCAGTCGAGCCGGTTTTCCCGCAGGCGCCTTTCAAACGTTGCTGGTCGGATCCGATGTGGTTGAGGGAATTCTAAAAGACCGTCGCGTTGTCGCTGCCACCCTTACCGGCAGCGAACCGGCAGGGCGCAGCGTCGCCAGCATCGCCGGCAGCCAGGTCAAGAAAGCGGTGCTGGAACTCGGCGGCAGCGATCCGTTCATTGTTATGCCTTCGGCTAATCTCGAGCAGGCAGTGACTATGGCAGTGAAAGCACGCACCATTAACAATGGTCAATCCTGCATCGCCGCCAAACGCTTTATCGTCTCCAAAGAAATTTACGCAGAATTTGAGGGACGCTTCATTGAAGAAATGAAAGCGTTGGCTGTGGGCGACCCCATGGACGAGAGCACCGAAATTGGACCGCTTGCAACCGAGCAAATCCTGAGAGACGTTGACGAGCAGGTGAAAACATCAGTTGCAGCGGGCGCGATTCTTTTGACCGGCGGGAAAAGGTTGGAGCGCAGTGGAAACTTCTATCAACCGACAGTTCTGGCTAATATTCCTAAAGACTCGCCTGCCTATTCCGAAGAAGTTTTTGGACCGGTAGCGCTCTTATTTGGCGTTGACAATATCGATGAAGCAATTGAACTAGCTAACGCAACTACCTTCGGTCTCGGCGCGTCGGCGTGGACCAACGATGAAAGCGAACGCAACCGGTTCATAGACAACCTGGAAGCCGGCTGTGTCTTTATTAATGGGATGGTTGCCTCCGACCCGCGCTTGCCCTTTGGCGGAATAAAAAACTCCGGCTATGGCCGCGAACTCGGCGAGTTTGGCATCCGCGAATTTGTAAACATCAAAACTGTCTGGATCAAGTAATTGCATGGTCCATCTATTGTCTCAATTAACGAGGAACTTCGGTGGAGTGACAACTATGACTAATGCCTTTTCGAAGCTGTCCAAATGTTCATCTAGCAAACTGCGTCTCGTGATGGCGCCGATTCTGCTCCTGGCCTGTCTGACAATCGGCTCCACAGTCGGTGCCCAGGTCAACTCAGACTTGTTGCAGTCGCTTCATTGGCGCAACATCGGCCCATTTCGCGGCGGCCGCACGCGAGCGGTAGCGGGCGTGCCTTCCCAACCGAACGTTTTTTATATCGCTCAGGTGAATGGCGGTGTTTTTAAGACAACAGATTATGGCCGCACCTGGTTCCCAATTTTCGACGATCAACCCACGGGCTCGGTCGGCTGCATCGCCGTAGCTCCGTCAAATCCAAATATTATTTATGTCGGCAGCGGAGAGGGTTTACAGCGACCCGACCTTTCTGTAGGCGATGGCATTTACAAATCCACCGACGCCGGACAAACCTGGACGCATCTGGGCCTGCGCAATGGACAGCAGATACCGCAAATAGCCGTCGATCCGAAGAATCCCGATCATTTACTCGTGGCGGTCGCCGGTCATCCGTATGGACCAAATGAAGAACGTGGGATTTTTCGCTCGACCGATGGCGGACAGACCTTCCAAAAAGTTCTCTACAAAGATGAGAACACTGGCGCTGCTGATGTGCAGATCGATCCGACCCATCCGGACGTCGCCTACGCGTCGCTGTGGGAAGCGCGTCAGGGCCCCTGGGAGAATGCTGCCTGGAACGGAACCGGTGGCGGAATATTCAAATCGACCGATGGCGGGAAGAACTGGAAACAACTGAGCAAGGGCTTGCCCGAAGGAATAATTCAGGCAAACCTGAGCATTTCCGCGAGTTCACCGAAACACTTGTTTGCCTCGGTCGCTTCGCCCGACGGAGTCAAACTCTACGCTTCGGATGACGGCGGCGACATTTGGAAGATTGCGACGAATGATGCGCGTCCGGCTGGCCGTATCGGCGGCGGAGATCTTCCAGTCCCTCGCATCGATCCTAAGGACCCCGCTGTCATCTACGTCGCCAGCACCGTCTGCTGGAAGTCCAGCGATGGCGGCAAGACGTGGATAGGCTTTCGTGGTGCGCCCGGCGGTGACGACACGCAAAACATTTGGATCAATCCAAACAACACGGAAATTATTCTGCTTGGCTACGATCAGGGCGCCATCATTACGGTCAATGGTGGTAAGTCATGGAGTAGCTGGTACAACCAATCGACGGCCCAGCTTTATCACGTCGGAGCCGACAACGCTTTTCCGTATCGGCTTTGCAGTGGTCAGCAGGAGAGCGGTTCAGTTTGCATCTCGAGTCGTGGCAACGACGGCCAGATAACCTTCCGCGAATGGCATCCGATCAGCGCGGAGGAATACGGCTACGTTACTCCAGATCCGCTTGATCCGGACATCGTCTATGGCGGCAAGCTCACTCGGTATGACCGGCGCACGGCGCAGGCACAGAACATTTTGCCAAAGGCGTTTCGCGCGCCGGACTTTCGCATGCTACGCACGCAGCCGGTGATTTTTTCGCCGCTCGATCCGCACCTTCTCTACTTCGCTGCCAACACGTTGTGGAAGACAAGAGACGGCGGGCGAAGCTGGCAGCAGATTAGTCCGGATTTGACGCGTAAGACTTTCGAACTTCCCGAGACGATTGGTAAATATCGCTCGCAACCAACTGCGCAAGCCACCCAGCGCGGTGTCATCTATGCAGTCGCGCCATCACCGCTGGATATCAAACGCATCTGGGCGGGAACCGACGACGGCCTGGTCCATCTGACTACAGACGGCGGCGTCCACTGGGCCAATGTCACACCGGCGCAGCTAAAAGCCTGGCAGAAGATTTCGATCATTGATGCCAGTCATTTCAATCCCGGTACGGCCTATATTGCTGTCAACACGTTAAGACTTGATGACCTGCGACCGCACATCTATCGCACGCGCGACTCAGGTTCCACCTGGACCGAAATCACTAACGGTATACCCAACAACGAGAATGTAGATGTTGTGCGCGAAGATCCCGAACGCGAAGGATTGCTCTTTGCGGGCACCGAGCGCTCAGTTTACGTTTCATTTAACAGCGGCGATCACTGGCAGTCACTGCGTCTGAATATGCCCGCCAGTTCCGTTCGCGATCTGATTATCAAGGGCGACGATCTCTGTGTGGCAACGCACGGGCGCGGCTTTTGGATTCTCGACGACATCACGCCGTTGCGACAGTTGGAAATAAAAGTGACTAGTGCGGGCGCGTTCCTGTTCCGACCGCAAACTGCGATACGGGTGCGCTGGAACATGAACAGCGACACGCCGCTGCCGCCGGACGAACCCGGCGGTGAAAATCCGCCCGATGGCGCAGTGCTTGATTACTACCTGGGCTCTGCACCCTCAGGCCTCGTGACTTTGGAAATTCGTGATGCGGCGGGCCAGGTCGTGCGGCGTTATTCGAGTGCTGATCCGATCCCGGCGATTGATCCGATGCTGGCGATTCCGACTTACTGGGTACGGCCGCCGCAGGGACTTTCCAGCGCGAAGGGTACGCATCGGTTTTTATGGGACATGCATTACGCGCCTGTGCCCGGAGAAAAGCCTTCCTATCCAATCGCAGCCGTTTATCGCAACACGGCGCCTGACTTCACGTCTCCGTGGGTAGTGCCGGGCAAGTACACCGTTGTGCTAAACGTAAATGGCAAGACTCATGCGCAGACTCTCATCGTGCAGATGGATCCGCGCGTTAAGACGCCGGCGCGTGATCTGGCTGAGCAATTCAGGCTGTCGAAACAACTGTACGATACGTGGGTCGCTTTCAACCTGATAACAAATCAGTCCAATCCCATAAGCAAACAGCTCGCCGACCTGCGCTCGACTGCCAAGACTGCTGAGGTCAAAGCTCAGATTGATGCGTTTGTGCAAAAGGTTAACGCGCTGGTTGGCGCCGAAGTCGCTCGGCCGGACCTGGCCAATAAGTTAACGACTCTAAGCGCGCTCGCCAGACTGAAAGCACTCTTCGGAATTCTTCAAGAGGTAGACGCAGCGCCGACGCCGCAGGCGGTCGCTGCCGTTACTCAGTTACAAACAGATGCGCAGTTGCTTCGGACGCGTTGGCAAGCTCTGACGACGCAGGACATCGCCACGTTAAATCAACAACTGCGAGCGGCGGGTTTGGCGCCGATCAATTTGGAAGAACAAAAATAAGATCGATGCTTCCTGATCTTGTCGGGGCGCAGCCCCTTGAATTTCAACAGAGCCGAACGGTGGGGCATAGCCACCACCGCACATCAGGCGGCAGAGCCGCGACCGATCCACGCTCTTCCTCACGGTCGGGCTAGTGCCCAGTTACGAATCTTGATCACAGGCTCGAAAGGCGTATTAATGCGGCTGCGAACTGATGTCGGAGTTTTGTTGGGGCGCGCGTTTAAATGTAGCCGTGCATGCGGAGGTTGTGCTTGAAACTCAAACCAAAGAGTCATGAAGCTCTGGAGCGATGGTTACATCAAAATACATTCTTCAAGCAGGATCTGCACGACATGAATCGCTTTTATGATTTTGTTGACGTGTATCAGAGGGAGCATGGCTACTGGATTGATGAAGTTGCTTTGCGAGAAGAGATTGAGACTAGAGTGACGAGATATGGCGGCAACGTTAGCGAAGAGTTACGAGACATTATCCGCGATCGAATTAGCCTCGCTATCGACATTTTGGACTTTATAAAAAGAACAAAGAGGACTAGACGGTAGTTCCAGAACATCTTAAAGTCTTGATCCTGGCTGGCTGTATCTCAAATGCTCTCTGTAATTCGGCAATGCAGTGTTGATTGGCGCCACGCAATTTTCTTTCGAGCTTGCTGGATCCGAGTGGTGCCATCTTTTTGTAAGGAAACGGAATGACTAAAGAGTTGATATCTCAGGAAAAGCGACTTCTTCGCGAAAGCTGTGAGAAAACAATTCGAGAAAGTCGCGATAGGCAGGAAATCGGAAAGGCCCTTAGGACGATTAGAGATCAAAGGCTTTACAAGGTGAACCATAGGAGGTGGGGTATCTATTGTCCCAAAGTTCTGGGAATGAGTGGTCGTCATGCAGACCGACTTATTAGGGCTGAGAGTGAATTTGACCGTCTAAAACCGAACGCTGTGACTCCACGGAACGAAGGCCAAATGCGGGAATTACTCAAGGCGAGGGAGGACCGGCGTGTAGAAGTGTGGGAGCAGGCGGTTTCCTATGGTGGGCCAATTACAGCGCGGCGTCTAAGACAAGCAGTCTTAGATCGCCAATTATTGGGCAGCTCTAGTGAGTCTGCGAATGAAGAGATTGTAGAGGCCGTCGAGAACCCAATTGAATTCGTGCGTGAGAAAGACCTGGAAGAGTTCATGGTAAATAACTTCGAAAAGGTTTTTGGTGGCGGGCTCTGCATTTATGAGAATCCCGTTGACGGGAGGAACGGTCAGCAATACCCGACCAGCGTTGGCCCTATCGATATTCTAGCCACGGACCCGAAGGGTAAATCTTTCGTTGTCATTGAACTTAAGAAGGCGCGATCTTCCGACCACGTTGTCGGACAGGTTTTGAGATATATGGGATGGGTCAGGGAAAACCTGTGTAAGGATGGCCAATCGGTTAAGGGTCTGGTAGTCAGCAGCGAGCCCGACCCAAAGCTAACCTACGCCTTAAGGATGACGAGAAACATTGACCGTAAAGTACTACACGGTTTCATTCAAACTCTTGGATGGTCCTTAACTGTCCTTAAACATTCACCCCTGAAGCGGCGATGGCGTGCCTCTCACGCAATCTCATTCGTCGGTTTCTTCAATGCGGGTCGCGCCCGCTGAAGTCGAAGGCAATTCTCAGCTCGTTTGTATAAGAATCCAATGAAGGAGAAACCACCATGCCCCATCTGATCATCGACACCGGAAACACGGCTTTCATGCTGCTTTGCCCCAGCCTGGTTATGCTGATGACGCCGGGGCTGGGATGAACTTGTCGAGGTCTTGACGAAGCCTTTCGCACTCGATACTGTTTCGCTATGAGCACCGAACAACTTATTGCAGACGCAATGGCGCTTCCGCTTTCAGAACGCGTCTCACTCGCTCAGGCGCTTTGGGAGAGCATTGATGCGGGCCTACCGAACGCGGATGAACGTTCTGCCGTTGCCAAGGCTATCCGTCGCGACAAGGAACTTTCGTCAGGCGACGTAGCTGGTCGCACACACGAAGAAGTCATGCAAGCGGCGCGGCGCGCGCTCGAATGCGACACGTTGGAGCGTGAAGTCAGTACCACCACGCGGTAGCGGGTGGGTGTTCGGAACTCGACTCGGCAGATATCCAGTATTCAAGTCGTGAAATTGCTTGCTTGCGAGCGGAACCCACCCGCTACCGCGTGGTGGTACTGACCTCACGTCGCAAGGAAAGCGATTATCAACGGTCGATCATCCGGTTGCTAGTCAAAGTGCATCAGTGCCTGGAGTCCAGTTTCTTGACTTCCTCTTTTTTCTTGGGCAGTCCAACCTGACTAGCTAGCGTTAACAATTCAATCCCGAGGTATTCGATTTCAATTTCTGAGCACTGACGAAAACAGTTATCCAATGAAGGAGAAACTTCAATGCCCCATCTGATCATTGACACCGGAAACACGGCCTTCATGCTGCTCTGCTCCAGCCTGGTAATGCTGATGACACCGGGGCTGGCGTTTTTCTATGGTGGACTGGTCGGTCGCAAAAATGTGCTGGCGATAATGATCCAGAGCTTTGTTTCCATGGGTTGGACCACTGTGCTCTGGTGGGCGTTTGGTTTCTCGCTCTGCTTCAGCGGCGATCTGAAAAGCGGCACAGATTTCTTTGGCATTCTTGGTAACTTCAACTGGGTCTTTCTCCGAGGGATAACATTGGATACGCCGTCTTTGATCAACCCGTCGATTCCGATGATTGTTTTCTGCGCGTATCAGATGATGTTTGCCATCATCACACCGGCGCTGATTACCGGCGCCTTTGCGAATCGCGTAACGTTCAAAGCGTATATGCTGTTTCTCACCGGCTGGCTCACGCTTGTCTACTTCCCGTTTGTGCACATGGTTTGGGGTGGCGGCATCATGGCGAGTTGGGGCGTGCTGGATTTCGCGGGCGGCATCGTGGTCCATAACATTGCCGGCATCGCCGCGCTTGCGTCGGTACTCTATGTCGGCAGGCGTAGGGTTGCTGACTCGGGGCCGCACTCGATCCCGCTCGTGGCGCTGGGCACCGGCATGCTCTGGTTTGGCTGGTACGGTTTCAACGCCGGCAGCGAGTTTCGCGTCGACTCAGTTACGGCGGTCGCTTTTTGAATACCGACCTCGCCGCTAGTTTCGCGGCCATCGCCTGGCTCTGCATGGACTGGATGACGACGAAGAAACCGAAGTTTCTTGGCTTGTTAACCGGCGCCGTTGCGGGTCTGGCCACAATCACGCCGGCCGCCGGTTACGTTTCACCGGCAACGGCTTGTCTAATCGGAATCGT
>WNFS01000544.1_pt1 | contig 51739 bp, 59 predicted proteins | sample 5400141 | NCBI WGS metagenome assembly WNFS01 (sample SAMN13153358, study PRJNA577476) | soil metagenome | isolation source: 60 cm saprolite under Madrone tree | place: USA:California | collected 2016-06-14
CGCCCCGAGCCCGCCGGCTCACGGCGGTACGCGTCGGACGGCCGCCGCGTGGGAGCAAAATGGGAGCAGTCGATGTCCAAACGGGAAATCATGGGAGCAAAATGGGAGCAGAAAACACGAAAGGGTTAGCGACGTAATCGCTAACCCCTCGTTCTGATTGGTTGCGGGGGCTGGATTTGAACCAGCGACCTTTGGGTTATGAGCCCAACGAGCTACCGGGCTGCTCCACCCCGCGGTGACTCCTGCAATGTACCCGACGGATGATGACGTGTCAACCGAGTGCGCGTGACTTTGGGCCCCCTCACCCTGCCCTCTCCCCATAGGGGAGAGGGGTCTGCACCTAGAGGGGCATGCAGCCGGGGCGGTCGTAGCGGTGGAACTCGCCGCGCGCATTGATGGCCACGCGAATGGTGGGCTCGCTGCCCACGGGCTCGAGGTGGTGCCAGCGGTTCTTGGGGCCGAAGACGAAGTCGCCGGCGCGCGCGCGGACGGGCGTGGGCTCGTCCTCGATATACCAGTTGATCTCGCCCTGGAGCATCACCCACCACTCGTCGTGGAGATGATAGTGCGTGTCGTTGGGATGGCCCGGCGCCTGGCAGATGATGAAGGCCTGGATGTCGTCGGTCATCACGAGCGCTTCCGACCAGGGCGCGCCGCCCTTCTTCGTCTTGAGCTCGCTCACGCGCATCTGGAGCTTGCCGATCTCCATCAGGGGGATGCGATCAGCCATGGGCGTCTCCTCGGGGCTCAGGCGTGGCGGGGCCGCGTCACGCGATCGGTCTTGCCGGGCTCGTAGCGGCCGGTGCGCGCCATGCTCAGGAGCACGCGCCAGGCCCCGCGCGTGGCGAGCAGCCAATAGGTCTGGCAACGGAACGTGCCGAAGAACTTCTCGCGCAGGCTCTTGCGACGCAGGTCCACGGAGCGCGGGAGATAGGGCCGCAGCGCCTCCACGAGGCTCTGGGTGGCGATGCCGCCCACCCACACCGTGAGGATCAACGAGAGCGTGGGGGCGCCGGTGGCGGCATAGAACAGCCACGGGTGCCGGCCACGGTACATGTAGGCGAGCCACCATCCGAGATAGCCCATGGCCGGGTAGACCAGCGCGGCGATCGGCCACTCCACGACCTTGTTGCCCACGTGGCGGACGAGCTGGGCGAAATTGAAGGCGGACGGGTGCTCGCGGAAGATGTGCCGGAGAAACGGAATGTCGTCTAGCACGCCCAGGTACCAGCGCGCGTTCTGGCGAACCATCTTGGTCGGCGTCTCGGGCAGGTCCGTCAGCTCCACCATGGGGAGCGCGCGGATGAGGATGCCCCGCGCTCCCAGGGCATAGCCGAGGGTGGAGTCCTCGGTGACGCCGGAAGTCGGAAAGCCGCCCACCGACTGCATCACGTCGAGACGCACGAACTGGTTGTGGCCCAGGCAGATCTGCGAGCGGCGGAAGCACAGCTCGAAGGCGGGTCGGACCGCGCGCCCCAGCCGGGGAAAGCGCGCGCGGAACGCCTCGAAGAGCCGCACGCGCTTGACCTCGTTGATGAGCCGGGCAATGGACACGCGAATGAAGATGGACGACTGCTGGATCGCGCAGATCTTGCCGCGGATGTCGAGGCGGTCGTAGTTGGCGAGGGAGAGGGTGATGCCCTGGTAGGCGAGGCTACCGTCGCCCGCGAGCTCGCGCTCGGCCATCCATCGATAGGTGTCCGGATCGGGGATCGAATCCGCGTCGCTCACCCCGACGAAGACGCGGGCGGGATTGTAGGCCTCACCCAGGATCTCCCGGAGCGCTTCGGGGCGAAGCGCCCAGTTGAGCTGGTGCGCCTTGCGGCCCGGCCCCGGCATGACCAGATGCGAGAGGCGCTTCTGCTGGTAGGGCGGCAGCGTCTCGTGGAGCCGGCTCACGAGCTCGCCCGTGCTCACACCCATGGCCGGATGGGGCGCGCGCTCTTCCTCCTCCTTGGTCACCACCACCACGTGCAGGCCGGGGTGCGGATAGCGCGAGGCACAGAGAGCCTTCACCGTCCCGTCGATGTCTGGCTCCTGAAAGGCGGGCACCAGGTGGAGGAACACCGGCGCGTGAGGCTCGCGCTCGATGGTCTCTTCCGTGGGCAGCTCGGAGCGACGCGCCTGGGCCTCGCGCACGAAGCGCACGGTCGTCAGCATCCCGCGCCAGTCGAGCCCCAGCTTGAACGAGGCGCGGATGTTCAGCAAGAGCGCCACCACGAAGAGCACGGGCAGGAGCGCGCAGAGGGTATCCACGGGCTACCGGCTCCCGGTGGCCGGCGGCAGCTTGTAGACGCGCTCGCCCGGCTTGACCAGCCCGAGCTTCTCGCGCGCGATCTGCTCGATGTACTCGGGGTCGGTGCGGAGCCGGTCCACCTCCGCGGTGAGCCTCGCCGTATCGGCGCGCAGCCCGACCACTTCCCGCTCGAGGCTGGCCACTTCCTTCTTGAGCGCCCACAAGCGCGTGAGGCTCTGCCCGCCATAGGCAGTGAGCGAAGCCGCGAGGATCATCAGGATGGCCGTGCGCAGGAGGCGCAGCGAACGGAGGCTCATCGCTCCCGGCTTCCGAAGGCCGCCCGCCCCGGCCACACCGCGGACGGTCCCAGCTCTTCCTCGATACGCAGGAGCTGATTGTATTTTGCCGTGCGCTCACCGCGGGAGAGCGAGCCGGTCTTGATCTGCCCCGCATTGACGGCCACGGCCAGGTCGGCGATGAAAGTGTCCTCGGTCTCCCCCGAGCGGTGCGAGATCACCGTGCCCCAGCCCGCGCGCTTCGCCAGCTCCACTGCTTCGAGCGTTTCCGTGAGCGTGCCGATCTGGTTCACTTTGACGAGGACGGCGTTGGCGAGGCCGTGCCGGATGCCCTCCTGGAGGATGGCGGGATTGGTGACGAAGAGGTCGTCGCCCACGAGCTGGACGCGAGAGCCGAGCCGCTTCGTCAGAGCCCGCCAGCCCTCGTGGTCGTCTTCGCCGAGCCCGTCCTCGATCGAGCAGATGGGATAGCGACCGGCGAGCGTGTCGTACCAGGCGGCCATTTCCTCGCTCGTCCGCGTGACCCGGTCGGCCTTGAGTGTGTAGCGCCCGCGCTTGCCGAACTCGCTCGCCGCGGGATCGAGGGCCACGAAGACTTCGTCGCCCGGACGGTAACCCGCGCGCTCGATGGCGCGCATCACGAAATCGAGCGCGGCCTCGTTGCCGGGCAAGGTCGGCGCGAAGCCGCCCTCGTCCCCCACCCCCGTGGAGAGATCCTTCTCGTTGAGGATCTTTTTCAGCATGTGGAAGATCTCGACGCCCGCGCGCAGGGCCTCGCCGAAGGAGCCCATGCCCGCCGGCATGATCATGAACTCCTGGATGTCGAGACCGTTGTCGGCGTGCACGCCGCCGTTGAGGACGTTCATCATGGGCACCGGCATGATCCGCGCCCCCGGCCCGCCCAGGTACTGATAGAGGGGGAGGCCGCACTCGTCCGCGCCCGAGCGCGCGACGGCCAGGGAGACGCCGAGCAGCGCGTTGGCGCCCAGTCCCGACTTGTTGGGCGTGCCGTCCAGCTCGAGCAGCGCGCGGTCCACCGCGGCCTGTTCGGTCGCCTCCAGCCCCTCGATCTCGGGAGCGATGGTCTCCGTCACGTTGCGCACGGCCTGGCGCACGCCCTTGCCGCCGTAGCGGGTGTCGTCATCGTCGCGCAGCTCGACGGCCTCGCGGGTGCCCGTGGACGCGCCGGAGGGCACCATGGCGCGGCCGAAGGCGCCGGAGTCGAGCCACACTTCCACCTCGATGGTGGGGTTGCCGCGTGAATCCAGGATCTCTCGGGCGTGAACGGTACGGATCTCTGACACGTCAGGCCTTTCGCTCGATGATGAAGGTGCCGAGGGCGCGCAACGGGAGCGCCCGCGGGCCGAAGGGCTCGAGCGCCGCGTGCGCATCGGCGATCAAGGCCTGGGCGCGCCGCCGCGAGGTCTCGATGCCGTGCACGGCCGGATAGGTCGCCTTCTGCTGCGCCTGGTCCTTGCCCGCCGTCTTGCCGAGCTCCTCCGACGTGGCCGTGATGTCGAGTATGTCGTCCATGATCTGGAAGGCCAGGCCCAGGTCGTCACCGGCCACGCCGAGGGACTTGAGCTCCTCCGGAGTAGCGCCGGCCAGGATAGCCCCGGAGCGGATGGAGGCGCGGATGAGCGCCGCCGTCTTGTGGGTGTGGATGTAGTCGACCAGCGCCGCGTCGGCGGGCCTGCCCTCGCACTCGATGTCGGCGACCTGGCCCCCGACCATGCCCGCGCTGCCTGCGGCGTCGGCGACCTCCATGAACACCTCGCGGAGCCGCTGCGCGTCCGCGCCCGCGGCCACGCTGTCGCCGAGAAGCCGGAAGGCCAAGGTCAAGAGCGCGTCGCCGGCGAGGATGGCGATGGCCTCGCCGAACACCTTGTGATTGGTGGGCACGCCGCGGCGAAAGTCGTCGTTGTCCATGGCGGGCAGGTCGTCGTGAATCAGCGAATACGTGTGGATCATCTCCACCGCGCACGCCGCGGGCATGACGGCGTCCAGGCTTCCCCCCACCGCCTCGGCCCCCGCGGCCACGAGCACCGGACGCAGACGCTTGCCGCCCGCGAACACGCTGTAGCGCATGGCCTTGTGCAGTGACTCGGGAGGGGCGGTCTCGGATGGGAGGAAGCGGTCCAGGCCCTGGTCGACGGCGCGAGCCCGCTCGGCCATATAGGCGGCGAGATCGAAGGTCACCCTTGAGCGTCCTTGTCCCACTCGAAGGGCTCGGCCTTGAGCAGCCCCGACTCGTCCTTGGTCAGGAGCTCGATGCGCTTCTCGGCCTCTTCGAGATACTTCGCGCAGCGACGCGCGAGGGCCACGCCTTCCTCGAACACCTTCAGCGAGCTTTCGAGGGGCAGGTCGCCGGACTCGAGCTGGTCCACGATCTGCTCGAGCCGTGCCAGCGCGTCCTCAAACTTGATGTCGCTCATCCCGTTCCCGCACCTCGGTGACGCGGGCACCGAGGGCGCCCTGACGGAGGAGGATCTCGAGCGCATCGCCCACCCCGATCTGGGTGGCGCTCCGCACCACTTCGCCCGAAGGCAAGCGCGTCACGCTGTAGCCGCGGGCGAGGACGCCGAGGGGGGAGAGGCTCTCGAGGCGGCCCACGGCCTCGGCGAAGCGCGCCCGCGATGTCTTGATATTGTTGGCGGCCGACGAGGCGAGACGGACGCGGAGCTGGGACAGGAGTGCCGAGGCGCCGGCAATTCTTCCCAGCGGGCTGCGCGAGCGCAGGGCGCCGGTGGCGAGGGCGACGCGGTGGCTGATGTGACGCTGGCTCGCGCGAAGGCCCAGGCGCAGGCGGCCCTGCAAGTCATCCAGGCGCCGGTAGAGATCGCGGAGGGTGCGGGCGGGATCGGTGAGCACACGCCGGCGGAGGAGAAAGTCCACGCGCTCCCGCCGCGCGCCCATCTCTGCGGTCATGGCCTGCTTCAGGCGTGCGTAGAGATCGGCGAGCGTCTCCATCACCGCCAGCTTCTCGCGGACCACCAGCTCGGCGGCTCCCGACGGCGTGGGCGCGCGCAGATCGGCCACGAAATCGGCGATGGTGAAATCGGTCTCGTGTCCCACCGCGGAGATCACGGGCACTCGGCACACCGCGAGGGCGCGGGCCACGCGCTCGTCGTTGAAGGCCCACAGGTCCTCGATGGAGCCGCCCCCGCGCCCCACGATGATGACGTCGAGGTTCGCGATCTCCTGCAGATGCAGGAGTGCCTGAACGATCTCCCCCGGGGCCTCGTCACCCTGGACGCGCACGGGCGTGATGAGGATGTGCAGGTCGGCGAAGCGCCGCCCGATGATGTTGAGCATGTCGCGGATAGCCGCCCCCGTGGGCGAGGTCACGATGCCGATCACGCGGGGGAACGCGGGTATCGGCCGCTTGCGCGCCTCATCGAAGAGCCCTTCGGCCTCCAGCTTCCGCTTGAGCTGCTCGAAAGCGAGCTGGAGCGCGCCCAATCCCTTCGGTTCCATCATCTCGACCACGAGCTGGTACTGCCCCCGCGCCGCGTACACGTCGAGGCCGCCGAAGGCCAGCACCTGCATGCCGTCTTCCAACTCGAAGCGCAGGCGGCGGCCCCGTCCCCTGAACAGCACGGCCGAGATCTGGGCGCTCTCGTCCTTGAGGGTGAAGTATGCGTGGCCGGAGCCGGGGGTGCGGAGGTTCGAAATCTCCCCCTCCACCCACATCATGGGAAACCCCTCTTCGAGCGTCGTCTTGATAGACGCCGTCAGCTCCGAAACGGTATAAACTCGCCGCTCACTCACAGTGGACCTTCGAACCCCTCTCCCCTCCGGGGAGAGGGCAGGGTGAGGGGCGATCTGGGTTCAACGTGAGGGATTCCACGATGCGCTCGAGCACGCCCGTGATATTTCCAAGAACCTCGTTGTTCCAGAATCTCAACACCCGGTAACCCTGTCCCGCGAGATAGTGGCTCCGAGCCGCATCACTGTCGTGAGTGAGCGCGTGCTGCCCGCCATCCAACTCGACGATCACTCTCGCTTCCGTGCAGCAGAAGTCGACGATAAACGGACCGATCGGATGCTGGCGGCGAAACTTGAATCCAGCCAGACGCCGGTCCCGGAGAAGCAACCACAGTTTTCTTTCCGCGTCTGTTTGCGCGCGGCGGAGACTCCTTGCATAGGGCTTGCGCTTCTCACAGATCCGGCCAGGCCCCCTCACCCTGCCCTCTCCCCCTCTGGGGGAGAGGGAAATGCTAGAGGTCATGGGGCACCGAGTTGGCGGGCGGCCGCGCGCCACGTGTTCTTCATGAGCATGGCCACGGTCATGGGGCCGACGCCGCCGGGTACAGGGGTGATGGCGCGGGCGCGGAGCGCGGCCGAGTCGAAATCGACGTCGCCCGCGAGCTTGCCCGTGTCGAGACGGTTCACGCCCACGTCGATCACCACCGCGCCTTCTTTGACCATGTCGCCCGTGATGAAGCGCGGCCGCCCCGCGGCCACGCAGAGGATATCCGCCCGGCGGCAGTGGGCGGCGAGATCGCGGGTGCGCGTGTGACACATGGTGACGGTGGCATTGCGCGCGAGGAGCAACTGCGCGAGGGGCTTGCCCACGAGACGCGAGCGCCCTACCACGACCGCCTCCGCGCCCTCGATGGGAATGCCGTAGTGATCGAGGATCTCGATGCATCCGGCGGGCGTGCACGGCACGGCCGAGGGCTTCCCCCCGAGCAGATTGCCCAGGCTCACCGGGTGCAAGCCGTCGGCGTCCTTCTCCGGCACAATCGCGGCCACCGCCTGGTCCTCGTCCATGCCTTTGGGCAGAGGCAGCTGCAGCAGGATGCCGTGGAGCGACGGATCGGTGTTGATCGTGCGGATGGTCCCGAGCAGCTCGGCTTGGGAGCAGCCGCCGGGGAAAAGGAAGTCCCGGGTCGCGATGCCCACCTCGTCGGCCGCCCGCTTCTTGTTGCGAACGTAAATCTGGGAGGCGGGATCGTCGCCGACGAGGACCATGGCGAGCCCAGGCTGCACGCCGGTCTTGACACGGAGGGCAGCAACGCCGGCCTTGACTTCGGCCAGGACCTTCGCCGCGACCTCCTTGCCTGAGAGTATCTGCACCGTGCTCAGTCGGGCAGAGGGACGCGCAGCCGCTCGATGGACAGCCCCCGGCCCGTCTCGGGGTCTATGCGGATGACGGCACCGTGGAGCGAGACCGGCCCCTTGGCCGGCTCGAAGCGGTTCGGCATCTGCGAGAGGAAGCGCTGGAGCGCCAGGTCCTTGTCCACGCCGATGACGGAGTCCGTGGGCCCCGTCATGCCGAGGTCGGTGATGTAGGCCGTGCCCTTGGGCAACACGCGCTCGTCCGCCGTCTGCACATGGCGATGCGTGCCGACCACCGCGCTCACGCGCCCGTCGAGATGCCACCCCATGGCCTGCGACTCGCTCGTGGCCTCGGCGTGCATGTCCACGATGATGATCGGCGTGTCCTTGCGGAGCTCGGGCAGGATCTCGTCGGCCTTCTGGAACGGGCAGTCGATGGGGAGCATGAACACGCGCCCCATGAGGTTCAGCACGGTCACCTTGTGGGGGCCGCATTTCACGGTGACGTAACCGACACCGGGGGTGCCCGCCGGGAAGTTGGCCGGACGCAGGAGCAGGTTCTCCTTCCCGATGTACTCGATGATCTCTTTCTTGTCCCAGATGTGGTTGCCGGAGGTCATCACATCCACGCCGTGTTCGAGGAACGTCCGCGCGATCAGCGGCGTGACCCCGAAGCCGGCCGCGGCGTTCTCCACGTTGACGATGGCCAGGTCGGCCTCGTACTGCTTGCGGAGCTTCGGCAGGAGCACGTGTACGGCCTTGCGCCCCGGCTCACCGAAGACGTCACCCACACAGAGAATGGTCAGGGGCTTGGTCACTGACCGGACCCCCCCACCGCATTGATCGTCATCGCGCGTCGGACCATTGGCGGCCGGCTGCTCACTTCGCCACTTCCACCGCGCGCGTCTCACGGATCACGATGACCTTGATGTGCCCGGGGTACTGCATCTCGGCCTCGATGCGCTTCGAGATATCCTTGGCGAGCTGATGCGCGTCCAGATCGGAGATCTGCTCCGACTTGGTCATGATGCGAAGCTCGCGCCCGGCCTGGATCGCGTAACACATCTCCACGCCCTTGTAGGACATGGCGATCTCCTCGAGCTTGGCCAGACGCTTGATGTAGCTCTCGAGCACGTCGCGCCGGGCCCCCGGCCGGGCCGCGGAGATGCCGTCGGCCGCCTCGGTGAGCACGGCCTCGATGGTCTCGGGCTCGACGTTCTCGTGGCCACAGAGGGCAGCATTGATGATCTGCGGCGACTCGCCGTACTTGGTCAGAACCTGCAAAGAGAGCTCCGGATGGCTCCCCTCCTGCTCGTGGGTCAGCGCCTTGCCGATGTCGTGGAGCAGGCCCATGCGCTTGGCGAGCTTGACGTCGGCCTTGATCTCCGCCGCCATCATGCCCGCGAGCCACGCGACTTCCTTGGAATGCTGCAGGCAGTTCTGGCCATACGACGTCCGGTACTTCATGCGCCCTACCAGCTTGACCAGCTCCGGATGCAGCCCATGGACGCCCACCTCGAAGCAGGCCTTGTCGCCTTCTTCCTTGAGATGCTCCTCCATGTCCTTCTTGACCTTCTCCACGACCTCCTCGATGCGGGCCGGGTGAATCCGCCCGTCCGCGATCAATTTCTGAAGGGCGAGACGAGCGATCTCGCGCCGGTAGGGATCGTATGCGGAGATCAAGACCGCTTCCGGCGTATCGTCCACGATGAGATCCACCCCGGTGTGCAGCTCGAGGGCGCGGATGTTTCGCCCCTCGCGGCCGATGATGCGCCCCTTCATGTCGTCGGAGGGCAGATCCACGATGGACACCGCTGTCTCCACGGTGTAGTCGGGGGCCAGGCGCTGGATGGTCGAGGCCAGGACTTCCCTCGCCTTGACCTGGGCCGTCTCCTTGGCTTCTTCCTCGAGCCGCATGCCGAGAAGCTGGGCCTCCCGGCGGGACTCGACCTCCACCTGCGCCATGAGCTGGCGCTTCGCCTCATCGGCGGTCAGCCCGGCAATGCCCTCCAGCTTGCGGCGCTGCTCGTCGAGGGCCGAGCTGAGGCGGGCCTCCGCCGCCACCATGCTCTTGTCACGGTCGCCGAGCGCGCGGTCGCGGGTCTGGAGCTCCTGCTCGCGCCGGTCGAGCTGGTCCAGGCGGCGGGCGAGCTGCTCCTCCTGCTGGACGACGCGGCGCTCCACGTTCTGTATTTCTTTTTGACGCGCCCGTGTTTCCTGCTCGAGCTCGCTACGGAGCTTGAGGGCCGTCTCTTTGGCCTCGATCTCGGCCGTGCGGATCCGTGCTTCACCTTCGCGCAGCTTCGTCTCGGCGTCGGCGCGGGCCTGCTCCACCACGCGGCGACCGTCGTCGAGGATGCGCTTGGCGCGAGTCTCGGCATCGCCGAGAGTCCGCGCGATGGTGAGCTTGTGGCCCATGTAGCCGATGAAGAGGGCGAGGAGGGCGACGAGAGGCAAAAGGACCAGGACGATCTTCACGTCCATCGCTATCTCCAAACCGGGGCGTGACCCCGGACCGATCGGAACGTTCAGGTGCTGCGGAATGGCGAAAATCGCTGAAAGTATAGGCTCTTCGAAGGGGGAAAGTCAACGAAGGAGGCACCCCGCCTCTGCCGTGTGCCGACGGTGTTTCGAACCTGGCAAGCCAGGTGGGCGCCAAAATGGAGGGCTTCAGGCTTCCCCTCTGGTGAGGGGCTTGCGCACCACCCTCGTGAGCGGCGTCCTCTTGTGTATCGAGGTTGAAACTTTCCCCCGACATCACAAACAGCGCAGGGTTTCTCCTGTGTACCCCGGCGCCCTTGCCTCGTCAAGTACTTCCGCTACCGCTGTCCCTTGCCGGGCGTGATCGCGTCGAGCAGGTCCACCATGGCTCCGATGCGCTTGGGCAGGTCGCCCTCGTACTTCGACAGCTCCTCGCGCGCCCGGAACAGCTCGTCGGCGATGTAGAGGGAGGCAAGGGCCAGCGCCTTCACCGGATCGGGGCCGCGGAGCTGGCCCTCGACGCTCTTCGCGCGCTTTTCTACGTACGCGGCGATGTCGCGGACGTGCTTGGGGTCCGCCTCGCTCCGTATCGTGTATTTTTGACCGAGTATCTCGACTTCAACGCGTTGGGGCTCGCTCATAGGTCGAGCTTCTCCATCTCTTTGAGCATGGTATTGACCTGGCCCAGCATCTCCTTGCGCTCCTGCCGGAGACGCGCGAGCTCGGCGCGATCGGTCTCCCCCGCGGCGAGCTTGGCCTGCAGGGTCTCGCGCTCCTTGCGAAGCATCGCGATGGCCTCCGCGGCACGCCTGACGGCCTTCTCGAGTTCCTCCAGTCGCTCCCCGAGCGGCTCGGTCATCACACCCCCCTGATCTCGGCCGCGAAGCGGCGGCTGATCTCGGACACGATCTTGGCATGCAGCTCGTTTACTTCCCGGTCGGTCAGCGTGCGGTCGGGCGCCTGGAAGGTGAGGCTCCAGGCGAGGCTCCGCTTGCCCGCGCCAACCTGCCCGCCCTCGTAGACGTCGAAGAGGGTGAGGCGCGAGAGCAGCGGCAGCTTCATCGAGCGGATGGCCGCCTCGATCTGGCCCGCCGTCACCTCCGCCGGCACGACCAGGGCCAGGTCGCGCTGCACGGCCGGGAAGCGCGGAAGGGGCTGATACCGGGTTTCGCGCCGCGGCACGTCCAGGAGCGCGCTCAGCGAGAGCTCGGCCAGGAATACCGGCGCGGGCAAGTCGAAGGCCTCGCGGACTCCGAGCGCCACCTCTCCGAACCAGCCGACCGCGCGCCCGCCCACGCTGAGCGCGGCGGCGCGGCCCTGCTCGAGGTAGCGAGGGCCCTCGCCGGGCGCGTAGGGCGCGGTCTCCACTTCACCCAGGCCAGCGGCGTGCACGGCGAGCTCCGCCGCGCCCTTGACGTCATAGACGTCCACGCGATCGCGCGCGGCATGCCAGGCGCGGGGGGCACGCAGCCCCGTCATGGCCACGGCGAGCCAGAGCTCCTCGTGGGCGGGGCGATCGCCGTCCTCGTCACGGTGCGGGGCGAAGGTCTGGCCGATCTCGAAGGCGCGCACGTCCGGGATCTGGCGCGTTCCGTTGAGGGCCACGACCTCGAGAACGCCGGGCGCCAGCGACGGCTGGAGCACGGAGCGCTCGGCGGAGATGGGATTCTGGAGGGCGATCAACGCCTCAGGCGCATCCCACCCCATGGCCTTGAGGCGCGCCGGATCCACGAAGGCATAGGTCACCGCCTGGGAGAGCCCGGCCGAGGTGAGGGCGCGCGTGATGGCGCGCGCGAGGGTGAGCGCGGGAGGGCGGACCACGGGCTGGAGTACGCCGCCGCCCGCGAGCATCGACGGAATCTTGTCGTAGCCCCAGACGCGGATCACCTCTTCGACCAGATCGTCCTCCTGAACGATGTCGCGCCGGAAGCTCGGGACCACCACCTGGAGGGCGAGCCCGGAATCGTCCACCGCGAAGCCCAAGGCTTGAAGAATGCGCACGACGTCTTCATGGGGCGGGCAGGCGCCGATGACGCGCTCGATGCGCGACCGGCGCAGGGCGATGCGCGGGCGGGGCTTGGGACCCGGATAGACGTCCACCACACCCTTCGCCACCGTGCCCCCACCCAGATCGGCCATGAGCTGGGCCGCGCGGTCGAGCGCCTCGCGGAGTCCCTCGATATCGGCGCCACGCTCGAAGCGGTACGCCGCGTCGGTATGGAGCCCGAGCGTCCGCGAGGTCGAGCGGACCGATCCGGGATTGAAGAACGCGCTCTCCAGAAGCACGGTGGTCGTCTTCGCCGTCACCTCGGTGCTCGCCCCGCCCATGACGCCGCCGATGGCGATGGGCCGCTCGGGATCGCAGATGAGCAGCATGCCGGGAGTGAGCGCCCGGTCCTGCCCGTCGAGGGTAGTCATGCGCTCCCCGGACTGCGCGCGGCGGACGACGATCGTGTGCTGGGCGATGGTGTCGTAGTCGAAGGCGTGGAGCGGCTGCCCCATCTCCCACAATACGTAGTTGGTCACGTCCACGACATTGTTGATCGGGCGCAGCCCCACCGAGCGCAGGCGCTGGGCGAGCCAGGGCGGTGACGGCTTGACGGTGAGGCCCGTGATCACCCGCGCGGCATAGCGCGGGCACAGGTCGGGGTCGAGAATCTCCACGGCGGTGATCCGGGCCGCGTCGGTCTCGCCTTCCTTGACCGCGACCTGGGGGAAGCGGAAAGGCGCCCCGGTGAGGGCGGCCACCTCTCGCGCCACGCCCACCACGGAGAGCGCGTCGGGGCGATTCGGCGTGATCTCGATCTCCAGGATGGTGTCGTCGAGGCCGAGGTACCGGCTGAGCGGGGCGCCGAGCGGCGCGTCCGCGGGCAGCTCGAGGATGCCGCTGGCGTCCTCGCCGATGCCGAGCTCCTGCTCTGAGCAGAGCATGCCCTCAGACAGGGTGCCGCGAATCTTCGTGGCCTTGACGGTTCGTCCTCCCGGCAAGGTCGCGCCCGGCGGGGCGAAGGCCGTGCGGAGGCCGGGGGCGGCGTTGGGCGCGCCGCAGATCACGGAGAAGGTCTTGTCCGGGAGGGTCACGCGGCACAGACGGTTGTGATGCCCGGCCGGGGTCACCCCGAGATCCTGCTCGATGGCCTCGATCTCCGCGATGATGGCGCCGGAGAGACCCTCGACGAGCGGCTCGACGGAGGCGACCTCGATTCCGGCATTGACGAGGCGATCCGCGATCGCGGAGGGCGGCAGCTCCGTCTCCACGAACTCGCGCAGCCAGCGGTAAGAAATCTTCACTGCTTCCCCCTCACCCTACCTCTCCCCCATGGGGAGAGGAGAAGAGGAAGTGAATTGTGAGAGGAAGCGCATGTCGTTCTCGAAGAAGAGGCGGATGTCGTCGATCTCGTACTTGAGGATGGCCACCCGCTCCACCCCCATGCCGAAGGCCCAGCCCGTGACTTCCTCGGGATCGTATCCCACGTTGCGCAAGACGTTCGGGTGCACCATCCCCGAGCCGAGGATCTCGATCCAGCCGCTCTGTTTGCAGAACCGGCACCCCTCGCCGCCGCACTTGAAGCAGAGCACGTCGACTTCAGCCGACGGCTCCGTGAAAGGGAAGAAGGAGGGCCGGAAGCGTACGCGCGAGCGCGGCCCGAACATCTCCCGCGCGAAGAGATCGAGGGTGCCTTTGAGATCGGCCATGGTGATGTGCCGATCCACCGCGAGCCCCTCCACCTGGTGGAACATGGGCGAGTGCGTGGCGTCGGTGATGTCGTGCCGGAAGACCTTGCCCGGGCAGATGATGCGGACGGGCGGGCCCTGCGCCTTCATCGCCCTGATCTGCACGGGCGAGGTGTGGGTGCGTAGCACCGTGTCGGCCGAGACGTGGAAGGTATCCTGCATGTCGCGCGCCGGGTGATCGTCGGGGAAGTTGAGCGCGGCGAAGTTGTAGTAGTCGCTCTCCACCTCGGGGCCCTCGGCGACCGAGAAGCCGAGCCCTTCGAAGATCGAGATGATCTCGTCCTGGACGCGGATGATCGGATGCATGGCTCCGGGGGCGGGGGCGCGCCCGGGCAACGTCAGGTCCACATGCCGCGCGGCGAGCGTCTGCCGATGCTCCTCCGTCTTGAGCGCTTCTTGCCGCGCGGCCAAAGCGTCCTCGATGCGGCCCTTCGCTTCGTTCGCTTCCTGGCCGACGCGCGGGCGATCGGCGGCGGGAACCTTGCCGAGGCCTCGCAGGAGCGCGGTCAGCTCCCCCGAGCGCCCGAGCACACGCACGCGCACCTGCTCGAGCGCAGACGTGGATCGGGCCCCGGCGATATCTGCCAGGGCCCGGTCGAGGATGTCCTGGACCCGCGGGTCCGCCGCCACCAGCTAGCCCCGCTGGGCGGAGACGACCGACGCGAGCTTGGCGAAGGCGGGCGGATCCGACACGGCAAGCTCTGCGAGGATCTTGCGGTCGAGCGTGATGCCGGCCTTCTTGAGCCCGGCCATGAAGACCGAGTAGGACAGGCCAACCTCGCGGCAGGCGGCGTTGACGCGGATGATCCAGAGGGAGCGCGCGCGGCGCTTCTTCTGCTTGCGGCCCTTGTAGGCGAAGGCCCCGGCCCGGAGCACCGTCTCGGCGGCGGTGCGGTAGAGCTTGCGCCGCCCGCCGAAATAGCCCTTGGCCTGCTTGAGTACTTTCTTTCTGCGCTGGCGGGTCTTGGACCCGCCCTTTGCCCGTGGCATCTCTTTCTCTCCTTTGCCTTATAGGTACGGAACGAGCCGCTTGAGCCTCGGCTGGTCCGCTTCCGAGATCATCGTCGCCTTGCGGAGCTTGCGCCGCCTCTTGGGGCTCTTGCCCTCGAGCTTGTGGCGCTTCCACCCGCTCCTGCGCTTGAGCTTGCCGCTGGCCGTGGCCTTGAAACGCTTGGCCGCCGCCCGCTTCGTTTTCATCTTCGGCATAACGAGCCTTCTCTCCTTTTCCCCTCTCCCCTCCGGGGAGAGGGAAGGGTGAGGGGTCCCTTGGGTGAGGGGCGATTGTATGCGTTAATGCGGCTTCGGCGACAAAATCATCGAAAGCATCCGCCCTTCCATCCGCGGGTGGTTCTCGATCACCGCCACGTCGGACATGATCTCCGTCATCTTCGTCAGCATCTTCCAGCCGAGCTCCGTGTGGGCCATCTCGCGCCCCTTGAAGCGCACGGTCACCTTGGCCTTGTTGCCTTCCTCCAGGAAGCGCCGCACGTGCTTCGCCTTGAAATCGAAGTCGTGCGTGTCCGTCTTCGGACCGAGCTTGACCTCCTTCACCTGGATGATCGTCTGCTTCTTGCGCGCGTCTTTTTGCCGGCGCGCCTGCATGTATTTGTACTTCCCGAAGTCCATGATCCGGCACACCGGGGGCACCGCCTCCGCGGCCACTTCCACGAGATCCATCTCACCCTGTCGCGCGAGCTCCAGCGCCTGCGCGATGGGCAGGATCCCCAACTGCTCGCCGTCCGCGCTGACCACGCGGACTTCCCGAACGCGAATCCCCTCGTTGATCCGGATCTCCTTGGACTGTATGGGCGTGGCTCCTAGCTGTGGGCGGCGCTCAGCCTGAGCGGCCCACGGTGAGGGTGGCGGAACGGTTGCCGACCTCGGCGGCGAGGTCGTGGAGAATTTGATCCACGGGCAGCACCACGGACTGATCGCTCCCACGCGGGCGAAGGCTGGCCGTCCCCTGCTGCGCTTCGCGTTCGCCCACCACGAGCGTGTAGGGCACCTTGTGCATCTGCGCCTCGCGGATGCGGTAGCCCAGCTTCTCGTTCCGGTCGTCGAGACCGGCGCGAATTCCCGCGGCGCGCAGCCGCGCGTGGAGGCCCTTGGCGTACTCGCCGTGCTTCTCGCTGATGGGGAGCACGCGCGCCTGCACGGGGGCGAGCCACGTGGGAAAGGCGCCCGCGAAGTGCTCGGTCAGGATGGCGATGAAGCGCTCGTAGGAGCCGAAGATGGCGCGATGGATCACCACCGGGCGCTTGGGCTGGCCGTCCGAGTCGATGTACTCGCACTGGAAGCGCTCGGGTAGGTTCAGGTCCACCTGGACGGTCGCGAGCTGCCAGGGGCGACCGAGCGAATCGTGCACGTCGATGTCGATCTTGGGCCCGTAGAAGGCGCCGTCGCCCGGATTGAGCGCGTAGGCGAGCCCGTTGGCCTTCAAGGCCTCGTGGAGCGCCTGCTCCATCTGATCCCACTGCTCCTCCGTGCCGAGCTTCTGGGGCGGCCGTGTCGACAGCTTGTACGTGGCCTGGAGCGTGAACGTCTTGTACCACTCGCCCACGAGCTGGAGCAGCGCCGTGATCTCGTCCTGGAGCTGTTCGGGCCGGCAGTAGATGTGCGCGTCATCCTGGGTGAACTGGCGCACCCGCACGAGACCCGAGAGCACGCCCGAGCGCTCGTTGCGGTAGCAGCGGCCCATCTCCGAGTAGCGCAGGGGCAGGTCGCGGTAAGAGCGCAGGCCGCGCCGGTACACGAACGACGACTCGGGGCAGTTCATCGGCTTGAGGCTGAACGTCTCCTCCTCGATCTCGAGTTTGAACATGTTGTCGCTGTAGTGTTCCCAGTGCCCTGACTGCTCCCAGAGCTTCTTGTTCACGAGCATGGGAGTGGCGATCTCCTGGTAGCCGCGGGCATCCAGGGATTCGCGGGCGAACTTCTCGAGCTCGCGCACCAGCACCATCCCGCCCGGCAGCCAGAAGGCCGCGCCCGGCGCGATGTCGTAGAAGTCGAAGAGGTCCAGCTCGCGGCCGAGCTTCCGGTGGTCCCGTTTCTTGGCTTCCTCGAGGCGCCAGAGGTATTGATCCAGCTCCCCCTGGGTGAGCCACGCCGTGCCGTAGATGCGTTGGAGCATCGGGTTCTTCTCGTTGCCGCGCCAGTACGCGGCCGACGAGGAGAGGAGCTTGAAGCTCCGGATCTGGCCCGTGGAGGCGACGTGGGGGCCGCGGCAGAGATCGATGAAGTCTCCCTGCTTGTACAGGGACACCGTCGGCGCGTCGAGGCCCCGGATGATCTCCACCTTGAACGGCTCGTCGCGCTCCTCGAAGAAGCGGATGGCCTCCTCGCGGGGCAGCTCCGTGCGCACGAACGGCTCGTCCGCTTTGGCCAGCTCCCGCATTCGGGATTCGATCCGCTCGAGATCCTCGGGCGTGAACGGCGTGGGCTTGGCGAAGTCGTAGTAGAAGCCGTCCTCGATGGCCGGCCCGATGGTGACCTTGACCTCGGGGAAGAGCTGCTTCACCGCCTGCGCCATGAGATGAGCGGTGGAGTGACGGAGGGTGGGCAGCGGCTCCGGGGCGCAGTCCGAATCCCCGGCGAGCTTGAGATGCCTGTCTTCTTCCGAGTTGATCATGTTCGTATCCCGAGTCCGTTGCCTAGAGACAAGAAAGCATCACGGGGATTGCGCCCAGTGATGCTTCGCACTCCCTCAGCCACTGACGTGCTGCCCGTTCCCGACGATGCTGACTCCTCAAAGGCTGGTGAAAGGAATGGTAGGCTCGGGCGGTGTCGAACCGCCGACCTCTACCGTGTCAAGGTAGCGCTCTCCCGCTGAGCTACGAGCCTACGTCCAAAAAGTACAAATGAGACTACAGGATAGCGGACACGACTGTCAAGGGGACGTGCCCCCCTTGAGAGCGTCGACGACGCTCTCGATGATTCCCGGTCCTTCCTCGCCCGACACCAGCGTCCGGCTCGCCGCGAGGGCGGAGTAGCCGTCACCTCCGCGAGCCAGGAAGTCCGGCACGGCCACTCGGTAGCGCCGAGCGGGGTCCAGCTGGTTGCCTCCTACCGATACCGACAGGATGCGGCGGCCTGCGGGGCGGCTGGCATCCAGGACATAGTCGAGGCCTGCTGCCTGAAGGAATCGGCCCGCGGGCCGGGGCAGCGCCTCGACCGAGTGTTCCAGGCTGGCCTGAAGGACGGCGCCGTCCACCTCGAGGAGCGCCACTGTATTGCCGAAGGGTAGCAGGGCGACGACGTCGCGCAGGCTGAGGGGGCCGGCGGGTATGACGCGGTTGCTTCGAATGGCTCCCGCATTGATCAGCGCCACCTCCGCGCCCATGCGCCTGCGCATGACCTCGGCGATGAAGCGGCCGATCGGCGCCGCCTCACGCCGCACCATGATCTCGCGGCTGTCGAGCGCGGCCCGCAGCTCGGTCACCGGACGGTCGAGCCGCGGATTCGCCTGGGCATGATATCCGGCGACGAGCGCCGCCACGTCGGGCGCCTCGGGGATGCCCGCATCGACCGGAACGAGGCGATGTCGTCGGCCGAGGATCTCGGCGCCGCAGCCGAGATCGTACTCCACCTGCCCCACATTGATCGCGTCGGCGCCGGCCTTGATGATCAGTGTGCGTCCTTCCGTCTCGACCATGGGGGTGTGATCGTGGCCGCCCAGGACCACGTCGAGGGAGACGGCACGAGCGAGGACCCGGTCCTGCTCCAGCTCGAGGTGCGTCACCGCCACCCGGAGATCGAGAGTGCCCAGCTCGGCGAATGCTCGCGCGGCGCCCTCCCCGGGGGGCTCGAAGACGATGCCGGGGCCCGGATTCGAGCTGAGGGCGGCGCGCGGCAACGTCACGCCGACCACCCCTACCCGGACGCCGCTCCACTCGCGCACGAGCCCGGCCTGCGCGCCTCCCCACGGGCGGCGCGTGGCAGGGTCGAGGACATTGGCGCCGAGCCACGGGAAGCGCGATTCTCCCATGCGCTGCCGGAGCACCGCGGGGCCGAAGTCGAATTCGTGATTGCCGAAGACGGCCGCGTCGACGCCGAGCGCGTTCCACGCCTCGATCATCTGGCGCCCCTGGAAAAGCGTCGAGAACACCGAAGGGGATAGCGTGTCGCCTCCGAGCGCGAAGAGGGTGTGTGGCGTCTCGCGCCGCAGTGCGCGCACGAGTGTCGCGACACGGGCAAGACCGCCCCGGCCGGCCACGGCGTCGAGCTGGTAGACGTCGTTGACGAGGAGGAGCTGGATCCGTACGGGTGGCCGGTCCTTGCAGGGCGAGGCGGCGCATCCGGCCAGAACGAGGATTGCCAGAAGAGCAGACGCCGCGCGAAGGCGCAACGAGGGTCCCACCGGCTGCTAACGGAGGTAGTTGTTGATCAGGCCCGAGCCCAGCAGCTGATAGCGGAAGATCCCGTGAATGGGCAGACCGCCCTTCGAGATCGCGTCAGGCACCGGTGGGAAGGGCGAGGCCAGCTGCACCGCGCGCATCGCGTAGTCGTCGAGGAGCTCCACGCCCGAGGAGCGTCGCCGCTCGATGAACTGCAGCTCCCCGCTCTTGGCGATGCCGAATTCGATGGACAGCTCGCCTCCGATGCCCCGGCTCGAGGCTTCGTACGGGTAAATCCATTTGCTCTTGATCCGCTCGCGAATCTGGTTGAAGTAGTCCTGATATTTCGGATCCGGCGTGTCGAGCGGGATCGCCTCCCCCTCGATGCCTCCGCGGCCGCCCTTGAGCCCGCCGCCTCCGCCCCGGCGGAACATGCCCGACGTCGGCGACGACTCGGGCGGGGTCGAGGCCACCCGCGGTGGAGTGGGCGCGCCCAGCTGCTGCGGAGGCGTAGGCGACTGCGGCGTCGGCGTCGCCTTTGCCGTCTGCGTCTGGTCGGGAGCCGCGGCCGGTGGCGCCGCCTTGGACGCCGGGTCCGGCTCCTCAGACTTGGGCGCCGCCGTTGGCGCCTTCGGCACCTCCTTGGGCGCGTCGGCAACCTTGGGGGCCGGCGGTGCCGGCCGGGGCGCCGGCGTAGCCGCGGTCGGCGGAGGGGCGGGCGGGCGCGGCACAGCCTTGGGCGCGGGCGGTGTGGGCGGCGCGGGCGGGGCCGCCTGACGCGGCGGCGCCGGCGCGTCGGGCCCCACCGGACGCGAGGGATTGCCGAGCGGCGCCGTTTCTTTCGGCTTGTCGGGAGCGATGTCGACGAGGAGGGACTCGCCCCGCTTGCTGATTCTCCGCTGCTCGATGTTGCCGCCCATGATGAGCAGCAAGCCGACGAAAAGGTGGAGCAGCACGGATACGACGACCGTCACCACGAGATACCGATTGCTACGGTCCTCGGGCAGATACTTCACGCACCAAGCCCACGCCTGTCGCATATTCGTTCGATTATAGGCTACTTGGCGCGAAAGGCGTGCCGGCCGCTGCTACAAGCTTCGTCCCACCGCCTCGGCCACCGGGCGCAGCTCACGCATGAGCTGGACGAACTTCGATGGCTTGAGCGACTGGGGCCCGTCGGAGAGCGCTTCCTCCGGCTTGGGATGCACCTCGATGATGAGCCCGTCCGCCCCGCACGCGACCGCGCCCTTGGCCATGGGCGCGACGAGGTCCCAGTGCCCCGTGCCGTGCGACGGATCCACGACCACAGGCAGGTGCGAGAGCTTCTTGAGCACGGGTACCGCGTTGAGATCGAGGGTGAAGCGCGTGGACGTCTCGAAGGTACGGATGCCCCGCTCGCACAGGATCACGTTGGGATTGCCCGCGGCGAGAATGTACTCCGCCGAAAGCAGGAACTCCTGGACGCTCGTGGCCATGCCGCGCTTGAGGAGCACCGGCTTGCCCATTTCGCCCACCCGGCGGAGCAGCGTGAAGTTTTGAATGTTCCGCGCGCCGATCTGCAGGATGTCGGCGTACTGAGCCACCAGCTCCACGCTCTCCGTCTCGAGGACTTCCGTCACGACGGGCAGCCCGGTGCGTTTGCGCGCGTCCGCCAGGTACTTGAGCCCTTGCTCCTTGAGCCCCTGGAAGGCGTATGGCGAGGTGCGCGGCTTGAAGGCGCCCCCGCGGAGGATCTTGGCGCCCGCCGCCTTGACCGCGTCGGCCACCTCCCGCACCTGCGCCTCCGACTCCACCGAGCAGGGGCCGGCCATGACCACGATGGCCTTGCCTCCGATGGCAATGCCATTGACGCGCACCTCGGAGGGCTCCGGCCGCACCTCGCGGCTCGCGAGCTTGAACGGCTGCTGCACGGGCATGACCGACTCCACCGTCTCCACCGCTTCGAGGAGGCGGAGATCCGGCCGGCCCCGCTCCTCGCCCACGGCGGCGACGATGGTCTTGAACTCGCCGCGGATAATGTGCGGCGCATAGCCCATCTCCGTGACGCGACGGCAGACGTCGTCGATGGCCGCGTCCCCGATACCCGATTTCAGGATGATGATCATAGCGACCTCCCCAGGATTTGCGCGAGCGGCCGGAGCTCGGCCATGAGGGCGGCGAAACGGTCGGGCTTGAGCGACTGTGGGCCGTCCGAGAGCGCCTCCGCGGGATTGTTGTGCACCTCGATGATGAGCCCGTCCGCGCCCGCGGCCAGTCCCGCCTTGGCCATGGCCGACACGTATTCCCAGTGCCCTGTTCCGTGCGACGGATCCACGAGAATGGGAAGATGGGAGAGCTTCTTGACGACGGGAATGGCGTTGAGGTCGAGGGTGTAGCGCGTCGAGGTCTCGAAGGTGCGGATGCCGCGCTCACAGAGGATCACGTTGGGATTACCGCCGGCCAGGACGTATTCCGCGGAGAGCAGCCATTCCTCGATCGACGTCGACATGCCGCGTTTGAGGAGCACAGGCTTGCCGCACTCGGCCACCCGCTTGAGGAGGGAGAAGTTCTGCACGTTCCGCGCGCCGATCTGGAGAATGTCGGAATGCCGGGCGACCACATCGACCTTCTCGGGCTCCATCACCTCGGTGACAACGGGGAGCCCCGTGGCCTTGCTCGCGTCCTGGAGGAGCTTGAGTCCCTCCTCTTCCAGCCCCTGGAAGGCGTAGGGCGAGGTGCGCGGCTTGAAGGCGCCGCCCCGAAGGATCTGGGCGCCGCCCGCCTTCACCCCCTCGGCCACGGCCATGAGCTGGGGCCGCGACTCCACCGAGCACGGGCCGGCCATGACCACGAGCTCCTTGCCGCCGATGGGCACGCCATTGACCTTGAAGTGGGTCGGCTCCGGATGCGCCTCGCGGCTCGCGAGCTTGAAGGGCTGGAGGATTCGCACCACGTTTTCCACGCAGTCGAGCGACTGCAACGCGAGCAGCTGCTCCTTGGCACGATCCTCGCCGACCACGCCCACGATGGTGCGCACTTCGCCTCGGGAGAGATGGGTCTTGAATCCCATCTCACCCACGCGTCGCGAGACGTCCTCGATGTCGGCTTCGCTCGATCCCGGCTTCAGCACGATGATCATGTCCGTCCTCCTGTCGGAAAATGAAAAACGCCGCGGGTCCGTGCCCCGCGGCGCTGGTCATCTGTGCTCGCCACGGGCCGGCGGATCGTCCGCCCCGTGGCTCCTCTGATCAGCTCATGGAGCCAGCGGGCAGACGTGGGGAAAGCAATAAAAATACCGCCGCCAGCCCTGCGCGGTACTCGTCCCCGTCTGATTCACCGGCTCATTACCCCCATGAGGAAAGTCCTGCCGACTCTACGCGGTCGCCTCTCCCCTGTCAAGTCCTGCCCGGGCGGTCTCACGAGCCTTCTTCCTTCTCCTTGTCGTAGTCCTTGGCCTGGTTTCGCCCCTGGAACCTGTCCACGATGCGGTGCCGATAGTAGTAAAGCGGCACGGCGAGGGCGGCCACGATGATCGTCAGCACGATCAGTTCGACGTAGTGGCCGGTGGCTGTCTTCGCGCCTTGCGCGGAGAGCACCCAGGTGCCGGGAATGCGGCCGAGCGTCGAAACCACCGCGAAGACCCAGAAAGGCATGGGGCTCAGGCCGAAGAGATAGCAGATGATGTCCTTGGGCAGGCCGGGGATCAGATAGATGATGAAGCAGAGAATGGTACCTTCCGCCTCCACGATGAAGCCGAGCTTGTTCCAGGTCTCTTCGCTCACGAGATTCCGCACGTAGGAGTCGCCCAGCCAGCGCCCGAGCCCGAAGGCGGCAAGCGAGCCGATGGTCAGGCCGATGGTCGAGTAGATGAATCCTACCCACTCGCCGAACACGAAGCCGCCCAGGATGCCCGTGACCTCTCCCGGAATGGGGGCGACCACCACCTGCAGCGCCTGGATGACGATGAAGATGACGGGCGCCGCTGCCCCCCACTGTACGAGCTTGTCCTTCATGAACTGGTTGTCGTGGAAGAGCTGGTGGAGGAAGCGGTAGACGGGCGCGTCCGTCCAGACGAGCCACACGCAATACGCGCATACGGCGACGGTGATCGTGGCCACCAGCGCCCAGCGCGTGCGGGCGCTCAGGGCCGGCTCTCCGTCGAGTCCGCGCGTCTCACGCGACGATCGCGGGATCGGGATCGAAGCGCCCGAACCAGCCGTAGCGCGGCCACCAGCGGGGCAAGACGGGCCGGCGCCCGGCCAATCCCGTGAGGGCGACGAACCAGCCCGTCGGCGCATGCTCGGCGACCCACTGCGCCGCCCGCAGGATGCGGTAGGCGTGGCGGTGGCGATCCACGAGACCGCGGTAGCGCTCGAGCCCCTCGGCGAGACCGAGGCGGCCGTCGAAGATCTGCTGGACGATGCGTCCGCACTCCACGCCGAAGTACAGGGCGGGACGAATGCCCTCGGCAGTGAGAGGCAGGCATTGCCCCGCCGCGTCGCCCACCGCGAAGAGCCGCCCCACGGTGGGGCGGAGGAGTCGATGGGGGAAGTACGTGCCGTGGTAGGTCGTGGCCACCGCGCCGCGATCACGGAGAAAGCGTTCGAGCGCGGGCTTGAGCTTGGACAGCCCCACGTAGGAACCCAGACCGATCAGGCTGCCCTTGCCCACGGGGAAAATCCATCCGAGTCCCCGCGGGATCAGGCTCCTGTCGAGCCAGAAGGACAGGCCCTCGTCGGAGAGATCTGTCTTCGTCTCGAGCCCAAAAGAGAAGTGACCGCCCCCGGGCGAGGTGGGAGCGCCGTCATTGACGAGGGCGCCTCGCCATCCCGAGCAGTCCACGATGACGGGCGCCGTGAAGCGACCGTCACTCGTCAGCACCGCCCCGTCCTCGACGCCCGTGACCGCGGCGCGGAGGAACCGGGCGCGCGCCTGCCCGAGCAAGCCCTCGCAGAATCGCTTGTAGTCGAACGTGCAGAAGGGCACGGCGGAGAGATCGTAGGTGACGGTGCGCTTCGGAGCGCGCACCGTGAGCTTGTCATGGACCTGGAGCACGCTGTCGGCCACGCCGAGCGCCTGGGGGACCCAGAGCGGCGTGCCGCAGGCCGACGTCTGCACGGCGCCGACTTCGTTCCGGTCGAGGAGGAGAACCCGTCCGGAAAGGCGGCGGGCCACCGCCAGGCCGGCAAAGCTGGCGCCCACTATGATGGCGTCGTAGTCCTGGCCCGGCATGTCACCGGATACTCTACTAGACCGTCGGATAAGTCAAATCGCGCCCCTCGGCGCGGCGTCAGCGCTCCTGTCCCGGAGGCGCGGCGGGCTCGTCCTCGTGAAGGATTCGACCCAGCGAGCCGACGTGGCTTGCTTCGCCGATGTGCCGGAGAGCATAGTGGCGCCATGATCGTCGGCGTACCGACGGAGATCAAGGTTGCCGAGCAGCGAATCGCCCTCACCCCCGCAGCGGCTTCCGCGATGAAGAATACGTGGCGGCGGGCGCCGAGATCACCGACATGGCCGGCGTGTGGGACAAGGCCGAGCTCGTGCTCAAGGTCAAGGAGCCGCTCGGCGAAGAGGTCCCTCACATCCGCGAAGGCCAAACGCTCTTCACCTACCTGCACCTCGCGCCCATGCCGGATCTCGTCCGGGCGCTCCAGACTCGCGGCGTTATTGCCATCGCCTACGAGACGGTCGAGCGGGCCGACGGCAGCCTTCCCCTGCTCACGCCGATGAGCGAGGTCGCGGGGCCGTTGGCCGTCCAGGAGGGCGCCCATTATCTCGGCCGCGCCTACGGCGGTCGCGGAATCCTCCTCTCGGGTGTGCCGGGCGTCCCTCACGGCAATGTCGCGATCCTGGGCGCGGGTATCGTAGGGCTCAACGCCGCGAAGGCCGCGCTGGGCTTGGGCGCCGACGTGTCATTGCTCGACGTCAACCTGGATCGGCTGCGCCACGCCGACGATGTCTTCAGCGGACGCGTGATCACCATCGCCTCCAACGCCTTCAATATCGAGCAGGCCGTGCGACGCGCCGATCTGCTCGTGGGAGGCGTGCTCGTGGCAGGGGCGAGAGCCCCGCGGCTCGTGAGCGAAGCTCTCGTCCAACGCATGAAGCCGGGGGCCGTCATCGTGGACGTGGCCGTGGACCAGGGCGGATGCGTCGAAACCATACACCCGACCACGCTCCTCGAGCCCGTCTACACCCTTCACGGCGTGCTGCACTACGGCGTGACCAATATGCCCGCGCTCGTGCCGCGCACCTCGACCTACGCGCTGACCAACGCCACGCTGCCTTACGCACTCGATCTCGCGCGGAAAGGTCCGGTCCGAGCCGTGCGCGAAAGCGCCGAGCTGGCTCGCGGCGTCAATCTCTGGCGTGGCCGCGTCGTGTATCCGGCCGTGGCCGCCGCGGTCGGCGAGAAGCCTCTCCCCCTCGACGACCTCCGTTAGTCTCCGACGCGCGGCCTCAGGCGGCAGAGGCCTTCGTGGGGCTCAGGACGAGCGTGAGGGTGTTGTGGCAGGTGGGGCAGTCGAGCGACCACGTCGACGTCAGCCGATTCCCCGTCGCGAAATCCTGCTCGTGCCCGCACCGGGGACACGCTCCGTGCACGCGTGAGACGACCTCGACGTCCCGAAGGTGTCGCATGCCCGCTACGGCGCCGACGAGGAGAAAGGTCGGCACGAGCACGAAATGTAGTCCCGGGAGGAAGACGCAGCCCGCGGCGAAGGCCCAGAATATCCCTGCTCCTTTGGCCGCACGCGCGAAACGCTCGCCGGGAGACGAACGTGTCACGCTGACGAGGGCCAGACTCGGTTTGGCGCCAAAGACGCTCAGGGAAGCCTCCAGAGCTCCGTCAGGTTTGGCCGCCCCGCCCTCGGACACCCGGCAGCTCTCCTCTTGGTCGAAATCACCTGGCCCGTCGACCCGTCTGCCGCCCAAGCTATCAGAGTAGGAAGAGAGAAACATGGGTGGAATGGGATTCGGCGAGCAGCGAGATCATAGCCGGCGCGATAGACTCGAGAGCGGCATGGGCAAACGCCGGGAACACCCGATCTTCGCCGCGGTCCACGACCGAATGACGCGCTCAGCCGAGCGCAGGTTCCTGGGCGCTCACCGCGGGTGGCTCGCCTCGCGAGCGGCCGGACGCGTGCTCGACCTGGGTGCCGGAACCGGAGCCAACTTCCCGTACATCGCGCCGAACCTCGAGATCGTCGCGGCGGAGCCCGATCCCTACATGCTCGATCGTGCCCGGCAGCGCGCCCGGGCGCTGGATCGCAGCATCACCTTCCTGCCCGACCCCGCGGAGTCGCTTTCGCTGGGACGGGCGTCCGTGGACACGGTACTCGCGACCCTCGTTCTCTGCACCGTCGACGACCTGACGCGCGCGCTCGCCGAGATCCGGAGGGTACTGAAACCGGGCGGGCGCCTGCTCTTCCTCGAGCACGTGAGGCTCGAGCATCCGCTCTGGGGGCGCGTGCAGGACGCCGTGACACCCGTCTGGAAGTCGCTGCTGGCCGGCTGCCATCCGAATCGAGACACGGTCGGGGCCATCGAGAGAGCGGGCTTCTCTATCCCCGAGCTCGAGCGATACGCATTCGGGATACTCCCGGGACCTCTCTTCGTCCGCGGCGTGGCTGTCTAGTCTACCCCTCCTTCCGCCGCCGGGCGCGCTTGGGCATTCCCCGCCGTTCGAGGCCGCCGGTCAGGAGACGCTTGGCGACAAAATACTTCTTGGGACGCCGCTTGATGTCGCGGTCGCGCTCGCGATAGCGCTCCAGCCGTCGCTCGAGGGCGGCGAAGGCGCCGTCGAAGGCGAGCCGGCTCGTCTCCGCGACCTGCTCGACACGGATGGCGGGGCGGAAGGGCAGGCGCACGTCCACCGCGCAGCGCATGCCGATCCCACCCTTGGGGCCGTTGTCGTCGAAGAATGTGATCTTCGCCCGCACCGGGGCGAGCTTGATGGGCGCGAGCGCCTCCGCGACCAGCTTCACCGCGCGGGCGCGCAACACCTTGTCCCTCTCCACTCCCTGGATGTCGATGGCCATGGCCCGTCCTCTCGGAGGCTTCTAGCCTCTCTCGCTTGGGTCAGGGGCAACGGGGATGCCAGGTGTCAGAGTCAAAAGATTCCTTCGCGCCCCAATAATACCCGTCATTGGTCGGGTCGGGGTCCAGGTCGGGGCCAGGTCGACCACGCTCATTGGGGGCGCGCTAGGCTAGAATCATGCGCCGTGGGAGACACGCCGTATCCTGGCGAGCTCGAGCGTGACGTCATCCTCAACGAGCGAACGCCTCTTCGCCTTCGTCCCATCCGCCCCGAGGATGCGCCGCAGCGCAGAACGCGCGCATGCTCGGTCTCATCGCTCGCTTTACCCGCATCCGCGAGCGAAAGCTCGATGCCGGCGTAGTGAGCATTCTCTTCGAGCGCCGCGCCGTGGCTGATTGACTTGGACCCGGCTCCGGCTTAGGGTGCGGCGTGGGAGGTAGCCTCATGCGATTTTCCATTCAGAATCTCTTGTCCCTGCGCGATGGCCAGAGCCACGCGCAGGTGTACGCCAATACGCTCGACGAGTGCAAGCTCGCCGAGGAGCTGGGCTTTCACACGGTCTGGCTGGCCGAGCATCACTTCTCCGTCTACGGCATCGCGCCGTCCCTGCCCGTCCTCGCCGCGGCCGTGGCGCGGGAGACGCGGCGCGTGCGCATCGGGACCGCCGTGGTCATCGCTCCCTTCGCCCACCCCGTACGCATCGCGGAGGACTGGGCGATGGTGGACATCCTCTCCAACGGGCGGCTCGAGTTCGGCCTCGGGCGCGGCTATCAGCCCGCCGAATTCCGCGGGCTCTCCATCTCGATGGAGAAGACGCGCGAGCGGTTCGACGAAAGCCTCGAGCTGATCCGCCGCGCGTGGACTCAGGAGCGCTGCTCCTTCGAGGGCGAGTTCTTCCAGTTGCGTGATCTCTGCGTGCTCCCCAAGCCCGTGCAGAAGCCGCACCCGCCCCTCTGGACGGCGGCGGTCTCCCCCGACACCTACACCCTCGCCGGGGAACGCGGGCTCAAGATCCTGACCTCACCGGCTTTCACGCCCTTCGACATCCTGCGCAAGAATTACGACGCCTACCGCGGGGCCTGGCGCGAGTCGCAGGGTACGGATCAGGGCGCGGACATCTGCCTCAACAAGATCATCCACGTGGCAGGGTCGTCGAAGCAGGCGCGCGACGACCTGCGTGAGCCCATCCGGTGGTTCTTCCAGACGCAGGCGGGGCTCATCGCGGACGAGAGCGGCATTCCCCCCGAGCAGTACAAGTTCTACCGGCGCGTGCGCGAGAACCTGCTCTCGCTCAGCGAGGACAAGGCGCTCGACCAGGCCGCCATAGCCGGCGATCCGGAGGAGGTTGCCGACAAGATTCGCCAGCACCAGGAGGCGCTGGGGATCGACTTCATGATGGGCGCCTTCTCGCGCGGAGGTCTCTCCCACGAGAAGGTCCGACGCTCGCTCAGGCTCTTCGCCGAAAAGGTGATGCCCCGCTTCGCCTAGCCTCGGTCCGGCGCCGACCAGAAGCGCTGGAGCTCGTCGGCGACGTCGGCAGGGCGCTCGAGCTGCCACCAGTGCGAGCAGCCGGCGAATGGGGCAAAGTGGGCGCCAGTCCTCTCGGCCAGGCGCGCGCCGAATTCGACCGAGGCATACGGGTCCTTCTCACCCCACAGGACGAGCCCAGGAGCCGAAACGCGCCGCAGGTCATCCTCCCACTCGGCTCCGGCGTGCACGGCCGATCGGTAGAGGTCGAGCATGCACTGCTTCATGGTCGCATCGAGCCTACCTCCCGCTTTCGCCGCATCGGGAGCCGGCACGCCGGCGGCGACCAGCGCAGCTTGCAGTGTCTCCGCCGTCAGGCCCGCCATGACCCTTTCTCCCCTCCCGGGGGTCTGCCAGGCCTGCGCGGCCTGATGCCACACGTATTCCCGATCGAGCGGCGCCGCGCCCGCCGCCCAACTCCGTATCGTGCCCGGCCGTACCGACACGGCGCGCACCACGAGGAGGCCGCCCCAATCGTGCCCCACGAGATCGATGGGCCCCGTCAGTGCCGCCAGCTCGGCGAGGAGCCAGTCGACATAAGCCTCCTTGGTCGCGTTGAACCCCTGCGGCACCGGGCAGCCGAACCCTGGCAGCGAGAGCGTGACCACGTCCTTGCGGTCGAGACGAGCGATGACTGCGTCCCACACCTGTTGCGTGTCTGGGACGCCGTGTACGAAGACCGCGGGCATGCGCTAACCGCTCGAGCCGTATCTCTTCACTGCCTTGTCGATCGCGCCGCCGGCCTTGGCCAGATCCTCGGGTCGCATGACCGGATGGATCTCGATGGCGGCGTTGAATGCCAGGAACCACGGCTCGGCGATGGCCGGGATCTCGGAGGCGTCCTGCATCTCGAGGAAAATGTACCCGGCGCGCTGACCGTTGTCATCCGTGAAGTAAACCGCCTCCGGCTTCAGATCCGCCAGAATGGACTGGATCGTCGCGCCGAGCTTGCCGGCCTTCGAAGCGGCATTCCCCGCCTCGACCGGGATATTGACCTTCAGTAGGAATCGCACATCTCACCTCCAGGAAGATTCACTTGCCTGTGGACGAAAATCATGCTTGGTCGCCGACAATCGGCGATAGAGCCTGGGTCACCGGGCCGAGTATACTCTGGAGTATCCCAGGGTGGACATTGACGTTGCAGTGCCACCGTCGCCAACATCTCGAGTGTGACGCACGGAGCGTGGAGCACCGAGCGATGCCAACGCGAGCCGTCCTGACCTACAGCGACTATGCAGCCCTTCCGGACGACGGGCGGCGCTACGAGCTGCATCGGGGCGAGCTGTCGGTGACCCCGGGCCCAGGCACCCGGCACCAGAGAGCCATCGTCGTCCTCACCGCGCTCTTGCACAACCATGTGAGTTCACGGGGTCTCGGCAAGATCTTCGTCGCGCCGACTGACTGCATCCTGAGCAACGTTACGGTGGTGCAGCCGGATGTCCTCTACATCGCCACTGACCGGCTGGCGATCATCAGCGAGCGCGGCATCGAGGGGGCGCCGACCCTGGTGGTCGAGGTGCTCTCTCCGTCCACCGCCTATCTCGATCGCAACCGGAAGATGAGCCTGTACGCGGAGCACGGCGTGCCCTACTACTGGATCGTCGATCCGGAAAGCCGCTCGATCGAAGCCTATGCGCTGGCGGAAGCGCAGTATGCGCGCGCCGGTCGGGTCACGAGCGAGCCCGCAGCGCTCACGCCGTTCGGCGACCTGGCGATCGACCCCTTGTCAATCTGGTCCTGACGTCCTTCACTCACCGGGGCGGCTCGCCCTTCATCTGGGCCGATCCGATACAGCTCGCGTGGTGCCCTCTGCGCTCCACAACCCCGAGCACCACTCAGGCGGGCTTCACGGCTGCGGCCACCAGTACCTCGGCTGGCGCGACGAATCCCGCTGGCGTTTCGAAAGTCTTGGGCGTCTCGGCCACCTCTGTCCACGCGGCCACGCGCACGGCCTCGGGGCGGTCACTAACGACGGCTCGATAGGCCCCGAATGCCTCCTGCATCATCGCCAACGCCTGCGCCGCGGAGGGCATCCGCAACGGGAGAACCACGGTGCGCTGCTGAACGCCCACGAGGCCACCATTCCCAACAAACGCTCGAGCACACCGGGCGCACCGAGTGCAAAGATCCCCGGGCGCCGGTGGCGTCTTGCCGGCATGGCGGAGCAGAATCTGCATTGGGTGCGCCATAAATTGATTAGCCGCAGGCGTGGTAAACACGATGACAGCAACCTTCCCACCGGGTCGTAGGGCGCACCGCACCGCTGTCAGCGCTTGCGCTGGGGCGGCAAAGAGCATCAGACCGAGCCGACAGATGACTGCATCGAAGCTCGCGGCGGCCACGTCCAGGTCTTCCGCAGCACCAGCCAGGGTTGTGACATTGGTCAGCCCGGCCGGACGGGCGTTCTCCGTCCGCCGCATGCCCTTGTTGGCGCCTGTATGGTTGCTGTATGGACAATCACCTCGGCCCTAACCCGTTAGGGGTCGGTTGAGTTCCGTGTGCCAAGTGGCCGGGTCGGGGTTCGACTCTGGGCCGTCGACGTAACACTCCCAGAGGTCCGTGGCTGGCTTGTACCCCTCGGCGGCGATCCACTCACCGAACTCACCCCATGCGGAGCCGAGACCCTCATAAGGCCCGCGGTAGACCGTCCGTGCCACTGTTGCAGCCGGCAACTAACTCGCATTCACGCGACCCGTAGCGGAGACTGGTGCCTTGACCGGGACTCCGACCTCGAAATCAAAGGTGTCAGAGTCCATTCTCAGGTGGTGAGAGAAAACTGGACCGGCGGGCGCAAGACCCTGAGCAGCAACGGCGGCCATCACCTCGGCGATGGCCGGCCCCATGACAGTTTGGATCTCCGCGCGTGGAATGGTCAATCGGATGACAGCGGTGAGTTGTGCCTCGGTCCGTACGATTTGCGGTTTGTCGAGCATGAGAACAGCCTCCTATGGATCTTGGGTTCGCGTATCACGCGCCCGGACGATCACGGCCGGCGGTCAACCCTGTTTCTACCGGATAGTCGAACGAGAGGACGCGCATTCGACACGGTGACAGAATCTCTACCATCGTCGTAGAGAACTCGCCCAACGCTCCGTATCAGCTGCGGCGCGAAGCGCCGACAGCTGAATGCGGATGTTAGCCCGTCCCACGGCGCGCAACCAATACTGGCCGGTACAGAACACCATCGAGCCGTTGGATCTCAATGAAGGAATTCTCCTCGAGCAGCGAGACTAGCCGATCAATCGGGACTGCGTAGTATCGCGACGAGCCCGCAATCACCGTCGCCGGTTTCGAACCGCGTCCCTCGCGGATGAAGTACATCGCCACGTCATAGAAGTCGCCATCCCAGTCTCGCGTCTGGACGACGAAGTAACGGTCGTCACCGTCCGAGCGGAATCCGTACGGCACCAGCTGTGGCGAAGATCTCCCCTCCGTCAAGTAGTCGCGGACGCCGAGGATCGTGATTCCACCGGGTCGGATGCATTGGTGGAAGTTTCCTAACGCCTCGCGGATCGCGTCGTCGCTGAGCAGGTGCGGGATGGAGTTGTCGGCACTGAGCACGACGTCGAATCCTGATCCGTGAACCTCCGCGCACCGACGCATGTCCGCGACCGTGAAGTCAATGGCCAGGTTGCGTTGAGCGGCTTCGCGGCGAGCGCGCTCCACGGCCGCCGACGATAGATCGGAGGCCGTGATCGCATGCCCGAGCGCAGCGAGACCGAGGGCTTGAGTACCGATCCCGCATGAGACGTCGAGGATCGACCGCGGAGCCGGGCCCACATGTTTGCGAATGATGGCGTCGAGTGCCGCCGCCTGTTGAGCGATGGCGGCGTTCCAGTCTGGATAGACGAGGTGATAGAGCGTCGCGATCTCGTCGTACATGTCAGGGGCCGGAAATCAGTCCCATCGGGCTAACTAGAATTAGACAGAACTGTATAGCAACCCAAACACTGCGGAGCTGGACAGTCTAAACTCGGCGAAGCGTGAACGGTGCCGGCCAGGAAGAAGATCATTCTCGGCACGGGCTTGCGACTCGGCCTCGCTCGCGCGGCGGCGCGCTATGCAGGTCTGCATAATCCAGAGGACCACGAGAAGCCGGCATGGCGGAAGAGTGGCACCGATAGCCAACCATGCCAGACTTCCTATCTCTCGTTGGAGAGCACCAGCGTGCCGGCGGCCGAGAGCATGCCGCCCATGCCGTTGACGAGCGAGACCTTACAGTTCGGCACCTGGCGCGCGCCGCACTCGCCGCGAAGCTGTCGCGCCGCCTCGATGATGGGGAAGATGCCGTACATGCCCGAGTGAGTATAGGACAGCCCGCCGCCGTTGGTATTGATGGGCAGTGAGCCGCCCGGCGTCGACTTGCCGTTCTCGAAGAAACCCGCTCCTTCCCCCGATTTGCAGAATCCCAGGGACTCCAGCATGATCGGCGGCCCCGAGGTGAAGGCGTCGTAGAGCATGATGTGGTTGAAGTCCTTGTGGGTGACCCCCGCCATGCCGAAGGCCTTGGCGCCCGAGAGGCGCGTGGCCTCGCTGAAGGTCAGGTTCTTCATCTGCGTAAGACTCACGTGCTCGGTGGCCTCCCCCGCCCCGCGCACGTAGATGGGCTGCTTCGCGCAGTCCTTGGCGCGGTCGGCCCGCGTGAGCACAACCGCCCCGCCGGCGTCGGTGACGAGACAGATATTCAGGAGATTGAAGGGGTAGCAGACCGGGCGCGAGTTGAGGACATCCGCGATCGTGATGGGCTCGCGGTTCTTCGCCTTCGGATTGAGGGCCGCCCACTGGCGGGTGGAGACGGCCACCTGCGCCCACTGCTCGAGGGTCGTCCCGTGCTCGTGCATGTGGCGTGTCGTGATCATCCCGAACATGGTCGAGGCTCCCCCGAAACCGAAGGGCGCCTCGTATTGGCCGGGAATGGCGGTGTCCCGCCGCGGGGTGACCCCCACCCCCGATCGGCCGGATTCGCCGTGGCAGACCACCGCCACGTCGCAGAGCCCGTGGTGAAGGGCAACCAGGGCGTGCCCCACCATGATGATGAAGGAGCAGCCGCCCACGGTGGTGCCGTCCACGTAGCGCGGCACGATGCCGAGCGCTTCTCCGATGGTGGCGGGCGAGTGCTGACCGGCGGTGAAGATGCCGTCCACGTCGCCGATCTCGAGGCCGGCGTCCCGGACCGCGTTCCTCACCGCCTCCACGTGGAGCGTCAGCTGGCTCTTGTGGGGCAGCGTGCCGAGCTCGTCGCTCTCGTCCACGCCCACGATGCAGACCGAGTTCCGGAGCTCTTTCATCGCGCGCCTCCCGTGGGCCGGAAGAGAGGCAACGTGATCTCGTCCGTGAGCTTCTCGAAGACGACCTCGACCGGCATGTCGCAGCGGATCTTCTTCGGATCCGCCTCGATTCCGATGAGATTGGACATCATGCGCGGGCCTTCCTCCAGCTCGATCATGGCCAGCACGAAGGGCGGCTTGACCTTGAACGCCTTGTTGAAGCTCTGGTAACCGATCTCGAAGGAGTGGAGCTTGCCCCGGCCGCTTGCCTGGAACCACTCGATGTCGGAAGCGTGGCAGTGCGGGCAGACGACGCGCGGATAGAAGAAGGCACGACGGCAGGCACGGCAGCGCGGCAGCATGAGCTTCTGCTCGCGCAGCCCGTCCCAATAGGGCTTGGCTTCCGGCGTGATGGGCTGAGGCAGCGGGCGCTCGAGTTCCATGGCTCTCCGTTCCGGGGCGAGATTGGGTCGAACCCTTGGGAGAGTAGACAGAGCGGACCGCGAAATCAAGCGCGATCCGGAAGCCGCGGCTCGGCTCAGTAGGGGCGGCTTTCGCGTCCCATCAGCTCACGGGCCACGATGGTTTTCATCACCTCCGCCGTGCCGTCGCCGATCTCGAGGCCGATGACGTCGCGCATCCGCTGCTCCAAGGGCAGCTCGTCGGTGTACCCGTAGTGGCCGTGGAAGAGGAGGCACTGGTGGATGGTCTCCACGGCCAGCTTGGGCCCCCACCACTTGGTCATCGCCGATTCCTTGCTATGAGGCAGGCCCTGGTCGGCGAGCCACATCGCGCGATAGCAGAGCCCGCGGCACGCGTCGATATGCGTCGCCATCTCGGCGATCCTGAATGAGACGCCCTCGAAGGTCGCGAGGGGCTTGCCGAAGGCCCGGCGCTCCTTGACGTAGTTCATGGTCTCTTCCAGCGAGATCTGCGCGACACCCAGGGAAGCCAGGGCGATGCCCACACGGTTGTAGTCGAAGCCCCGCATCACCTGGTAGAAGCCCTGTCCCTCGTTTCCCAGCCGGTGCGACCCAGGGACACGCACATGGTCGAAGGAGAGCACGGCCCGCCCCACCGAGTGCGAGCCCATGTCCCGGAGTCGACTCCGCGAGACGCCGGGCAAATCGAGCGGCACAAGAAAGGCCGTCACGCCCTTGGCGCCCCCCGTGTTGCCGGTGCGGGCGAAGAGCACGGTGGACCGCGCGGCCATGGCGAGGCTGATGCCCGACTTCTCCCCCGTGATCAGATAGCTGTCGCCGTCCCGCTCGGCGCGGCAGGCCAGATGCGCGGCATCCGATCCTGCCCCGGGCTCGGTGAGCGCGAGGGCGATGATCTCCTCCCCACGCGCGGTGGGGGGAAGCCATCGGGATTTGACCTCCTCGGTGCCGGTGGCGCCCACGATCTCACCCGCCAGCCCCGCGAGCTGGATGCCGTACGTGCATCCGAAATCTCCGCGGCCGATCTCCTCCATGGCGAGCCCGAAGGTCATGTAGTCCGAGTCTTGGCCCCCGTAGGCGGCGGGAATGCGCAGCCCGAGGAGCCCCAGCTCGCCCATCTGGCGCCAGGCCGACCACGGAAACTCTCCCGTCCGGTCCCAGTCGCGCGATCGCGGAGCGAGCTCCTTGCGCGCGAAGGCCCGAAGCGTCTTGACCAGCTCGTCCTGCTCGGCACTGAGCGCGAAATCCATTGATCCCTCGATGGCTACGATGCGTTGAAAACGGGCTTCCGCTTCTCGGCAAAGGCGCGGAGGCCCTCCGCCGCTTCGCTCGAGCGCATGTGGGCGGCCACCAGTGAGAGCTCCAGCTCGAGCCCGCTCACCAAGTCGGCGTCGAACGCGCGGTTCACGAGCGCCTTGACCGTGCGCGCGGCCGAGCCACTGCCCGCGGCGAGCAGGCCCGCCATCTCATCCACCACCGCGCCGAGGGTGCCGGCGGGCGCGACGCGATTGACCAGACCCCACTCGAGGGCCTGGGCCGCGCTGAGCCAGCCGCCGAGCAGCATCATTTCCTTGGCCCGCCGGGCCCCGATGAGGCGGGGCAGGCGCTGGCTTCCTCCGCCGCCCGCCACCAAGCCGAAGTTGGCGTGCTGGTCACCGAGCCTCGCCGCCTCGTCGGCCACGACCAGGTCGGCCACGAGGGTTAGTTCGAGCCCTCCCGCCAGCGCCAATCCCTGTACGCCCGCCACCACCGGCACGGGCAGCGCCTCGACGCGATTGAAGACGCGGTGCCAGAGCCGCATGAAGCGCGACCACTTCTCCGGATCAGGCGAGAGCTCGCGCACGGCCTTGAGGTCGGCCCCCGCGCAGAAGGCGCGGCCGTTGGCGGTCAGGGTGACGGCGCGCACGGACGCGTCGCTCTCCACCGCCGCGCACACTTTGTCGAGATCCTCGAGCAGACCGGGGCTGATGGCGTTGAGTTGGTCAGGGCGATTGAGGACGACGCGCGCGATGCCGTCCTTGGCCGCATAGGCGACAGTGCCGAGATCCATGGACTCTCCTCTAGCTGGGCCGGGGTAACGGCCCGGCGCCGGGTCACATCATGGTATACCCGCCGCTCACGGACAGGGTCTGGCCCGTGATGAATCCCGCGGCGTCCGAGGCCAGAAAGAGGACGGCGCCCGTCACGTCGTCGGGCTTTCCGACCCGGCGCAACGGATAGGCTTTGGCGATGCGAGCCTGCATCTCGGGCGTCCCCCACGCGCGATTCACCTCGGCCGCCCACATGCTCAGGTCGCCGAACTCCTCTTCGGAGCTGGGCATGGTCATGCCGGGACAGACGACATTGAGACGGATGCCGTGGCGGCCCACCTCGCGTGCGAGGCTCTTGGTCAGCGCGATCACGCCCGCTTTGCACGCGCCATAGACGGCTTCCCGGAACTCGCCCATGCGCCCGGCATCGGAGCCCATGCTCACGATGGCCCCGCCCTTGCGGGCAATCATGCCGTCGAGCACCGCGCGGGTACAGTTGATCATGCCCCACAGATTGAGCTGGACCTCCTTCTCCCACTCCGTGCGCTCCTTCTCGACGAAGAGGCGGTCGAGCGTCCAGCCCACGTTGTTGACGAGCACGTCCACGCGACCGGTGCGTGCCTCGACATCGCGGACGGTGGCGAGCACGGAATCCCACTTGGTCACGTCGGTGGGGGCGACCACCGCCGACGCCGCCCCGGCCTTTCGCGCTTCCGCGGCCGTCTTCTCGCCCTGCCCCGCGTCGATCTCGGCGATGGTGACGTGGGCGCCCTCGCGGGCAAAGGCGAGCGAGATCGCCCGTCCGATATTCGATCCGCCGCCCGTCACCATGACGCTCTTGCCCTTGAGGTTCAGCTCCATGCGTTCTGTCCTCGCTGTGATAAATGTGTGCGTCGAGCCCGTCTACCAGGCGGTGGTCTGGCCGCCATCCAGATACACGGTCTGCCCGGTCATGAAGTCGGAGGCGGCGGAGGCCATGTAGACGGCGAGGGCGGCCGCCTCCGCGGGCTCCCCGATACGCCGCGCGGGAATCTTCGAGAGAAAGCGCTCGCGCGTCTTCGTGTCCGCCATGGCCGCCCGCGGGATATCGGTGTTCATGTAGCCGGGGGCGAGGCAGTTGACCTGTATGCCGTGCCGCGCCCACTCGGCGGCCAGGCTGCGCGTGAGGCCGCCCACCGCCGCCTTGCTCGCGCAATAGACGGCATAGCGCGGCACCCCGAGGACGCCGTACATGGAGCCGAGATTGATGATCTTGCCCCGCCCCCGCGCGATCATGCCGGGCGCCACCGCCCGCGCGCAGCGAAACATCGAGGTGAGATTGGTGCCGAGGACCGTGTCCCATTCCTCGTCGGTGACCTCGAGCGACGGCTTGTCGAGGGTGACACCCGCGTTGTTGACGAGGATGTCGATCGGGCCCAGTGCCGATTCAGCTTCCTTCACCACCGCCTGGATCTGCTCGCCGCGGGTGACGTCCATCTGGAGCGCGCGCGCCCGGCCGCCCGCGGCTTCGATCTCCGCCGCGGCGGATGTGACCTGATCCAGCGCGCGCGCCGCGCAGGCCACACCCGCGCCCGCGTGGGCGAGGGCGATGGCGATGGCGCGGCCGATGCCGCGGCTGGCCCCCGTGACGAAGGCGGTGCGGCCATCGAGAGAGAACGGACGCTCCATGGTCAACGCCCCTGTGCCATGCCGGATTCAACGGCCACGCGGTCGGCGACGAGCTGACGCAACCGGTACTTCTGGATCTTGCCGCTCGGGGTCATGGGGAATTCGGCCACGATCTCGAGGCGCTCCGGGAACTTGTGGCGGGCGAGCTGATGACCTTCCAGATACGCGGCGATCTCGGCCAGGGTGACGGTTTGGCCCTCGCGGGGAATCACCACGGCACAGCAGCGCTCGACCAGCCGGGGATCCGCCATGGCCACGATGGACACACCCGCGATCTTGGGGTGGGCGTAGAGGAGGTTCTCGACCTCGACCACGGGAATGTTCTCGCCGCCGCGGATGATGATGTCCTTCGACCGCCCCGTGATCGACACATAGCCGTCGCCGTCGAGAGTGGCGCGGTCGCCGGTCTTGAACCACCCGTCGCCGGTATGGCCCTCCGTCGTGAACTGGGGCCGCTTGAAATAGCCGACGAACTGAAAGGGACCGCGGACAAGCAGCTCGCCTTCGACACCCTGTGCGACCGACGCTCCGCTCTCGTCCACCACGCGGAGCTCCATGCCACGCAGGGGCGAGCCGTCGGTGCTGACCACCTTGTCTTCCGGGTCGTCGATCCCGTTGCAGCTCACGAGACCGTTCTCCGTCATGCCCCAGCCTGCCGAGATGACACACTGGAGCCGGTCGCGGGCGTCCTTCACGAGCTGGCGAGGGATGGGCGCGCCCGCGGAGATGAATACACGGAGCGAGCTCAGGTCCCGCGGCGTCTGCGCATAGGTCAGGTCGCGCAAGAACGGCGTGGCGCCCATGGTGAAGGTGACGCGCTCGGCCTCGATCACCCGCGCCGCTTCCTCGGCGTTCCAGATGTCCATCCACACCACGGTGGCCCCGAGGAGCAGGTTCAGACAGTGACTGTACAGGTACCCCGTCTGGTGACCGAGGGTGGAGGCCATGAGGAGCACGTCGCGCTCGGTAAAAGCCAGGCGCTCGATCAGGGGATACAGGGTGGCCAATGCCGTGTTCGGCGTGTGCATCACGCCCTTGGGCTCGCCCGTGGTGCCGGAGGTGAAGATCACCTCGTTGACGGTGTTCGCCCCGCCGCCCGGTAGCGGCCGGCGGCCCGGCTTCGCCTCCCATGCGATGTCCGTGAGCGTCGCGAACGGCTCCATGCCCGGCGGGGCTTGCCCGCGGGCCACGAAGACGCGCTCGAGCCGCGGCAGGCCGTCCCTGATCTCGCTCGCCATCTCCCGGTAGTCGAAGCCCCGGAAGCTCGCGGGAATCACGAGCGCCTGCGTTTCGAGGAGACCCAACATGAAGCGCAGCTCGCGGGCGCGATAGGTGGGGGGAATCGGATTGACGACGGCGCCCAGCCGGGTGGCGGCGAGGAGCACGAGGGCGTATTCGCTCCAGTTCGGCAGATGACACGAAATCACCCCGCCCGGCTCGACGCCGTGGGCGCGGAGCCCATGGGCCACGCGCTCGACCCCGCGCGCGAGCTCCGCCCAGGAGTAACGCCCCTGTCCGTCCACGACCGCGGCCTTGTCGGGGCGGTTCGTCGCCCAGCGATCCAGATAGGTGTCGAGGCCTTCGTTCCGCCAGAGACCCGTCGCGGTGCAGTCGCGGATGCGCGCTTCCGTCAGGCTCGTCTCCATGCGTGGCTCGACGCGGCGGGACCTACCGGCCGCGCACGGTCAGCACGGGACACTTGGCGGCGGCCACCACGCGGGAGGCGACGCTGCCGAGGAAGAGCTTGGCCAAGCCGGTTCGGCCGTGGGTGCCGATGACGATGAGGTCGGCCTTCTTGGACCTGGCCGCGCGAACGATCTGCTCGTGCGCCACACCCTCGAGCACGAGGGTGGTCGCCCTCACGCCCGCGGCGCGCGCCTTGGCCTGGAGCGCCGCAAGTTTTTTCTCCGCGTACTTACGCGCCGAGGCCTCGAGGTCTTCGTACAGATTGGGCGGCATGTATCCCTCGCCCGCGATGGGCATGGGCGGAGCGAGCACGTGCGCGATGAACAATTGCGCTTTGTCGGCCTTGGCCAGGGCAATGGCGTGCTTGAGCGCCGCTCCGGAGGCGCTGGAGAAGTCGGTCGGATGAAGGATGCGGCGATGCCTGCTCATGGATGCCCTCCTTGGGCGCATGGTCGATGGCTCGCGGGCACCCAGAGGATAGCGCGCCAGCGTCCCGCATCCAAGGCGTCAACAGCCGAGGCGGTTCAGCGACCGCGGGGGGACGCTCCGGCGCCGTACGCGAAGCGATAGTGCGTCCGCCGGGCCGCGTCGAGGGAGGGTGTGGAGAGCGACAACGTCGCGGTGTCGCCCGGCCCGAGAGCGGAGGGCACGGGCACCGCGGTGCGCACCCACAGGAGCTTGCCGAAGAAATCGTAGAACTCCACCGTGACACGAAGTCCGCGCACGGGAGCGGCAGATACGTTCTTGAGGAGCACCACGTGCTGGGCGGTTCGTCGTTGCTTGCTGACGACCGGCGTGCGCGTCTCCTGCACGACCACGATCGCGTCCCCCGCCCCGACGGGCGCAGCGAGAGCGGCCGAGAGGAGCCAGAGGGCCACGATCGCCGGCTTCATGCCCGGCACGCTAGGGCGCGGGCGTCACCCCGTCAATGTCCAGACTTCGATACGGCCCAGCGAGCGATGCGGCCGTTCAGTCGAGCTCCACGTCGGGCGTACGCATGAGCCCCTCGAACACGGGCTGGCCCGCCTTGCGGCGCTCCTCCGCGAGCGCCTTGAGGCCCTCGACGTAGCAGGTGACGAACTGGCGGTACTCCGTGCGGGAATCGGCATCGGCATGGATCTTGAGGCTACCTTCGGAGTCGATCTGGTCCACATGGATGGTGTGGTAGCGATTCTCGCAACTGCTGGCAACCTGGACGAATATTTCGTGGGCCATCTTCTGCTCCGGTGTCATGTTCGCCGCGCATCCCACCCCCAGCAGGGCGCCGGCCAGCACCATCGGTCGCCAATCGATCATCCTCACCTCCCGTATAGTGCGCATCCTAGCAGTGAGCACGAGCCTAGCTGGGCGGAGCGTGATCGTACTTCAACCGATGGAGGGACGCCGCTCTGCCCACGGCTGGGTCGCCTCGAACGCCGCCGAGGCCGCGAGCACGGTGCGGTCGGCGAAGCGGCGGCCCACGATCTGAAGGCCGACGGGCAGTCCGCCCGAGGTCATCCCCACTGGAACGGTCGCCGCGGGCTGGCCGGTCAGGTTGAACGGGAACGTGAACGGCATCCAGCCGAGCGGCGACACCTGCTGTCCGTTGATCGCCTTGACCCCCGGCCGTCCCACTTCGAACGGCGGCACGGCCACCGTCGGCATGAGCAGGAGATCGAAGCGGGCGAGGAAGCGCTGCACCTCGGTCCAGAACTCGTGGCGACGGCGGGCGGCCGCCAGGTAGCGCTCGGCGGTGATGGTCTGGCCGTGGCGGAGCAGCGCCACCAATGAGCGGTCGAGCTGATCCGCGCTGTCCTCGAGCCGCGCTCCCCAGGCGCCGTAGGTCTCCGCGGGTGCCAGCGTGCGGAAGATCTCCTCCGGATCGTCCCAGCCCGGCGTAACAACCTCGACATGACAGCCGAGTCCTTCGAAGAGCTCGGCGGCGGCGCCGCACAGATCCGCGACCTCGGGGTCCACGCGCGCATAGGCGAGGTCTGCGGTCCATCCGATACTGAGCCCCGCCAGTCCCGCATCGCAGGCCTCGACAAAAGGCGAGCCGGCATCGTGGGGCAGCGAGAGGCGGTCGCGATCATCGGGCCCCGCCATGACGTCCAGCATGATCGCCGCATCACGCACGGTGCGCGTCATCGGGCCGGTGACGGAGAACGTCTCCCAACCGGGAAATCCCGGCGCCTGCGGCACGCGGCCGAAGGACGGCTTGAGCCCATAGATGCCGCAGAAGGAGGCGGGGATCCGGATAGAGCCGCCGCCGTCCGTGCCCACGGCGAGCGGGCCGAGACCCGCCGCCACCGCCGCGCCCGCGCCACCGCTCGAGCCACCCGGGGTCAGCGAAGGATTCCACGGATTACGGGTGATGCCGAAGAGGGGGCTGTCGGTGACCCCCTTGTGCCCGAACTCCGGCGTCGACGTCTTGCCGATCAGGACGGCGCCGGCGCCCTTGAGTCGCTCCACGCACACCGCGTCTTCATCGGGCACGTGCTCGGCGAAGAGCCGCGAGCCTCCGGTGGTCAGCACGCGGCGCGTGAACACGAGGTCCTTCACCGACACGGGCACGCCGTGGAGCGAGCCCAGCTCCTCGCCCGTCATCACGGAGACTTCCGCGGCCTGCGCCGCGTCCCGCGCCTCCTCGGCCGTGACCGTGCAGAAGGCGTTGAGCGTCGGGTTGAGGCGCTCGATGCGCGCCAGCACGGCGTCGGTCACCTCGACCGGAGAGACCTTCTTGGCGCGAATGAGCGCGGCCAGCTCGTGCGCGGGAAGCCAGCAGAGATCTTCGGCGGCCATCAGCGAGGAGAGTTGAGGCGGGCCACGGTGATGTCCACCTGCTGCATGCCCGAGCCTTCGGTCACGGTGACGCGGCAGTAGTCGTGGCCCTTGGCGAACTCCGCCCAAGCCCCGGCGAACTTGTCCCCGTTGACGAAGCGCTCGCTCTTGGTCTCGGTCCAGCCCGCTCCGCTGAGGAGCCCACGTGCCTGGCTCAGCGTGGTGTCCACCGGCGTTTCGGCAAAGTAGACGATCTTTCCCGCCGTGACCTTGGGCGACTGGATGAGGACGGATTCGCGGGTCTGGACACGCCAGTCGGACGGCACGGGAATGTCGACGAAGGGCTGGTTGGATGGCGCGCCCCCGGCCGCGCAGGCGCCGCACAGCAGGCTCGCGGCGATCAGGAAGACGCGCACGCGCGAATTGTATCATCATCGAGTCCATGGACCCGAGCACCCTGCCCCGGCTCCGCGCCTGGCTCGAGCGGCCCGAGATCGTCGCGCTCGACGCGCGGCGCGTCGAGGCACTTGTCCTCGCGCTGGACGACGCCGATCCGCCCGTCCGAGTGGAGCGCTGGGGCACGGTGGTCGGCTACGAAGCCGGGCCGCCGCGTCGACGCGTCGTCCAGTTCGACCGTCACGGTCACCTGATCGCCGCCTGCCACTGGAAGGCCGATGGATCGCTGCGGTGGGCACGCTGCCGCTCGGCCGACGGCCGATGGGTCGGCGTCGAGCCCGTCGCCGATGAGCATCCCGCATGGGGATCGTCGGACCGCGTGTGGCTTCTCGACGGCGAGGAACCGTGGCGTCCCCTGGAGCCTCTGAGCGTCTTCCGCGCGCTCGACTGGACCCAGCTCGATCACATTCCCCCGCTGGCCGAGCCGCGGCGCCTCCCGCCCGGCGCGGGCAGCGCGGTGCTGAACCTCATGGCCTCGCTCATGAAGGATCAAGGGATCGCGCGCGTGCGCTATCGCGGGCCCTTTCCCTCCGAGCAGCTCTTCACGTCGCTCCTCGAGGCGTTCCGCCACGATCCGACCCAGGCGCTGCCCCTCGAGCGCTTCCTCGCCGACGGAGGGCTCGACTGGCTGCCCGCGCCTTTCGAAAGCCATCACGTGGCCCCGTGGGTCACCGTCCAGCTGCGCCAGAGCATCGACAAGGTGGTCGCCGACGGCGTCATCTTCTACCGGCCTGAATGGCAGGGCATCAAGCGGCGAGAGGCGCGCGTGATCCGCGACGAAGGCGAGCGTGTGATCTGCTCGCTGTGGGCGCTGGGCGGGCCCCTCGAGGATCGGCTGATTCTCGATCGCTCAGGCGAGATACTCGAGGCGCCGCCGGCCCGTGCCCCCGAGGTTTCCCCCGCGCCGCTTCCCCCCGTCTGGAACTCCGCCCTAGGCGATCTGATCTCCCGGGAAAGCGCTCCCGCTCTCGGCCCGGCGATCGTGGAGGTGCTCCGCGGCACGGAGCTCGAATGGGGAGCGGTCCCGGGCGACCTCGTGCGGGCATGGGAAAAGCGCATCCGGCTGAGCGCGCGACTTCGCGAGGCGGCGTCGGCATCGCTCCGAAGCGCGGCGCCGGGGCGAGAGCGGGCGGAGCAGGCCCTCCGCTTCGTGCTCGAAGTGGCCCGGCTTCTCGGCCCGGAGGTGCGCGGGCGGGCTCAGTCGGTGTTGGAATCGCTGCCGGAAGCGGAGCAGGCGCGACGGCTCGAGGGCGCGGTCGAGGAGTCCGAAGCGCTCGACGAGTCGGTGGGGCGCCTCATCGCGCTCCTCGCCCGCTGAGCGCTAGGCGTGCTTGGCGGAGAGGATGAGCCAGGCGTTCAGGCCCACGAACGCCATCACGGAGAGCAGCGACATCATGAAGTACGAGACATAGACGACTTCCTGCCCGCTCAGACCCCGTCCCGTGGCCAGGCGCTTCCAGAGCGGGCCGCGCACGAATTGCGAGGATTCCTGGGCGAGCCGCGGCATACCCACCGCGTCCTCGAGCACGTGGTAGCCGTCCATCTCGAGGAACGAGAACGGGTAGATGCAGATCAGGAACGACTGGAGCTGCAGGACGGCGGAGGCGGCCACGCATGCCTGCAGCAGCCCCGGGGACAGCAGGCTGGCCCAAATCACGCCGAGGAGACCCAGGGCGAGATGCACGGTCGGCCCCGCGAGGGCATTGACCACGCGGGCGCGGCGCGAGGCCATGAAGAGATCGGTGACGTCGGCATAGAAAGTCGGCACCACGAGGTGATGGATGATGAAGCCCACCTCTTTGACCCGGCGACCATAGTGGACACACGCGAGGGCGTGCACGAGCTGGTGGAGGGCCACCGTCAGGAAGAAGGCCAGCTTGAGGGCGATGATGGCCACGATGGCGTGGTGGCCCAGGGCCGAGCTGATCGCGCCGAGGTCGTTCCAGAGATTGAGGAGCGCACGGACGCCGAAGACGGAGAGCACGCCCAGGCCGAGGACGGCCATGGGGGTGAAAAGGAGCCACCCGCCGTAGCGGTGGATCCGCTCGAAGAGCTCGTTCCACCGCCGGCTCGAGACATTCAGACGCTCGATGGCGTGAAGGGTGGCGGCCATCGCCCGCGCCGCGGGATTGCGCCGGTTGCGCTCCAGGATTTCCCGCAGCCGTGACATGGGACGAAGGGTCAGGAGATCCGCGAGCAAGAGCTTGTTCATGAGCTGCGGGATCTTCTCGAAGTCGAACGAGCCGTAGCGCATGACGTAGGCCACGGCGATGTCCTGCATGTTCGCGCGGCCGTCCATCTGCTGCCAAAGGAAGCGCTCCTCTTCGTCGAGGAGCAGATAGTTCTCCGCCTTGCGGCTCTTGAGGACGTAGCTCTTGGTGCCCGGCACCCCCGAGGGAAGCTGGGCCAGCTCCCACTGCGCGTCGGGGAGGCGCTGCGGGCGAAGCTGGAGGTAGGCGCCCGGGCTCGAGATCTCCCGCGTCTCGAAGCTTTCCCCATCCTCGGAGCGGATGAGGAGATTGAGCATGGCGGGCGGGCGGCGCTGGGGGGCTCCCGGCGCGCCGGCCCGCGTGGTAGGAGCGGGCTCGCTCATTGTGGCGGCCCTCCCGCCTTGCGCTCGGCGTCGAGCCCGGTCGCTTCGAGGCCCCAGCGCGTCACCTCTCGCACGAGATCGCTCGACTGCACGAGCCGGCGGATGAGCACCCGCGCCATCTCCTGGAAGAAGCGCGCGGCATCCCGCGGGTTGGCGTCGATGAACTGATTGATGCTCGCGCGGTCCAAGGCGAGGAGCGACGTTTCGATGTCGGCCTGGATAGTGGCGGTGCGCTTGGGCTCGTCCCCGAATACGCTCATCTCCCCGACGATAGCCCCTGAATCGAGCCGACTCAAGATTTGTTCGACTCGCCCGCTGACTTTTTTGGATACGAGAACGGCCCCCGAGCGGACGAAGAACATCTCCTCGCCGGGATCACCCTCGCGAAACAGCACCTCCCCCTTGCGGAGCCGGCGCTCGCGCAGACGGGGCCAGAGGGCAGCCAACTGCTCTTCGTCCAGGTCACGGAGCAGGTCTACCTGTCGCAGGAAGGCAATGTCGTCCGGCTTGGCCACGGGGGTCGTGTCCCCGCTACATGGCCCAGCGCTTCATCATGACGGTCTTGACGGCCCGAATGCGCTCTGCCGTCGGCGCCTGACCCTCCCGACCCACCGCCTGGAGCACGGTGTTGCGCTCGTCGGCGGACAGCGTGTATTCGGCCAATACCGCCGCGGGGTCGCGCACGAGCTCGGCGAGGAAATCCGGGTCGGTCATGATTCGTCCGACCAGATCGCGGAAGCCCAGAGACTCCATACGCCCCCTTGGATCAGTGGTGACCCCGGCGGGATTCGAACCCGCGGTCTCGACCTTGAAAGGGTCGCGTCCTGGGCCAGGCTAGACGACGGGGTCTAAACCTCTATCACTGCGCATGAAACAGACAATTGAGATTAGCAGAGCCGGTCGGGGATAACAAGGTCGGCGTCCCCGGGCAGATTCGGGGTCGGACAACAGGTGGGCGTTCAGGTCAGCGGAACGTAGTCGTACTCGCCAATGCCCTGTAAAACGAGGAAAGTAGCCGATCCTTCGCCCCCATTGGTCACGAGATGCGGGCGGCCGGGCCGGACCACATAGCTCTGGCCAGGCTCGAGCCGGATTTCCTCCTTTGGGTCCCGTACGAAGATCCGGAGTTGGCCCTCAAGCACATAGAAGGTGTCCTGGATATTGTTGTGATAGTGCCAAGGCACTTGCTGCTTGGGCCCGATCTGAAGCTCGGAGATCCTGAAGCCGGGACGCTCGGCGTGACGGGCCCGCCGCTCGACCTCGTAGAGCCCACTCGAGTCCTTGACGGCCTTGCTGTCGCTCACGACGTCACGAGACCCGCGACTTCCCGGAGATCACGGACCAGAGCGCTCCGGCGATGAGAAGCCCGATCCCCACGAGCAACGGGTTCCAGTAGGACGGAATGCCCATCTCGTGCCTGAGCACGATGAAGAGGCCGATCAGGGTGACGATCAATCCGGCCAGCATCAGCTTGTTCGGCCTCATGGTGACCCCTCCGTTCGCCCGAGGTTCCCACCGTGAGCGTGGCGAAGTCAAGCGCGAGAAGAGCGGGTGCCGAGAGGTCTGCTAAACTCCACGAGGCTCGACCACATCGAAGGAGGCGGCCATGGCCACCCGCTCCTGGGCAACCGAGGCGAAAGGATTGCTCTCCCTCCTGAATTCAGTATTTCTGGTCGTCCTGGCGATCTTCACGGGCTGCGCCTCGATGCAGGATACTCCGCAGCAGGAATACGTGTGGGCGATGGGGCGCATCTGCGACGCCAAGAGCAACACGTGGTACATGGACAAGGTCGAGCCTGACGGCAGCTATACGATAAGGGGAGCGACCAATTCCGTCCCGGGTCCCAACCTCCCCTACTTCGACTGCATGAAGGAGCAGTTCAGGGTCCAGCCCTATTCCGAATGGGCCAAGACCCAGAAGAAGTAGCATCGGCTGCGCCGCCGCGCCAAACCCTCCAGCTCCGCGGCGAATCGTCCTGAGTCGGTCGAGAGGCTCTCCGGGGGAGGAGCAGGGTAGATTCTACTCCTTCTGATCAAAATTCCCGGTCCGGACATACCAGCAATACGATGGTTCGGCCGCAATCCGGGCCTACTGAACTGGACACCGACCTGCCGGCTTGTGGCATCTCCTTTGCTCGTGACAAAGCCATCATTCACGCCGGGCGTGAGCTCCTATCGTGCAGGCTCCCGACTCACGCAACCAGGCACATCGTCGCGCAGCAATTACAGGATGCAGGAGAGACGCGAATGAAGATCGTTCCCCTTCGGTCCGCCGGATCCGACGCCGGAGCTGCAGAGCTGGACTTTCCGCTTCCGGTGGCAGACCCGTCCGTGCGCCCAATGCATCGCGAATGCGTTCTGAAGGGATGTTCGTATCGGAGTCGTTTCCTGTCTGCGGCGGGCTGGGTCCTTGCCGCGCTTTTCCTGCTCACAGCCCTTGCCATTGGTCTCCAGAGCGCACGCTCGCAGGAAGCCTTGCTGAAGGAGAATGCGTACCTGTACCAGCAGATCGAAGCCCAACGCGAGCAGAGGGTGACGCGACCTCCCGCTCCTGATCCTGCCGAAAAAGAACCGGCGGAGGCGTCCGCTCCGTCTCCTCCACCCGCAGCGGCGGCTCCCATACCCAGGAAAAGCGTGCCGCCGAAAACCTCCACCGAGCTGCCCCGGGTTCCAGAATCTGATAAATGGTGGAACCGTCCTTGAGTGGATAGCCCGCCACGCTCCGGAGCTACGACCCACTAGTCAATCATCAGGCGACCCCTGCGACACGCCTCAGGCCTGCCCCGCTCCGACCTACGTGCCGTTCCGCCACATGCGATCACCGGCTCGGTGAGCGGCGGTCTCTCGGACATGAGCGTTGATGGAATCGCCTTCCCTTCGCTCCAATGGGTCCGAGCGATGACGGTTCTGCTAGACTCGCGCCAGCCTGCAAGGTGGGCCTGGCAATCCCGCCGGCGTTACTGAGGCGGGCGGATGATGTGATCCAGCAATCTCCACGCTCGGGTTGGCCCCGTCGTCAGGTGACTACGACGTGATACTCGCGGGGCAACCGCCAGACGCACGCATGGCGGCTGCCCGGTGCGGGGTGTGCTCAGGCGGCGCGCCGAGCCCTCTGCCGAGCCCTCTGAGATGTCACGACGAGGCGGTCTTCGATCCTGTAGCTGTCCGTCAGAAATGCCGCCTCGAGTTTCACGAACTGGAGTACGCCCTCCCGGAGCACGGGGGTCGGGACCACACCTGTGAGCATGATGACCGCCTGGGGGTAACGCCCAAAGGGCACGCGGACCGTGGGGATGATGGGAAGACGCGCTAGCGAGGGCTCGCCCACCAACGCGTCCGAGAAGCGTGCCTGCAGCGCGACCGCCTCGTCCTCCCGCTTCCGTTTGATGCCATGTAGCATCAATACGAACCCAACAATAGCCAGTGCAATGACGAACGCGAGCGCGAAGACCAAGAAGATCGGCTCACTCTCGGCAGCTGGTCCGGGAGACATTGACTGCGGCCAAGCAAACTCGACCAGTGCCAACAGCACGAACACTCCGGCCAAGCCCGACCGAATCAGCCCCTGAAGTGATCTCATGTCCGATATCCTTGCATGAGCAGGTTGCATCGGGTGTGCCACTGAGTCGTGAGGCAAATCGGTCAATGTTCTCGACAGTTGGGGCGAGCAAGTATCGACAAGGTCAAGAAAGCGCAAGCCAAATCGGGATCGGCGTGTAGAAATTCCCCTCCATTCAGACCTAGCGCTCCGTGACGGCACGTAGGTTGCTAACTCTAGGAGACGCGGTTGGGGCCACTCGGGCCGAGAACCGCCACGAATCGCAGGAGGGTATGCCATGAACATACGCGTGGAACGAAAGGATGGAGCGATCGTCACGATCGAGGTAGTTGTGGACCGGCGTGTCGACCCTTTTGAGCTGCACGGTCTTGCGGGCCCACGCATGCAGCACGTCTTCACGCAGGAAGGCTACTACGACCACTCGGAGGCGAAGCCCACTGCTCCGCCTTCCAGCGAAGAGCGCCGCCTCGATGTAGGTCCCTCCGAAGGGGCCGCCTGCGTCCCGTGAGTTCCGGGCGCTGACAGGTCATCGACGTGCTCAGCCATGCCTCGCGAAGATCTCGGCCTGATCGGCACCTGCGCCGCGGGGTGCAAGTCCTCCGTGACGTCGCCGGTACCGCCGCGCGGTGGCTGTCCCGACAGGAGGCCGCTGTGCTCGTGGCGGTGCTGGTGGTCCTGCTCGCGGTGTTCGGCTTCGTCAAGATCGCGGAAGAGTTGGGCGAAGGCGAGCTGGCGAAGCTTGACGAGTGGCTCCTGTTGCTTTTGAGGGTGCCCGGACAACCTCATGTTCCCATCGGGCCGCCGTGGTTGGTGGAGGCCGCCCAGGACATCACCGTGCTCGGCGGACGCACCATGCTGATCGCCGTCACACTGTTCACCACAGGATATCTCGCCCTCGAGCGGAAATACGGGGCGATGTGGCTGGTGGTGCTTGCCGTGGGCAGCGGCGGCATGCTGAGCACGGCGATGAAGCAGCTATTCGGTCGCGGCCGACCCGACCTCGTCCCCCATCTCGTCGCCGTGACTTCTCCGAGCTTTCCCAGCGGTCACTCCATGCTGGCCGCCATCATGTATCTCACCCTGGGAGCTCTGCTCGCCCGCTTTGCGACGAGGCGCCGGACGAAAGCGTACCTGCTTACCGTGGCACTCTTCGCCACTTTCGTGGTGGGTAGCAGCCGCGTCTATCTCGGGGTCCACTACCCGAGCGATGTGGTGGCTGGCTGGTGCGCCGGCCTCGTGTGGGCCCTGATCTGCTGGCTCGCGGCCCGGTACCTGCAGTATCGCGGCACCGTCGATAGATCCGGCCGAGTCTGAACTCCAGCGGAACTCCCCTGCCGGGCTATCGCACAACCCGCATCCCCTCCTCTCCTCGACTCAGGTCATGCGCACGACGACCGGCACCGTAGCGAGCTTGGCAAACAACCGACAGCGGTGCCAGATCGGCCGCCAGTCGTAGAGAAAGATTTCCAGAGGGCGCCACATGGCCACCCAGCCAACGATGTACAAACCCTCGTCCACGATCTGCACACCGAGGCCCTTCCCAAAGGCAAGGGCGACCTGGCGCAGGAGTATGCAGCCGAGGAGAAAGGCAAGCGCCACCACCAATGCGATGCGCCCATCTCGAAAGAAAAACTTCAAGCGGCGGCGAGTCTCGTTCATCCGGTGGTTAAAGTAGTTGTGGATGGCCTGCGCCAAGTCGGGAAGGGAGCCAGCTTGCAGCTGGTCTGCCGGCATGTGGATGATCACGATCAACGGCCTCTTCAGGGGATACTCGTCGGCCGAGTCCACCAGGTAGTCTTCCGCGTCCTGGTCGAGATCCCGTTCGTGAAAGGGCGATGGGTCAAGCGAGTTGAACAGCTGTTGGGGCCGGCTCAGTCTGATTTCGATGGCCGCCGCGCCCTGAGCGAGCGCCTCCTCGAACGTTTCCCTCGCCCCGAAATTCACCATGGGCCGTCTCCATCACGATACCCGACACCTTAGGCGGCGCCTTTCGGCCGCCCGTCGGCGGTCTTGTCGCGATAAAGGATTGACGCCCGCGGAAGAGCTACTGCGCTCGCCTTGGCGTATTCGCCTCCGCATACTCGAAGGGATTGTGCTGCTCACCAAGTAACTGAAGTGGTGAGCCGTGGTGGGATCGAACCACCGACCCCCTGATTAAAAGTCAGGTGCTCTGCCAACTGAGCTAACGGCTCGCATGGGCATTCTAGCGTACTTTCTAGCGGACTTGCGCCACGCCCTTCAGTGCGGTGACGGGTGCGGCGGCGCGCGTGTCGTGAATAGCGTCGGGGAATGCGGCGAGCTTTTCGACGGCGTCGGCCTGGTACTCGGGCGACAGGTGCGCGTAGCGCTCCACCATTTTCAGGGAACGCCAGCCACCGAGCTCCTGAATCGACCGCAGCGGGACGCCCATCATTGCGAGCCGACTGGCGAAGGTGTGGCGGAGCACGTGGGGCGTCACGTCGGTAAGCTTCGCCCGCGCACAGGCCCGAGCGAAGACGCTCCGGAGTGAGCGGAGTGGCGTCCCATCACGTCGGCGGAAGACGCGGTCCTCCGGGCCGCCCTGAGTGGCCGCTTTGAGGGCCGCCAGGGGT
>WNFS01000131.1_pt1 | contig 51708 bp, 46 predicted proteins | sample 5400141 | NCBI WGS metagenome assembly WNFS01 (sample SAMN13153358, study PRJNA577476) | soil metagenome | isolation source: 60 cm saprolite under Madrone tree | place: USA:California | collected 2016-06-14
TTGCGGGAGAGCCGCCGGCGTACTTGATGATGTCCATGGTGGCCATGGCGAGGCCCGCGCCGTTGACCATACAGGCGACGCTGCCATCGAGCTTGATGTAGTTGAGGCCGTGCTTGGAGGCTTCAACTTCGAGCGGATCTTCTTCGTCGAGGTCGCGGAGTTCGCGGAGTTCCTTGTGACGGAAAAGGGCGTTGTCGTCGAAGGTCATCTTGGCGTCGAGCGCGACGAGTTTGCCTTCGCCGGTGAGTACGCAGGGATTGATTTCGAGCAGCGAGGCGTCGGTATCGATGAAGGCGCGGTACAGAGCCTGGAGGAATGGTGTGGCGTGGTTGACCACTTCCATCGGTAAGCCTAAGCCGAAAGCGATCTTGCGAGTCTGATAAGGCTGCAAACCAACCGCAGGATGAATGGCTTCGCGCAAAATGGCGCCGGGATTTTCCTTGGCGACTTCCTCGATTTCCATGCCGCCAGCGGCGCTGGCCATGAAGACGACACGGCCGGTGGCGCGATCGACGAGCAGTCCGAGATAAAGTTCGCGCTTGATGTCCAGGCCTTCTTCGATGAGCAGGCGCTTGACGATGCGGCCGGCGGGACCGGTTTGCGGAGTGACCAATTTCATGCCGAGAATGTGACTGGCAAGATCGGCGGCCTCGTCGGCGGAACGGGCCAGCTTCACGCCGCCGGCCTTGCCGCGGCCGCCGGCATGAATCTGGGCTTTCACGACGGTGATGTGCGATTTCAGGCGTTGCGCCGCTTCGCGCGCTTCTTCCTTGGTGAAGGCGACTTCGCCGCGGGGAGTGGTTACACCATACCTCGACAGAATCGCTTTCGCCTGATACTCGTGAATCTTCATTGAGGTTCCGTTTTTCCGTTCGACTCTGCAGCAGTCTGCTAGTGTTAGAATTTTGACGTCATTTGAAACATAGAAGTTTAACCGGAAGGCGAAAACAGAGCAAGGAGACGCGGAATGAACGCTCCGACTATCGCGAAAAAAATAAGCCCCATGCTGGCGGTCGCCAACATGGAGGAAACCATCGTGTTTTACAAGAGCGTGCTGGGTTTCACGCCGACCCGGAATTCGCCGGAGTATTCGATCGTGGAACGCGACGGCCAGACCATCCACTTTATGAAAGCGGCATCAGAGGAAATCATGACGCGTCTCCGGGGGCATACGGAGATATACATCGAGGTTTGTAGTATCCGTTCAATGTGGGAGCACGTTAGAACGTTTAAGGATCGCTACAGAATCAGAGATCTGTTTGAGAGGGAATACGGGATGACGGAGTTTCATATCGAAGATCCCAACGAATGCCTGGTATTTGTTGGAGAGCCTACGTCCAAATGAGAAGACTCAGTCCAAATTGAACTGCTATACAAAATGGCACAGAAAATGAAGAAAGAACGCGCGTTTCGTCGTGTACCCAGCTGCCACGTTGCGGCAGCATTGCGATGATACATTCGTTGATCGGGAGAGTTGAGGCCGGCCACGTCTTGGAGCGTGCGGAAGCAGAAGCGGCGATGGAGGAGCTGCTTTCGGGACGCGTCGAAACGCCGGAGATCGTGCGGCTGCTGGCGGCGCTCAATCGGCGGCCCATTGCGGTGCAGGAACTCGCGGGATTTGCGCGAGTGATGCGGCGGCACGCCACACGCGTGTTTGCGGAGGGCGAGGGACGGCCCGCGAACATGGTGGACACGTGCGGAACCGGCGGCGACGGCGCGAACACGTTTAATATCTCGACGGCGGCGGCAATCGTTGCGGCGGCGGGGGGCGCGCGCGTGGCAAAGCATGGGAATCGCGCCGCTAGCTCGCGAAGCGGCTCGGCAGACGTGCTGGAAGCGCTGGGGGTGCGGATCGATCTGCCGTTCGAACGGTATGGGCGGGCGATCCGGGAGATTGGCATTGGATTTCTGTTCGCGCAAGCGGCACACACGGCCACGCGGCATGCGGCTCCCGCGCGTAAACAGATCGGGGTGCGAACCGTGTTCAATTTGCTGGGACCGCTCACGAATCCAGCGGGGGCGCAATCGCAAGTGCTGGGCGTTTTTTCTGAAGACGTAATTGACCCTGTGGCGGCGACGCTGGCGGAGCTGGGTGTCGAACGCGCGTTCGTGGTGCACGGCGCGGGGGGCCTGGACGAGATTTCGCTTGCGGGGGAGACGATGGTCGCGGAGGTCCGAGATGGAGCGATCCGGCGCTTCACGGTGACGCCGGATGAGTTTGGCGTGGCGCGCGCACCGCTCGAATCGATTCGTGGAGGAACGGCGGCCGAAAATGCGGAGATCATACGGCGCGTCCTGGAAGGCGAGCCCGGCCCGGCGCGCGATATTGTGGTCGTCAATGCTGCGGCTGCGCTTGTCGCTGCGAACATCGCAGCTAATTTTCGCGAAGCAGCAGGACTCGCAAGTTTCGTCATCGCCTCAGGTGCAGCAAGCGAGAAACTGGCGAGTCTAGCCGCGTTCACAGGCGGGACTTAAGTGGGCCGGGCTGTCCTCCCGGCCGGAGCATATCTACAGCAGTTCAAGCCCAGCCGAGATAACTACTCCTGTTGCTGCAGGCAGCGCACGGCATAGGCAAAACAAGCCAGGGAGAAAACCAGGAACGCCACGCCTTCGAGCAAAATCGAGTGAAAATTCCCGATTCCGATAGAGGTGTAGCGCAGCCAATCGATCTCCCAGGTGATGGGATTCAGGAGCGCGGTGATGCGAAACCATGCGGGGAGCGGCTCGAGCGGATAGAACATCGAACTGGCAAACATAAAAACGAAATAGAAGACGCTGGTGATGCTGTTGAAGAGGTCATTGCGCCGGATGCGCAAGGCGAAGATGGCATAAAAGAAAAACCACCCGGCCGTGCCGATGGCCATGGCCGTCAGGAGCAAGGGCAGCTTCGTCCACTGGACGCGGATGCCCAGAACGAGACGGCCGACAACAAGTGTGAGAGCGGCCTGACCGATGGAGATGAGGACATTGAAAATGACTTTCCCGAGCAGGTATTCGCTGCGGCTCATGGGATAGGTGAGCATTTCGTAGAAGATGCCGTTGTCGCGATCGAGGAAGAACGACCAGGAGGTATTGGAAGCGATGGCAAAACTGGCCATGGCCAGAATTCCCGCGAGGAAGAATTCGTTGTAATTCACATTGCCGAGCCCGGTGGGAGCACCAAGGGCGGTATTGATGCCGACACCAAAGACAAGCATGTAGAGGAGCGGGAAAAACAAATCCCAGAAGATGAAGGTAAAGTTGGTGGCGCGAATTTTCGCTTCGCGATAGACAACGGCGGAGATGGCACTCAAGCGACCACCTTTCCTTCCCGGGTCGTCAATTCGACGAAAATATCCTCAAGACTTGCGCCGCGGACTTCGACGCGCAGAACATGGCGGTTGCGGGAAAGCGCGCTGACAACATCCATGACGCGGTGCTCTTCGATCTTGAGTGTGAGCTCAATGGTGTTTCCCTCGACTGTGAAACGGATAGGTGTGAGCGCAGCAATCTCAGCCTGAATGGTGTCCGGCAAGCGATCGAACGCCAGCGTAATATCGTATACGCCCCGGGAGAGCTGCTTCAGCGTGTTGAGGTCGCCGCGCGCGATCTGTTTTCCCCTGTTGATGATGAGGATGTCGTCGCAAAGGTCTTCGGCTTCGCTGAGGACTTGCGTCGTGAGAATGATGGTTCTTCCTTTCTCGACTTCGGCACGCAGAAGATTCATTACCTGACGCTTCAGGATGGGATCCATCCCGGTCGAGAATTCATCCAGGAAGAGCACGGGCGTATCGACCATGAAAACTTTCGCGACTTGCACGCGGCGGCGGAAACCGCCGCTCAAGTCCTGCACCTTGCGGTCGGCTTCCGGGCCGAGCTGAAATTCCTCGATCAGGGCATCGGCACGGCGCGCGGCCACTGCTTTGTCCAATCCCTGGAAGCGCGCATAGGTGAGCAAATTGTCTTTGACGGACAAGAACAGCTCGACCGCTGTCGCCTGAATCACCGATGAAATCCGCTTTCGGACTTCGATGGGCTTTTTCACGACGTCGTAGCCGAGGATCTTTGCGGTCCCTTCGGTAGGGCGCGTTAGCGTGGAGAGCATGCGTAGCAGTGTCGACTTCCCCGCGCCGTTGGGTCCAAGCAGACCGAAGATGATCCCGCGGGGCACGCGGAAACTCATGCCGTCGACGGCGCGGATCGGCGGTTTTCCGCGCGAAGCGTACACTTTTACGAGGTTTTCAACTTCCAGCGCAAACTCACTCATCTACAGCTCCAAAGTGGCGCCGCGGAACCTGTATACCGCGGGAAAAAACCGGCAAACGAGCAGAGACCTTACGGGTCGGATAGAATCGCTGGCAGGCCGCGTGGGGCCAGCCGTGTTGCTCTGCGGCAGCAAGCCGCCGGAAGTGTTAGAGGAGAGGAATTTTGAGAAACATAGTCGTCACTCTATCGATTGCCTTTTTACCGTATCCGGCGCTCGCGCAGAAGTCAACACCTCCGTCGCCTGCGCAGGTCGCGCAAGAAGTGCGCGATTACCGGATGGACAATGAGGACCGCATCATCCGCGAGCTGACTGAATTTCTTTCGATCCCCAACATTGCCAGCGACACGCCGAACATCCAGAAGAATGCGGCGCATCTGGTGGAGATGATGGAGGCGCGCGGGATAGAGACGCACTTGCTCCCCATCAGCGGGCGCGGCCCTGTGGTTTTCGGCAAGCTGATCACCCCGGAAGCGAAACACACGGTGATTTTTTATGCGCACTATGACGGGCAGCCAGTCGACGCAAGTGCCTGGAAATGCGCCAAACCATTCGAGCCAAAGATTTGGACGAATGGTAAGGACGTCTGCGATGAGCACCATGAGCCGCGCAAAGGAATCGATGAAAGGCCCGTAGCAAACACGGATGACTGGCGGATTTATGCGCGGTCGGCATCTGACGATAAGGGACCTATTGTTGCCCTTCTTGCGGCCATTGACGCGCTCCACGCGAAGAAAATTCCGCTCGGCGTAAACCTGAAAGTGATCTTCGAGGGCGAGGAAGAGGCAGGCTCGACAAATCTGCAACGAACGCTGGAGCTGCACAAGAATTTGCTGGGGGCGGACCTGCTCATCACGGCCGATGGCCCCGTTCATCAATCAGGGCGGCCGCTGGTTTTCTTCGGAAACCGGGGCGACATCGGGATCGACGTCACGGCGTACGGAGCAGTCCGCGCGTTGCACAGTGGGCATTACGGAAACTGGGCGCCAAATCCGGCGATGGAGTTGTCTCGGTTGCTGGCATCGATGAAGGATGCCGATGGACGGGTGCTGATCGAAGGCTATTACGACGACGTCACGCCGCTGGGCGATGTGGAGAAAAAAGCGCTGGCGGGAATGCCTGAGAACGACGCCGATCTCGAACGCGAACTGGGCATCGCCAAACCAGAAGGCGGCGGGAAGAAGCTCGTGGAGTTGATCATGCAGCCCTCGCTGAATATTCGCGGATTGCGCAGCGCTTACGCGGGCGAACAGGCCCAAAATGTGGTGCCGGATCGGGCGGAGGCTTCGCTTGAGGCGAGACTGGTGAAGGGCGAGGATCCGCAGAAGAAGTTTGAGCAAATCGCGGCGTTTATCGAGAAGCAGGGGTTTTACGTGATTGACCACGAACCCACGATGGAGGAACGCCGCGCGCATGCACGGATCTCGAAAGTGATTTATGAAGGCGGCTATCGAGCGTCGCGCACGCCGATGGATCTGCCAATGTCCAAAGCCATCGTCGAAGTCGTGCGAGGGGCAGCCGGCAACAACACGGTGGTCATGCCGTCGTCGGGAGGCAGCGTGCCAATGTATATTTTCGAAGACCTTGGTTTGCCTTGGATTGGCGTGCCGATTGTGAATTACGACAATCATCAGCACAGTTCGGATGAAAATTTGCGGTTGGGGCATTTTTGGCGCGGGATGGAAATATATGGGGCGGTTTTGGCGGATTTGAATTGGTGAAAGAGAAAAGATTCAACACAGAGGGCACAGAGATCACAGAGGATCCAGAGAAGAACTTTGCAGCGAAATCAGAGAGACAAAAAATTCTGCAAGAGCTGCTTGCCGGAATCGGTGAGGACGGATTCGGGGTGGAACTGCACGCCTTCGATTTTGTGGCGGCGGTGACGGAAAGCCATGATGATGCCGTCGTCGGTTTCGGCCGTGATCGTGAGCTCGCGCGGGAGCGATTTGCGCTCAACGATCAGAGAATGGTAGCGCGTGGCGGTGAAAGGGTCGGGCAGCTTGCGGAAGATGTTCTTGCCGTCGTGATGGATCTGGCTCGTTTTGCCGTGAAAGAGTTTCGGAGCGCGGATGATTTTCCCGCCGAACGCAGCGCCAATGGCCTGGTGGCCGAGGCACACGCCGAGGATAGGAAACTTTCCGGCGAGGCGCTCGACCAGCTCCACGGAAATGCCGGCCTCCTGCGGCGTGCAAGGACCGGGAGAAATTACGATGCGTTCCGGTTCTCGCCGGACGATCTCTTCCACGGTAATCTTGTCGTTGCGATGCACTTCGACGTTGCAACCCAGCTCGCCGAGATACTGGGCGAGGTTGTAGGTAAAGGAATCGTAGTTGTCGAGAAGCAGAATCATGACGGCTTCCTGGATTTACCTCCGCTGTGCGCTTTTTCCAGCGCCGTGAGCAACGCCTTCGACTTGTTCACGCTCTCCTGATATTCGCCCTGCGGCGTGGAATCCGCAACTATGCCGCCGCCGGCTTGGGCGTAGGCGACGCCGTTTTTCATCACCATGGTACGAAGCGCGATACAGGAATCGAGGTTGCCTGCGAAATCGAGATAGAGAATGCCGCCGGCATAAATTCCGCGGCGCGTGCGTTCCAGTTCCTCGATGATTTCCATGGCGCGAACTTTAGGAGCGCCCGACACCGTGCCGGCCGGAAAACAAGCCATCAGCGCGTCGAAACAATCCACGTCCTCGCGCAAGCGGCCGCGCAAGCTCGAAACCAGATGCATGACGTGCGAGTAACGCTCGACGGTGAGCAATTTTTCGGGCTCCACGGTGCCGTATTCGCAGACGCGGCCGAGATCGTTGCGGCCGAGATCGACGAGCATGATGTGCTCGGCGCGCTCTTTTTCGCTGGCAAGCATTTCGCGTTCGAGGCGCTGGTCTTCGGCTTCGTCCTTGCCGCGCCAACGCGTGCCGGCGATGGGGCGGTAGAAAACATCGCGTCCCTGGACTTTGACGAGCATTTCCGGCGAGCTGCCGACGACGGAGACGTCGTTCAGTTGCAGGTAGAAAAGATAGGGTGAGGGATTCAAGGCGCGAAGCTCGCGATAAACCTCAAATGGCTCGGCCTGCGTTTTGGCGGAGAACCGCTGGCTCAGCACGACCTGAAAAATATCCCCGGCGCGAATGTACTGCTTCGCTTTCCGCACGGCAGCACGGTATTCGGGACGGCGGAAATTGGAAGTCACTTCTAACGGCCCGCGTTTTTTTGCTTTCGACGGCTTCTTGGGCCGTTCCGCGGGCACGGGGTCATCAAGTAGGCGGCGCGTCTTCTTGATTTGGCGCAGGGCGGCGTTGTACTTCGTGCGAAGGCTGCCACGGCCTTCAGTGAAAACATTGCGAACGATCCACAAGCGGTGCTGCACGTGATCGAAAGCAACGAGGCCGTGATAGAACATCAGCATTGCGTCGTAGAGGCCGATTTCATCGCGGAGGCGGCTGGGGATGCGCTCGATCAGGCGCACCATGTCATAGCTGAAATAACCGATGGCGCCGGCAACCAGCGGCGGCAATCCGGGAAGCCGCACGGGACGAAAACGCTCAAGGCGCTCGCGCAGGAACGAGATGGGATCGCGCTCTTCCCAGAGCATGCGGCCGCGGCTCTCCAGGACGCACGCGCCGCTGGCGTAGCGGAAAACTTCCTCGGGGTGCGCGCCCGCAAATGTATAACGCGCGATTTTTTCGCCACCCTCGACGCTTTCCAGAAGGAAGGAGTATCGCGCGCCCTGGGCGATGCGCAGATAGGCGCTGACGGGAGTCAGTAAATCCGCGGAAAAAACGTCGTAAACGGGAATGAGGTTGCCCTGTTTTGCGAGGCGCTGAAATTCTCGGAAGTCCGGCTGGATCATGGGAGTGAGTTCACAGGTGGCTGTTTTCAGTTTTCAGTTCACAGAGAAAAGAAACCTATTATTACATTACTTGAGGCTAGCGAGCGCGGGACTTCTCTTCGGCGCGCAGGGCGGCGAGCACGGCGCGGCGCATGGGCGCTTCGGGGGCGCGCTTTTGCGTCCAAATCTCCCATTGAGCGAAGCCCTGAGCGATGAGCATTTCGATGCCAGGGATGGTGGCGATGCCTTTCCGGGCGGCGATCTTCAAGAGTTGTGTCTTCTGGGGGCGGTTGACCATGTCCATAACCAGGCGGCAATGCAACTCGCGGGGCGCGAGCGGAGAAACGCCATCGTGCGGATGCATGCCAACCGGGGTGGCGTTCAAGATAGCGTCGAAGGATTGCGTGCGCAAAGCAGCGCGAGGCACTACTTCTCCACCGAATGCGCGGGCGAGTTCCCGTGCGGCTTTTTCGCGGCGCGCGCAAATGGCAACTGCTGCGCCGGAACGCATCAGCGCAAAAGCGGCTGCCCGCGCCGCGCCACCCGCCCCGAGGATCAAGACGCGGCTGCCTCTGATGCGAAGTTTTCTCTCGAGCGCGCGGAGCACGCCGAGGTAATCGGTGTTGCAGCCAAGGAGAGAACCGTCGCGGCGAACGACCACGGTGTTAACGGCGCCAATTTCCGCAGCGAGAGGATCGCACTCCTTCAGATATTTGAGAATCCCTTGCTTGTGCGGATGGGTGACGCTGAATCCGCGGACTCCAAATTCGGGAACGGCGGCAAGAAAATCGCGAAGATCATGCACAAGGAAGGGGAGATAGACGGCGTCCATATGACGCGCGACAAAACCTGTGTTGTGCAGTAACGGGGAGAGGGAATGTCCAACAGGTTCGCCTATGACTCCGTAGACGCGCGTGCGGCGGGTGAGAGCATGGGCGCGGTAGAGATGCTTCATCTCGTTCAGTGAAACCTGGCCGGGGGCGGTCGCCTCGGCGACGGGAGCGTAAGCGAGCGCACTCCCTTCGCGCAAGGCGAGGATTCGCGCGGGCAGGCCGGCTTCTCCCATCGGAACGGCGACAAAATTTTTGGAGTTTCGCGCCAGGCGCAGGAGCCGGATGCTGTCGTGGATATTCCGCGCTTCGGCCGCGATCTTCACGGCATCGACCCCGCCGCGGGCTGGCGGGTTCATGCTTCGTGGCAAATCCGGAGTGCGCTCAAAGTCGTGCAAAGAGAGCAAGACCCGCGGCGGCACGGGATATTCCCGAACGGACTGGCCGGGAAGCTTGCGCAAGGTTTCCACTTCGAGATCGCACCATTGGCAACCGGCCTCGCGGGCCTGAATCAGCCAGTAGAGTTCGCGGTCAATGGCCCCGGCAAATTTGCCTCCGCCTTCGCGGCGGCGGCAGGTGGCGAGAAAAGTGGCATTCCGAGGCTGGCCCGCTGCAAGCCCGCCGAGGAATCGGGCGCGCTCCGCGTCACTGCTTAGCCAATCGAGGCGCAATTCGATGGTCCTGGTTTGCTTTAAGGCGGAGCGCACCATTTTCGACATTTCGTCCGCGGTGGAGGCCGCCACGACGGCGCAAATCCGCCGTAACCCTGCGCCAAAAAGACTCATACTCCGCCTTGCGCCGCCAATCTATCGAGAATACAGCTAGTAGTATGCCGTATCTGCCGCCCACGCCCGTATCAAAAGTGTAAAGCGACCTCGGTCAATAGGTTGACGCCTGGGGTAGGCCCTGATACTTTCGCTAGGAAAAGTGCCTGCACGGCCCGTAGGGCGTGTTTTCAAAGGAGTTATGGAATGCGCGCTAGAATAGCTGTTTTGATTTTATCGGTATTCCTGGGTGGGGCGGTAAGTTCGGCTCAGAACGCACCCCAGAATGCTCCAGCAACGCCTCAAGTCGACTTCAGCACGGTGAATTGTTCAGGTTTCGTAGCGGATCAGCACGTGCCGGACGAGATCCAGATCGTCTCAGGGGAGCAGTCAAACTACAAGATCACCTTTGCGCGCGGCGACTACGTGCACATCAATCGCGGCCAGGACAAGGGCGTTCGCGTCGGTGACCGGTTCTCAGTTGTGCGCCCGGACAAGGACCCAACGGACGTGCCATGGTTCAAGTGGCAGGCCAAGCTTCTGAAAGCCATGGGCACACCCTATATAGACGCGGGGCAGGTCCGGGTGGTAAACGTTCAGCCCAAGGTTTCTGTCGCTCAGGTCATATTCTCGTGCGATTACATGCAGCGCGGGGACATCCTCCAGCCTTATCAGGATCGCCCGGCACCACCATACAAGGATCCTGCCCCCTTCGATCATTTTGCGCCGGTGAGCGGCAAGCCGGTGGCAATGGTGGTGGGAGGAAGAGACTACAGCCAGTCGTACGGTAAACTCAGCCCGGTCTACGTAAACCTTGGGAGCAACCAAGGGGTCAAGGTCGGCGATTACTTCCGAATCTTCCGGTATCAAGGTTCGATGGCAGAGACGGTGCCACAAAACAAGGGCTATCAGTATTCGATGTACGGGTTCGGGAGCGCCCCCAGGCGCTACGAATGGAATGACCTGCCGCGCGAAGTGCTCGGCGAAGGAATCGTCATTAACGTGAACCGCAATTCATCGACGATGGTGATCACATTCAGTTCGCTCGAAGTCTACGCGGGTGACTACGTCGAGGTCGAGTAGAACTCCAGCATCCCACGGAGTGGTTCAGGCCCACTGCGGTTTCTCCGCGCGGGCCTTTTGTTTTTGCGTCACTCTTCGATTTCGAGCTTCCCGGCCTGGCTGAAGCCTTCAGGCTCATTCGGGATGTGCGCTTCGGAGAAGACCTCGCATGTAAATCCAAAGAGGCGAGCCTCGGGATCGCGCCAGGCTCCAAGAAGCAACCCTGCCTTCCGGCAGGTCTCCTCGAGGAACTGCTCGCGCGTCAGCCGATGCTCTATGGCAACCTGGGGAAGAAGAATCCCGCGCTGCGCGTGTAAACGGACAAAAAGTCCATGATGCCCGATTTCGATTGATTCAGGGGCGATTGGTTCCATGGGTGAAAGCAATGAGATTTCGATGCTAAGTTCGCCAAGTTGGTCCGTCCTCATGGGGGCGAACCGCGGATCTTCCAGCGCGGCACTGGCAGCGCATCGAACGATGGCTTCTCCCAGCGGTTCGTTCGCCTCAATGACGCCGATACAACCCTGCAAGCGTTTGCCCACGTGAAGGGTCACGAATACGCTGTGGCGCTCCGCGAAGATTCCTTCGCGAGGGAACACGCCTGAAAGTTGGCGGTGAGAGACGGCTTCGACAACGGCCGTCCGGGCTAATTGCAGAGCGGCGCGCCGGTCCGCTTCAGAGAGGGACAGCATCCTGGGACTTCTTGCGGGCTTCGAGCATGCGAAGCCGGCGGCGTTGCTTGATGCTGTCGTCGACGTGGCTCCAGAAGCGCCGGAAGTACTGGGCGGCAGAGACGAGCGCGCTGATGACGACGAGCCATAGCAAGATTCGCGCCAGCGGTTTAAGCGACGGGTGCCGCGCACCAACGATTAGCACCGCCACGGCGCATACCTGCAAAACCATCTTCGTCTTTCCGAGTGTGGATGCTTCGATCGTGAATCCCTCGGCCGAAGCGATATTCCGGAGGCCGAGAACCGTGAATTCCCTGCCGATGATGATCACCACCATCCACGCGGGAACAAGGTGCATGTCCACCAGAGAAACGAACGCCGCCGAGATCAGCAGCTTGTCGGCAATGGGGTCGAGGAGAATGCCCAGGGTCGTCACCTGCAGGCGCCGCCGAGCCAGGTAACCATCCGCCCAATCGGTCGCGGCAGCCAGGAGCAGGATCAGCACGCCCCAGACCTCGAAGTGCATGGAAAAGCCCCAGAACTCGACGTTGGGACTGCGGGTGAGGAGGATGACGATAAGGACCGGAACGAAAAAGATCCGCAACAGCGTCAGTGAGTTAGGAAGATTCATGGCGCATGACGGCGGCGGTGCCGCCCCGTGGCTTCAGCCACCGCAGTTTCACTATAGACTTGGTGTAAGGATGCGTCAACACGTCAGAGACGGTTCCGGGAGGGCTCCAAAGAGCCCTAATCCATGGGCATTTTGGCCTCGGGTAGTTACTTCGCAATTAACTCAGTCCAAAGAATATAAGCAAGGAAAGCGATACTCTTTCGTAATGCGGCTGCTGCAAATCTGTGCAAATGTAAAAAGTGCACTAGTGCCATAAAGCCATCGCAACGGGGAGTGCAAGCGTCGCAGTGGCTTAAATAACCCATTTTATTTCAATATGTTACAAGGATATAGTTTCCTAATTCTCCCGTATATCCGGCAAGACGCACAGACTGGTCTCCGAGAGCGGGGTGCAGTTTCCACAACGTTTTCCACAGAAGACAGCGTCTCGGACCTGAAGCGAAATATGCTTCCAGAAGAGCCGCAAGTGCGTAAAAACAGAGGTTTTCCGCGTTTTTACTCCACAGTTACCACGTCGAAAATAAAATCAAACCACTCGAATGGCCCGCGGGCCGCGAAGGAGCCGGACAGGGAGCATAAAGATCGCGCTGACGAGTCCGAGAACACCGTGGACGGCGATTCCCACAAGGCGGAAAGGCAGCGTCAGCAACCAAACGAACGGATAAAGCACCAGAGCCAGCAGCGCCAGCGGCCAGCACAGGATGAACAGGATGATCCACAGAAAGAAAGCAGCCATGGCAACCTCGTTTGCGTCGGGCGCAAAGCGGTCGGTGCGAATTCTGAACGCACAGCCGCCGGCCTCTATTCTATATTACGAGAGAGCGCGCGGAAAGGTTCCTCCACGGCATACTCTTTGAGCCGCAGGCGCTTGGCGATGGACGCGGGCACCTCCGCATCGAGTCGCATGTGCGAATCGTCAAGTTCCGAGTGGAGGACGCGCCCCAGCGCATGAATCAGGGCAAGTGTGCGACCCTCCGCCAGCGGCAACCGAATAGAAAGCGTTACGACGGGATCGGTGGGCATCCCGGCGTCCATGCGGCGCAGCAACTCTTCGATCCCTTCGCCCGTGACAGCGGACACTAGCACCGGCGCGCCGCCTGCGCCGGCGTTTCTCTCCGCGCCGTTGGTGATGGCTTTTCGATCTCCAGGAGTGAGCCGGTCCATCTTATTCAGCACGCGCAGCCTGGGGCGGCCGTCGACGCCCAGTTCCCGCAAAATCTTGTCGACTTCCTCATCGAGTTCGTCGTGATGCGGATTGGAAACGTCACTCACGTGCAGAATCAAAGCGGCTTCCTGCACCTCTTCCAGCGTTGCGCGAAACGCCGTCAGCAATCCTTTTGGCAGATCCCGGATAAACCCGACGGTATCGGAAACCAGTACGCGGCGGTTCGAGGGAAGCCGCAGCGCGCGGATGGTGGGATCGAGCGTGGCGAACATCCTCGGGGAAACCAGCACTTCGGCCCGGCTCAGGGCATTGAACAATGTGGATTTGCCTGCGTTCGTGTAACCCACCAAGGCGATGGTCCCGAGAGGGACGGCATTGCGCGCCTCACGCCGCAGCGCCCGCTGTTTGCGGACGGCATCAATACTGGTCTGGATCTTGCCGACGCGGTCGCGAATCCGGCGGCGGTCGGTTTCGAGTTTCTTTTCGCCAGGGCCGCGCACGCCGATGCGTCCCGCTCCGCCGCCCGTTCCGCCCGCGCCACCGCCACCGCTCTTGCCGCCGAGGCGCGACATGGAAGTTCCCTTTCCGGTCAGGCGGGGCAGCATGTAATTCAATTGTGCCAATTCGACTTGCAGCTGGCCTTCGCGGCTCCGCGCATGACGCGCGAAAATATCGAGAATAAGTTGCGTGCGGTCGATCACCCGGCATTCCGTGGCTTCCTCGATGTTTCGTTGCTGCACGGGAGAGAGGTTGCTGTCGAAAATAATCAGCGGCGCTTTGTGTGCGGTAGCTTCAGCGCGAATCTCATCCAGTTTGCCGCGGCCCACCAGCGTAGCGGGATCAGCGGCGTCACGCATCTGGAAGACGGTTCCGGCGATCTCCGCGCCCGCGCTGCGCGCCAGCTCCACCAACTCCAAAAGCGATTCGCGTCCCTGCTCGCCCGCCGGCATGCCGGGAAAGCGAGGCGCACGCTTCCATCCAACGCCTACGAGCAAGGCGCGCTCAGCTGTCGGGACTTGATGTCGAGTTTTCGTCACTGCGATCGGCCGGGAGTCATCGTGCGGACTTGCGCATTTCTGGAGGGTTTCACCCCTGGATACGATTATACGCTTCTCTCCCCCGCCCCGCGACCCGTCTCCACTCCCGTAGTCCCAGCGCTTCCCATGTGCGCGTCAGACTTTCGGAATCTGCATTGCGCCTTCAGGAAAATACCTGAAAAACGGAGGCCGGGGAACATTGACGTTTTCGTGCCTGCGCGGATAAGTGGTGGTTTGCGAAGCCGGTATTCTCGTGTGAAGATAGGCTTATGCAAAAACCCTTAATCACGATAGCAAGTTTATTGACGGCTGGGATGATGCTGCTTGGGAATGCCCTGGCGCAGCAGACCCCCGCGGCGAATCCTCAACAACCTCCGGCGGCGAAGGCCCAACCGGCTCCATCTGCTGGTGCTCAAAAGGCCCCTGCCGCAAAGACGGGACTAGCAACTAAGCCCAGAACCCCGAGTGTCCTGACGCTGAAGACGCAGAAAGACAAAGTCAGCTATGCGCTCGGAATGAACCTCGGGACCAACCTGCACAAAGAGACCGTCGAAGTCGACCCGGCCATTGTTCTGCGGGGCCTGAAAGACGCTCTCGCTTCCGGCAAGATGCTCCTGACGGAAGATGAAGCGCGGGCCGTGCTCACGCAACTGCAGACCGAGGTGCGTGGCAAACAGCAAGAGAAAATGAAAGTGGCCGGGGAAATGAACAAGAAAGAAAGCGTCGAGTTTCTAGCGGCGAATAAGGCCAAGGATGGAGTCGTCACGCTGCCTAGCGGTCTTCAATACAAGATTCTGACGGCAGGTACGGGACCGAAGCCGACAGCCAGCGACACCGTCGTTTGCAACTATCGAGGCACGCTCATCTCCGGCACGGAATTTGACAGCTCTTACAAACGCGGCCAGCCGGCGTCATTTCCGGTCAATGGAGTCATCAAAGGTTGGACGGAAGCTCTTCAGCTGATGCCGGTGGGATCGAAGTGGCAACTCTTTGTTCCCTCGGAGCTGGGCTACGGCGATCGCGGCGCTGGCGCGGAAATCGGCCCCGGGGCGACACTTATTTTTGAAGTGGAGCTGCTCTCCATCCAGAGCAAGGACAAACCAGAAGGCGCGCCAAAATAGGCCCGCGCAAAAACCAAGATAGCCGACTGAGTCACGATGAGCCGGCTTACGAGAAATTGGCCGGCTATCCCAGACCCTGTGCGTGAAGCCATTCGAGAATACCGGCCTGTACCCCGGCATCGTCGCCAAATCCTGAAAACCAGCGCACGCCCTGCTCCCTGCGAAACCAGGTGAGCTGGCGTTTGGCGTACCGGCGGGTGGCCTGCTGAATGGCTTCCCGCGCTGCTTCCAATCCAATCTCGCCGCGGAGCACCGCGCGCAGTTCGCGGTAGCCGATGAAATCAAATGGTTTCGAATCCTCGCTCAGGCCGTTATCGAGCAGCGCTTGCGCTTCGCGCATCCATCCTTGCTCTAGCATGGCGTCGATTCTGTCGCGGATGCGTTCGTTGAGCTTTTCGCGCGGCGGCATCAATCCGACCTTTAACACGTGCCAGGCTTCCAGCGGCGTCCGGCCCGCTCGAAGTACTTCGGAGACCGGCTTGCGCGTCAGCACGCAAACTTCGACGGCGCGGATTAGCTTCTGTTCGTCGGCGGGAGCGATTTTCCTGGCCGCTTCCGGGTCGAGCCGCTTCAGGATTCGATGCAAATGGCCGGGCGGGTGCTCTTTCATGCTCGCGCGCAGGCGCTCGCGCAATTCTTCCGAGCGCTGCGGAACGTCCGCAAGACCTTCGAGCAGCGCGCGCAAATACAATCCCGTGCCGACGGTGAATATGGGCAGCCGATTCCGCTGCCGGAAACCGTCGAGCACGGACAACGCCAATTGGCGATATCCGCCCGCGGTGGCTTCTTCCTTCGGGCTAAGAACATCCATCAGGTGATGCGGAATGCCGCGGCGCTCCGAGGGGCTGGGTTTTGCGGTGCCAATATCAAAGCCGCGATAGAGCTGCGTCGAATCGCAGGCCACCACTTCTCCGCCAAGCTGCTCCGCGAGTCTTACGCCGAGCGCCGACTTTCCCGAAGCCGTCGGGCCAACGATGGCAACGAGTGGCAAGAGCTTCTTGTTTTCGTTCATCGAAAGAGGAGATGCCGCGCCCGAACAAAAAGAAATATAAGCACGAAGAGTGCGAGGAGAAGACTTCCCAAAACCTGCTGGCGAGGAATTTTCACTTTTGCTGGTAATACGACTCTATGGGAATGTTGTAGAGATAGGTGTAACGCAGTTCGATATACGGGCCCTTGAACTGAGCTGGTAACTGCTCGAAGGGATTCGACGCGCGAACGGAAGACAACGCGGCGCGGTCCAGCGGCTCCTTCCCCGAGTTGCGCTGGATCTCTGGATCGTTGGATGGCACGCTCCCGTCCCGCATGATTTTGAACGTGAGCACGACTATGCCTCTTTCGCCCAGCTCGGCAGACTCAGGCATGACGGCAAACCAATTGCGTTTCACCGTAACATAAACGCGCTCGAGATAACTCTGGAAGTCCACACCTTCAGTAGGGGTGAGCATTTCCAGGCCGCCGAAAGCCGTCCCGCCACCCCCCCCGCCGCCCCGCCCGCCACTTCCCTGAATTCGGCCACCTCCGCCGATCGGTGTCGGACCCGAGTTTTGAGCGGCGGCTCGCAAGGAGTCTTGAATGCTCTGGCTTGGGGAAGTCTCTTTTGGCAAAACCAGGCCAGGATGAGGCACCGGAGAATCTGGCGTTTCAAGTTTCAATGGGCCTTTCGCCAGGGGTGCGCCGGCCTGCGTCTGGGGCGCAGGCTGAGTGACGTTCTGCTTGGGCAGCGGTGCATTAGGCAACTCTTTCACCGGGCGTTCCGGCTGAGGGGCTGGCGCGGGGGAAGGAATGATGGGCGGCGCAACCTCACGCAAGACGCGCGGATCTACGTGCATTTTAGGGGAGGGTTGCGCCGGACGTGGCTGCGCCCTCGGTTGAACGCTATAGCTGCTTTCAGGGGGAATCCAGGTCAACATCCGGCGAGCACGATCAATATCTTGCTGCGTTGGCTCATGGGGTGGAAAGAGCTTTGACTGCAAAAGAATCGCGGTTAACAGAAGAACGTGAAACGCTACGGAAGAAAAGCGGGTGATGACTTGCCACTTGGCTTTATCTTCTCTCGCTTCGGGAGCGGCCAGATGGACTTCGCCGGTGATGAAGATATCAGGATCCACTAGATCGGTCGGCACGCTCAGCATCGGTTCGTTCATATCGAGAGGCGCCGCGCCTTGTGGCACGGTAATGCGTTCGTCCATGTCCGTGGGTTGCAGCGGCGTTGCGAGGTCTTCCTTCACGCCGTAAGCTTCGCTGCTTAAATCGCGCGGCACGACCACGCGCGCGGCGATGGAATCGAGCGGCAGGTTGGTGGGGATGGTCGATTGTCCGTTCAGTGACACGATGGGCAGCATCGCCGGCACAAGCGTGCGCTCATCCATGGTGGTGGGGCGGCGGCGCTGCGTTGGCGCATCCACCGCCGCGGGTGGACGAGCATCGATCGGAACCAGAATCCGTGGAATCATTTTGTTTTGTCGTGTGTGGCGAAAACGTCCAGGCCGGCGGCATTGCGATCGCCCATAGCGCCGGCCGTCTTACGGCCGCCTAAGAGATTGACGCGCGCCGCGTGCTCTTGGATGCTTGCCATTACGCGGCCTGCCAATTCGAGCGCCGCGCGCCCCGCTGCTCCGTTCGTGCGCGGCTCTTTGCGCGAGCGCGCGGCATCGACGAACTCCTCGAGTTCCGCGTGCAAGGGCTCGACCGCGGGTGCATTCAGCTTCTCAAATCCAAACTCAGGCTGCGGACCAGGCTTCTTCACAGCGATGCGGAGAGCATCGCGCCGCGCATAATCCAGCGAAATGTACTCGTGCTGCTGGAAGAAGCGCATCTTGCGCACGCGCTCGGTGGAGACCCGGCTGGCAGTGATATTGGCAACGGCGCCGCCCGTAAATTCCAGGCGGGCATGCGCGATGTCCACTTTGTCCGTCAGGACGGGAATCCCAACGGCTTTGACTTCGGCCACTGGTTCGTTGACCAGCGCCAGCAAAATGTCCAGATCATGAATCATCAAATCGTAGATCACGTCCACGTCGAGGCTGCGCGGTGTAAAGACGCCCAATCGATGCACTTCGAAAAACAGCGGCCGGTTCAGGATCGGCTCAACCGCAACCACGGCAGGATTGAAGCGTTCAACGTGGCCCACCTGCAGGATCCGTCCGTTTTCCTGCGCCGCATGGAGGAGCGCATCGGCCTCCGCGAGATTCACGGCCATGGGCTTTTCAACAAGAACGTCGAGTCCCATTTCCATGAGCCGGCAGCCCACCTCCGCATGCGCGACTGTCGGGACGGCCACGCTCGCGGCGTCCGCGCGCCCGCGCAATTCATCGAGACTCTTCAAGACTTGCGTCTGGAATTCCGCAGCAACGGCCGCGCCACGTTCTTGATTCTGGTCGAAGACGCCAACGAGTTCCGCGCCGTCAATCTCACGGTACACGCGCGCGTGGTTGCGCCCAAATTCGCCCGTACCAACCACGGCGACACGAATCCTCTTCGACTGTCCGGCCGCCGCGTTCATTCTTGGTTCATTCCCTTCGAAGCGTCACTTGGTTCCGGCAAGGCGCGCGGAGGGAATGCCTGAATCGCAATTCCCGCTCCATCCGCCAATTCGATCAGTTTTGCGCGGTCAAAAAGAAGTGTCCGCCCAGCGTCCACTGCGAGAGCGGTCGCACCCGCACCCCTCATCTGTTCGATGGTGGGCAAACCGACCACGGGTACATCAAAGCGCATATCCTGGCCTGGCTTGCTGACCTTAACGACAACCAGGGGCTTTCCACCCGTGATTCGAGCGGCGCGCGCGATGGTTTCATCGGTGCCTTCCATCGCCTCCACCGCAACGCAAGCGCCATCCGCGATCACCACGGTTTGTCCGACGTCCATGCTTGCAATTTGCCTGGCCACGCCCAGCCCATAAGCAATGTCTTCCGCTTCGTGCTCATTGGGGGCGCGCCGCGTGAGCACACCAGGTTCGGGCACCAGCGGCTTAAGGAACAGCGTCGAATCCACCAGGCGGATACCTTCCTCTTCCAGCACGCGAGCGACTGCGCCGATCAGTGCATCCGTATTCTTCCGCGGCAGCGAATACAGTAGCTTCGCCAGTTTCCAGTCTGGGCGGATGGCGCTAAAAATCTTGTTGTGTTTTACCTGCCCGGCCATGACTGCTTGCTTCACACCTTCCCGATGCATCAGGTCGATGGTTTTGCTCAACTCGCCGAGGCTCACCCAGTGCAGCCTTTTTGCAAGTTTCTCAAGTTCCGCCGAGGCTTCTTCTTTCAGCGCAATCACGGTCATGTCAATTCCCAAGCTGTGCGCGCCCTCCAGCACCAGGAACGGAAAGCGCCCGTTACCGGCGATGAGTCCCCAGCCTGTCGTGTTGGTGCTCGTGTCCGGCATGAAATCAGCACTCAGGAGTCACTTCACGATGCCGCGCTCGGCGCTCTCAATGAATTTGATCAATTCCTGCACGTCGGCGGAATGGCCCAGCGATTTCCGCATTTCGGCCAGCGCCTGCGAGGTATTCAGCTTCGCGCGCAAGAGCAAACGATAGGCGCGCTTCAAGGCCTGCAAACGCTCGGGCGAAAATCCCTTGCGCTCCAGGCCAATGGCATTGATGCCAAAGCTTTTCGTCTCGCGTTCGGTGACGATTTTGGAAAACGGCGGCACATCCTGCGTAATCACCGTCGAAGCGCCGATGTAAGCATAGCGGCCGATGCGGCAAAACTGATGCACGGGACAAAACGCGCCAATCGTCGCGAAATCCTCCACCGTGACGTGTCCTGCGAGAGTTGCGCCGTTCACAAACAAAGTTTGGCTGCCGACCGAGCAATCGTGCCCGACATGCGAATGCGCCAGAAAGAAATTACTGTCACCCAAGGAAGTCTTGCCGCCGCCTTTTTGCGTGCCGCGGCTCACAGTGACGTATTCGCGGAAAATGTTGCCATCGCCTGCAACCAATTCGGCGCGCTCACCGCGATAGGTGTAGTCCTGCGGGTCGCCGCCGATCGCACTGAACGGATAAAAGGCATTGTTCCTGCCGAACTTCGACGGCCCCCCCACGATCGCGTGCGCGTGCAACACACAGCAGTCGCCCAATTCCACGTCCTCGCCAACCACCGCATAAGCGCCGATCTTCACGCCATCGCCAAGTTTTGCGCTCGCCGCCACAACGGCTTGCGGATGAATTTCGCGCTTCTTCATTTCGCGGGTTCTTCCGCCTTCGCCACGGCGGCGCGGTCGACCATCTTGCACATCAGCGTGGCTTCCGCGGCCAGTTGCCCGGCGACCGTCGCTTTTCCTTCCAGCTTGCAGAAGTCGCCGCGCCACGAAAGCACCTTCATCTCGACTTTCAACTGATCGCCGGGCACGACGGGCCGGCGGAATCGCGCGCCATCCACAGCCACAAAGTAGAGCAGCTTTTTTTCACGGTCCGGGACTTCCGTAAGCAGCAAGAGCCCCCCCGTTTGCGCCATGGATTCGATAATCAACACGCCCGGCATGATCGGCTGGCCCGGAAAATGCCCCTGGAAGTGCGACTCGTTGATGGTGACATTCTTCACGCCAACGATGCGCTTCAGGCGCTCCATCTCGAGGATGGCATCCACCATCAGAAAGGGATAGCGGTGCGGCAGAATCTTCTGAATTTCCACGACGTCCAGTATCATTCGCGCTCTCCGTCTCGCCGCGCACCTCACCAGCAGCGTCTGGCCCTTCCCCGGCAAACTTGTAATTATATGCGAACCCACGCCCTCCGCGATACGCGCTCCTACGCGGCAGACGCAGCCTTCAGACCCCGGGGGGCTTTCGCGGTGTTAGATTTTGCTTAGTTGCCCTGGTCGTCATGCATTGATAGCATCTCCGCACCATGCCGGATTCCCACCTCCCCAAGCAGCTCTTGCGCCTGCTGAAGCCGCGCCTCCCGCAGATGCTCGCGGCGCTGCGCCGGTTCGTGAATGCGGAATCCCCCAGCCTGGAAAAAGCCGCCGCCGATCGTTGTTGTGGCGTCATCGCCGAAGAATGGAATAAGCACGGCGCGCCCGCGGAACGAATCCCGCAGAAGCGTCGTGGCGATCTTATCCGCATCACTCATGCGCCGGGCAAATCTCCTCTTCCGGGCCAACTCCTGGTCCTGGGCCACTACGATACGGTTTACTCGGCCGGAACACTCGCCAGGATGCCTTTCCGGCTGCAAGGTGGCAAAGCTTACGGCCCGGGAACCTTTGACATGAAGGCCGGCATCGTTCAGGCGCTTTTCGCGCTGCAAGCGCTTCAGCAAGCGGAAATACCGGTTCGCAAACGCCTCGTCTTCCTCTGGACTTCTGACGAGGAGGTCGGCAGCGAATCCTCGCGCAAATTCTTCGAAACGGAAGCGCGCCGCAGCGATGCCGTCTTCGTCCTTGAGCCGGCCTTCGGCCCGCGCGGCCTGCTGAAGACGGCGCGCAAGGGAGTCGGTGAAGCCGAATTGATCGTGCATGGCCGCGCCTCGCACGCGGGTCTCGCACCACGAGAAGGCATCAACGCCATCCACGAGCTGACGCGGCAACTCGCGCGCATCGAAGGGTGGAATGATTTTCGCCGCGGCGTCACCGTAAACGCCGGCATCATCGAAGGCGGCACGCGCACGAACGTAATCCCCGAACGCGCCCGCGCTGTTCTTGACCTGCGGGCCTTGGGCATTCCCGACATGCGCGCCATGGAACGCCGCCTGCACGCTCTTCGACCGTTTCACCGGGGAGCCCGCCTTGAAATCACCGGCGGCTTCCGCCGTCCTCCGCTCGAACGCAAAATGAGCGTATCGCTCTTCGCCCACGCCAAATCACTCGCGAAGCAAATGAATCTCTCCTTGGGCGAATGCACCGTCGGCGGTGGCTCGGATGGAAATTTCACGGCTGCGCTCGGCATCCCCACGCTCGACGGCCTCGGCGCTGTCGGCGACGGCGCGCATTCCTCGCACGAGCACGTTCTCATCAACGCGATGCCCGCCCGCGCCGCACTCTTGGCCGCATTGCTTGCAAGCGGCTAGCGTGTCGCATACTCTCAGATTTCGATGATTGCTGAAATCTTCCCCCAGGCCTAGGACACCGAAGGTCGCCCCACATTTCGGCCTGACCAGAAGCGCCGAAGCCGGTTCCCTTCAACTTTTCCCTTCGGAAGCTACGTTTCGCAACCTCTCGCCGTGAAATGCAACTCCCTGGAAGATTTGAGAGTTTTTTTGAGAAAGTGCCGCTACGTTTCCGACGAAGAACAATTTGGCAAGAAAGAGTATTGGATGCCGCCTCAGGACTTTGAGCGCTCTCGCAAGGGAGACTGCGAAGACTTTTCTCTCTATGCGTGGCGGCAACTCTTGGACATGGGATACAAAGCTAGGTTCGTGGGCGGAACAGTCGGCGACTCACCGGCAGGGCACGCCTGGGTGACATTTCAAAAGGACGGTAAGCACTACCTTCTCGAACCGCAGCATCGTTACATCGGACTGAAAACTCCGCGGCTGGATGCTCTGAGATACAAGCCTAACATCTCCGCAGAATGGGACGGAAAACAGGCGCATTTCTTCGTTCACCAGGAACGCAACTTCGTTCCCTCGGCTACGCAAATTCCATTGCTTGTCCTGGAGTGGGCATTTTACCGGGCGCGGGTGGTTCTCTTCGTCGCCTATCTTCTACCCGTGCGGCTCTGTAGGTTAGCGTATCGGAGATTTTTTCAGCGAAAAAACAGGGATCAGCGACCGTAGGTTTTCCGCAAATATTCCGCCGTGGATTGCATCACATCGTTGTAATCGCTGTGCAGCACTTCGCGCAGTGCCGCCTCCGTGGTCATTCCCGCCCCGATGCGGTCGAGGATTCGCTCAATATCGCCCATCCCATCGGCCTGCACGATGTATTCGATGTTCGCGAGCGCCCAGGCATACGCATAGCGCGCCGTATCCCCGCCCATATTCAGCCACGAGCCTTCCAGCCGGCCAAGAGGAGCAGCGTGCCCTTCGCCGTAGATCTGCGCCATCACCACCGCATTTTCGCCGCTGCGCTGCCCTTCCATCCACTGCGCCAATCCCTCTTGAATCCACGTGGGCGCGTGTCCGTGCGTCTTCTGCTGGACAAAGCTGTGCGTCAGTTCATGCTTCAGGACCCGCGACAACTCCTGGTCCACCCCGTTCAATCCCTGCACCGGCACGCGAATGCGGCCGTCATTCAGCGCGCCCGCCCATCCGGGAGCCTTGGTTATGTCCGCAAACGCTTCTTGCGTGTACAAGATCACGCCGATGGAATCCGGCGGCGAATAGTTCAGTTCGGATTCGATAGCGGAAAAGTGCATCTCCAGCGTGCGCAAAACATCGCGCGCCAGCGCCGGCGCGGCTGCTCCGCTGTAACGCAATGTAAAATGGCTGCTCTCGTTTTCCTTGTAATTCTCCTCTTCCTTCTTGTCGCGTTGCGCCTTGTCCAGTGCCGCTTGCACCTCCGCGTCCGGCCGCAAGGCCAGCGCCTTCTTCCATTCCGCGACGGCCTGGTCCAGCTTGTTCATACCGTAGTAAGCCCAGCCTTCGAGTTTCGCGACATCCGGATTGTCGGGAGCCACGCGCCTCGCGCGTTCCAGGTATTCGAGCGACTGTTTGTATTCGCTCCGGCGAAGATGGACGTAGGCCACGTCCATCAGTAGCGCCGGCTCTTCCGGGGCGTAGATCAGCGCGGTGCGCTCGTCGGCCAGGGCGTGTTCCATATCGCCATGCGATATCTCGAAAGATGCGGCCGCGTGATGCCCCATGGCGGCGTTGAAGTTGGCTTGCTTCGTTCCCCCTCGCGCTTCACCCTCGAGCTTGGCGATATAGGGGCGGTCGATCGCCCCATCGTGTACCGCGGCGCGCTCAATCGCGTCGCTGTCCCCGCTGCCGATCGGTTGCGCTGACGGCGGGGCGATATCCAGGTTTGCGGCATCGGCTCCCGGGGAGCCGGCCATCGGCACCGCGCCACCTTTCTCAATATGATCGACGATGGATTTCGGCAGGCTCAATTCGCCGGCGGAGGTCAGATACTTCACCTTGTCGCCATCTTCGACGGCGCTCAGAGCGGCGATGCGCCGGCCGTTCTTCAGGACAATCGTATCCGCCGCTGCCCGGCCGCTCGTGGAAAGGAGCGCGACGCCCAGCAAAACTGTGCGAATTCTGGAAACTGAAATCATACCCCGCGTCTTTCCATCTTAAACCGTAGCCGCGAGCCTGCGCAGTCCGCCTTGTTCCGTCATGCCGAATGTGACTACACTTCTTGCATGAGGGTGTGGGGAGTCTTTTTCGCGTTGTGGTGTCTCCTGGCGCCGGCGGTTTTTCCCGCCAAGGAAACATCACCGCATGAATTGTATGATGCGATCAAGGCGCTGCGCATCGACACTTCAAATGTCTATCGCGTCGCTCCCGCCAATCACATCCAATTGCGCCGCGGCGACGCCGTTCTCTCCTTCGACGAAGGCACGGTCACCTTTTTCTTCCCCCTCGATGGGCAGATTACCGGCGCCGTCTTTTCCGGGCGCGGTCACGTTCTGGCGGCCCCGCGCGACCCGGTCGAAAAACAGCAGATGGGGCGTTTTCTCGGCGCTCCCGTCCTCGATCAGGAATTCATCAACGGTTATCTCCGCTTCACGGACGACACCGCCGGCGAACTTCTCCGCCAGTTCAGGGCCGCCAATCTCGTGGCTCAGACGGATCCTTCCGTCGGAGCGCAATGGGATTCCGCCGTGGCTCAGCTCAATCCCAGCTACACTCTTCGCATTCTTCTTGATCGGCTGTCGCCCAACCCCAAGCCCTGCTTTTACGCCGGGCTTGAAGGCGCGGCCACCGGTCCGTTCGATGTGGTGCTTGACGCACAACGTGACGAGCAATTCCTCCTCGGACAGGTTCACAAAGCCGCCGAAAAAACTTTTTACGATGTCTGGACTTCGCATCGAGTTCCGGATTCACCCGTTCTTCCAGCGGCTTTTCGCGCTTTGCACTACTCTATTGAGGCCTCGATTTCACCCAATAACTCGCTGGATGCCAACGCCAGCGTGCGTTTACGCGCGGAAACCGGAACGGAACGCGTTCTCGCTCTCCAGCTTTCACGGGCTCTGACGATCGACAGCATCACCGGCGTGAACGGTGAAGCCCTCGCCTTTTTTCAAAATGAGGGCATGAACCTGCAGGAGCGCAGCGCGCGCGGCAACGACTATCTAGATGTTGTGCTTCCGCAAACTCCGGCGGGCCATCAGGAATTCACGCTTCATTTTCATTACCGGGGCAACGTCATACAAGACGCCGGAAACGGCGTGCTGTTTGTCGGTGCGAGAGAAAGCTGGTACCCGCACCTTGGGGATAGCGCGGAATTTTCTTCCTATGACATCGTTCTGCGCTGGCCGCGCAAGCTTCGCTTGATCGCCACGGGCTCCAAACTCGAAGAGCACGAGGAAGGCGAATTCCGTGTCGGCCATTGGAAGGCGGAGAAGCCCATGACCGTTGCGGGCTTTAATCTTGGCGAATACGCCTCAGCCTCCGTCGCCTCGGGGGCTCGTTCCATCGATATCTACGCCAATCGTGAACTCGAGGAAGATCTGCGGAAGCGCCTGTCCGCTTCGGGCGCGGATGTCCTCTTCTTCCCGTCAGCGCGCTTCGGTTCTACCTCGACGGGGCACGCCGTCGTGCCGCCGCCTCCCCCTCCCAGCCCGGCCGACGCGCTCAAGCAACTCGGCAAAGAGATCGATTCCTCAATCCGTTTCTACGAAACTTTCAGCGGTCCCTTTCCTTTCCATAATCTGAACGTCTCGCCGATTCCTGGAAGCTTCGGGCAGGGCTGGCCCAGCCTGCTGTACGTTTCCACCTATTCTTTCTTGTCTTCGGAGGCCCAGCAGCGCGCGGGGCTGAGCACCGCCAGCCAGGAACACTTCACCGAGCTGGTTCCTTATCACGAAGTCGCGCATCAATGGTGGGGCAACGTCGTCGCATGGTCGAGCTACCGCGACCAGTGGATTGACGAAGCCATCGCAAATTATCTCGCCCTGCTTTTCGCCGACACCAAGAAAAACCCGGACCACACCTTGCACGTCTGGCTGGCGCGCTACCGCAAGCAGCTCGTTGAGAAATCTCCGGACGCCACCGAAACAGCGGGAGACATCGGCGCGCTCACGCTCGGCACACGCCTCAATTCCTCAAAGTCCCCCACCGCGTACGAGGAGATTATCTACAGCAAGGGCTCCTGGATCATTCACATGTTGCGGGAAATGCTGCGCCAGCCCGGCGCCAGGAATCCCGATGCGCGATTCACCGCTCTCCTGCAAACGCTGGTGACAAAGTACGCTTACCGCGCGCTCTCCACCGACGACTTGCAGCACGAAGTGGAAGCCGTCATGACGCCCGGCATGGACCTCGAAGGCGGGCGCTCCATGGAATGGTTCTTCGAAGAGTGGGTGCGCGGGACGGGAATTCCGCACTATCGCGTGGAATTCACGGCTCATCACACGGAAAAAGGCTACGCGATTCGAGGGAAGCTTTTTCAGACCGGCGTGCCGCGCTCGTTCGTCGCCAGCGTTCCGCTCTATGCCGGCGGTGCCGGACACAGCGCCCAACTGGGCACGGTCGTGGCGGCCGGACAGGAAACATCGTTTCATTTCGTCTCGCCGAATCTGCCGCGCAAAATTGTCATCGATCCTCAGATGACGCTGCTCTGCACATCGGAATAATTGAGCCTGCTAATCGCTTGAAATTAACGATCGAGCAGCAACTGTTGTTCGAGGAGTGGGCTATCCAGGTTCAGTTCTGCTTTTCCGCCCTCGCCGAAAATGTAAGCGAAACCCAGGGGATCGCCGGGAATTCCGCGCAGCAGCCCGGCCTGGACCATCTCGCTCATGCGCGCCGGGCGTTTACCGTACCGCTTCGCGTATTCATCGGCCAGCGCATCGAGCTGCTTGCAGTCTTCCTTCACCCTGAGCAACTGCAGATGCTGCAAGGCATTCTTTTTGACCGAGGGATCGGGTGTCGAATCGTAAATGTCTTTCCACAAAAACATCGAGGTTGCGAATGACTCCCCTTCCGCGGCGACCTTGGCAGCCATCACTTTCATCCACAACTGCGCGTTTGGTTTCTTGCTGCCTTCCAGAAAAGCATCCGAAGCCTTCTGGTAGTCCTTCAGATCGAAGTAGTAGACGAATCCGAGGTCTTCATAGAGGCGCCAGTAATCCGGATTCGCTTGGATGCCGCGCTGGATCAGTTGCACCGCCAGGTCCGGCCTGCCGGCGCCCGCCGGTGCCGCCTGGCTTAGAAACATTGCGCCGAAACGGTAGGAAATCAGCAGATTCGGATCGAGCGTCGTCGTAATATCCAGAAGCGGCCAGAGCAACTCGAGATTCGTCTGGCCTCGCACGTGTTTGTTTCCGTAGTATTGCACCACGCGCGTCCAGTAGATGTCCGCGAGCAGCGGCGCATATTCCAGGCTCATCACTTTGACGAGTTTTCCTGAGCGCAGCAGGACGTCGTCGCGCTCCTGGCTTAACGATGCGCGCTGCGCGTCGATGCCGTGCTGCAGCCGCCAGATGCCTGCAAATCCAAACGGCAGGACCAGCAGCAACACCCATGCGATGGTTTTCTCCGATTTCATTTCAAATTCCGCCGCGAAAACACCGCGGCCGCCGCCGTCAATACGATCGTGCAATAAACCACGGTGTACACCGTGTTTTGCAGGATCAAGGCCCCAGGGACCGCTCGCCCGTGCGCGGCCATGGCCATCACGTTGAAATTCTCAAAATTCGGAAGCAGATACGAGAGCCAATTCGTGAAGGCCGCCATCGCGGGACTCATCACCTCGGCCGGCAAATTCCGCATTTCTTGCACGTACAACCCCGCGATATAAAACCCTACCGTGAACAAAATCGCCAGTAGCGGCGTGGTGAAGCAGGAAAACAGCAGCGCCAGCGCCACGATCAGCGCGAGCTTCAGCAGTATGAAGTACACCGCCACCAGCACAACTGCATCGCTTCGCTCCAGCGAGTGCTTTACGTAGATCATCACCAGCAGCAGTCCCAGCGCCATCGCCACCGTGTTCACCGCCAGCGTCAGCACCAGCCCAGCGAATTTTCCGAGCAGGAATTCCCATCGCCGCACCGGCTTGGCCAACAGCGCGTAGAGCGTGCGCTTGTCCATTTCCTTGGATACCAGCGCGACGCCGATAAAAACGGAAATCAGCAACCCGATCACCGAAATGGCGCTCAGGCCCAGGCTCACGATAACCGTCTGCTCGATCCCGATCGAAATCTGTCCCACCGCGACGGCCGCCGCCATCATCAGCAGCGCGAAAAACACCAGGTTATACAGCACGCGGTCGCGCACTGCTTCGCGAAACGTATTCAACGCCACTACGCCCACGCGCCTCATTTCTCGCTTACCTCAACCGCCGATGCCTGCGCGCGGTCCGCCTCCACCAAGTTCATGAAAAATTCTTCCAGCGTTGCTTTCACCTGGGACACGGAAAGGATGCGCACCCCGGCTGCTCGCAATTGTTCGATTGCCGCGTACAATTCTTCCTCAGCCACTTGCAGCCGGCAACAGTCTCCCGTGCGAGTCGCCTTGGAAAGCAGCGGCGCGCAGCTTGTCCCTCTCAACTCAAAAAGAATCTCCATTCCCTGCGTTTTCATGTCCACGAGGGTGCCCGGCGCGCCCACACCGCGGAGCTTTCCTCCAACAATCACGCCCACGCGGTCGCACAACATCTCCGCGTCCGAGAGAATGTGCGTGGAAAACATCACCGTCTTCCCATCCCTCTTCAGCTCCAGAATAATGTCGCGCACCTCGCGCCTGCCGACGGGGTCCAGCCCTGACATCGGCTCATCCAGAATCACCACTTTCGGATCGTGCAGGATCGCCTGCGCCAGCCCGACGCGCTGCAGCATCCCCTTCGAGTACTTGCGAAGCTGTATCTTGCGCGCGGTTTCCAGCCCCACCTTCTTCAGCATGCGCTCCACGCGTTCCTTCCGGTCAGCCGCGGTCAGATCGTGAAACCGTGCGAAATAGTCGAGCAATTCCGCCGCCGTCAGATAGTCGTAGAAGTAGGGCTGCTCGGGCAGGTAACCGACGTCCCTGTGCATTTCCACGTCGCTGACCGGCTTGCCGAGGATTCGCGCGTTTCCCACCGTCGGGAAAATCAGCCTCATCAGCAGCTTGATGGTCGTTGATTTACCGGCGCCGTTCGGCCCGATAAAACCAAACACCTCGCCCGTCTCCACCTGCATGTTCAGCCCTTCAAGAGATGTTTTTTTCTTGAGGTGCAGGAACCCGAAGGGATATTCCTTGGTCAGATTTTCAATCTCAATCGCTAGACCTGGCATGTATTCATTGTTGGCAAGCCGATGTTGACCGTCAATCGCTCAAGAGGAGGATGTGCGCGGAAAGAGAATACAAACAAGGCGACAGCTCAGATCAGACCGGCCGAAATCAGGTGGGGCCACGCCCTTGCCCGATCTGCACCAGCTCCGCTTGCTGGGTTGCCGGCGGCGTCATCGGCATCGGCTGGAGGTTCTGCGGGTCGCGCCAATTATCCAGTATCCCCACCTGTTGCACGCACGAAACCGTGCACTGCGCCGCGCAAAACTTCTTGGTGGAGTACTCGCGGTGCCGCATCTCCGGCGTGTACTCTGCCAGCGGAATCCCCGGATATCCGCGCTGTTGCGAGCACCAATGCACCAGCCCGTCTTCGCAAATGTACAGGTATCGCGAGCCCGAACGGCAGCGCCACTTGTGTTCCCGCCCGCGCGCCATGTTGTGCTGAAATTCGTTGAATCGCGAGAACGACCGCTTCCCCAGCGCCATGACTTCTTCGAAAATTTCCTGCTCGTGAGATCCCAGCGGTTTCAACTGCCCGTTGTTGTCGTGAATAATCCCCACCGTGCTCGTGAAGCCCAGCTCCACGGCCCGGTGCGCGATCTTCAGCGCATCCTCCGGATCTTTCACGCCACTGCCAAGCACGGAGTTGATATTCACCTGAAACACCGCGTACTGCGACAGTATCACCAGCCGGCCATCTAGCGTCTTCAGGCTCTTCTTGGAGACTTCGTCCGGCGCCACGTTATCAATGCTGATTTGCACGTGCTCCAGCCCCGCCTCGTTCAACCGCTCGATGCGTTCCCTGTTCAGGTAGAAACCGTTGGTGATCAACCCCGCGATCATGCCTCGCCGCCGGATATGCCGGATCACTTCATCCAAATCCGGATGCATCAGCGGTTCGCCTCCGCTGATCGTGATGATCGAAGTTCCCATGTCCGCCAAAATGTCCAGCCGCTTCTTCATTTCCTCCAGCGACACCGGCTTTGAGAAATCGTCGAATTCGTTGCAGTACGTGCACGCCAGATTGCATTGCCGCATGGGGATGATATGCACCAGGATGGGGTGCTTCGTCGACACGAGCGCCTTCCCAATCATCTCCAGCTCGCGCGTACGCGTCCGCAGGAACCGCAGCCGCCTGCGCAGCCGCGTTTTCGCACTTGCCCGCGCTACCCTTATCTCTTCAGCCATGAAAGACGCAGACTCCCCTGCCAAAAATTATACATGACCCCACTGAACGCCGCTGCCCTAATGCCTCATGCGTACTCTTGCCCACGGCAAGTCAACCACCCATTCCGGATTCCTCAAAAAAAACACCAGCGCTGCCAACCGTCAACTAACCATCGCCGCTCCTCTGTCGTCAAATGCTCCAAAGGTCGGCGAAGACCAAAAGGTTGCCATGCGAGGTGCTAATGCAATCCCTGGGGTCCGATTTGTGGTATGCAGCCCGCGAACTGCGTAAGCGGCCGGGCTTCACCCTGACCGCCGTACTCTCGCTCGCCCTCGGTATCGGAGCCACAAGCGCCGTTTTCAGCGTCATCTATGCTGTCCTGATTGACCCGTTCCCGTACCCAGGCTCCGATCGCATCATGGAGCTTCGCTTGGTGGACAAAGCCGGCAATGACCGGTTCACGGGCCTGAGTGGCCCTCAGATGGATCGGCTTCGCCAAGCCAAATCCCTCGAAAGCGTCGTTGGCATGGATTTTTGGAATCTGACCACCACGGACGGCGACCTCCCGGAAGACGTTCAATCCATACACATTTCCCCGGGCGCTCCCAACCACTGGGGCATTCCTGCTCTGAAGGGCCGCTGGTTGATTCCCTCCGACGGACCGCCGGGCGAGGAGCCGCAACGCGTTGTGGTTCTCGGTTACCAGTTCTGGCAAAGATACTTCCTGGGCGATCCCGGCATCGTTGGCCGCAAAATGCAGCTCGTTCACAAGACCTATGAGATTGTTGGTGTGATGCCGCCCCGGTTCAAATGGGGGGAAGGGGAGGTCTACCTTCCGCTGCATGTTACGCAAGACCCGCATATCGATTTCGCCGCTTCGCTGAAGCTCCGCCCGGGGGTTTCTGTCGCCCAAGCCAGTGCCGAACTCCAGCCGATACTGGAAGAGTTCGCGAAACAATCGCCGGAGCGTTATCCCGATAAGTTTCGCGTCAGCCTGAAAAGTATTATCGACGTGTACGCGAGACCCCTTGGACCGACTCTTTATCTGCTGCTCGGCGCGGTAGCTTCCCTGCTCCTGATCGGCTGCGGGAATGTATCCATCCTGCTCCTGGCCCGAGGCGCCGAGCGCCAGCATGAGATGGCCGTGCGCGCCGCTGTGGGAGCCGATCGCCTCCGCATCATCCGGCAACTGCTTACCGAGTCCCTGGCCATCGCCGGCGCCGGAACCGTACTCGGCGTTCTGTTGGCATGGAAGAGCCTTTCCCTGATCACTGCATTCCTGCCGCAGGGTTCCTTTCCCGCGGAATCGGTTATTAAGATGAACGTGCCGGTGCTGCTCTTCAGTATCGCTCTGGCCGTCTCTACCGCCGTTGGGTTCGGCCTCTGGCCGGCTTTGCAACTCTCGCGGCCGGACATCGCCCGGCTGATGCAAAGCAGTGTGCGGCGCATGACCGGAAACGCACATGCCCGGCGTACCCACAGCGGCATGGTCGGCGCCCAGGTTGCGCTCACGCTTCTCCTGCTCACCGTGGCAAGCGCCGCGGGCAAGGGTTTCCTGCGGCTCGTGAAGACCGATCTCGGCTACGACCCGGGACACACGATGTCGGTCCCGATTCCCATACACGACAACACCCACGTTTCCTGGCAGGACCGCTCCGAATACTTCGAGCAGCTCCGCGCGAAGATCGCGGCGATGCCGGAAGTTGTCGCCGCCGGCATTTCGACCAATGCCACGCCGCCGTCGAATGGCGGCGATACCAGAATCGAAATCATGGGGAACAACGGGGAGAAGCCGGAGGCGCGCCTCAACTTCATAAGTCCCGAATATTTTCCTGTCCTCCACATTTCCTTGGCGCAGGGCCGCATCTGGGATCATGCCGAAACCATGCGCGGTGCCTCGCTCGCGGTGATCAACCAGACCATGGCGCGGCAATATTGGCCAACCGGCAACGCCATCGGGCAACAAATCCGGATTCCCAATCTCAAAGGTGAGCCGCCTTACTCACCGGCTGCTCCGGGAAGCGAAGGCTGGCTGCAAATCGTGGGCGTCGTCGCGGATGCCCGCAACGACGGCTTGCGAAATCCCATCAAACCCTCCATCTATGTGCCCTACACCCTGCGGCTGCGGATGTTCACCCAGATTCTGGTGCGCACTCACCTCGCGCCGATGTCGATTCTGCGCGATATTCGCGCCCAGCTCGTTCAGGTCGACCCGGAACAGCAAGTGATGCGCGTTCGCGACCTGCAAGCCTGGATTACCGGTCAAACCGAATACGCTCAGCAGCGCCTTGTCGCTACGCTATTCGGTATCTTCTCGATCCTCGCGCTGGTCCTCGCCGCCGTCGGGCTTTACAGCGTCGTGTCCTACGGCGTGGCGACCCGCACGAACGAATTCGGCATTCGCATGGCCCTCGGCGCGAAATCGGCCGACGTCTTTCGGATCGTCATGTCTTCGACGGCAGTGAATGTGGGTGGTGGGCTGGCGGTAGGTCTTCTGCTCTGCATCGCTTTCGACAAACTCGCCGCGAAGTGGGTGATGGAGAGTTCGCGCGACCCGCTCATCCTGGCTGGCGTAACGCTCTTGCTCCTCGTCGCCGCGGCCCTGGCTTGTTTCGTCCCCGCCCGCCGCGCCGCTTCCGTGGATCCCATGGAAGCGCTGCGTTATGAGTAGGCGGTATTTTTCCCTCAGCCCTGGATCCGACCTTCTGAAGGCGATGGGCGACCCCTCAACGTCACCGAGGGCAGCCCGGTCTTTCAGGCACAAGGCCGATACAACCGGCGCTCCTCTTGGAAGGGTCCGCTCAGCCACAGCTAACCTCAACCATTCAAACCACTTAGTATTAATTCTTGATAAATGGTAACGATATGGGATAATGCCTTTTGAATTTGGTCACGATTCTTCTGTGCCCGTCGATCATGCTCGCCCGCCAAGTAGTCCTTCTAACTCCTCGAAAATCTTCCCATCCCTCTCAGTTACCTTCTCGCCAACAGTCCGTCCCCGTAAGCCCTTTAGCTGCAACACTTATGAATCTCCCCGTAAGTGAGCGTTGCGGGCATTTCTATAGGTGTTGATTCTAAATGGGTTAGGGGGGGCGATTTCGCACCGGTCTGAAGGCCGGCCACTACATGAGCTTGGTCCGGCACCCGCGCGACACCCGGCATGAGGAAGGTCTCCGATGTAGGAGAGTGAAAGTCTTGGATCAAGCCGCTGCAAGAATTAGCGGCAGGAGGAACTGTTGCAGTCGAATGCTTTCCTTGGGACCGGGGTATACGAACTGAATGCCGATGCAATCCTTCCCGACCGCGCGGATCACTCGCGCGCCTGAACGCATGGGCGGGGTGCCGGCCTCAAGTTCCAGACTGACCGTGACAAGAGTACCTGACGGAAGGGCGCGATTCGACTGAACCAGTGCGCCGCCAAGGCTGAGGTCGAGCGTCGTTCCCTCAAGCCGATCACTGCCCGTTTCCATCAGGACTCTGCAGCGCAGGCGAACGCGCGTGAAGCGGCGCCTTTCGCGCTCGATGGAACCTTGCGTAGCACGGATCAGCTTCAGAAGCCTATTGCGTTCAACGGGCTTGAAGAGGAAGAACTCAACGCCGGCCTCAAAGGCGCGGCCCATAACCGTGCGATCTTGCTCTCCCGTAATCATCACGATGACCGTGGAGGCGTTAACAGGGGAGGCGCGAACCTGGCGGGCCAGCTCGGCGCCATCTGGAGTCGGCATGCGCGTCCAAAAAGATGGCATGATATTTCTCCCGCTTGAGACGATCGGCGGCTTCGGTACTGCTGGTTAGAAAACTGGCGTCCATGCCGGCCGAGCGGAGGATTTCGCAGATAAGTTCGCCGGCGAGCGGATCGTCGTCGACTACGAGAATCCTTGCAGGCAAAGGTATCGCTCCTGTGGCGAGCGCTATTCCAGCGAGGCTACGCCATGGTACCAATTCTAAGAATTTATCTGCGTCGTTTTCGAGCCTTGCAGCCAGCGGTTTAGTTCTTTTTGAAGCAGTTGGAAATCGATTGGTTTCGAGAGGCACGCGCTGCAGCCCGCCTGCAGGATCCCTTCCTGCTCCGTCAGTAGGGCGTGTGCCGTCACGGCAACGACGGGGATTTCACACAGCTCCGGTTTTTGGCGCATCCATGCGACGAGGTCGAGGCCGTTTTCGGAACCGAGATTGATATCGAGCAAGCCCACATCGGGAAGGCGCTTTGACAAAGCCTCGTAACTGACGTTCAAGTCCGCCGCAGACCTGACTTCGTAGCCTTCCACTTCGAGCCAGTCACGGAGAAGCTCGCCGTTGAGCTGATTGTCTTCGACGACGAGGATGCAAGGTTTCAAGCGTTCTCCAAAGACGGGGAGGTCACCACGCGCTCTAATTGCTTAATCAACGGTTCTCGCCATGCATTCTGCTTCCGGAAAAGCGATTCGGCATGCGCACGGAGGTACTTGTCTTCCTCCTTCGTTAGATCCTTGCTCGTTAGCACAAATACGGAAAGATCGGCGGTGCGAGGATTGGAACGCCACTCAGCGAGCAATTCAAAACCGCTCATCTTGGGGAGCACTAAATCAAGGATAACGAGTTCGGGCAGGGACTGCGCCACGCTCACACGGGCTTGTTCACCGTCCGCCGCAGTACTTACAGCGTAGCCATATCCTTTAAGCAACTCGACAATCATCTCCAGTGTGGACACATCGTCTTCCACGACCAAAATGGTCCTTGATGGCGCTGCGCCCCCGCGAGACCGGAGGCAGCGCTCCACGGCAGCAAGTAACGTCGCCTTGTCCACGGGTTTAATCAAGTACTCGTCGGCGCCGAGAGCAGTTCCAACGCCAGGCTGATCCACAATGGTCACGACGATGACGGGGATCTTGGACGTGCGCGGGTCATTTTTCAATTGCAGTAGGACCTCAAACCCGTGGACCGGCTGCATGAGGAGGTCCAAAGTGATGGCATCCGGCTGGTGTTCCGCGGCTATATCCGTGGCGCGTTCCGGCCTGTCGCACCGCAGGGTCTCATAGCCTGAAGACGCGAGTTGCGATTGGATGAGTTGTCCCGTCGCCGCATTATCCTCAATGATCAGAATCCGCGGAGCATTGCGCGCCCTTGGCACGGGTAAGGACGACTGAATGGGCTGAATCCGACTGCTGACGATGAGGGGAAGTGAAAAATAGAAACAGGCACCCTCGCCGGGCCGGCTTTCAATCCCCAGTTTGCTGCCATGCAGCTCGACGAGACGCGAAGTTATGGCTAGTCCCAAGCCGGTGCCCTCGGTGGCGCTACCTGTTTCTGTAAGCCGGAAGAACGCTTCAAAGATGCGCTGTTGTTGTTCAGGCGGAATCCCCGGGCCATTGTCGCGCACCTCGACCCTGACTTGGTCATCCACTTGACGCGCGACGAGCTCGATGCGGCCACCTTCCGGCGTGAACTTGATCGCGTTGCCGGCAAGGTTCATAAGCACTTGCTTGAAGCGCATGGCATCCGCGCGAACTTGCAAATTGGGCTCAACTTGTTGGAGTAATGCTTGCGATTTCCTTTCCGCCAGTGGGTAAAGAGTGCTGATGACTTCCGAAAACGCCGTCGCCACCGTCACATCCTCGTGGGTCAGCTCCATTCGGCCCGCTTCGATTTTGGAAAGGTCAAGGATGTCGCTGATTAGTTTGAGAAGGTGTTTCCCGCCGGTATGTATGTGAGCGACGTAGCGTTGCTGGCGATCGTTCAACGGGCCGTAGCGTTCATCGGCGAGGAGGTCGGAGAAACCCAGGACGGCATTGAGCGGCGTGCGCAATTCGTGACTCATGGTGGAGAGGAATTGATCCTTGAACCTACTACCGCGCTCAACTTCCTCTTTCGCAAGGAGGATGGAATGAGAAAACTCTTCAACCTCCTTCTTGGCAGCTTCAAGCTCCGCAGTGCGCTCCTGAACGCGCTGCTCCAGCTCATCATGGGCTTTTCGCAAAGCTCTCTGGCTCTGCTGGATCTGCGCCAACATCTCATTGAAGGCATCGATAAGGATAGCCAACTCAGCAGAGCTGCGGATAGGGGTTGCGCGGACCGAATAGTTTTTGTCTTGAGAAACAATTTTTGCGATTTTGCTCAAATCCACGATGGGGTCGGCAACGGCTCTGCGAAAGACCGATGAGATCAGTAAGGCCGCCAGCAGACATGCTGAGAGGACGATGACAGCGATTAGCGCGTATCGCTGAAAGCGGCCGTGCAATTCCTGCATGTCCGATCGGATGTAGACGGCCCCAATCGGCTTCCCGTCCAGCACGATCAAGCGTACTAGCGCGATCTGATCATCTTCGATCCAGTGAGTCTCTGTTTGACGCGAGGGAATTGGCGGAAGCACCGGGCTGTGACGATCACGATCGCGTGAGTACGAGGCAAAGGGCCGGCCATCCGGCAGGTAGACCCGAGCGGACAAGATATTCGGCGCAGCTTTGAGTGCCAACAGGGTATTCTCCGCAGACTGCGGGTCGTTGAAAAGTAACGCGGAAATGGAATTGGAACCGATGATCTGAGCTTGCGTGGAAAGATTCCGCAACATGGCCTGCCGGAAAGTTATCATGTCAAAGGCAATAAACGCGGCACACGCCAACAGCAAGGCCGCACCACTGACCAGCATGTTCATCCAGGTAAGCTTGCGGGAGATGGAATGGTTTTGGGCCTTGAGCATGTAAGTCAATCTCCAGACCGAGCATTTCTTCTTACGGTTGCCGCTACTTTTAGCAGCTCGGAACTTAGGACCAGCCTGGCACTTTCGGCGCTCGCCAAGTTGATCTCGAAGCGAACCCTGTCACCCTCCGCGACGAATTGGATCATGCCACCTCGCCGCGAGAAGCCGGGTATATCGCTAACCGTTAGGACGCCCGCCTGATCAATCGCCGCCAGGATCTCTTTCAAATGGTTTTCCTCTGTCGAACTAATGAACAGGATTCGGCAATCCGCCGCGTCTTGCGGCCTGGCGATCCGTCGAATCACCACGGGCTTTCCCTCAAGCGCTTCCCCTGCAAGAGTTGAATCGAGAATCGAGCCGAAAGGATCCCGGCCGAGCACACAAACGGGGAAGGAGTCGCCCTTGCCTGCGGCAAGTCCAGGCGGCCATTTGACGAACCTGCCGAAATTGTAGAGGTAGGCGGCCTTGACCTGATACTCAGTCGGTTTCGATTGTTGGGCATGTAGGCATGAGACGCCAACGAGCACCCAGGCGACCGCCAGAGCCATGAATTTCGACAAGCAGCATGAATAAACACCAGTCACGGACTCTGGCCCCGTGCATGGGAGCACATCAGTCCCATAGATCCGCTTCCCTCTTATCTTTGCCATAATTGCCACGTTAGTTTGATGTAGGCACTTCGCTTGATCCCGACAAGAGGACCGGGGTCACCCCCGAACTCTGCGTGATGAGGTTGAAACAAGTTCTCGCCCACGACGGACACGTCTAGAGAACGAGTGGCATGCCAACTGAATCGCACATCGGACGTGGTGTAAGCTCCGACGAGTTGGGCAGGCAGGGAGCTCACATAACGAAAAGTCTGATCAAATTCCAACTTCTTGGGTAAATCCAGGGAAGATTGGATCGCGACCTGGTGATGGGGGCTCGACCCCTGCGTTGAATTTGCGCTGGAAGCGTCCAGGCTGGTCGCCTTTTTTTCTAAATCAATATGGAGGTATGAATACGACCCCCTCAGCCGCCAAATGCGCGTCGGGGTCCAATCGGGAGCGATCTCAAATCCAGCCGTGCGGCCTTGCAACCCATTGCGGAAGAAAAACGGGATAACAGTATGCGGCGGGGGCGGTGAGCTTTCAGAGAACGGCGCACCAGGCTCGACGCTTAGGAGGTGGTCATAGTTGTTGTAGAAGGCAGCAACGTCCACGTGGAACTTGGGCCCCACCAGGCTTCGGTATCCGGCTTCGTAGCCAATCAGGCTTTCCGAGGAAAACTTTCTGTCGCCAATAATCCGGAAAAACGTCAATGGAGTCGGCGCCGCCAATCCGGAGAGCTGGAGGTCTTCTTCAACGCGAGATGGAGTGCGCACGGCGCGAGTGACGGCGCCCCACACGGTTTGCCGCGAACTCGGGGTCCACAACAGCCGTGCCGTCGGCTCGATCTCGAAGCCGCTGTAGCCGTTGTGTAGGAATTTAGACCCGATGGTTAGTGAAAGCTGGTCTCCAACGATAGGGATTTCGTCCTGGACGAATGCGTTATAGAGCTTGTCCGTATAGTGATTCGGCGTGAACACGACGGTGGGTACGACCTGGGAAGCATTGCCCGAACTCAGGCGCGCTCCGAGGCCCCACAGGAAATCTTGCCGCCCCGGCAGAATCAGATGATGGATGAAATCGATGTCAAACGTATCTCGAGACTCGGCAAAGTTGGCCTGTTTCCGACTCGTTCGGTCGTAATAAGTCTGCAACTGAACGTTAGACCCTGAACCTAAGTCGCGCTCCCAGCGACCGAGCAAATTGCCTCCCGAAAGCTCGGCGTTCTGTTCCACATCGGTCGTATACGGCGGAGAGTAGCTCGCGATCTGCACACGTTGTCCGGCGTCGCCATAATAGAGGTCGCCTTGAAGAGTTAGCCGGTCGCGATTGTGTGCATCCCAATCCGTCCTAAAGCCGGTCTGACCCATCCGCCAGTCATCGAATTGTTGGTGATCGGGATGAAACTCAGGGCCTCGGGTGAAACCCTTCCCGTATATGCGGTAGTTAAAACCCTTGCTGTTGCCAGCACCGTACTGGAAATTGAGAAAGCCTTGATCGACATTTCCTCCGCCCGTGGATACCAACGTTCCGTGGGTTTCCTGAGCTCTTTTGGTGATGATATTGATTACCGCGTTGACGGCATTCGCTCCCCAGATGGTACCGCCGGGGCCTCGGATGACTTCGATCCTGTCGATATCCTCAAGCAGTGTGTCCTGGACTTGCCAATAAACGCCTGCGAACAGAGGCGTGTACACACTCCGGCCGTCGATTAGCACGAGTACTGATCGGGAGAGTGTGCTCTCGAATCCGCGTACGCCGAGCGACCAGGTGTTGGAATCGACCCGTGCGACTTCAACTCCAGGCGCCATGCGGAGGGCCTCCGGGATGCTTGTGGCCCCGGACCGCCGAATATCCTCTTGGGTAATGACGTAGATTGCTGCCGGAGTTCTAGTGGCTTTCACAGGCACTTTGGATGCTGTTGTAACCTCGATTTGTCCGAGTTCTTCCAGGCTAACTTTTTTTAAATTCTCAGGAGGATTTTGATTGCTTTGCGTGGCCTGGGCGCGAATCCTCTGATCTGTTACCGTGAGCAAAAGCAGAAGAGCGAAAGCGTTTGCAGTCGCAATCCGACAGATAGATGATCGGTGTGGGCGGCGAAAATCGCCTGGCCGATTCTGAAAGCAGCTAGCGCTCATTCTTGGCTCCTACATTCGACAACTGAGGTGTTGATTCGCGCACAAGCAGTTCCAGTTGATCGATCAAGGAACCATCCCACCAGCCGCGTTTTACTTCTTCCCGCATGATGGCGAAGGCCTTTTCCGTAGAAAGAGCCTTGCGATAGGGCCGGTCCGTAGTAAGCGCGTCGTAGATGTCGGTGACTTGAAGGATGCGCGCGGTGAGTGGAACTTGTTCGCCCTTCAGGCCGTCCGGGTATCCGGAGCCGTCCTGCTTTTCATGGTGGTGGCGAATGATGGGCAGAACATAGCGAAAGGATCTGAGTGGGGCGCAAATTCTTTCACCTATCACCGTGTGTTGCTCCATGATTTTTCGTTCTTCGGGAGTCAACGGTCCGGGTTTGAGCAGGATGTGCTCTGGCACGGACAGCTTACCTATATCGTGCACAAGACCGCCTCGGCGGAGAGCGACGCGCAGGTCCTGGGGCAACCCGAGCTTGTCCCCTAGCGCGGCGGAATATTTCGAAAGGCGGTCGCAGTGGCCCTCGGTATAGGGGTCCTTCGCCTCGATACTCAGGGCGAGGCTGAACAATACGGTCTCGGCGTTATCCAGCTCATCAGTGAATTGCTTCAAGCGCAACAGAGAGTGCACCCGGGCTAGCAGTTCATGTTTATTTACAGGCTTGTTGAGGAAGTCATCCGCGCCACACATGATCCCGTGGATCCGGTCGGCGTCACTGTTCAAACTGGTGAGCAATATGACAGGAATCAAGCGGGTTTCCGTCTTGGACTTCATCTCTTGACAAATTTCGAATCCGGTTCGGCGGGGCATCACCACATCCAGCAAGGCGAGATCAATCGAGTCGTTATTCACCCGAGCTAGTGCTTGCTGGCCGTCCGCTGCACAGACGACCTGGTAACCCTCTGCGCCCAGCAAAGCAGAGAGTAGTTCGCGGTTCGCTTCGTTGTCGTCGGCTACAAGGATGATTCCCTTGTGGGACTGCGGAGCAGACATAGTGCCTCCTTAACGATCCTCTCGACCGCACAAGACGGTTTGCGAGCGTCAGTTCTTGTCGAGAGATAGAACGGAGATTGTCCGGCCCAGGCGACGAACACCTATCGCATGAGCCCTATTCGGAAGTATCCCAAATTTGTAAGTACTTCTTATTCTCTTCCAACGGCGTGCATCTAAGCAGTTAATAAGGCAAATGGCGTGCTAATCGACGTGGGATCCCCCCAAGTTCTCGTGGCGGGGAGCCGGCTTCCTCGGAATTGAGGGCCACTTACATACCCGTATAACCCGCTATACACATAAGTGACGTTCGTTCTCGGCGCATTCCGAGCGGATCGTCGCACACTCGGGAACTGGTTGCGTGATGTTTTCGATGTGATACAGACTGCGAGCATCGACGCCGACATCAGGATTCGGCGAGGATGCGCTTGTAGTAGGTTTCGTAGGCGGAGATGACATTGGGCATGGCAAACGCGGTGAAGAGAATCGGTCTGATTTCGGATACCCACGGCTTGCTGCGCAAGGAAGCGGTGGAAGCCCTGCGCGGTTCGGAGGTGATCATTCACGCGGGGGACGTGGGGAAGCCGGAGATTCTGGAGGAGCTGAGAAAGATCGCGCCGGTTGTAGCGGTGCGCGGAAATGTGGATACGGAGCCGTGGGCGAAAGCGTTGCCGGAGACGGCCGTCTTGGAGGCAGGCGCGGCAATGATCTACGTGTTACACGATGTGAAAGCCCTGGATTTGAATCCAGCCGCATCCGGCTTTCACATCGTCGTCAGCGGCCATTCCCACAAACCAGGAAAGACCGAACGCGGTGGCGTGCTGTACCTCAATCCGGGAAGCTCCGGGCCGCGGAGATTTCAGCTGCCGGTGACGGTGGCGCGGCTGACTCTAGAACGAACAACTTTCGCGGTGGAGTTCGTGGATCTCGAAGAAACCCGGTAACCGCAACAGCGGGAGGGGCGGGACTTCGTATACTCATCGCAGGCATCCCCGCTCGACAAACTTCGCAGGCGCCGGCTTCCGCGACTTCTAATGCTGAGCAGTAGCCCACGCGAGGCCGTCGACGCCCGGAGTGAGCTCGATGGGCTGCTGCATTTTCCAGGAGCGCAGGTCGAGCACGGCTATTTTCCCGGCGCCGGTGCCGCTCACATAGGCGATTTCCCCGCCCGGTCGAATCAGGATTTCCGAAGATCCTCTAGGAATCTCCAGCGACTGCGTCACTTTCCGTGTCTGCAAATCTACGGCGAAGAGACGATTGGCCGCCATGCTGACCGCCAGCAGCCAGCGCCCATCGGGAGTCGACGCCGACGCATACGCCACATTCGGCAATTCGATCCAGTTCGTGATTTTGTTGGTGGCCGTATCGATGACCGCGATGCGCGGCGCATCCTGGTCGTGAGTGAAGATGCGGAGGCCATCCGGTGAAATGGAAATGCGCTGGACACTCTTTGCCACGGGAATGGTGGCGATGAGATTGCGCTTCGCCAGATCGAGCACGCTTACGCTGCCGGCGCTGACGTTGGCCGTGTAACCGCGGTGGCCGTCCGGCGAAAGAACCAGCATGTGGGACTGCGGTTCGCCCGTGGGAATTTCCGCGAGGACCTTGCGCGAGGATGGATCGATCACATCGACGGCGTTGGCCAGCTCGGCGGTGACGTAGAGCAGACCGTCGGGCCCAAATTCGGCGCGATGCGGGCGGAGCGGTTTGCCAAGATCGATGGTGGCAGCGAGTTTGCGTTCCTGCAGATCGATGACGTCGATGGTGCTGCCGTCCGTCCCGGGCTTTCCGACGCCAGAGTTTCCGTAGATGGGAACGTAGGCGAAGCGGCTGTCTTTCGATACGATGACTTCATGCCCGTTCACCCCTACGGCAATTTTTGCGAGTTCGCGGCGATTGTCGGGATCGACCACCAGCAGGGTGTGCTCCTTCTGATTCGCCACCACCAGCAGACCGCCTGTCAGCGGCGCTGACTTTGCGTTTCGCAGCACCGCTGAAGTGACGAGCATCATGGAAACAAGGAGCAATAACAGGCGTGCGATCATGGACCACCTCAACGAAATATCTTTCTCTTTCGAACGCTGGGAAACTCAGCGGAGTATATCTTTTCCGGAGGTCAGCGGCTACGCCCCCCTTTCTTTTTCACCGGTTTCTTACTACGAGCCTTGCGCGCCGAAGGTTTTGCGTTGGCGATCGCATCCCGGGCTTTCTTCGGAAGCCTCGCAAATACCATGTCATAAGAATCGCGCAGCAAGCGCGCGAGTTCGTCGGTCGGCAAAGCGTCCCAGGTTTGCAGCGCGACCCATTGCGCTCGCGCCAGGTAAGGCGCGGGAATGATGTTGGCCCGCTCCGTGAGTTCTGCAAAATGTTCCGGTGAGGCTTTGAAGGAGAGACACACCGGAGCGGGCTCCAGCGGCGTTACGGCAAACATCTTCCCGCCGACTTTGAACAGGAGGTCGCTGCCCCACTGGATCTGTTCGGTGGCGCCCGCGAAGGAAAGGCAAACCTCGCGCGGCCAATCGACGTTCATGAGCAAGATTCTAGGACAAAGCGAGTGCTTGCCTCAATGGATGAGACGACCTCTCCCGCGAAGCCGCTGTTCGGTCATCCTTCCCAGGCGATCTCCTTCACCGGGCCGATCACGAAGAAATAGGAAAGTGCAGCAAGCATTGCGATGACCGCCATAATCACGAAGGCCATGAAAAAGTGTCCGGTGAGATCGACCACGAACCCGGTCACGGTGGGCGCGAAGAAGCCCGCAAGATTCCCCACGAAGTTTTGAAATCCCGTCCAGCGGCCCGCCATCCGCGGACCGGCCAGCGTTTGCGTAATCGCCCAGATATTGGACCCGCACATTCCGCCCGCGCCAAACGCCAGGAGCAGCAGAATCACCAAAAGCCTTGGGCCGGCGAGAGCGCACCCGAGAAGCAACAGCCCGGCAGTCCCCGCTCCTACGCCGGCAAAGGTTTTGCGAACCACCGTGGGTGTTCCGCCAGCGGCGATCCACCGGTCGGAAATCCAGCCGAAGATCGCGGCGCCTGCCGAATAGCACAAATAGCCGGCGCCGCTGATTTTCGCCATCGTGCCTATGGGAAAGTGGCGCTCCTGCTGCAGGTAGTACGGCAGCCAGGTGATCTCAAAGTAGAGCACGTAGTTTGCGCCAAAAAGGCCACCGCAGGTCCCCCATACCGAGCGCTGCTTCAGGAGTTCGAGAAATCCCGGGCCGCCCGTCTCCACGGGCGAAATCGCTGTCCCTGCTCGCGGAACCCATCGGAGCCAGGGAATCAGCCAGGCCATGCTGAGAAGACCGAGAACGATGAAGAATGGGCGCCATCCGTATCGCACCATAAGCGTGCCGCCGAAAAACGTGCCCAAGGCTGGGCCGCATCCGACTCCGGTAGCGATAAGCGCGTTTGCGAAGCCCCGGCGCACTTCCGGAACGTGCCGGACCAGTGTCCTGGCGTAGCAGGGATATGCGGCCGATTCACCGATTCCCAGCATCAGCCGTGCGGTAAGCAGCGCCGCGAATGTGTGCAAGGCGCCGGTCGCCGCCGTGGCTCCGGACCAAAGAAAAAACCCGATAGCTAACACCCATTTGGCGTCAAAACGGTCCGCCAGCCAGCCGGAAACCGGTTGGAAGAGAGAGTAGGTCCAGAAAAAAGAAGACAACAGGATGCCAAGCTGCGACGCGGATAAATTCAGTTCGACCTTCAGCAGCGAGGCCGCGATGGAGAGATTGCCACGATCAATGTAATTGATTAAGGCGGCGATGGCGAGAAGCGCGATCACCCGGTTGACCGGACGCGCAAGCCAGTTGTTCTCGTTGGCAGATGCGGTAGGCAAGTGTGAACGCCGGACATTCTGTCTGTCCGGAGGGGTTGTTGCAAGCTACTTCAACTTTCTGTCTTCGTAGCACCTGCCCGGAAGGTTACCTCCACACGGCGAGGATCGCTCCCATAACCAGGTAGCAGACAAGCTGGTAGCCGGTGTTGATGGCGAAGAGCTTCATGCTCTGTTTCATGAACAGAACGCCGGTCAATTGCACAGTGGCGACAAATCCGAGCCACACATGGAACCCCACCATCAAGCCGATATGGAGGCCTTCTGCCCGAAGCCAGTGAAGGAACAGCGCCAGGGTGGAAGCGGACACCAGGCTGGCCAGAAAAGAACCCGTGTAAGCGAGCCCGGCAGTCTTCTGCATCTCTTGAATCTTGGCTTTGTCGTTCGGATCGTGGCCCATTTCACGCATCCAGGCATTCGCGAAAAGAATCGGTGAATACCACAGGAATCCCACCACCATGGTGCATATCGCGGCAACCACGACTCCCAGCCAATTCAATCGATGAAAGTTCATGAAGGAACTCTTTCGAATGGAGAATCAGGGAAACAGGTGGCGGTATCCTATGACGCACTTCGCTCGGATGCAAAGGAAAACAGGTGGGCGAAATCTTTCATGGTTTGCCGCCAGCGATTCCGGCTCTCTCCCTCAATCATCTCGGTCCAGAGTTTTATAGTTAAGTCGTCGATCGGATTTTCGAGCAAAGAGGGATGTTTGAGCTAGTGGGCGCGGCGGAACTCCACGTAATCGCGGCCGATGTATAGCCGGTAGTTGCCCGCCGTACTAGAGGCAAGCACTTGCAGCGGCACGGGTCGCTTCATTTCCGCGTCGTGCTGCGAGGTGGCCTGCAAGACGTCGTTGGCGCCCAGGTCCATCACCACAAACTTCCCTCCGGTGACGAAACCGATGCCGTAAGCGCCGGGCTTCAAGGTTTGACCGGCGATTTCGAGCGTGACTTCGTTGAGCAGATATGCTTGGTACTTCTCTTTGATCCCCGTGGAGTAGCCGGAGCTGTCCACCATTCCCGCGAGAACGTAAAGATCGTCAGCAAAGTGAACTCCACCACTGTTGCGGAACTGGACTGGGGCGCTCTGGCCGCGGAAAAAAACGCGTTCCGGAAAAACTTTCGGAGTGATGTCTGCCGCCTTGAGGACAACTTCCTTCCCTTCAGGGGAAGGGCTGCCGGCGCTGGCGGTATGGAGATGCCGGAGGGGAAGACTCAGAAGCAAGAGCGCGAGGAAAACGAAAAACCGCGTGAAACGTGTCATAGAAACTCCTTTCAGAATGCGGGAATCGTACAACATTTAGTTTCGTTCAGGAAAAAAGAAACGACGTCCATCGGCGCTGCTCTGGCCCTCACATTTTCCGGAGCAAAAAAGCAGCAAAACGGCCAAGGGAGTGGTGTGATATCTTACGCGCGGCTGCACAAAGGAGAGGATAAGGATGCTGGATCGGCGAAATTTCATGAAGGCGTGTTCGGGAATGGGTCTGGCAGGAACGCTGTTTCCGGGAGTGCTGTGGGCGCAAGCACAGGCGCAGGCTGCGAAGAAGATTACCAAAGAAATGATTGAAAATGCCGCCGCCATCGCGGATGTTCCCATCTCCGAAGAACACAAAGAGATGATGCTCGAAAACCTAAACGATCAGGCGAAAGGTTACGAAGAAATCTACAAGTTGCACATACCGAATTCCGTCGAGCCCGCGCTGATTTTTGATCCCACGCTCCCGGGGATGAAGTTCGAAACGGAACGCAAACCGATGCGCATCTCCAAGGCGCCCAGCGCCGGCGCCTCGGGTGCACCGAGGAATTTGGAGGATTTGGCGTTCGCGAGCGTGCGCGAATTGGGTGAGCTCGTTCGAACGAAAAAAGTTTCGTCGCTCGCGCTGACGGAGATGTACCTGGGCCGGTTGAAAAAGTACGATCCGGCGCTGAAGTTTGTAGTGACGCTGACGGAAGAGCGCGCGCTCGCGCAGGCCAAGCAGGCAGATGCAGAAATTGCCGCGGGAAAATACCGCGGGTCGCTGCACGGTTTGCCGTGGGGCGCCAAGGACTTGCTGGCAACGAAGGGCATTCGAACGACGTGGGGCGCGGGCGGATTCGAAAGCCAGATGATCGATGAAGACGCGACCGTTGTAAAACGCTTGGATAAAGCAGGTGCGGTGCTGGTGGCAAAATTAACACTGGGCGCGCTGGCGCTGGGCGATGTGTGGTTCGGCGGCGTGACGCGGAATCCCTGGAACACGAATCAGGGATCGAGCGGCTCTTCGGCGGGACCGGGTTCGGCGACCGCGGCGGGATGCGTGGCGTTCAGCATCGGGTCGGAGACGCTCGGCTCGATTTCATCACCATCGACGCGCTGCGGTTGCACGGGACTGCGACCGTCGTTCGGGCTGGTGCCGCGGACGGGCGCGATGGCGCTTTCCTGGAGTATGGACAAGCTGGGGCCCATCTGCCGAACAGTGGAAGATTGCGCGCTAGTCCTGGATGCGATTCAGGGGCGAGATGGCAAGGATCGCACGGTACAGTCCGCAGTATTCAATTGGGACGCGAATCTGGATTGGCGCAAGCTGCGCGCCGGTTATTTGAAATCCGCATTCGAACGGAAACCGGACGAGCAACAAGAGGCCGCGAAGGAAGAGCCGGCCGCGACTCCCGAAGAACAGAAAAAGCGCGAAGAGCGGAAGAAGCGCCGCGAAGCAGCGCAGGCGAGAGCGGAATACGACAGAAAATACAACGAGGCCGCATTGGCGAAATTGCGTGAGATGGGAGTGAACCTCTTGCCTGTCGAGATGCCGAAATTTCCCTACGATGCCATGGTGGCGATGCTGACGGCGGAATCGGCGGCGGCTTTCGATGAACTGACGCGCACGGCAAAAGACAAGCTACTGACATCGCAGAAGGATTACGACTGGCCGAATACGTTTCGAACGGCACGGTTTATTCCGGCTGTGGAATACATCCAGGCCGCGCGAGCGAGGCGGATGGCGATGGATGCAGTCGCAAAAGTGTTCGACGGTTTTGACGTCATTGTGGCGCCGACGAGCGGCGAACAGCTGGTGATTACGAATTTGACGGGACACCCGGCAGTGATTTTGCCGAATGGGCTGCGCGGCAGCGATGCGCCGAAATATCCCTCGGACGACGCGAGCGATTTCCAGAACGCAGGCGGCCCCGGAACTCCCACAAGTTTGACGTTTCTCGGGAAATTGTACGGCGAGGCCGAAGTGCTGGCGTTCGCGCGCGCCTATCAGGAAGCGACGGGATTTCATCTCCAGCATCCAAAGCTGGCGCCCGGGTCCTAAGCAAGCCTGATGAGCCACAGCGAATCGTCAAATACGAAGAAGTCTATTTTTTGAGCTCCGCGCGGGTGCGCTGGAGCTTAACGGCCGTGGTGCGGAGAGTTTCGGGAACGTTTTTGTTGGTGGTGAGGCGCTTGAGGTCCACGGCATTTAGCATGGGAAGCATGTGCATGGTGACGTCTAGAGGCGCCTTGGGATTGTTAATGAGATTGCGGACGACGGTGTAGTTCTTGCGGAAATTGCGGTTGCCGGCGATCAGGCGAAGAATTTCATCCGTGAGGCTGGACATCGCAGCGAAGGCTTCCACTTCCTGGTCGGTGAGGCGAGGTGATTGCAACACGGCGCGCTGGACGACCTTGTTGTTGTCGCGGATGAGAGTGCGGCGCGCTTCGGAGCCACCCTTCATGGCGAACTGCACACGCTGCGCGACGGTCATTTTCGCCAGTCGCTGAATCAGAGTCTGCCGCCTTACAGCGTCGGATTCCACCGCAGCCGCGGCTTCGGCGAGCGCGGTTTCGTCGATGAGATTCTCCGGGCCGTGAAGTTCGTGAAGTTGATTTTTTTGATCGATGGTCAACGAGGAAGAATGCTCGAGAGCGGCGGCCAACGCGGGGGATTCAGTTACGCGATCGAGTTCTTCCATCAGCGACTGAATGCCGAGAGCCGAGAGATGGCGAACGACAGGAACGAGATGCTCGGCAGAACAGTTTTTGTTTTGCACCATGGCGTCGCAGACGCCGGGCTTGTCGGCAAGATTTTTTCCCGCGTAGGAAAAGAGCGCGGGGAGAGCCTGCTCGCGTTTGAGGGCTTCGACGAAGGATTCTATAGGCTGCGAGAGAATCGCATCCTGCGCGCGGGCGGCGACGACTTCGTCGGCGTCGCCGGCAAGAACGGCGAGAATTTCCGCGCGTTCCGCGGGAGCAAGATGCGCACCGCCGGTGCAAACGGCGATTTTTCGTTCGCGCGTGGCGCGGCCGCGGCGCAGATCTTCGAGAACTTCGGGACTGAGAGTTTCCACCGGATTATGGCCTCAAGTCCTTCTGTGTAAGCACGATTGTACCGGAGGAGCCGGGCGCGCCGAGGGGTGGCATGGCTTTGCCGTTCAATTCCAGCAACACCGCCGAGGAGTCGCCCGCGGTCACCTCGAATTGCCGACTGGCCGAAAAGTGACGGGTTTCACCGGCAGGCAACTCGGTGTCGAGAAGAAGTTTGCTGTCCGCGAGTATGCGGACGCGCGTGGCGGCGGAAGTGGAGACGGAGAGGTCGAGAAGAACCGCGGAGGAGGATTGTTCCACCGATACCGGCGAAGTGGAACCGGGCTGAGGCTGAGGCTGCAAGGACAAGGAAGCAGCGGCGGATTTTTTGGTGGCGCGATAGGCAGCATAGCGATGCCAGCCGTAGCGTGCGGAATAGAAAACTCCGGTGAGCAAAATAAGCAACAGAAAAAGGGCCGCAACGGGAAGCCATGTCGGCGGCGACGGAATGCGTTCCTCGGGTTTGGGGGGAGCTGCGGCCAAATGATCGGCGCGGGCAAGATCGTATTCGCCGAGGAAAACTTCTTCATTGAGGCCCAAATAACGCGCGATGGTGCGCACGAACCCGTGGCCAAAGACGCCGCCGGGCAGCCGGCTCCAATCTTCATTCTCGAGGGCTTCGACAAAACGGGCGCTGATGCGGGTGGCCTTTGTAAGCTCTTCAATGGAAATTTCGCGCAGCTCGCGCTCGCGCTTCAGGCGGTCACCAAAATTTCCCCTGGCCATGAACCGGAACCTGTCCTTGATGAATCGGCGGGCGCCCTCGGTTTCGAACACCCCAATCCGGTCGGGGCGATCGGAAGGCGGCGTGGGGTCCCTGAACGGACTATAGGCGGAGGAATCCAATGCTGTCAAACGGAGAGGAAAGTGGGGCGTGAGCGGCGGGCAGCGGAGACGGGAATTGGAGGGGAAGACCAGTCTGGAAATCGCCCCATTGCGTACTGATGGTATTAAGTGTAAGTTTTCGGCCAGCCGGAAAGCAAAACAGAAATCCCGGTTGATGGTCATGTGTGGCAATTTTCACCGCAGCACCATAACAATCACAAGCCTTTGAACGGATGGGCATCATGATCTTAGGGATGACGACATTCACTTTTGTGCATGTGGTGCTGAGCTTGATCGGGATCTTCTCTGGATTCGTCGTCGTGTTAGCGCTGCTTGTCGGGAAACGGCTCGACGGCTGGACTGCGCTCTTTCTGGTTAGCACCGTGGCTACGAGCGTGACTGGGTTCCTCTTTCCGTTCCATCGCTTTTTGCCGTCGCATGGCGTGGGCATCCTATCGCTGTTGATGCTGGCGATTGCAATCCTGGCCCGCTACGCCCTTCAGCTCGCGGGCGCCTGGCGCAGGATTTACGCGGTCACCGCCGTGATTTCCCTGTATCTCAACGTCTTCGTCTTGATCGCGCAGGCTTTCCAGAAGGTGCCGGGATTGAAAGCGGTAGCTCCGACGCAGTCCGAGCCGCCATTTTTGATCACGCAGGCCGTCGCTCTGACGGTTTTTGTCTTGCTTGGCATTGTCGCGGCGATCAGGTTCCGCGGCGAGCCGGTCCGTGCGGCTTGATCGCTCGCATTTCCCGATTTCCGAGCCCGGTACTCGCATTTTCTGGTTGGGTGGTGTCGTGCAGGGGAGTCGAAAAGAATTGCATGAGCCGCCTGCCGAAATTCATCAGCAGTTTCAAAATTGCGCTATTCGCATGTGATCCGCATGTCGTCTGGAGCCACACAAAGAGCTACCGAAATTCAATGCTCCACCCGCCCGTTTCATCGCGATATCCTTAGTTTGATTTTTTACTGGAAGGTTTGCGTGGCCCTTTATGCGTGACCCTGCGCTTGACTGGCTGGCAAGATGAAAGAGGCAGAGGAACTCATTCACGCCCTGAGGACCCAGCAGGTGGACGCGATTGTCGGTGAGCGTCACATCATGGTTGTTCGTTTGAAGCAGGCGGAAGAGAACCTCAAGAGTTCGAGGAATCAATTGCGCGCCCTCGCGGCATACTTGCTGTCGGCGCGCGAGGATGAAAGGGCGGTGATCGCTCGCGAGCTTCACGATGAGTTTGGCCAGGCGCTTACCAGCTTGTACTTAGGATTGTCCTGGATATCCCGCAAGTTGGCTCCAGGGCAACGGCCGTTGCAGGAGAAAATCAGATCGCTATCCGCCATCACGACGAGTTTGATCCGGTCGGTGAAAAACATCGCGAATGAATTGCGACCCGGTGTTTTGGATGAGCTGGGCCTGGTTAAGACGTTGAGATCGGAGGCGAGGGAATTCGAAGGACATACCGGAATATCGTGCAGGTTTAAGACGA
>WNFS01000134.1_pt1 | contig 51585 bp, 49 predicted proteins | sample 5400141 | NCBI WGS metagenome assembly WNFS01 (sample SAMN13153358, study PRJNA577476) | soil metagenome | isolation source: 60 cm saprolite under Madrone tree | place: USA:California | collected 2016-06-14
CGGTTGCAGAAGCATATTGTTCGAGGCAACCCCGATTCCCACAGCCGCACGGCTGCCCTTCAGGCTCCACCGTCATGTGGCCAAACTCGCCCGCCATGCCGGTAATGCCGTGCCAGATTTTACCGCCCAGAATCACGCCTCCGCCCACGCCTGTGCCCAGCGTGAGCATAGCCATGTCAGCCACGTTTCGGCCCGCGCCCAGCCACTTCTCGCCCAGGGCGGCAACGTTCGCATCGTTTTCGAGGATGACCGGAGCCCCCAGGCGTTTTTCAATCTCGGCCCGCACCGGGTAATCAGCCCATCCCGGCAGATTGGGAGGTTCGCGCATCATCCCGGTATCCATGTCGATGATGCCTGGGACACCGATGCCCACGCCCAGCAGAGTCGCGCTGGCCTTGTACTTGTCCGAAACGCGGCGAATTGCCCCGCACATCTCGTTCAACACCTGGTCGCGGCCGAGCACGGTCCGGGTGGCCAACATGACCTTTTCCATCAGGTTGCCCTGCCCGTCGACCGCTGCGATCCGCAGGTTCGTTCCACCCAGATCTACACCGATTGAAAAATTGGACATAGTCGCCGCAAAATGAATAAGACTATACCGGCAAATTTGGAATGTCGCTTTTGGATTGTCCCGGAAAACCACGCCCGCTGAAACCCCGGAGTCCGGAGCGATCTAGGTCTGGCAGCTTGGGCAGTAGTGGCTACTTCGGCCTACGATGACCACCCGCTTGATGGGAGTTTTGCAGACCAGGCAGGGTTCTCCCTCGCGACCATAGACGCGATGCCGCAACTGGAAAAAACCTTCTTGGCCGTCGGCATCGACATAGTCGGAAATCGAAGAGCCTCCCAGAGCAATCGCTTCCTTCAAAACTTCCTGCACGGCGCGATAGAGCGCTTCCAGCCTGGCCCGGGGAATGGTCGATACCCTTCGGCGCGGGCGAATGCCGGCGCGAAACAGCGACTCGTCGGCGTAGATGTTGCCCACGCCGCGCAGCAGTTTCTGATTGAGCAGCGCGCTCTTGATCGGCGTTTTGCGCCCGCGAAAGAGCGCGAGAAACCGGTCTTTTTTCACTTCGAGGGGCTCGGCGCCGGTGGCTTCGAAATCGCCCCGGCTGGCCACACTGAGACGCCCGAAGCGTCGGGGATCGACAAAGCGAAGTTCGCGTCCGGAAGCAAGTTTGACGACGGCATGGGTATGCTTGACAAGCTCGGCGTCGGGTTCACAGACCACCATCCGACCGGTCATGCCGAGATGCACGATCCACTGAGAGTGCTGCCCCAGGGGCGTCGGGCGTTTTCGGCGCTGCCCGGGCAAGTGTGTCCCGGCCACACCGTTTCGCTCCAGGTCGAAGACGATGTGCTTACCCATCCGTCGCACCCGGGATATCCGCGTCTGTTCCAGGGTGGTCGCAATCTCATTCGGCGGCGACTTCATGGTCTGGGGCTTGGAGCCAAGCCAGACCGACTCGATTGCGTCCCCAGCGACGCGTTTGTGCAATCCGCGCGCAATGGTTTCAACTTCGGGAAGCTCGGGCACGAACACCAGTCTACAGGCGAAAGGCGTCAGTCGTCAGGAGCAGCGATCAGCTGTCAGAGTTCCGCGTTCAGCCCGGGGCGATCGTCGGCCATCGGCAGTTGCGGCCATCCGGTGATTGCCTGGCGCCTAGCCACTGACGAGGGAGGTTCGACGACCGCGGACTGGCTTTCGATTGCCCATCCCGGCCCCGGCAGGGTATTCTTATTCGTACACAACCCCGCTCCGCTCAATTCCCTAATTTTCAAGACGGCGAAGACCCGCGGCGAAGCGTGTGTGCGAACCCCGGGGTCCGAATTTTTTTCCGTGCGGAGCTGGCTGTGAAAAAGGGCAAGACTGCGGTCATCGTTGGTGCGCAATGGGGCGACGAGGGTAAGGGCAAGATCGTCGACGTCCTCTCCGAGGGCTTTCCGGTCGTTGCGCGGTATGCCGGCGGGCATAACGCCGGTCACACCGTGATCATCAATGGCAAGAAATTCATTCTCCAACTGGTCCCCTGCGGAGTTCTGCGCTCGGGATGCTGCAGCGTGATTGGCAACGGCGTCGTGCTCGATCCGACCGCCTTTCTGAAAGAGGTGGGCGGGTTGCGCGAGGCCGGCGTGCAGGTCGACGGCACCCTCTTGGTCAGCAATCGCGCGCAGGTGATCCTGCCCTACCACCGCATGATCGAGTTGGCTTCTGAAAATGCCCCCGGGCGCGTGAAAATCGGAACCACTTCGCGCGGCATTGGCCCGGCCTACGAAGACAAGATGGGCCGCCGCGGGCTGCGGGTCGCCGACCTGCTCGACCTGAAGCTGCTGAAGACCCACATCGAGAATGCCGTGCGCGAAAAGAACATGATCGCGCACGCGCTGTTCAACTCCGAGCCACTCGATGCGGACAAGATGTACGAGGAGTACGCTGCCGCCGCCCGGAAGATCGCGCCCTTCGTCCGCGACACGGGCGTGTATCTGAATAAAGCTCTGGCCGCAGGAAAGTCGATCGTGTTCGAAGGTGCGCAAGGCACGATGCTCGACATCGACCACGGCACTTATCCCTTCGTGACCTCATCCAGCGCCACCTCCGGCGGGGCCGTCATCGGAACCGGGGTGGCGCCCACCGCGATCGACCTGGTGATCGGCGTGACCAAGGCCTATTGCACACGCGTGGGCGGCGGACCGTTCCCGACCGAGGCGCTCAACGACCAAGGAGACCTCCTGCGCGCTCGCGGCAATGAATATGGCGCGGTCACGGGCCGTCCCCGGCGCTGCGGCTGGATGGATTTGCCACTTCTTCGTTACGCTGGCATGATTAACGGAATCTCGTGGCTGGTGGTCACCAAGCTGGACGTGCTCGACGAGTTCTCGGAGATTCCGGTCTGCGTCGGCTACAAGATCGACGGCAAACCGACCGACGAGATTCCCGCGCAGGCCAGCGGCTACGAGAAGATCGAGTGCATTTACGAGACCAAGCCCGGCTGGAAGACGTCGACCCAGGGCATGACAGAGATGGAGAAGCTGCCCAAGCAGGCCCGCGAGTACCTGGCATTTCTTGAGAAGGAGAGTGGTGCGCGCGTGGGTATGGTTTCCACTGGCCCGGACCGCGACCATACGATCTTTGTGGACGAGTTCGCCGCGGCCATGAAGGCAGCGGGCAGGCAGCAGGCAGAAGCGAAGGTTTAGATACACCAATGGAGCGTGCGATGGTTGTCCTGGTTGTGACGTGGATGGCAAAGGTGGGGCACGAGAACGATGTCACCGGGATATTTGCCAAGCTAACAGAGGAGTCCCGCAAGGAGCCGGGTTGCGCGATGTACGTGGTCCACCGGCACAAGACCGAACCGCGCCGGTTCTTCATCTACGAGCAGTACAAGGACGACGCCGCGCTCGAGGCGCACCGCGCCGCTCCCCACTTCCTGCAATATGCGCGGAAGGAGCTACCCAAAGTCGCTGACAGGGTGGAAGGGCACCTGTTCGAGCCGCTGGGGTAGCTTGTGTGGGGCAGCCACTCCTGCCCGCGAAATCAATCGCTTGTTCACCGCTAGAGACCGCGGGCTGGTTGCCGCAAACTAGGTCTGCTTGTCCACCATCAGCACCCCGCCCGAAGCGTAGCTTTCCTTCGACACTTCCACGAACGTGACGACGATCGCTTCGCGCCGGGCGCCCGCCTCTTCCACCATGGCATCGGTGATGCGCTGCGCGAGTTTGCGCTTCTGTTCAACCGTGCGGCCTGCGAGCATTGTGACCTGGACTAGAGGCATAGGAAACCAGTTCTCGGTCCTTCGTTGTCAGATCCCGGTTGTCGTTCTCCGGCCATCGGCGTTCGGGTTCGTTGTCGGCTGAGAACCGGGAATTGCGCACTTCATTTCGCCAGTTCAAACCCTGCGAAGAAATAGCTCAACTCAAATCGAGCCGTCTCATCCGCGTCCGAGCCGTGGATGGCGTTGTGCTCAATGCTGGTCGCCCATTTTTTACGGATGGTGCCTTCCTCGGCGTTCGCGGGATTGGTAGCGCCCATCAACTTCCGCAGGTCCGCAATCGCGTTCTCTTTTTCGAGGGCCAGCACCACGATCGGCCCGCTCGACATGAAGTCGGTCAGCGAATTGTAGAACGGACGGTGGGCGTGCACGGCGTAGAACTGCTCGGCCTGATGCTTGGAGATTTCCAGCATCTTCATCGCCAGGATGCGGAAGTTGTTTTTCTCGAACTGCTCAATGATGTCGCCAACGCCGTTCTTCTTCACGGCGTCCGGCTTGATGATGGTGAGTGTGCGTTCCAGCGTCTTCATGGTTGGTCGTTGGTCCTTGGTCGTTGGTCGTCAGGAAATCCGGATTCTAGCGGAACCGACGGCGGCGCCCTTCGATCGGCAGGCGAAGCCCCCAACCGCTTTGGCCTCGTACCCGGTACTCGCTACTCGGTACCGCTTTTAGGCCTTCGCCGCGGTCACTCCCAGCACCGATAGGAGCGTTTCCGCGATGGCAGCGGGGGACTTCGCCACTTTGATCCCAGCCGCTTCCAATGCCTTGATCTTCTCCGATGCAGTGCCCTTCCCGCCGGAGATGATCGCACCGGCGTGTCCCATGCGGCGTCCGGGAGGCGCGGTCTGGCCGGCGATGAAGCCGACCACCGGCTTCTTCATGTGCTTCTTCACGTACTCGGCAGCCGTTTCTTCTGCGTTGCCACCGATCTCGCCGATCATGATGACGGCCTCGGTCTGCGGGTCCTTGTTGAAGAGCTCGAGGGCGTCGGTAAAGTTCGTGCCGATAATCGGATCGCCGCCAATTCCGATCGCGGTCGACTGTCCGATGCCGCGGGTGGTCAGTTGATAGACCGCTTCGTAGGTCAGCGTTCCGGAGCGCGAGACGATGCCGATGTTGCCTTCCTTGTGAATGTGCGCCGGCATGATGCCGATCTTGCACTTGCCGGGCGAAATGATACCCGGGCAGTTTGGACCGATTAAGCGTGAGCGGCGCGTCTGCAGAAATTCCCAGGCGCGCACCATGTCGAGCGTCGGGATACCCTCCGTGATGCAGACGATCAGTTCGACCTCGGCATCGGCCGCCTCCATAATCGCGTCTGCCGCAAACGGTGGCGGGACGAAGATGACCGACGCGTTCGCTCCCGTCTTGTCCACCGCCTCCTGCACCGTGTTGAAGATCGGCCAGCCCTCGTGGCTGGTTCCCCCTTTGCCGGGAGTCACTCCGCCCACCACCTGAGTTCCGTAAGCCGCGCTGGCCTTGGCGTGGAAGGTGCCTTCGCGCCCGGTGAGTCCCTGCACGATCAGTCGCGTGTTCTTGTCTACCAGGATTGCCATGATTGCTCTTTTCGTCGGAAATTGCTCTTCGCTGCTGTCCTAGAATGGACCCCGCTCTCAATGTCGCTCCGCAACGCGTTAAGCGCCCTTCGCCGCCGCCACCACCTTCTCGGCTGCGTCCTTCATGGTTTCCGCGACGATGAAGTTCAGGCCGGAATCCTTCAAAATCTGACGGCCCGCCTCAACATTGGTTCCTTCCAACCGCAGAACGATCGGCAATTGGATGTGCGTCTTCTTCGCGGCTTCGACCACGCCGGTCGCGAGCGTGTCCACCCGCAGAATCCCGCCGAAAATGTTGATGAGCACGGCCCTCACGTTCTTGTCGCTGAGCAGGATTTCAAACGCGTGCGTCACCTGTTCGGCGTTCGCGCCGCCGCCCACGTCCAGGAAGTTCGCAGGCATGCCGCCCGCGTATTGGATGATGTCCATGGTCGCCATCGCCAGGCCGGCGCCATTGACCATGCAGCCGACGCTTCCATCCAGCTTGATGTAGTTCAGGTTGTACTTCGAGGCCTCGACCTCAAGCGGGTCTTCCTCGGTGACGTCCCGCAATTGCTTCAAGTCGGCATGGCGGAACATCGCGTTGTCGTCGAAGTTGATCTTGGCATCGAGCGCGAAAAGCCGGCCGTCGGTCGTCGTAATGAACGGATTAATCTCCACCAGCGAGCCGTCCGTTTCCTCGAACGCTTTGAACAGGCCGGCCATGAACTGGACCGCCTGGCTCACCAGTTGCGGCTTCAGACCCAGCTGGAATGCGATCTTGCGTGCCTGAAAAGCTTCCAGCCCCATGCCCGGATCGATATATTCCTTGAGAATGGCATCGGGATTCTCGGCGGCGACCTGTTCGATCTCCATGCCCCCCGCGGCGGACGCCATAAACACTGGCTTGCCTTCGCCGCGATCGACCAGGATGCCGACGTAGAGTTCTTTCTCAATCGGCAGCGTCTCCTCGATCAGCAAACGCCGCACGATGCGCCCTTCCGGACCCGTCTGGTGCGTGATCAGTGTCCTGCCCAGCATCTTGCCAGCGAACTCGACCGCCTCTTCCACCGACTTCGCGATTTTCACGCCGCCGCCCTTGCCGCGGCCTCCGGCGTGAATTTGCGCTTTCACAACAACGCCTGCGGCCCCGGCCGCAAACAAGCCCTTCGCCACCGCCTCCGCCTGCTCTGGTGTCTCAGCCACCTCGCCGCGCGGCACGGCGACGCCGTACTTCTTCAGGATTGCTTTCGCCTGGTACTCATGAATTTTCATAATGATTCCACGTCCCAAGGATCACTGGTCCACCGTATTTCCGGGCAGGGTCCGCTTGCGGCTTCCAACCGAGGGCAGCAAACTCCTGATTCTATAGAAGCCCCATGGATACGGCAAACCGAACGCGTCACGCCACGATGTGATCGCGGTCGAGCGCGAAAACTTTGCTACCCTGTAACCCGCATGATTACCGACGTGCTGGACCGGATCGCCAATCACCGCCAGTCGCTCTCACGCGAAGAGGCGAGGACGACCATGTCCGAAGTGCTGACCGGCCAGTGCACCGACGCGCAGATCGCCGCCCTGCTCGTCGCCCTGCACATGAAGGGAGAGACCGTCGAGGAGATCGTCGGTTTTGCGGAGGCGATCCGCGCGGCGGCACCACCGCTCGCGGTCTCCGAAGGCTCGACCATCGACGTCAGCGGAACCGGGCGCGACGCCCTGGTCGATACCTGCGGCACGGGCGGCGATGCCAGCGGAACCTTCAACATCTCGACCGCTACGGCACTGGTGGCTGCCGGAGCCGGCGTTCGCGTGGCCAAGCACGGTAACCGGAGCGTTACTTCGAAATGCGGTTCGGCCGACGTCATGGAAGCTCTGGGCGTGAACATCACTCTGCCGCCTTCCCGGGTCTCCGAGTGCCTGAAAGAAGTCGGCATCGCGTTCCTGTTCGCCCCGTTACTGCACTCCGCGATGAAGTACGTGCAGCCAGCGCGGCGCGAATTGCGGCTCCGAACTGTCTTCAACCTGCTCGGGCCGCTAACCAACCCCGCGCACGCATCGGCGCAAGTGGTCGGCGTTTACTCTTATGACCTCGTCGAGAAGCTGGCCGAAGCGCTCAGCATGCTCGGCCTGCGTCGCGCCTTGGTAGTGCACGGGCTGGACGGGCTCGACGAAATCACGATCACCGGACCAAGCCGCGTGGCCGAAGTCCGCGATGGCCAGGTGAACAGCTACGAAGTGACGCCGGAAGAATTTGGTTTGCAGCGCGCGCCCATTGAGGCAATCTCCGGGGGAGACGCGGCCGCGAATGCAGCGATCATTCGGGCGGTGTTGGCCGGCACGGAGTCGGCCTGCCGGGATGTTGTCCTGCTGAATGCGGCGGCCGCGTTGGTTGCCGCCGGGCGAACCGAACACCTGCGGGATGCCCTACCGCTTGCGGCACAGTCGATCGATTCGGGTGCAGCATCCGGGAAACTGCGGGCTTTGTCGAAGTTCACGCAGCACCACGCAAACCCCAAAATCTAGTCTGTCCTGAGCAAAGCCAAAGACCGATGGAGTTGTTTTGCGGGGCTGCACTGGACGGGCTCGTACCAGGTCTCGCTCGAGGTCACGCCCCGCCGGATTCGCAGAGAGGATCTAGACCAGGAAGAGTTTGCGCCGAAATTACCCAGGTCCTCGCTACTTGTTCCCCGCTTCCCTCTTCAGTCGCTCAATCTGCTCCAGATGATTCGCCCCGTGGCCGGACATCTTTTCGACCATCTCTGCCACCGTCACATCCTTCTGGTACTCGGGATGGAACGCAGACTTCGCCAGATCTGCCAGCTTCAGACGCCGCAGCAATCGCAGGTTGTGATGCCGATTCAGCCCGTAGGCCGCGACCAGTTCCGGCGCGGGTGTCTCGAGGTAGCCAAGATTCCTTGCCCAGGCATTCTGATCCATGGGCGCGATGACCGGCTTCTCATCCGCGAGCATCTGCCGGAGGCGGTAACCATAGACAATCTCGATATCCGCAAGATGGCCCAGAATCTCAAGAATCGACCACTGGTCCGGAGTTGCCTTGTAGCGCAAAGCGGCAGCACTCAGTCCCGTCACCGCGGCCGCGATTTCCTTGGGACTTTTCTCCGCCGCTTCAACATGCTTCTTCAGTTCGGCTTCCGTCATACACGCCTCCGCCAGTTCCTAGCGAACATCGACCTTCTCCATCCACTCGGCGACCTGCACATTCCATCCCAAGTCCTTCGCCATGGTGTCGCGCAATTGTGACGACGCGGCCGGCTCGCCGTGGACGAGGTAAGTCACGCCAGGTTTTTGGGGAAACGTGCGCAGCCATTCGAGCAGCTCCGGCGGGTCGGCGTGGTCGCTGAACTGCTCAAACGTCGCGATCTGGGCGCGGATGGAAACAAAGTCCCCGAAGATCTTCACTTCCTTCGCGCCACTCTTGATCGTGAATCCGCGTGTGCCGGGCGCCTGGAAGCCGATGAAGAGCACGGTATTGTTCGGATCAGGCAGCCGCTGCGCCAGGTGATGCAAAATTCGTCCACCCGTCGCCATGCCACTCGACGAAACGATAATCGTGGGATAGTGCACTTGGTTGATCTTCTTGGATTCCTCCGAGGTGGACGCAAAGGTGAATCCCTGCCAGCCCAGCGGCGACCCGTATTTCTTGATCAACGTACGCGCTTCTTCGGTGTAGTCGTCCTCGTGTTTCAGGTAGATCTCAACCGCCTTAATGGCCATCGGGCTGTCGCAAAAAACCGGCAAGCGAGGAATCTGTCCCGACTCCATCATTTCCTTGAGCATGAAGACGAATTTCTGGGTGCGCTCGACCGCGAAGGCCGGCACCACGATGGAACCGCCGCGCTCCGCCGTTTGCCGAATCACCGCCGCCAGTTCGGGCCGTGGGTCCGTGTGCGGGTGCTGGCGGTTGCCGTAGGTGGACTCCATAACCATGAGATCAGCGATCTCGCCCTCGTTCGGGCCCGAGTGCACGACCTTGCCCGGCGCAATCGTGTGGTTCCGCACCCGGCCAATGTCGCCCGTGAACAACAGCCGGCGCGACTGGCCGTTGCGGTTGAGCGTAATTTCCGCCATGCACGAGCCCAGAATGTGGGCTGCCGGGACGAACCGGAAAGCAAGCTCGGGAGCGACCTGCTTGGTCTCGCCCAAGCGGGCCAGTTGGAAATATCGCATGCAATCCTGCGCTTCTTCGAACGTGTAGAGCGGCAATGCCGGATCGTGCTTCGATTTCTTGATCTTGTTATAGAAGGCCGCGTCTTCTTCCTGCAGGTGGCCCGAGTCCGGCAGGATGATGCCGCACAAATCGATCGTGGCCGCGGTCGCGAAGATGGGCCCTCGGAATCCCTGCTTCACCAGTCGCGGAATCCATCCGCAGTGATCGAGGTGCGCGTGCGTAAGAATGACGGCATCAATGTCGCGCGCCGGGACCGGCAATTCCTGCCAGTTGCGCTCCCGCCATTCTTTGGGACCCTGGAAGAGTCCACAGTCGACCAGCACCTGGACACCCTTCTTGCTGACGCCGTCGAAGGAGGTGTTGATGAGATGCTTGGAGCCGGTCACTGTGCCGGCAGCGCCAAGAAACTGGATATAGGCCAAACGTCGTACCTCCACGAACTCTGAAAACCTACCACGGCGAAACAACCCGTTTGAGTCTCGGTGGTGAACTCACTCGGCGGGCACCTGGAAGACATTGTTCGTGATGTCGCTCTCCGGGACGCTGCCGTCGTTCACGACGATCCGCACGGGAGGTCTGGGCGTCGTGATCCGGATGACGCCTTTTGACTTTCCGCGCACTTCTACGCGGTCCTTCGTCTCGCCGCCGTCGAAGGCGATCGTAACCGGCACTTCGGCGCCGGCCGCTCCCAGATTCTCCACCGTCACCGTCACCAGGTAGTTTTCCTGGACCGCCTTGCGCGCGTAAGCCGACTCGACCCGGAAATCCGGCAGGCCGCGGTCGTGATAGACCCAGTCGTCAAAGAACCACTGGAAGTCGCGCTTCGACTGCGCTTCGGTCAGACGCTGGAGATAGGCGGGATCCCTGTCCTGCTCGGACCGGTAACCGGCCAGAACCTTCTTCAGCGTTTCCTCGCCGACCATGTCGCGCAACATCCACCAGACGTAGGCCGCCTTGCTGCGGTAGTACTCGTCAATCGCGGTGTTGCTCAGCGACTGGTCCGAGGCGGGCGCGCTTTTTGGTCGTTCGGCCATGGCCTTTTCCGCGGCGACGATCGCCGCCCGGTGCAGCCCAAGCAAGTCGAGCGCCGCTGCCCGACTCGCCTGTTGCTCGCGATAGGCCGCCTGCGCGAAATGAGCCACACCCTCAAAGATCCACGGGCGCGGGGAAGAAAATGCCGCATGCGTGAGTTCGTGCACCAGCGCAATCTCCAGCAATTTCGGATCGGTATCGTTCAGTGGCGTCAACAGCATCGCCCCGCTTTCAAACGGAGACGCTCCTGGATCGAACAACTCGACCACCCGTGCCTTTTCGCGGGGAGCACCAAACCACTCCTTCACAAACGGCGTAACCGCGTCGGCCGCTTGCGCAAACCTGTGGGCATTCGCCTTGTGTTCCGGTCGGTAAGCAAAGTCAACCGTCGGCCGGTCGAGAAATTCGTACTCCGCCAAAACGAAACTTGGCGCGGCGAACCCCAGCGGCTCGTACAAGCAATCGGCCCGCGGGAACTTCCGACTGCCCTCTCGCGCGACGCCCTGCTGTTGCTTCCCGTTGCAGAGAATCGTCGGCGACGTCGCCTCCGATGGCAGCGTCGGATACTCGAGACCGATCCTCATGGCCGAATCCCGCTCCCGATTCTTCCACCGTCCCAGCACCTCGAACAGACTGTCTCCCTCCGACAGATTTCCGACTTCCATCGCGACCGGATACCAGACCACATACCCCACTCCCCGCAGCGCGGTGAAGTCTTTGCCGATCTGATCCCAGTCGCTGTGGATCGCCATCTCTTTCGGCAATCCAATGCGCGTAAGCCGGGCCGCATCCAGCAGGATAACTCCCTCGTAGGCGACGGTGAGTTCGACCGAGCCTCCGGGTGCCACTTCTTTGGACAGCCCGACAATTGCTTCCGAAAGCTCTCCGGTGTGGTCAATATCAGAAACGTAGGGCTGGATGACAAACTGCAACGGTTTCCCCTCCCGCTGGATGGAGCGCCAGGTCAGGCTGGAAGAAATCTGCAGGGCGGCGTTCTTCTGCGCGGCGGACGAATCGTTCCGCAACGTGACGGTGCCCCGCGCTGCCAGCCGCTGCTGCTCCGGTTCCACCTGGACGTTGAGATCGTACTTGGTGAACGTGAAGGCTTCCCGGTCAAGAGAGAAACAGTGGATGGCAGCCACCAGAACAACGGAAGAAGTCAGCCAACCCTTCATTCGGAATCCGGCGTTGCCCTTTTCCGCCGCTGCCGGACGATTTCATACAGCACCACCCCCGCCGCTACCGAAACATTCAGCGACGAAACCTTTCCCAGCATCGGAATCGACACCAGGAAATCACACTTCTTGCGCACCAGATCGTGGACGCCCTTGCCTTCCGCTCCCATCACGACCGCACAGTCCATGTTGTAGTCTAGAGCGTCGTAGGTCTGCGGGCCGCGCTCGTCCAGGCCGACCACCCAGAGGTTGCGTTCCTTCAACTCCTCCACCGCACGCGCGATGTTTGTGACCTTCGCGATGGGCAGATGTTCACTGGCTCCCGCTGAAGTCTTTGTCACCACTCCGGTCACCGCCGCCGCCCGCCGTTCCGGGATGACCACGCCGTCGGCTCCCGCCGCGTCCGCGGTGCGCAAAATCGCGCCCAGGTTGTGCGGATCCTCCACGCCGTCGAGCACCACGATCAGCGAATGGACCCCACGCTTTGCATCGACCACGTCGTCGAGCCCGCTATATTGCTTTGCCGAAGTCACCGCGACCACGCCCTGGTGCGCGCCATTTCCCGCGAGGCGGTCAAGTTCGGTGCGCTGCAGAAAGCGCACCGGGACACCGAGCTTCCGGCACTCCTCGATGATGCGTTGCAGTCGCAGGTCGTGGCGTTCCTTGGCCAGCCCCACCCACTGGAAAGCCCGTCCGCGGGCCTTGATGGCCTCGGCGACGGCGTTGAGTCCGTAGATGTAATTCATGAAGGGTCAGTTTACCGCCTCGGCGGTTGGCGGGGCGAACCACCGCCGGGCACCAAGCCGATCTGCGATGCTAGACTGAAAAGTTTGGAGGCGCAGTCTGACCGACGTCTATATCCTCTCGGCGGTCCGCACGCCCATCGGGCGGTTCGGTGGGGCGCTGGCTCCCATGACCGCCGCTGACATGGGAGTGGTTGCGGCCAAAGCGGCGATCGAACGGGCCGGGGTTGCCCCCCAGCAGGTGGAAGAAACCATCTTCGGGAACGCGCGCCAAGCGGGGGGCGGTCCCAATCCCGCCCGGCAGATCTCCATTCGCAGCGCAGTTCCCCAGGAAATCCCCGCCTACACCGTTAACCAAGCTTGCGCATCAGGCCTCAAGTCAATCGCCCTCGCCTATCAGGAAATCGCAGCCGGAGACCTGGACTGTGTGCTCGCCGGCGGAATCGAATCCATGTCGCGACTGCCCTATTACCTCGACGGCGCCCGCTGGGGATACAGGCTCGGCAACCAGGAACTGGTCGACGGCATGTACCGTGACGGCTTCTTCTGCCCCATGGCCAAGATGGTGATGGGAGAGACTGCCGAGCTGCTCGCCGAACAGTACAAGATCACCCGCGAGGAGCAGGACGAATTTGCCCTTGCCTCGCAAGCCCGCGCGGCCGCTGCTTTGGCCGCCGAACGCTTCCAGCAAGAACTGGTCCCCGTAACCCTCGAGAGCAGGAAGGGGCCACAGGTATTCGCTCGCGACGAGCACCCCTTCGCCGACCCCAGCATGGAAAAGCTTGCCAAGCTTCCGCCAGTTTTCTCGAAAAGCGGAACGATCACCGCAGGAAATTCTTCCGGCATCACAGACGGCGCTTCTGCGGTCATCGTTGCCAGTGAAGGCTTCGTCCAGAAGAATCATCTCAGGCCGCTCGCCCGCATTCTCGCTGCGACCTCGGCCGGAGTCGATCCCCGCATCATGGGCATCGGTCCGGTACCTGCCCTTCACAAGATGGAGCAAAAGCACGGCCTCAAGCTGGCCGACTTCGATCTTGTCGAACTCAACGAAGCGTTTGCCGCGCAAGTCCTCGCATGTGATCGTGAACTCCACTTTGACCGCGACAAATTAAACGTCAACGGCGGTGCCATCGCGCTCGGCCATCCCATCGGCGCCACCGGCACCCGTATCGCCGTCACGCTGCTGCACGAGATGCTCAAGCGCAAAGCCAAGCGCGGAGTCGCCACCCTCTGTGTCAGCGGCGGTATGGGCATGGCGCTGGCCATCGAAAACGTGGCCTGATCGTGCCACCCACCTTCCGCATCGCCGCCGACTCCGATGCCGATTTCCTGCTCGGCATGATGCAGGAATACTACGTCTACGACGGCCATGCTTTCGACCGGTCCAGAGCACGCGCCGCCCTGCTGACGTTCCTGCGCGAGCCCTCCTTCGGCCGAGCCTGGCTCATCTGCGACGGCGAGGTTGCCGTCGGCTATATCGTGCTCACCTTCGGATACAGCCTCGAATACCTGGGCCGAGATGCCTTCATCGACGAGTTCTTCCTGCGCGAATCCCACCCCGGCCGCGGCTGGGCCGGGAAACCCTCAACTTCGTCGAGGAGCAGGCCCGCGCAGCCGGCGTCCGCTCCATCCATCTGGAAGTCGTGCGCTCCAACACCAGGGCGAAAGATGTCTACCGCCGCGCGGGCTACGCGGACCACGAGCACTACCTCATGTCGAAGTGGATCGAACGCGGCTTCGCCAAGCCCGGCCCTGGTGCCCCTTGGTGCCCCTTGAAATGCTTTGCGGGCACTCTTGATTTTGCTATGCTCTGAATGTCCTGCCCCCGTTTTTGCGAGTTTCCCCATCCACAGATTCGAGGAGATCGACGTGCGTAGACTAGGATTTCGGCTGCCGGGCGTCTGGCTGCTTGCTTTGAGCTGTTTGCCGGCATTGGCCCAGCAATTCTCGGCCGACATGGTGCGCCTGAAACCCGAGGGGTCCCTTGCCAGCAAAGTCTTCGTCAGTGGCGACCGGATGCGGTTCGAGGTAACCGGACAACCGCAAGCTCGCACTTCCGTCGTAATCCTGGACCTGAAGCTGGATGCCGGCTTCATGGTTCTGCCGGAAAACAAATCGTACACGCCGCTGGCCTCCGGACCGCAGCGGGCAGCGATACCTTTCTTCCATCCCGCCGATCTCGACAACGCCTGTCCGGCGTGGGAGAAGGCTGTCGCCAAATCCGGCAGCTGCACCAAAATCGGATCTGAGACGGTCGCGGGTCGCGACACGGTCAAATACAAGGGCACAGCTGCCAATGGCGATACCGGCTACCTCTGGGTCGACCGCAAGCTTAACTTCGTCATCAAGTGGCAAGGTGAAAAGGGGGCAGCCGAGCTCCAGAAAATACAGGAAGGCCCGCAACCGGTTGCCTTGTTCGAAATACCGAAAGGCTACGAGAAGGTAGATCCGCTCGGCGAACGCGCCAAAGCTGCGCAAGCGAAGAAGGCAAAACCCAAGGCGCTCCCTCCGAAAATCACGAACTAGGTTGCGGCTCTGTCGCGCCTCGATCCCTTCTCGCGGCGGCTTGTTCACTTCCGGCATTGTCTTGGAGAAGAATGGCGGACGAAACCTCGTCGGGCGCCCAGATCAGGGGCAGCAAATGGAGTCGTTCGCTCTTCAAGCAAGCCGAGAGAACTCGCATTCAGCGGGGCCATTCGCGTCCCTGTCGTTGACGGGATAGAAGGTAGAGCGATCTGAAACCGGTCTTGTAACTACATAGTAAGCAGTTTCTTGGCCGTTGAGGGGCGCCCCCTGGGCGGGCGTGGCGGGGCCGTGGGGTAGGGTACCCTACTGCTTCTGAGAATTGGGTACGGACCACGTCAATTGTGCTTGATGAAGGTGCCGGGCTTGCCGGTCAGGTCGTTGTACAGCGTTTCGATGAAGGCGTCGGCGGAGATGAACTGGCCCGACCAGTCCTTCCAGGGTTCCAGGACTTTTTCCTTTTTGAGCTGGTCTAGGGTTTTTCCCTGCTTCACGCCTTGTTCGACCACGGCCAGAGTTTGCTTGAGCATCTTTACGTAGGCGCGGACGTCGTCGAGGTTCGAAATCGGCCCGTGACCGGGGACAATTCTTACGTCGCGAGGGAGCTTGGGTGTGATCTCTTCGAGGGCAACGATCAAGCCGCGCACGCTGCCGCCACCGCCGAGGTCGATGAAAGGGAAACCGATAACCAGGAAATCATCGCCCATGTGCACGACGTTGGACTTGGGGAAAAAGATGACGCTGTCGCCGTCGGTGTGGCCTGCCTGAAGGTGCATGACCTGAATATCTTCTCCATTCAGATGGATGGTGACATTGTGGTCGAAGGTGAGGATAGGCAACGCGGCTTTGGGCTGAGGTTTTGCAGGAAACTGGATCGACGCCAGATTGCCGGCGGTGCCACCCTCTTCAAGGCGCTTGCGGACGTTATCGTGGGCAATGATGGGCGCCTGCTTTTGGAAGAATTCGTTCGACCCGGTGTGGTCCTCGTGATAGTGGGTGTTGATGATGAAGCGAATCGGCTTGTCGGTGATGCCTTCTAAGGCTGCCTGGATTTTTTCGGCCAGGGGAGCGTATTGGTCGTCGACGACGACGACTCCATCTTCGCCCACCGAGGCAGCGATGTTGCCCCCTTCACCCTGGAGCATGTAGACATTGCCAGCGACCTTGGTGACTTTGATCTGAACTTTGCTTAAGTCCTGATCTTGGGCGGAAGAGAACGCGGCGGCGGCCAGCACGGCGGCGAGGAGAAGTCCAGGCTTCGACATAAGCGGGTCACTCCGGCGGAAGAAATTGTGCGCGCATTGTACTGCCGCAGAGCGGCAGGCTGGGGAAAAAAGGTCGCTTGTCCGCCGAAGCTTAACCTGAGCGGCAAAAGCCAGCTCTCAAACAAACCTATCCGCAGCGCCGAAGCGCTGCGCCACCCAAAACTCCGCACGCCGCTGAGGTGTTTCTGCTGCCGGACGGCAGTCCTACCTAAGCTACGGAATCGGAATGCGGTAAATGTTCCGGTGCACCGCCCAACGGCTGAGGGCATAGCGAGAGCCGTCGGGACCAGGATAAGCAAGTTCTGTAATCACGTGGACTCCACGGAGGTGGGCCAGGTCACTCTCGGACTCGATGCCGGTGGCAGGCAGATCGGGAAAAGTCTCGCCGTGACGCAAGGGAACGACGAAGGTTTTGTATTCGGAGGAGGCGTCACCGAGGCCGAAGATTCCGATGTTAAGAAACTTTCCATCCAGCGACCAGTTGACGACACACAAGTTGTGGCAGACGCGTTTCGACGCTCCGTCGTCGAGGCGATAGGCCACGACTCCCCGCTTCCTGTCTTCACCGGTTACCGCCACCTGGGCCACGACCCACTTGCCGTCAGGAGAAATCGTATGGAAGATGGATATCGGCGTGGGGATTACTTTTCGCGTCTCTCCACTGTCGAGGTTGCGGCGATAGAGATAAGTACTCTGGCCTTCTCCTCTCTGAAAAAACAAATCGCCGGCGGGCCCGAATACCGGATTGGTCTCGGGGAACCTGGAGTCCAGTCGTCGTGGGGCCTGACGCCGGTCCAGCGATACGACCCAGAGATGGGACTGCCCCTGCGCATCGGATGAATCGAAAGCGATTTGCTTGCCATCGGGCGAAACATCGTAGGAATTGCCCGTCGACATCCCCGGAGCTACCCGCTCGACCAGCCCGGAACCCAGGTCCTCGACCCACAACTCTTCCGTTTCCGTGAGACTCCGCCGCCCCATGAAATAGATCTTCGCGCCGTCCGGCGAAAAAATTGTCCTTGAGCCGCTCAGCCGCGCTTGCCCCTCGAATGGCACTTGGTGTTCGCCTGACTTATCACGTACCAGGACGATGCCACTTTCCTGGCCCACAGAACTGAGCAGTGAACCACCGTCGGGCAACATCGCGATGCCTTCCTGCTCGGTGGGACCGAAGGTGAATTGTTGGGCCTCGCCGTCGGGAAATCTCTGGCGCCACAGGTGAAACCCGCGGCCCGGGTTCGCGCTGAAAAACATCCAATTGCCGTCCTTGGACCAGGCGGCGTAGGTGCAGAGGCTGTTCGGGGGCCCCACGATTCTGCCCGGCGAGCCCCCCTCAAACGGAACTAGGCGGCAGGGCTTCTCCCCGGTATTGTCCATCTCGGTCGCTACCAGAACCCACTTGTGATTGGGAGACAGGTAGGAGCGATGCGCCATGCCGGTTTGCTGCGTGGGAACGTAGACGTCGCGCTCATCCGCGCGGCTCTCAGTGGCGGTTACGACGGCCATGTGGATACCGCTCTTTATCTCGGAGAAAAGAACGTGCCGATCGTCAAACCAAGTAAGCCCGGAGGCGTTGGGCAACATCGACCGCGTCTGGCCGCCGAGTACCGGCACGACCCATGTATCCCATGCGGGTGCAACGCTGTACGCAATGCGCGAACCATCCGGGGAGAATGCTGGGTTCGCTTTCATGTTGTCGTCGTGCGTAAGCTGGACCGGCTCCCCCTGAGGCAGGAGCTTGAGATAGACATTGCCCCGGCCGATGAAGGTGTTGGGGCTGCGGACGAAAGTCAGCATGCGCCCGTCCGGCGACAAAGCCGGCGCGACGACAGAATCGGAGAAGTTTGTCAGTTGTTCCCATTCTTGCGGCGCGGACGCTCTCATCTTCGCGCGGTAGTACATGAATCCAGCCGCCATCGAGAGCGCCAAGGCAGCGAGCACGGCGGCGTACAGAGAGCGGCGGTGGGAGGGCGGGAGGGCTTTCTCAGGAACTGTGGCGCGCCCGCTTGCGTGCGACCCTGGCAGGTCTGAGATCGCCTCAAGAGCGAAGGAAACGTCACGCACCGAGTGAAAACGCTCGTTGGGGTTTTTCTCCAGGCATCGCCGCACTACCCGCTCGAATGCCGGGGGGACGGCCGGATTTGCCTCCGACAAGGGCGCCGGGTCGCGGCACAGGATGGCGCTTATCGTGTCGGCTGCAGTGTCGCCGTGGAAGGCGCGCACACCCGAAAGCATTTCGTACACGACCGCGCCCACGGCGAAAATGTCGGAGCGCTGGTCGACCGCCAATCCGCGCACCTGTTCGGGCGGCATGTATCCCACGGTCCCCATCACGACTCCGGCGGCGGTTTCCCGTGCTAGGGTCGGGGCATCGGAAGAACAAGAGCCGAGCTTCCGAACCAGCTTGGCCAGGCCAAAGTCGAGGATCTTCAGACGCCCGTCTTGGGTCAGGAACAGATTTTCGGGCTTGAGGTCACGATGGATAATGCCCTTGTCGTGAGCGACCGCAAGACCGCCGGTAATCTGCAACGTCAGGTCCACGGCTTTGCGCAGGGGCAAAAGTCCCCGCCGGAGGCATTCTCGGAGGGTCTCGCCCTCGAGCAATTCCGAAACGACGTAGGGTGCGCCCTTCTCTGTTGTGCCCAGGTCGTAGATGGCCAGAATGTTGGGATGGTTCAATGCCGCCGCGGCCCGGGCCTCTTGCTCGAAGCGGCGCAGGCGGTCCGGATCGCTGGCGAATATGCTGGGCAGAACTTTGATCGCAACGTCGCGTTGAAGACGCGGATCGTGCGCCCGGTAGACTTCTCCCATTCCGCCGACACCGAGCAGCGATTGGACTTCATAGTCCCGGATTCTGGTTCCGGGCGACAGGGTGCTGTGCTCTGCTGCCGATTCCAGAAAGCTGGTACGGGCGTCTTGGTCGCCTAACGCAAGGAACGACTCCACTTCCAGGCGCAAGGCATCGTCCTCGGCGCAAGCTTGGGCAAGGAATTCAGAACGGCGATCTGGCGGAACCTCCAGGGCGTCGTAGAGCACGACCTTGATCTGCTGCCAGCGCTCCGGAGTCATGGCTGTCACGTCCGGCCTATCTGCTTTTGCAACCAGAGGCGCGCGGTCGTCCAATCCCGCTTCACGGTGGCGGGTGAGACTCCCAGAACCTGGGAAGTCTCTTCAATGGACAATCCCCCGAAGAAGCGCAGCTCGACAATTTGGCCCTGCCGTGGATCAAGACGAGAGAGCTCTTGCAGCGCATCGTCGAGCAAGACAAGGTTGATCTCCCGGAGAGGGCGCGGGGCGAGAGCATCATCCAGGACCAGCTTGAGGCCCGCATCGCGCTTGGCCGCCCGGCGCTCGCGGGCGTAGTCCACTAGGATCTGGCGCATCAACTGGGCCGAAATAGCAAAAAAATGAGTGCGGCTCTTAAAACGGACTTTTTCTCGCTTGGCAAAGCGCAGATACGCCTCATGCACCAGGGCGGTGCTTTGCAAGGTGTGCTCGGGACGTTCTTTTTGCAGGTAACGGCGGGCCAACTTGCGCAGGTCGGCATAGACCAGTGGTACCAGTGCGGGCAGCGCCTCCCGATCACCTGTTTGCCACTTGTCTAACAGTTCGGAGACAGGGCTGGATGGAACGCGTTGCACGTGTCCCCCAAAAACAGGCCTGCAGCGGCCAGGTTGGAGCACACGATATGCCCGATCTGGACCAAAGTCAACATATTGAAACCACGGCGCTTTGCCCGATTATCCCTTGTTCTTGGGCAAGTGCAGACAGAAATTCTTCAATCTGCGTGAGCCAATCTGCCAGAGGATTCCGCTCTTAGTAAGTGAACAGTAGGCCTTCAAGGCCTCTGAAGTAACTGGAGGAGAACATGCGCTTTGTAAGGACGACTAAGACGGTTTCGGTTATGGCGATGATGGTCCTTGTGGCCGGGTTGGCGGCAGGCCAAAACAAGCACTGCACGGCAGCGGGCGGGATGCTGATGACCAACCTGGGTGCGGTCGACCCCGCGACCACCATGGGTACGGCGACAGGAGACTTGAAAGGCGCGGTGGGCGCAACCATTCTGAGCACCGAAGGCTCGGGAAATACGCTGATTCTTCATGTACAGCATCACTGGGTGACCGAATCAGGGGATACCCTTGCCTTCAGCGAAGCAGCTGCTACCACTACACAAGTCGCTCCGGGTCTGTACGCCATCGTCACCTATCCGGTGCACCTCAAAGGCGGGACGGGCAAGTACGCCGGAGCGACTGGAGATTTCAACAGCATCGGGGAAGCCGACCTGGTGAGTGGGCAGATCGTGGTGCGCTACTCGGGAAAGATTTGTTTTGCGGGCGGGAAGTAAGGGGCGGAGAGGTCGTTTGAAAGGAAATTCCCTTCGGGTGGAGGCAAAGCACATGACGAAGAGCAATCTGAAACGGGGCGCGGTCGTGTTACTCCTGATCGCCGGCTTGACAACACTGAATGGCGACAAGGCCCTCCAACTTCATGCTTCGCCTCCGCAACAATGCAGTAAAGCGATCCTGCTGGGCGGCAATGGTGCAGGCACGACGGGGTTGATCAGCAGCTTCAGCAACCCGTACGACCTCAACATGGGGACCTTTGTTCCGTTTGTGGAAGCGGTGCGCTTCGTCAGATGGGGCCTGGGCGGGTCGCCCCGGCCCATCGCCATCGCTTGAAATCCAGAGGTTGCCTCGTCCAAGCGCCCGCACGGGCTGCAACAAGGACTGAGAAACTTGGTGCAGTCGAAGGGTGCCCAGCCCTTGCAGAGGCCGCAGATCTGGTAACCGGCCCACAATCTAGTTGTGCTCGCTGCGCACACCCGGTGAAGAACTCACGGCCTTCCCAGCACCCGCCAATGCCGTGGATGCGGGCGACGTCGGCCTGCGCGAATGTCGGTTGCGCAGGGTTTGGATACAGCAGGGCGGAGGCTATGGCTGAATTGCTAAGTTTGGCGAGTTTGGGCTGAATCCTCTGTGAATAGAATTGCTCACTGAGCCAGTCTGGTTTGTCCGCTGACTGCCACGCCTTGCGTGCGGCAATTTGTCGGCATTGGGTAGCGGCCCGCAGGGCCTCAGCCTCGGGACTGTGCGTGGCAATGCGCCCAAGTTTCGCACTCTCGATTAGGATGGCCCGGGATAGCGGAACGCTACACGATGCGCAATGATTCTGCCCGCTCTTGAGCAAGATTTGCAGCACTGAACGCGAAGGGGATCTCACCATGGTTTGTCTGGGCTGCTGCGCTTGACGCTGCCACGAGTGCTGCAAGAAATGTCACAACCTTCCATATTTGTTTTTTCATACAGCCCTCCGTGTGCGTGCTGGTGATCTGCTGGCCGCCTGGGCTTTCGGAAAAATTCGGGAAGGCATATGACCTCCCCGTTCCCAGTAACTCCCTTTAGTCCCCGCCCGCCAAACAAAATCTTTCCTGAGCAGCGCACCACGATGTGCCCGTTGACAGGTCGGCTTCCCCGATGCTGTTGAAATCTCCAGTCGCCCCGGTGTACTTGCCCGTCCCTCCCTTGAGGTGCGTCGGATAAGTCACGACGGCGTACATGCCCGGCTGTTTCACTTACTAACAGCGGAATTCCCTGGCAAATTGGCTCATGCATCAAACTTACTGAGAACGACCTGCCCGAAACTGAGCGATTCGCCGGCTAAACCCCGTTGTTCAATACGTTGTTTTTGCACCGGATCGGGTCACCGGTGTGGCCGCTGCCCCACAAGTCCTCGCGGGCTTCTTCAGTGGCAGACCTTTCCTCTGTACCGCAGCACCAAAGTCCTCTCTTTGAAGTCGGCAATTCCGAAATAGTCGATCTTGCCGGTGGCGTTCGTGAACTTGCCGGTTCCGCCCAAGATGTCGGATGAGTAGTTTCCCCAGAGCACGGCCACCACGTTCGGGTCACTGGTCGCGACAGGTTTCAAAACGGCCTGCTTAAGCAGGATCGTTTCACCAGCGCTATCGACCCAGTAGTGCTGGACCAGATAGTTGCCTTCACTGTCCTGACCCTTGATGGTTGCAGCGATCGATCCCTGGAGATCGCCGGAGACGGGTCCCAGATTGGTCACGCCCTCGATGGCCCCAATGTTCGTCATCAACACACCGCCCACAACCTGGCACTGGCCGGCCCAGGCGGGCGCTGTGAGCAGCAGCGGAATAACCACGACCGCAATGAAACTGATGTGCTTCATAGAATCCTCCTTTGGTAGTTGGTTATAGGTCGATCGCATCTTCTCCTCCTCGCGAAAAGCTGCCTCCGTACGTCAGGACGATGTCTGCGCCGCCAGGCGGGTGCTGAGTTGGCGCTGGGTCGAACGCACCCAGGTTGGTCATCAGCATCCCGCCAGCTGCCGTGCAGTGCTTGTTTTGGCCTGCCGTCGCCCCGACGAGAACTATCATCGCCCCAAAATTGAACCCGCTTTGTTGGTGCTCGGGAATCGCATGTTCTCCCCCGGTTGCTCCAAGACTAAGGCCACGAAGGGCCGCTGTTCACTGGGACGCCGCTGTTCCGCTTCGATGCGCCTGCTGGTCGCAGAACACGGTTGGTGGTGGGTACTTATGCAGTAGGAGCTGACAAGGGTCAATTTGCACAAGCTGAGGGTTATCTGAATTTCTTGTGAGGACGCTAACCCGCACTTGCGTAAAGGTTTGGACGGATATTTCCGGTATAATTCCGGCAAGGATGTTCCGGGCCCGCTTGGGGAGGCGCATGGCGACCCCGTCTGGTTCCTCGACCCGCGAGCGTTTTGGCAGCTTCCAGCTTGATCTGAGCACGGGAGAACTGCGTCGCGACGGGACTTCCTTAAAGCTCCAGCCTCAGCCCGCAAAGGTATTGGTGGTCCTGGTAAGCCGTGCCGGAGAGATGGTCACTCGGCAGGACCTGGCCCAACAAGTCTGGGGATCGGAGACATTCGTAGATTATGAACAAGGTCTGAACTTCGCCATCCGGCACATTCGCGCGGTGCTGGAGGATGACGCGGAGCATCCTCACCTTCTGGAGACTGTGCCCAAGCGCGGCTACCGCTTCATTGGCGCGATTGAAGGAGCTTCCGAGGAGCGCGAAAGGCCCGCAATAGTGAGCTCACCGGCCTGCAAAGAACTACGAGGAAAACTTCTACCGTGGCGACGCATTTGGATGCTCCTGGGAGCGGCCGGTGCTCTAGTTTTGGTCGCGCTCAGTCTGCGATATGCGCGGCACGAACGTGTATCTCCGAAACTCAGCCCTGCGATCCAGTCGATTGCGGTCTTACCGTTGGCGAACCTCTCAGCCGATGCAGCGCAAGAATATTTTTCTGACGGTCTCACCGACGAGCTGATCACGGAGCTGGCAAAGATCGGAGGCCTGCGCGTCATCTCCCGAACTTCGGTCATTCCCTACAAGGGTGGGCATAAGGGAGCTCCTCAAATCGGCAGGGAGCTGCATGTGGATGCCATCGTGGAAGGCACGGTGGAACGCGTGGGGGGCCGGGTGCGGATCCGGGCACAGTTGATCGATGCGGCGACCGATCAGCACCTTTGGGCTCAGAGCTACGACCGCGACGTGAGCGACGTGCTGCAACTGGAGGGCGAACTGGCCCTCAATATTGCGCAACAGATCGGCCATTTCGCCCAGGAGCAAAAGGACGCACTGGCGAGTCCGCACCCGGTTCCACCGATGGCCCACGAAGATTACTTGCGCGGCCGATATTACTGGAACAAGAGGACGGAAGCAGGTCTGCGCAAGGGGATCGAATACTTCCAGAAGGCAATCGATCAGGACCCGAACTACGCGCTGGCGTATGCCGGCCTGGCCGATTCTTACATCATGCTCGCCAACTGGGGTTTTGCGCCACCGGCGGAGACCTACCCGAAGGCCCAGGCGGCAGCTCGGAAGGCGCTGGAACTGGAACGAGCAGCTTGCCGAGGCTCATACCTCGCTGGCGTATGTCACCCTGCTGTACGAGTGGGATTGGGCAGCAGCCGAAAAAAGATTCCGCAAGGCCATCGCACTCAACCCGAACTATGCCTCCGCCCACCACTTTTACTGCATTTTATTGGTGACTTCCGGCCGTCACGCAGAAGCTCTTGTGGAGATCAAACGCGCCCAAGAACTTGATCCCTTGTCGTTGATCGTCAATGATGTCGTGGGTTGGATCTACTACGAGGGGCGACAGTACGACCAAGCCAAGCAGCAATACACAAGAACGCTGGAAATGGATGTGGGTTATGCTCCGGCTTTGCTCGACCTAGGGACGGTTTACCTGAGAACCGGAGAGCAAGACAAAGCGATTGGACAATTTGCGCAGGCGAGAACACTAACCGGGGACAATGGAGTCGTGTTATCCGACTTAGCGCAGGCGTATGCGTCCTCCGGACGGAGAGCGAAGGCGGTCCAAGTCTTAGGTAAGGTGCAAGACCTCTCGGCGACGAGTTTTGTCTCCCCGTTTGACTTGTCGCTGATTTATCTCTCTTTGGGCGAGCGAGAAAAAGCCATCTCGATGCTGCAGAAAGCAGCTGACGAGCATGTCGGTTGGGTTGTGCGTTTGGGAGTGGACCCGGCCTTTGATAGCCTTCGTGGTGAGCCTAAGTTCCAGCGACTGATCCGTCGAATTCGCATCCCGGAAGGTTCGTGAATCCAAGGTTTGATGTCTTAGCCGGCCCTCGCCCCACATTCCGCGCCCACAGCGCCATGCGCCCCCCCCCGCGCACCAGGCTCCGGCCCGCCCAGGGAAGGCCCGTCCCGCCCAGATTTTACTAGTTAGTTACTACGGGGGACAGACTTGGATCGCTCTACCTCCTATCCCCCCTGTCGTTGACCCCCACCAAAACCGCCCACTATACTTCTCACAACGCTATCTCCTGGGAGCTGCCATGTCCTTGTCTGCGGTCATCGTTGACGACGAGCAGTTAGCCCGTGACGAACTCGCCTACCTGTTAAAGGGCGTGGACGACGTCAACGTTGTCGCGCAGGGCAAGAATGGCCTCGAAGCCGTTCACCTGATCCGCGAACATACTCCTGACCTGGTGTTCCTGGACGTGCAGATGCCCGGCCTCGACGGTTTCGGCGTCATCAAGAAACTGCTCGACAAGAAAGTCCCCCTTCCCAAGATCGTCTTCGCCACCGCCTTCGACCAGTATGCGGTCAAGGCCTTCGAAGTCAATGCTGTCGATTACCTGCTGAAGCCTTTCGACAAAAAGCGGGTCGCGCAGTCCATCCAGCGAGCTCGCGCAAAAATGGAGGCTGGCAACTCGCCTTCCGACAAACTCGAGACCCTGGTCCGTATGCTCGAGTCGCAGAAGCCGCCGCAGACCTCCAAGGTTCTCATCAAGTCCGCAGGCCGCCTCTTTCTGGTGGATCAAAAAGACATTTGTTACGCCTCCATTGAAGACGGCGTCATCAGCGTGGTGACTGCCGGGATCAACGGCGCCGAGGGACAGTCCAACTGCCGCACTCTCGAAGAACTGCTCGACAGCCTCGACCCCCATCATTTTTGGCGCGCGCACCGTTCGTTTCTGGTCAACATCAACCGCATCAAGGAGGTCGTCCCCTGGTTCAAGAGCTCCTACCAGCTCCGCATGGACGACAAGAAACAAACCGAGATCCCTGTCAGCCGCGCCCAAACCAAGCGCCTTCGCGAATTGTTCGGCCTCTAGCCCGCTCCCAGAGCAACCCGCCGCGGAAACTGGCGCATCCTACGTTTTTAAGCATCGGTCTGTCATCTTGCCTGGATTTCTGGCATCATCATAGGTACCGGACGGAGAATGGTCATGAGAAATGCTGCGCGCCTCGCACCCCTTACCCTTCTGATTCTGGCCGCCTGCGTGGCGTCTTCCGCGCAGATCAAGCGCGAAGTGCTGGCCTACACCGTGAGCGTCAAGCCCGTCATCTCGATCCGCAATCAATATGGCCGCATCACCGTGACCCCGTCCTCCGAGAATCGCGTGGTCGCGACCGTCACCCACTCCGATGCCGTCCAGATTCAGGCCCAGCAAAGCGAGAGCCGTATTGAACTGACCACAGGCTCGCAGATTTCCTCCGGCGCCAAGGCGGACAACGTCGACTACCAGGTGCTGGTCCCGGCCGACGCCTGCGTCATCCTGAGTACTGCCGCCGGGTCGCTCTCGGCCGAGAACCTCGAAGGGGATCTCATCTTCGAAGGCACCACCGCCTCTGTCGATGCGCACTTGATCCGCAACGCTCACGTTCACGTGAAAACTCTGAGCGGACCGATCTCCCTTCGACAGGTGACCGAGGGTCACGTCGACGTAACCACCGCCAGCGGTGATGTTGTTTTGCAGGACGTATCCGGTCCAATGGTCGAAGTCCATTCCGGCACCGGCCGCATCAGGTATTCCGGAAATCCCGGCATGGGCTTCTACAAGCTGGTGACGGGAACAGGCAACATCGACGTCGCGGTTATATCCCCGCGCTTCACCCACTTCAAAGCCCGATCCGTAAAGGGCAAAGTTGATAATCAGATCCTGCCGGCCCCCCCGGTCATGGCCACCGGCTTCGCTCCCGGCGCGTCGAATTCGCTGTTGCGGCAAGCCTCCGCCGCCTTCGAACTTCATTCCTTCCGGGGTAACATCCTGGTTCACGAAGCGTCCAAGTAAGGTCGTAACTCCGCGCTTCTTGCGGCTGGGCCACCACGCTTCGGGCACGGGGTTTGCCCTCGGAACGCAGCAGCCCCGCGCCCCCCATGCTTCTCTGCAGTAACTCAGCAGTTCCCGAACATGAAGTTCACCTGCAGATTCCACTCTCGCAGGTTCAGACCGTGACGCATGGTGTCCGTCGACCCGTTCCCAATACGCCAGGAACGCGCTAATCTTTTCAGCCGTCCGCTCGGAGGCGATTCTATGTCAGCTGCAAAACTCGCTCGGCCCATTCTGGTTTCCATTCTTCTTGCGGCAGCCTGCTCGGCCCAGTCGACCTTGCAACCACGGATCGTGAACCTGACAGCCTCAGACGGCACGGTCCTCAAGGCCTCCTATTTTGCCGCCGCTCGATCCGGGCCTGGAGTCCTGCTACTCCATCAATGCAACCAGCAGCGCAAATCATGGGATGTGCTCGCTCAGGCGATGAATTCGGTTGGCATCCATGTGCTCACCGTCGACTATCGCGGTTTCGGAGAAAGCGGCGGCCCACGCTTCGAAAAGCTACCGCCCGACGACGAGCAGAGAATCGTCACCGAAACCTGGCCCGGTGACATCGATATCGCTTTTCGATATCTCTTGTCCCAGCCAGGCGTCCAGCACGACATGATCGGCGCCGGCGGCGCCAGTTGCGGAGTCAATAACTCCGTCCAGTTAGCGCGGCGGCACGCAGAACTGAAGGCTCTGATGCTGCTCTCGGGAGAAACCAACCGGGATGGACGCCTGTTCTTGCAGGCGACAAACCGCCTGCCGTTGTTCACAGCGGCGGCCGATGACGATGAGTTTGGGGATCTCACCGAGGTCATGCAGTGGTTGTTCAGCATTTCTCCCAACTCCGCCAGCCGTTTCCAGCGATATTCGACCGGAGGGCACGGCGCAGCAATGTTCACGCCGCACCCCGAGCTGCCGAACCTGATCGCGCGCTGGTTCCAGGCTGCTCTCGGCGGAAAGCCAGATGAGGTGCCATCGACCAACGGCTCTCGGCTCCCTCCCGCACAAGTCCGGGCTTTGGAACAGATCGATCAACCGGGCGGTGCGGGAAATGCGGCCAAAATGCTGGCGGACGCTCGTGAACAGGATCCGGGAGCAAACATTTTCCCGGAGTTCCTTGTGAACTTGCTGGGATACGAGCATCTGCGACTCGGAGACGGCAAAGGCGCGATCGCGATCATGCAACTCAATGTCACGGCCTATCCCGATTCACCAAACGTATATGACAGCCTGTCGGACGCTTACCTGGCCGACGGGCAGAAAGAGCTTGCGCGGACCCATGCAAAAAGAGCTCTGGAGCTTCTCGCCAGGTACAATCGCGACACCGAGCAGCGCAGGAAGGCAATCCAGGAGAGCGCCCAGGCGAAGCTCAAACAACTTGGGGACCAGACCACCCACCGGTAGTGATGGGCCGGCCATCGGCAATCCGCCTTCGGCCAGAAATGCCGCCGTGCTCGCGATCTCCGGTTTTCGTCCCGCACTCTGGCATCCGAACCGGAGTGAGGCACCCGCCGAAGGTTGGGAAGGCCCCTCCCCCGATCGTGGTACCCACCCGCTCGCGGAATCTTGCACCGGCACCTCCTGCGGGAGTTCAACCCGAGATTCGCCCGCCCACAGGTACAGTCGCATCACGTTTGTGCTGTTGATCGTGCAGAGAAAAATTCAGAAGCTGGAAATCGGCGACCTTCTGCAGTCGCTGCGCCATCTCGTCGAACAGCTCCGGCAGACCGTAATGCCGGACCATTAGCATATCCAGCAGGCCGTGGTAGCCTCGAAGCTCGCCTTGGGGATCGGGGAAGTTCTCGGACTCAGACTGCATACCACTGCACGCCTGCGCCCTCTCGCAGACCACGCCTCCCAAGCTCTAAGGCAACTCAGCCGCGCGCGATCATGGCGCGATCGCTGGCTATCCGGGAAGACTAAAATTACAGGATCTTTCCGGTCCAGACGATCGTTGGCCGCCGCGGTCCCCCTTGAATGACCGCCTATTATGGACTCCGGTGCCCACGATGGAGGTGCATTCCTCACGGCAATCTGGTCATTTCGTCCCAACAGGTTGAGATCTGCAACCCACCACCCCGGGTCTCGTATACTTTCCCAATGGCTCGCGGTTGGGAGAGCAAATCCGTGGAAGCGCAGCAGGCCGAGGCTGGGGAAACCATCCGCGAACCGAAAACCCGCCTCACTTCCGAACAGGCTGCCCGCCAGCGCACGCTCGACGGAGTGCGCTTGACCAGGAAAAGTGTCCTTCGCCGGCTCGATTCCGCCTCCGACCCCCGCCATCGCCAAATGCTGCAAGATGCGTTGTCTGAATTAGATCGCAGGATTCAGGCGCTCGAATCCAGCTGAATTTTCAGCTTGTCCCGATGTGCCGAAATACCGGCAGCATCCCGCTTCCCAACTGACAACCCCCTCAGGCCCTTCGAGGAGCTGACGTATAATGAAGTTGCCGATGAAAGCCTACGTCTACGTTTCGCTCAAAAAAAGTGTCCTGGATCCGCAGGGCAAGACCATTCAGGGCGCACTCAAGAAGATGGGCTACAAGGGGCTGGGGGACGTCCGCCAAGGCAAGTACTTCGAGCTCACTCTCGATAGCGATCTGAGCAAGTCAGACGCACAGTCGGAAGTCGAGCGCATCGCTCGCGAGGTCCTCACTAACCCGGTGATTGAGGAATACCGTTACAGCCTCGAAGACTGACTTCCCCGATCGACAAACCGCGCTTGCCCGGCGCGAGCCCGACTCCCTTTTTGTAAGACGCAGCTTACCTCCGGGCTGAGACCAAGGAGCTTTCTTTCATGTGTGGCATTGTCGGATACGTTGGGAAAAAGCAGGTCGTGCCCGTCATCATCGACGGCCTCAGGCGCCTCGAATATCGTGGCTATGACTCGGCCGGAATCGCGGTTGCCGGCAATGGCGAAGGCCTGCAGATCCGTCGCGCCGAGGGCAAGCTGCGCAACCTCGAAGAGGTAATTCGTCTCAAGCCGCTTGCCGGCACCTACGGCATCGGCCACACCCGCTGGGCTACCCACGGCCGCCCCAGCGAAGAGAACGCCCACCCCCACCGCGACTGCACCGGCAGGATCGTCGTCGTTCATAACGGCATTGTCGAAAATTATCTCTCGCTGAAGAAGAAGCTCATCGAAGAAGGCCACAAGTTCACCACCGAGACCGACACTGAAATCATCGCCCACCTGGTCGAGAAATATTTTCTGAAAACCGGCAACGGGCACCGGCCGTCTCTTGAAGAAGCTGTCCGCAAAGCCGTCAAGGAACTGACCGGCGTATTCGCGTTAAGCGTCATCGCGATTGACGAGCCAAACAAGATCGTCGCCGCCCGCAACGGCCCGCCCGCTGTCATCGGACTGGGCAAGGACGAGTACTTCGTCGCCTCAGATGTGCCCGCCATCCTCTACCACACGCGCGACCTCTTCTTCCTCGGCGACGGCGACATCGCCGTCATCACGCCTGAAGGCGTGCAGCTCACCGACTTTGATGGCAAGCCGGTCACCCGCCAAGTCCAGCACGTTACCTGGGACCCGATCATGGCCGAAAAGGGCGGCTTCAAGCATTTCATGCTCAAGGAAATCTACGAGCAGCCCCGCGCCGTACGCGACACCACCCTCGGCCGCGTCTCCCAGGACACCGGCCACATCTTCCTCGAGGAGATGGAGATCAGCGAGCGAGAATTCCGCGCCGCCAAGAAGATCAACATTGCCGCCTGCGGTACCAGCTGGCACGCCGGGCAAGCCGGCAAATTCATGATCGAGAGTCTCGCCCGCATTCCGGTAGAGGTCGACTACGCCAGCGAGTGGCGCTATCGCGATCCCATCATCGCGCCCGACACGATCACGCTGCTGATCACGCAATCTGGCGAGACCGCCGACACCATCGCTGCACAGCGGGAAGCCAAGGCCAAGGGCTCGAAGACACTTGCCATCTGCAATGTCGTGGGCTCGATGGTGACCCGCGAAGCCGCCGGCACGGTCTACACCCACGCCGGCCCCGAGATCGGCGTCGCTTCCACCAAGGCTTTCACAGCACAACTCACCGCTCTCTATTTACTCGCCCTCTACCTTGCGCAAGTACGCGGCACGATCACGCCTCAGCAAGCCAAGAGCGAGGTCTTCGACCTCACCCGCCTGCCCGGCAAGCTCGAGCAGATCCTCACGCACGACGAGGCCGTGGAAGAACTGGCCAGGACTTACTCGCGCGCGCAGGATTTTCTTTTTCTGGGCCGCGGGATCCACTACCCTATTGCGCTCGAAGGCGCGTTGAAGCTGAAGGAAGTCTCCTACATCCACGCCGAGGGCTATCCCGCCGGCGAAATGAAACACGGTCCCAACGCCCTCATCGACGAAAACCTTCCGGTCGTCATCATCGCCACCCGCGATCCGAACGATCCCCTCTCGGTGGTGCGCTATGAGAAGACCATGTCGAACCTGAAAGAAGTGAAGGCGCGTTCCGGACAGGTCATCGCGCTCGCCACCGAAGGCGACGAGGAAATCAAAGAGGCCGCGGACCACGTCATCTACATCCCCCCCGCGCCCGAAGAGCTCGCACCCATCCTCGAGATCGTCCCCTTGCAGATGCTGGCCTACCACATTGCTGTGCGAAGGGGATGCGACGTAGATCAGCCCAGAAACCTTGCGAAGTCGGTGACGGTCGAATAGGAAACCCTGGCCCTCGCTACCGGGCTTTAGGCGATGGGGTTCCGACGCGGGTGCGTCGCTTGCTCGAGCGGTGTAGAAGTATATGGAGGAGGCGGCCCTCCCCCCGTCCGGCGCAACCAGGGCAATCGCCCCGAACCACCAAGCCACAGGCGCCCTCGCCTGTGCAGCCGCAGCGGCTTCTGCCGCGGCGTCAGCCTGAGCAGTCCTTCGCACACCGTCCTCGCCAAACTACCGCCAGCCCGAGCGAGGTGAGGCGCCAGCCGAACACAGTCGAACCGTCCCTTGTCTCCCATGTCAACCCTCGGCTCACCCGGCAATACCCGCCGGCGGCAACTCTTATCGCAAGCCCCTGGTCGGTCCGCACCCGGAACATTGGGTTTCTCTGCCCACAATCCGCCACCATGTGAGCAAAATCACACGCCAGGTGTGCCAGGCCAACTCTCCAAACCTCCCCAAAGTCCCGCCCCCATCCCACGCACTTTTCGTAGATCATCGATGAGCTAAGGATGAACTTGCAGCGATGCAGAATGTTCCAGGTGGAACAGCGATTTCGCATTTCCCGCCCGAATCGCGTCCACTCATCTGTTCCCCTCATCTAAATAACCGATGGCTTTTCAGACGCTCACTGCCCGCCTGACCCGCAGCACTGACCTGTCGGCGCTTACCAAGCACCTGGAATTTGCCGTGGAGGGCGAAGCCAAGTTCGCCTTCGTTCCCGGGCAATGGCTCTCCCTCACGCAGATCAAGCCGGACGGCGAAGAACTCACGCGCGCGTACTCGATCGCGTCACCGCCGGATGGGAAACGGTTCGCGCTCTGCCTGAATCGCGTGCAGGACGGTTTCATGTCGAACCACCTTTGCGATCTCCAGGCGGGCGCTGAAATTTCCGTGCAGGGGCCGTTTGGCAATTTCATTCTGCGTCCTCCGCTGCGCGACACCATCTTCATCGCGACCGGCACCGGGATCGCACCCTTTCGCTCGATGCTGCACTGGCTGTTCGCCGACCCGTCGCGGCATCAGAACAAACATTTCCGGCTGCTGTTCGGGAGCCGCCATGAAAAGGACATCTATTACCACAACGAGTTCGTCCGCTTGGCCACCGAGCATACGAACTTTGAATACCTGCCGACCCTGAGCCGCGGCGGTGAGGACTGGAGGGGTCTGCGCGGGTACGTGCAGGAGCACGTCGCCGGTTCCGCCAAAGGCCGCACCGACATGCATGCCTACATTTGCGGGCTCGACAAGATGGTCAGCGCCAACCGCGATCTGCTGAAGAGCCTGGGCTGGGATCGTAAGTCGATTTTGTACGAAAAATACGACTAGCGCTCCAGACGCCGCCCGGACGACTCCCTCGATCCTCGAGCCCGAAAAAAGCCTACCCCCTGAGTGTCTGCTAGCGTACACATACGCGGTGGAAGGTGTACAATCCCGGCAACTGGGTAGGCAACGAAAATCCTGCCTAAGCCGCTCACGGGGAAGCCGCCAGTTTCGACACAGCTCGGGTCTCCTCCTTCGGTTGTGCACGCATCCACCAGCGATTCGAAGAACGGAGAAGGACGCGATGAGAATCCTGCTTTACAACCCTGATAATGGTGTGACCCGCAATTTCATGCCACACCTCTGGATGTTTCTTCTCCAGGCGCTCACGCCCGCCGGCCACGAAGTTCTGTTGATCGATGGCAACGCTCAGCCTATGGATGAAGCGGGCATCGCACGGTACGTGCAACAAGAAAAGATCGGACTGGTGGGCATCGGCGCGATGACACGCATGATCGCCAAGGCCTACCGAATGGCCGACGCTGTGCGCGCCGCGGGAGTGCCGGTGGTGATGGGCGGGCCGCACGTCACGGAGCTGGCCGACGAGGCGCTCGGCCGCGATGGCGGGCCGCGTCATGCCGACGCGGTGGCTCTCGGCGAGGCGGATGAGACCTGGCCGCTGATCGTGAAAGACGCGGTGCGCGGCAAACTGAAAGACATCTACGAGCCGCTGGACGCGTCGGGCAAGGAACGCAAGCCCGCGCTGCAAGACTATCCATCGATTCCATGGGATGTGCTCGACCTCGACCAGTTCAACCTGATTCCCAAGATGATGCATCCGTTGCTCAAGCAGATAGGCGCCGGCTGGGGGACGTTTCGCATCGTTCCGGTTGAGTCGGGCCGGGGTTGCCCGTACGGCTGCGAATTCTGCACGGTGACCGGGTTTTTCGGCGATTCGATCCGCTTTCGCCCCAATGAAAGTGTTGTGAACGAACTGTTGCGTTTAAAGGCGCGCGCGAAGAGCGAGGGCGGCCAGATCGCGGTTTTCTTTATTGATGACAATTTCGCGATTAACGTGAAGCGTACCAAGTCGCTTCTGCGCGACATCATTGCAGCCGGCGCGCAGGTCCACTGGGTGGCGCAGATCAGCGCAAACCTCTTGCGCGACGAAGAACTGGTGGACCTGATTGCCGCCTCGGGGGGCAAGTGGGTTTTCATCGGGATGGAGTCCATTGACCCGACCAACCTGAAAGACATGAACAAAGGCTTCAACAAGCCGAGCGAGTATGCGGCCGTGCTGGAACGACTGGCGCAGCGCGACGTGTATGCGATCACGTCGTTCATCTTCGGCATGGACAATGACACGCCGGGCGTGGCCGAGCGCACGCTCGAACAGGTTCGCACCTGGCCCCCGGGGCTGCCCATCTTCGGCTTGCTGACTCCGTTGCCGGCAACCCCGCTGTACAAGCGACTGGAGACCGCCGGACGCCTGACACGCGCCAAGCACTGGCAGGAGTTCATTCCGTTTGCGATGGCGCACACGCCGCTCAAGATGACGATTCCGGAAGCCCATGCCGAGGTGAATTACGGATGGTCCAACTCGTACAGTCCGGATGCACTCGCCAAGGCAGTCGACTCGATTGCGGACAAGCCGCTGGGCAATCGCATCAACATATTCCTCGCGCGGCTGTGCTTCCGCGGAATCTATTTCCCCATGCTGGGCAAACGGGCCTGGCTGAAGCTGATCGTCCAAAACCGCGGAACCATCTTGAAACTGGTCAAGGAAGGCTTCGGCGGGGGATTGTCGAAAACTGCTCAGGCCCTGGGATCGTACGCCGAGACGATGGCATCATCACCGGAGGCCTGAGCCGGGGTTGAGCGTGACGCGGAAAAAATTCCCGCCCGAGCGGACTTGGACGAGACACCCTCAAGGCTTTATCCGACAACGGGCCGTACAACCTGGCCCCGGGGCGGACGGCCATGATCGCCAGAGACCGGCGCAAACCCCCTGCAAACGGCTGAAGAAAAACAGCCATGGCCTGGTAGAGCAGCCCGTTGTCGGTGGGTTGAGCCGTTTTTGGCCGCCTGGAATTTCGTTCCAGAACAGGTGTAGGACCCCCCGCGAAAACCCCGACACGCGCATGCCCGCGGGGCTCGCTCGAACTGTGACCGCCCTGCGGGCGGGTTTTTCATCTGGCTGGGCTTGCTCACCTGATCTGTGGCTTCACCGATCCCCTGATTGATCCGCATCGCCGACATGGAACAGATCCCCAGCTCTCGCACGGAACGCGACAGCCCGGGCCACGCCCGCGGATTCGACCCCGCAGGATTTTCATTTTCGATCCTTGGTGCGTGCAATCCTAACGGGTCGCGAGTTGGCTCTTTACCAGCGCAAGGACCAGATCGGCAGCATGCTGCACCGTGCCCACGCTTTGCGCCAAGGCATCGAAGAACTCAAACGATGTCAGGGCGTAGAGAGCGGCAGCCTGCCGGACTTGGTTTGCTGCGTCGTGCTTTAAGTCAGCTCTCGTGTCAGTTCTCGCGCCCTTGCCCCTGCTTAGACGCTCGACGACCCTGGCGGCGGCCATTTGCCGGCGGCGGTTTCGGGCTTCGACGGCGACACCGAGTTCCGGATCGATGGCGGCGATGCCGTGAATCCGGCGGATGAACAGACGGTCCTTGCTCCAGAAGTCGGTGAAGACCTTCACGAATGCGGGCAGCAGGGCGTCGGCGTCGATCGTTTGCATCACCACCCGCATTCGGTCCATACCTCCCGCTAACGCGAGTTGATCGAAGAGCGCTTCAAGCAGCCCGGCCTTGGTGCCGAACAGGTTGTGAAGGGTCTGGCGAGTGACGCCGCTTTCGCGAGCGAGCGCATCCAGGGTGAGATTCAGGAAGCCATTGGACTCCAGATGCGCCCGGGCGACGGCGAGGATTCGGGTCCGCTTGTGATCGGACCGTTCGAGTCGTTTGCCGAGCGAGTACGGCCGCTTGCAGGGAGCAGCTTTTGGGCGCGCCACGCTGCGATAGTAGCCGAAACATATTAACTTTACATTATGTAAAATTAAATAATAGAATGCTCCTGTAGGCCGCGAGAAGAAGGCAGAGATGCCAGCCCATTCCGGGGACAGAACGGGAGTTGGCGGTTTCCCAGGCGGACGCGCCCGGTCGCCCTGGTTGCTGGCGGCGTTCTGGGCATGCATCGCCATTGCGGTCGCAGTGGTGGGGCGGCGGTTGTATGCGCTGGCTTCCCCGCCCCGGAACCTGCCGCCGCAGTTGGCCGCGCTGGATGCGTTCTTCGCAGCACACGCGGCGCTTACGCTGGCGCATATTCTTCCGGCCCTGATCTTTGTGGGCCTGGCGCCATTCGTCGTGTTCCGCAGTTCCGCCGGCACGGGATGGCCTGGGCGGTTGCTGTTGCCGTTTGGGGGCACGGTCGGGCTCACTGCGTATGCGATGAGCGTCGATGCCTTCGGCGGATGGGTAGAGCGCTCCGCCGTGCTGGTCTTCAACACTCTCTTTCTGTTCTCGTTGTTTCGCGCCTACCAGTACATGCGACGCGGCGAAGCGCGCTTGCAGCGGCGATGGACGCTGCGGGCCATCGTGATATTGCTGGGCATCGCCACCACGCGGCCGGTGATGGGCGTGTTCTTTGCCACCAGCCGTCTGACCCACCTCGCGCCCCGACAGTTCTTCGGGTGGGCGTTCTGGATCGGGTTCTCGATCAATACGCTGGTGATTGAGTGGTGGTTGCGCTCCACAGAGTATCCGGAGCAAGGCGCGACGAACGCGCTGCATGCGGGGAGTGTGTGAGGACTGCTACCAAGCCCGCGTGGCCGCAACGCTCCCCCTCGGTTCGTGAAATACGGCTTCCTCGGCAAGTTCGACCTCGCCCATGCAGGACAAAGGCGGTGTATATTACTTCGTCCTGGAGGTCAAACGGAAGATCCTTACTAAGAAGAGTCTCGGCTTCTGGCTTTTTGCAGTCTACGCGAGTTTCTTCGCCTGGCTGATGCACAGCTTTGCGGTCCGATCTTTTCTCGCCTCTTTCAAACAGCTCGTGACCAAATTTCTTACGAAAGCTTAGCCCGTGCATCTGGCTGTACATCTGGCGGCGGTATTGTTCTTCCTGGCCTCGGGCTGTTCAGCCTGCCTGGGGTGTCGTCAGATCGCGCTTCCCCGCCGGAGAATCCTGCGCGTGCTCGCGGGCCTGGTTCTCTGGCAGACGATCCAACTTCTTCCCGTGCAACTGCTGGCCGCCTTGCAGATCGCCGGTCTACTCGGACGGGTTACCGTACCCATGGGGGCTGCCCTACAAGCGATCGTGCTCGCGGGCTCGGTGGGCTGGTTCGTTCGGCACACGCCCCAGCCGCCCTTGGCGCGTTCCGCCGGCATTCGGTCGCCGCTTCCGACTTACCTGGTGATTGCAGCCGCCGTGGTTGCCTGCTCCTACGTGGTGTTCGCGCTGGACTTGTTCACCTCATTCCCCAGCGGGTCTGACACGATGGCCTACCATCTTCCGCTCGCCCTGCGCTGGCTGCAGACCGGGTCGTTTGCGCTCCCGGCCTCCCAGACCTGGCGGTTTAGCCTTCCGGCCAATGCCTGAAGATCACTGATCCGAAGTTCGAGGAAAACTTCGTTCGCAGCCAGCGCGAATGGCTGGTTTACCCGTGGACGGAGTGGAGACGCACTCCCGGCTACACGATGATCCCCTATCGGCAGCAACTCGAATTGGAACGCTTGCCTACGTTCCATGCTGCCATTATGATTTGGTCTATGTCGCACTTCAAGGAAATTCGGCACGGTAAACACTGCGTCTTTGCAATGCATGTCCATCTGGTCTTCGTCACCAAATACCGCCGCTGTATGCTCGACGGCGAGGCGATTGAGAAATTCCGACCTATCTTCTCCAAGGTCTGCACCGACTTTGCGGCGGGGTTGGCGCAGATGGACGGGGAGGGCAATCCCATACACTTGCTGGTGAACTATCCCCCGAAAGTGTCCGTCTCATCCCTGGTCAACTCCTTAAAGGGCGTTTCCAGCTACGTTCTACGACCCCAGTTGCCTCGCATCACCAAGGGCTACTGGAACAATGTACTGTGGTCGCCTTCTTACTTCGCCGCATCCTGTGGCGGCGCACCGCTCGACCTCATCCAACGCTACCTCGAGCAGCCAGCGACACCGCTATAGTCCTGGCTTACCCCGGCGTGAATTCCGGGGCTTGCGCCACTCGCTGGTCAGCCAATTAGCGTCGCACCGGCAGCCCAAAGTCTCTGCATCCAGGGGCCGAGCGGGCTCATCTAACCTTGACAGCAACACACTCAAGTCTTATGATAGCTGCGCTATTTGAAGACGAAGCAGCTGATTTTAATGCACTTATAAGCATCTAGGAGGCTCAGTCATGGGCAAGATTATTGGAATTGATCTGGGAACCACGAACTCCGTGGTGGCGGTTATGGAGGGTGGTGAGCCCAAGGTCATCGCGAATGAAGAAGGTGGGCGGACGACGCCTTCTGTAGTCGGCTTTACCAAGACCGGGGAACGGCTGGTCGGGCAAGTCGCAAAACGGCAGGCGATCACCAATCCCGAGAACACGGTCTTCTCGATCAAGCGGTTCATGGGACGCCGGTACGACGAAGTCAACGAAGAAATGAAGATGGTGCCCTACAAGGTCGAGCGCGACGGAGACCACGTCGCGGTCATTGCGCAGGGCAAGAAGTACACTCCGCCGGAGATCTCCGCGATGATTCTTCAGAAGCTGAAGAAGGCCGCGGAAGACTACCTGGGCGAGAAAGTGACCGAAGCCGTCATCACGGTTCCTGCGTACTTCAACGACGCGCAGCGGCAGGCGACCAAAGACGCGGGCAAGATTGCCGGACTCGATGTGAAGCGCATCATCAACGAACCGACGGCGGCTGCGCTCGCCTACGGGCTCGATAAAGGTAAAGACGAGACGATCGCCGTGTACGACTTTGGAGGCGGGACGTTCGATATTTCGGTCCTGGAAGTCGGCGAAGGCGTCATCGAAGTGAAGGCCACCAATGGGGACACGCACCTGGGCGGTGACAACCTCGACCAGCGCATCGTCGAGTGGCTGATTGACGAGTTCAAGAAGGACGAAGGCCTCGACCTGCATGGCAAAGGCAACGAGATGGCTCTGCAGCGTCTGCGGGACGCGGCCGAGCGGGCCAAGATCGAACTTTCGACCACGATGGAGACCGAGATCAACCTGCCGTTCATCACGGCGGATGCGACCGGTCCGAAGCACCTGGTGAAGAAGCTCACCCGGGCGAAGCTCGAGTCGATGGTAGAAGACCTGATCCAGCGGTCGGTGGGTCCGTGCAAGCAGTGCATGAAGGACGCGGGCGTCGATGCCAGCAAGATCAACGAAGTCGTGCTGGTTGGCGGCCAGACGCGCATGCCACGCATCCAGGCGCTGGTGAAGGAACTCTTCGGCCGGGAGCCCCATAAGGGTGTCAATCCGGATGAAGTCGTGGCAGTCGGGGCGGCCATCCAGGGCGGCGTCCTCAAGGGCGAGGTGAAAGACCTGCTCCTGCTCGACGTGACTCCGCTGTCGCTGGCCATTGAAACGCTGGGCGGCGTAGCGACGCCGATGATCCCGCGCAACACGACGATTCCGACCAAGAAGACGGAAACGTTCTCGACCGCAGCGGATAACCAGACGTCGGTCGAAGTACACGTGCTGCAGGGCGAGCGTCCGATGGCGGCGCAGAACCGCACGCTCGGCAAGTTCCACCTGACCGGACTTCCACCGGCTCCGCGGGGTATGCCGCAGATCGAGGTGACGTTCGACATCGACGCGAACGGGATCCTGAACGTGACCGCGAAAGACATGGCCACCGGCAAGGACCAGAAGATCACGATCACGTCGTCTTCCGGCCTGTCGAAGGAAGAAGTGGAGCGGATGGCGAAGGAAGCCGACGCACACTCAGCCGAAGACAAGGCCAAGCGCGAAGAGATCGAAGCCAAGAACCAGCTCGATTCCATGGTCTACCAGATGGAGAAAATGCTGCGCGAGTCGGGCGACAAGATCTCGGGCGCGGAGCGGGGCGAGGTCGAGAATGCCATCGCCGACGCGAAGAAGGCGCTGGAGTCGGGCGACAAGTCGAACCTGGATCGAGCCCGGGAAGCGCTGACCAAGGCATCGCACAAGCTGGCCGAGCAGATGTACAAGGCAGCCGGTTCGCAGGCGGCATCGGGCGCAGGTGCGAGCGCAGAAGTGGGGCCGTCGGCGGGAGGCAACGGCCAGGCAAAAAAGGACGAAGGCGTGATCGACGCGGAGTACGTCGACGTTGAGGACAAGAAATAAGCTGCCGGCTGTGAGCTGCCAGCAGAGGGCGCTTCGGCGCCCTCTCTTGCTATCGGCACAGGGACAATTGGCCCAGAGGAGAAATAGGAATTGCAATTCGAAATTGACGATCAGATGTACTTTTTGAACTTCGTTCCGGATGAGGGGCGGTGGTATGTGTTTTCGCCCACCGAGGTGGGGATTATCAGGATCCCGGTGGCGATGGACGCAGCGCCGTTTGAGAACTATGCATTTGCGCCCGAGGAAGGAAAGAAAAGGATCGTGCACTAGGCCGCTGTCATGCTCGGGGGAGGCGCAGCCGACGCCGCGCGCCGCAGCCGAACCACAAGCTTGTCCCTTGCAGTGAGCTGAAAGCTGATGGCTAGAAAGCGAGTACTGAAAAAATGACGGCTGAAGGCTGAAAACTGAATGCTGATGGCTGCAAGCTGACAGCTTATAACTGATCATGGCAACCCAAACCAAAGACTATTACGCCGCGCTCGGCCTCAAGAAGTCCGCTTCGATCGACGAGATCAAGAAGGCCTTCCGCAAGCTGGCGCGCAAGTACCATCCCGACGTAAACCCGGGCGACAAGAGCGCGGAAGAGAAGTTCAAGACCATCTCGGAAGCCAACGAGGTCCTGAGCGATCCCAAGAAGCGCAAGATTTACGATCAGCTCGGGTTCTACTCCGACAACATCGATCCGGCTGCAGCCGAAGCCTATGCCAAGCAGGGCGGGACGCCGGGCGGTTTTCCCGGCGGGCAGCCGGGGGGCACCGGCGGGTCGGGCGCGGGCGGAGTGCATTTTGACTTCGGCGGGTTCGACTTCTCCGATTTGTTCGAGGGTGGCAGCCGGGGGAAGAAGACTTCCTCGGGCGGAGGCGGGGGGTTCCGCGACATCTTTTCGAGCATGTTCGACCGGGGGGGCGCTGCGGCCGAAGATGGACCGGAGCCGGGAACGGATCTGGAATACCAGGTCAACGTTCCGTTCTGGACGGCAATCCGGGGCGGCGTGATGCGCCTGAACATCACGCGCCGCGAGACCTGCGCTACCTGCCATGGCGCGGGCTTCGTCGAGCAGCCCGGCGTCTGTCCACAATGCAAGGGCAAAGGAACGATCGAGCAGACCGGCGGGCGCATGAAGTTCAACGTGCAGTGCCCGCGTTGCCACGGGACCGGAAAGAATATCTCACCTTGCCCGACGTGCCACGGCGAAGGGACCGTCGAGCGCACCGAACCGCTGGAGGTGCGCATCAAGGCCGGCACGCGCGACGGACAGCGGATCCGGCTTGCAGGCAAGGGAAATGCCGGCACGCATGGTGGCCCGCCCGGTGATCTCTACGTGATTATCCGGACCGGCGACCACTCCGTCTTTCACCGGGAGGGGGACGACATCCGTCTGACCGTGCCGGTGAGCGCAACCGAAGCAGCCTTGGGCGCCAAGATTGAGGTGCCGACCATCGACGGCCGCACTCTGCTGAAGATTCCACCGGGCACGCAGTCCGGCCAGAAGCTGCGACTCCGGGAAAAGGGCGTCCCGTCGGCGACCAAAGATGGCGTGCGCGGCGACGAGATTGTCGAGATCAAGGTAACCGTGCCCATGCCCCGCGACGAGCGTACCAAGGAACTGCTGCGCGAATTGGCGCAGCTCAATCCGGAGGATCCACGGGCGGAGTTGTGGAAGGAAGTGTAGCGCCTAGGTCCTAGGTGTCAGGGCTGTTTTAGGCGTCAATCTTGGGGACCAGGCCCGGATGCCTGGGCTGTACCGAATGCCGCCCCGGCAAACTCTTGGGTATCAGGCTCGGGCGTTCGACGGGTCAATGACGAGTCTTGGCCTCGTCAAACTGGTCGCCCATCCCCACCCTGAAGTTGCCTGAAATTACGGTCACGTTTTACCGGTTCGGGTGCCAGTTCGGTTCGGGTGCCAGTGCGGTCGCGATCTTGTAGCCGTCCGGCACCCTTGGACGGACCATGAACTCCCCTGAAGTCGCCCTCGGATTACCTTCGAGCCAACACGGCGCCGCCAGCCAGCGAGAAATGGCGGAGCCGGACCGTACTTGATCTGGCCCGGAGAAAGCGCGGTTTGCGCCGCGCCGAGCTGGGCCAGCAACCGGGTGGCGCACAGACAGGGCCACGAAGATTCTTTTCATGACTCTTGTCGACCTTTTACACCGCGGGCAGACCGCGGTCGCTGATCCCATCGGTTGCGGCCCTAGAGGTTTCTCGGTTAGCTGGGCGTTTCAGCCGCGCGTTACCTCCGTACCGTGTCTTCCGCCGAAAATATTTTCGGAATTTTCTTTTGTGCAGCATCTATATTGCCGTATTCTCTGTGCTGCGAACTAACTTCGCCGAAATGCCCGGGAATCGCACGGCACCCGGGAGCCGCGAGAAAGTAGACTCTTTTTTCTGGTGAAACAGGAGACGCGGTGGTGAGAGTGAGTCGCTTGAGGAGGAAGCCATAGAAATTGGCAACTGCTAGCGTGCCAGCCCAACGATCACCGCAACTCTCCGTTCTTCCCCAGAACAAAAAATTCGGCAGGCTCACCTTGTGGCCCCTCGTGGCCGCCACTTTCTTTATGGTGTCGGGCGGCACCTACGGCACGGAAGACATCGTGCACGGAGCCGGCTACGGTCGAGCCGTCCTGATTCTGCTGCTTACTCCCATCTTGTGGAGCTTGCCGACGGCGTTCATGATCGGTGAGCTTTCCAGTGCGCTGCCCCAGGAAGGCGGATACTACGCCTGGGTCCGCCGCGCAATGGGCAATTTCTGGGGATTCCAGGAGGCCTGGCTCTCGCTGGTAGCGTCCATTTTCGACATGGCGATCTATCCCACCCTGTTCGTGGCCTACATGGTCCGCATGTTCCCCTGGTTTCAGGAGGCACACCGCGGCGTGGCCGTCGGACTGGCCGTGGTGGTCACGTGCGTCATCCTTAATATTGCCGGCGTCAAGGTGGTGTCGACCACCTCGCTCTGGCTATTCTTCGCCCTGTCGGCGCCCTTCATGGTGATCGTGGGCATGGCGCCCTTCAAGATCGGCTCGCTCGCCGCCGCCGTCACCAAGCCCACGACTTCGACGGTCGACATCATCGGCGGACTGCTCATCGCCATGTGGAACTACATGGGCTGGGACAACGCCTCCACGATCGCCGCCGAAGTGGAGCGTCCGCAGCGAACCTATCCACGGGCAATGCTGGTCGCCGTGGCGATCGTTTCACTGACCTATATTGTTCCTGTCGCAGCCATGCGGATGACCGGCCTGGCGCCGAGCGCGTGGGAAACCGGATCGTGGGCCGAGATCGCAGGCATGGTTGGCGGTCCCCTGCTTCGGATCGCCCTGGTTGGGGGCGGGATGATCAGCGCGTTCGGCATGTTCAACGCCCTGGTGATGAGCTACTCCCGTCTGCCGCTGGCCATGGCACAGGACGGCATGCTTCCCAGGATCTTCGGCAAGCTGCATCCCCGGACGAGGGCGCCCTGGGTGGCGATCATCGTTCTGGCAGTGGGCTGGGCGTGCTGCCTCGGCCTCGGCTTCGAGCGGCTGGTCACGATCGATATCCTCCTGTACGGCGCGAGTCTATCGCTGGAGTTCGCAGCCCTGATTTATCTCCGGGTCCGCGAACCCGAGTTACCGCGGCCGTTCCGGGTTCCCGGCGGGATGTTCGGCGCGATTGCCATCGGGATTACGCCCATGCTGATGCTGGCCTTCTCGATCTTCCGCAGCCAGCACGAAGCGGTGTTCGGGATGAGTTCGTTCGCCTTCGGGATGCTGCTGATCGCAGCCGGCGTGGTGGCCTATGCGCTCAACCATGCCGTCAAGCCGCAAGGGTGGGCTGCGGGGGCCGAGAAGCCGCAGGCAGCGTAGTTTCTGTTTTTCGAGTCAGGGGCGGGACGGCGAAAGCTGTCCCGCTTTTTTGTTTGTTGTAGAGTTATGACGTAGTGGTGGGAAGATCTGGCTAAACCATGACCAAGCGTAAATCCAAGGGAGCCTACATGATCTCGGCCGTCGCCGAGATGTACGGCATCCATCCCCAGACCCTGCGGCTGTACGAGCGCGAAGGATTGCTAAAACCCTCCCGCACCGAGGGCAACACCCGTCTGTATACCGACGAAGACCTCCAGCGACTGGAGTTCATCCTGACGCTGGCCCGCGACCTGGCGGTGAATATCAGCGGGATTGCCATCATTTTGCAAATGCGCGAACGCATGGAGGAGATGCAGCGGCAGATCCAGGACTTCGTCAAGTACATGCAGGAAGAGGTTGTGAACCGGGCAACCGCCGCGGCTGCAGCCGACCCGTCGAGGGGCGCGATTGTGCCCCTGAGGAGACCGGTTGTGGCGCCGCCCGTATCCGGCTCTCAGAGGAAGAAATAGGCTTCTGTTCGCGCTCACGGTTGATTCCCGACTTTCTCCTTATTCGGCCGGGCGCAGGCTACGATCAACACAGACATCATTTCTCGCGCGTGAGCAGGTCTGGGAACGTCGCCCGCCGCAGGCGTATGATATGAGGTTTTCTGTGCTCTTCCGCTTAAAGCTGAGAGCTGAGAGCCGACAGCTTCCTTCCATGCTTCCCTTCAAACTCGTCTACAGCGACGGCTATTACCTCCCGATCGGCGCGCACGTCTTTCCTGCCGAAAAGTACCAGCGCATCCGCGCGCGGCTGATCGAAAGTGGCATCGCATCGGCGAACGACTTCGTTTCGCCACAGCCCGCATCGGACCAGGACATCCTGTTGGTGCATACCCCGGAGTATGTCCGGAAGCTTAAGACGGGCACGCTCTCGGCGCGCGAAGAGCTCGAGATGGAGATTCCCTATTCGCCGGAGTTGGTCCGGGCCTTCTGGCTGGCGGCGGGCGGATCGATACTGGCGGCCGACTATGCCCTGAACGATCGCATCGCGTTTAATCTCGGAGGCGGCTTCCATCACGCCTTTCCCGATCACGGCGAAGGCTTCTGCATGATTCACGACGTGGCGGTCGCGATTCGGCGCATGCAGCGCGATGACAAGATTCGCACCGCGATGACGGTCGATTGCGACGTCCACCAGGGCAACGGAACCGCGGCGATTTTCGCGGGCGTCGGCGTGCCCGGCGATCTTCTGCCGTCGGCAGCAGGCCCGACCATAACGGCGGCTCGGCCAGCGAAGATCCGCAACGCGCATGCGGGCGACGTGTTCACGATTTCCCTGCACCAGGAAAACAACTATCCCGCATGGAAGCCGCCGTCATCGATCGATGTAGATCTGCCCGACCAGATCGGCGATGACGACTACCTGGCCTGGCTCGACAACGCGCTCAGCTCCGGCCTACGCCAGTTCGAGCCGGAATTGCTGTGCTATATCGCAGGCGCGGATCCCTACCGCGAGGACCAACTGGGCGGCTTGAGCCTAACCATCGCGGGCTTGAAGAGGCGGGATGAGCTGGTGTTTCGCGTCGCGCGCGCCCGCGATATTCCAGTGATGGTGACCTTCGCCGGAGGCTACGCCCGGAAGGTGGATGACACGGTGACGATCCATAGCAACACGGTACTGGCGGCGACGGAAGTGTTTGCGAGGGGTTCTGCGAAGACGGTTTAGCGCAGCCGGCTTGCCAACCCAACCAGGGAGTCCTGCATGAAATGGGCTATCATGCCGGGCCGGAGACTGCGCCGCCGCTGGGCCAGAAGCCCGAACAGACAGCCGTACACCGTGATCACAGCCATAAGTTTTGGGCCCTGATATCCATGCCCGGCGCCGAAGGCGAGGGCCTGCAGGAGCAACCCGGCCGTCGCATTGCGGGTCCAGGCGGTGAGCTGCTTTTGCAGGTATCCCCGGAAGAGTACCTCTTCGCAGAAACCTGCAGTCCCGCAAAGAAGCAGATAAACGACGGTTTCCGTCCTCCCGTGAGGGAGCAGACGGCGTGCCACTTCACGACTGTCGGCGTGGAAGAGGTGCGCGACGCCGGCGAGGAGGATGTTGGAGAGGATCAAAAAGACGACGGCAAGCCCGAGATCGCGAGCTAGGGCCGTCCACTTGGGCCAGTCTCCACCGATCAAATCGCGAATCCTCAAATCGCGAAGGCGAATGCCCAACCAAGCAAAGCCCAACACCACCCACTCCGTGATCATGACGGCCAGGTAGCGGAACACCGCACCATGAGAGATTCCGGCAGGCGACGGACCATGAGAATACGCGCTGAGGCCGGAGAGAAGGGCGATGACCAGCAACATGACCACTGTGTGCCAGGTAGGCGCGACGGCTCCGGGAATCTGGCGCCTGGTTGGTCGAGCGAGCACGGTCAGGTCGTCAGACATCAGCACAAATGCTAACAGGTATACCAGGATAGTATCGGAGGATGCGGTTATGCCTCGTCCGCTATGCGACTCTGCTTCTCGACTATGCCGGGCTCAGACTTATCGTCGATCCCATGTTGGATGACCTGGAAGCGCGGCCCCCCATTCAGAGTTTCCCCAACCCGCGTAACAATCCGCTGGTCCCGTTGCCCATGGCTGCGGAGGAGGTTGTGCAGGGCGTCGAAGCCGCGCTAGTCACGCACACGCATAGCGATCATTGGGACGCCACGGCGGCGCGGCTGCTCCCAAAGCAGGTTCCCTTGTTTGGCCAGACAGAAGATGAGGCGAAGTTCCGCTCGCAGGGCCTTACGGTTCTGCATTCCGTGATGCAACCGGCGAACTGGAACGGAATCCAAATCAGCCGTACCAGCGGCCAGCACGGCCGGAGTGAGATCGCCACAGAGATGGCGCCGGTTTCGGGCTTTGTTCTACAGGCGGCGGGCGAACCGACCCTTTATGTAGCCGGAGATACGATCTGGTGTAACGACGTGCAACAAGCTCTGCGTGCTTACAAGCCTGCGATCGTGGTGGTCAACACTGGGGCGGCGCAGTTCCTCGAAGGCGATCCGATCACCATGACCGCCGAAGACGTGATGGCGACTTGCCAGGCCGTGCCGGAAGCACTTGTGGTCGCCGTCCACATGGAGGCCATCAACCATTGTCTGCTGACGCGCTCCGACCTGGCGTTTCAGCTGGAAGCGGCGCGGATGATCGGTCAGGTGGCGATTCCGCAGGATGGGGGCTGGGTGGACGCCAAAGCGTGAAGTCGTGGTCACCGATGTTTCCGGTCATTCGTCACCGGCCACCTTCTCTGGCAATGTCATCCCGAGCGGAGTGAGGCGCCAGCCGAACCCAGTCAAAGGACGCGCACCGGAACTTTGTACATCGCCGTGACGAATGATAATGTTGGGCGGAGAGGCTCCGGAACTGAGGTCCGGCCACGGGATCATCGATTTGGCCAACGACGAACGACCAACCGCAACGATCGCCTTCTTCCCTCCGGCTGCTAAAATAGCCCCTTACGCCTATGTTTGAGAATCTCTCGGAAAAACTCCAGCGCGCCTTCAAAACCCTGCGGGGGCAAGCCGTCCTCACGGAAGAAAACATCCAGGAGGCGCTGCGGCAGATCCGGCTGGCGCTGCTTGAAGCCGACGTCAACTTCAAGGTCGTCAAGCAACTCATCGACCAGATCCAGGCCAAGGCGGTCGGGCAGGAAGTGGCAACCGCGCTATCGCCAGGCGAGCAGGTCATCAAGATTGTGCGTGACGAGATGGTCGCGGTGCTCGGCAAAGATACCGCCAAGCTCAAGTTCGCCTCGCAGCCACCCACGGTTGTGCTGATGGCCGGGCTGCAGGGTTCGGGCAAGACGACCACTTCGGGCAAGCTGGCGAACTGGCTGAAGAACGGCGGGCACCGACCGCTGCTGGTTTCGGTCGACGTCTATCGTCCGGCGGCTCGACAGCAATTGAAAGTCGTCGCCGACGCGATCAAGGCGAACATCTACGAAGGCGAGGTGACCGAGGCGAACACGGCAACCGTCGAGCGCCTGGTAAAAGAAGCTCGGCGCGAGGCCGTCAACACCGGTAGTGATGTGCTGATCGTCGACACCGCCGGACGTCTTCACATCGACGACCAGCTCATGGACGAGATGCAGTCGCTCAAGCGATTGCTGAATCCCTCGGAAATCCTGTTCGTGGCCGACGCGATGACCGGCCAGGACGCGGTCCGCTCCGCCGACGAGTTCCACAAGAAGCTCACGCTCACCGGCGTCGTTCTTACGAAGATGGACGGCGACGCCCGCGGCGGCGCGGCGCTCTCGATCCGCCAGGTCACGGGCCAGCCGATCAAGTTCATCGGCGTGGGCGAAAAGTACGACGCGCTCGAACCGTTCCATCCCGATCGTATCGTTTCACGCATTCTCGGCATGGGCGACATCCTGTCGCTCATCGAAAAGGCCGAGCAGCAGATCGACAGAAAGAAAGCCGAGGACATGGCCAGCCGCGCGCTCGCCGGCGACGGCTTCTCGCTCGAAGACTTTCGCGACCAGTTACGCCAAGTCAAGAAGATGGGATCGATCCAAAGCCTGATGGGCATGCTGCCGTCGATTGGCCCGTTCAGCGGCCTGCAGAAAGCCGCAGACAAAGTCGACGAGAAGCAAATCAACCGCGTGGAGGCGATCATCAACTCGATGACCGCTCACGAGCGCCACCATCACGAGGTGATCAATGGCAGCCGGCGCAAACGCATCGCTCGCGGCTCGGGCACCAGCGTGCAGGAAGTCAACAACCTGCTCCGCCAGTACGCCCAGATGAAGAAGATGTTCAAGCAGATGGGCAAGCCGAGCTTTGCGCGGCGGCTGGCGGGAATGAAGATGCCCGGGATGTAGAAGAACAGTCGTTTGACGCTTGTTGGTTGGTCGCCGGCAAAACCGATGAGCCCAGCGAACGTGAGCACTTCGTGCCCGCTCAACGCTCCTGGTCGGAGGTGAGCGCCGAATCCCCAAGTCTTTGCCGACCACGAACGACCAACGACCACGCTTATGAAATGGCGCGCCCTCGAAGAATCGACTCCCGGCACGGACACGCGTTCGCTGCATGAGGTCTTTGCTGCGCGGAAGGAATTGATCGCGAAATATGTGCCGGCTGAAGCGCAGGCGGTTCACGCGCGCGCGGTTGCCGAACTGAAGCGGCGCAGGCTCGCGGAGAACTCGCTTGCCGTGGGCGCGAAGGCTCCCGTGTTCGAACTTCCGGATCACAACGGAAAGACGATCTCCTCGGCTGACCTGCTCAGCAAGGGCCGCCTCGTCCTATGCCTGTTTCGCGGGCGATGGGATCCTTTCTGCTGCGGACAACTCGAAGCCATGAACCAGATCCTGCCCGAGATTGAAGCAGCGGGCGTGTCGCTGGCCGCCATCTCCCCGCAAACCATCCGGCAGTCGTACTTCATGGCCGACCAGCACCGCTTCCGTTTCCCGCTCCTGAGCGACGCGCGCAATCAGGTCGCGCGACAGTTTGGTCTGGTGTATCACGTCCCCGACGAGCAGCAGGCTGTCTACCGGAGAGCCTTCGTCAACCTGCCCTTCACCAATGGAGATGAGAGCTGGGATCTTCCGATTCCGGCAACCTATATCCTCGACCACGACGCGACGGTTTTGTACGCTTCGGCGAGCGCGGACTACACCGAGCGACCCGAACCCGCGGAGATCGTCGAGCATCTGCGATGAAATCGGCTAGCATCGTCATTCTGCTTCCACTGATGAGCGTGCTGCTCGTGAGCCTGTACGTGGCCGGGGGTGCGTCGCGGACCGCTGCGCTGGTTCTGCTTGGGGCGATTGTGGCCGGCGTGGTTGCGGGACTTGTCCTCAAACGCAAGTCGGCCGCAACCGGCAGGACCGGCCTCTAGTTTCCGCAGCGCCGTTGAGGCAGGCCTTAGCCCCCTGCGGCCTCCTACCGCGCTCTTGCCCGCCAACCTCTGAGCCGCAACGGGGTGTGCGACCTAAAAGTGCAGATCACGCCCTTCGTGCTTCCCAATAGTCCTCGAAACGACCACTCAGTCGATTGCAGCGAAGGGCAATGATGGCGTTGGCGCCTTGGCGGCGAAACGACGGATAGCGCATTCGGTTGGCGTTCTTGTTGAAGTATTCAGCCTCGATCCGCAGCGTGTCGGCGATGTCTGCAGTTGCGGCGGGTGTGGAACGAAGTTGAGCCACCAGATCTTCGATCTTGCCATTTTCCAATCTGTCCAACTGCGACAGCAGCCAGCGTTTCTGGGCCACGTCGTCGCCGGGGTGAAGTTTGCGAGCTAGGTCCCATAGGTGCTGCCGCGCGTGGTAGAGATCTACGATTTCGATGGCCTGGGGAAAACACTGTTGGCTGAGATTCCAGATCCATTCTGCACCGTCGCCAATCACGACCTTCTGGTGCGCCCGACCCCAACCTCGCTGCCAAGCCTCACTATAAATCCGCCGCGCAAACTCTTCGGCGGTCTCGATGGCACCGGTATAGGTGGTGGAGGCATGGTCGCGGACCGGGTAGCCGTCCTCATCGACGGTGGTCTGCGTGAACACACAGCCGAGTTTGGCTTCCCGCGTATGCGCTGGTTGGCCGTCGATTTTACCCTGCCGCCCCTCGGTCTCGGCTCGCACCACCGGCACTCCGGTGCCGTCGAACTCGACATAGAGCACGGGAATCGGGGGGCCGAGGGGGATGGGAAGATCCAACTGCAGAGCCCGATTCATCGCCTGCTGCTGGCAGGCGCCAATATCGGCACCAATCGCCTCGGCGGTACGCTCCACCGCTTTGGTGGTAACTTCCAACCCGGCCAGTAGTTTCATCTGTTCGCGCCCATGGTCGAAGGGAGCGTCATTGCCGACTATGGCCAGCATCCGGCGCACGCCCGGCGACAGTTCGGTGTTTTCTAAATCCAAGTCGACATCGGCCGGGAACTGGCCGTGATGGCAGTGCGGACACAGGAAGTAGGGACGCACGACCTCCACGGCTCCCAAGACGGTGAGGATGGTTTTCGCACGCAACCCCCGGTAGACGGCGGTGTGGCCACAGGAGCAGCCGCGGGTTCGCTGCTCGGGTTGGGGCGGATCATGCTGCAACAGTTCATTCAACGCCAACGCCCCCGCTTGGTGGAGAGCGGAGCGGAGCGCCATCTCCACCGCCTCCAAGTCCAGGCGACCGGAGCGGTGACGCTCACGAAAGGTGAGCCGCAGCAGCTCTTCTACTTCCCGAGCGATTTCCTGTTGGATGGCTTCCGCCGTTTTTTTTCCTGCGGGGTCAGGGACTCTTCCACGGGCCGAGCCCGGCAGATCTTCTCGTTGACTTCCAACAAACGTTGCGCCAACTCGCGAAAGCGGTGAAAGGCCTCCACCTCGCGTTGCGCTTTGCGCAGTTCGGTCGGCGTAGCAAAGGTCTCGGTGACCGTCTTTCCGTCCCGCTTACGAGTCAAGCGGAAGTTGGGGCCGTGCCCGGGCTGGTTGGGCTGATGGCAACGGCAGGTGGGCTTACCACAGGTTCCACTGGTGGTGGTGATCGATCCACTGCGAAAGTCGGGAAGTCGAACCATCTCCTGCAAGATCGCAGTGCGCTGTTGTTCCAGGGCGGTGAGAGATTCAGGCAAGGGGCATCTCCTATTTTAAGGGTATTATGCTCGGGAT
>WNFS01000230.1_pt1 | contig 51416 bp, 48 predicted proteins | sample 5400141 | NCBI WGS metagenome assembly WNFS01 (sample SAMN13153358, study PRJNA577476) | soil metagenome | isolation source: 60 cm saprolite under Madrone tree | place: USA:California | collected 2016-06-14
GCGCGGCCTGCCCGTCATTGCCGGCACGAAGCTGCGCGAGGGCGGCCGCGAACATGCGCTCCGCGTCGACATGGCGCGGCGCCGCGGGCGCGGGCGGGGGCGCCGCGCTCACGGGCGGCGCGGCGGGACTCGGAGCGATGGTCGGCGCCGAGTCGGGAGGCGGAGCGGGCGGAGCGGCCGGGCGTGATTCCGGCGCCACCGGTATCGCGCGCATCGCGCGCACCGCATTCTCCGCTTCTTCGAGCGAAGCCTTCAGCTTCGTCACCTGCTCGCTCAGCGTCTTGAGCTCGGCCACGAGAAACGACTGCTGCGCGTCCTGCGCCTTGAGCTCGGCTCCGAGACGCGCGATCTCCAGCGCCTGAGCGTCCTGCGTGCTCTTGACGTCGTTGAGGGTCACCCGGGGCGGGGCCGGCGTGGGAGCGGGAGCCGCGGCCTGCTCGTTGGGCGGCGGAGTGCCGCGGCCACTCGTACATCCGGTGAGCAGCGCCGCCGCCACGCCGTAGAAAAGCGCGCGTACGGAGCGTGAGACCATCACAGAGCACCGTAGCATCCGGCTCTACGCCAAGTCAATCACGCGCGCGCCGCTTTTTGACTCGCGTGAGCCTTTTCGCTAGCATGCGCGCATGACCGACGCGGTCTGGATCTTTTATCTCTCGGCCGCGATCACCGGGGGCGCCTTCGGCTACGTCATTCAGCGCGGCGGATTCTGTCTCATGCGCGCCCTGTCCAATCTGTACCTCATGGGCGACGCGACCATCATGCGCGCGTACACCCTGGCCCTGCTTGTGGCCATGGTCGGCGTGCAGGCGCTCTCCACGGCGGGGCTCGTGGACATCCCCGTGCGGCCCTTCCACTGGATGTCCAATGTCACGGGTGGGCTGATCTTCGGCGCGGGCATGGTCCTCGCCGGCGGGTGCTCGGGCAGCACGTGGTACCGCGTGGGCGAAGGCGCGGTGGGAGCCTGGATCATCCTGCTCGGCTTCGCCCTGGGTGCGACGACGGTGCGGCTCGGCATCCTCGGGCCCCTGCGCGCCGCGCTTCAGGCGCCGACGATCGGCGACGTCCCTCCCACCCTCGCCACCGCGCTGGGAATCTCGCCGTGGCTCGTGATCGGCGCCCTGTGGATCATGGGCGGCCTCTGGCTCTTCCGCTCGCGTGGCGCGCCTCAGTACGGCAAATGGCCGTGGCACCTGACGGGCCCGGCCGTGGGGCTCCTTATCGCCGCCGGATGGTGGTCATCGAGCATCGGGGAGCGTCCGGTAGGGATCACCTTGGCCGTGAACACCGGCGAGCTGCTCACCTACCCGCTCGTCATGTTCCCGAATCGCGTCAACTGGAGCATGGTCATGCTGGTGGCCGTGCCCATCGGCGCCTTTCTCGCCGCGTGGCCGTCGGGTGATTTCCGATGGAAGCTGCCGCCGGGGTGGTCGCTGGTGAAGATCTTCGCGGGCGGGCTGCTCATGGGCGGGGCGGCGATATTGGGCGAAGGGTGCAATATCACGCAAGGCCTCACCAACGGCGCCACGCTTGCCGTGGGCAGCCTCGTGACGATCGGCTCCATCATCGTTGGCTGCTGGCTCACGTTGCGCGCGCTCTTCGGGACTACTGCCTGAGTATTCCGCCGGGCAGGACCGGAGGGGTGCGCTCCCTGGAGCACGCTGACTCGCGATCCGCGTTGCCACTCCAACGAGCCACGAGATTGAGGTTCACTGCTTCGACTGTGCGCAGAAGATACGGCTCCAGGGAGCGCACCCCTCCGATCCTGCCCTCGCGCGTGGTTCTTCGCGGAGTTCTTCATTGATGCATAGGTGCCGAGGTGCGGAAGTGGGTGCTAGCGGGGGTCGCGGAGGAGAATGACGGGGACGGGCTCGCCGGTTTGAATCGTGGTGTCGCCGGAGACCACGGCGAGGCCGTCGGCGGCGACCATGGATCGGAGAATGCCGGAGGACTGGTCGCCGGTGAGGCGCGCGGTGTAGGCGCCCGCGCCGTCGGTGGACAGGGTCACGCGCAGGTAGCCCCGCCGCCTGCCTGGATTCGCAATGGGCGCCCGGGCGCGCGCCTGGATCATGGGGCGACCGAGTCGGGAGTGGCCGCCCAGGCGCAGGAGGGCGGGGCGCACGAAAAGCTCGAACGTGACCATGGCCGAGACCGGATTGCCCGGGAGCGCGAAGGCGGGGAGCGCGCTCTTCCCCGCGGAAGGAATCGTCGCGAACGCGATGGGCTTGCCGGGACGCATGTCGACGAGCCAGAGATGCTGCTCGGCGCCCAGGCGCTCGAGAGCGGCCTTGACGAAATCGTGCTCGCCGACCGAGACGCCCGCGGAAGAGATCAGGAGATCGCAGCCGAGCCCCCACCGGAGTCGCGCCTCGATGTCTTCCAGTCGATCGGCGGCCACGCCGAGGCTGATGGGAACGCCACCCGCTTCGCTCACCTGCGCCATCAGCGAATACGTGTTGGAATTCGGGATCTGGCCCGGACCGAGGCGCCCGCCCAGATCCACGATCTCGTCGCCCGTGGAGAGTATCCCCACGCGTGGGCGCCTCATCACGCGCACCTGCGAGCGGCCGAGGGCGGCGAGAATACCGACCTCGGGCGGGCCGAGGAAGCGGCCGGGCTCGAGCACGCTGTCCCCGGCCTCCACGTCTTCGCCGCGCGGACGGACGTAGTCACCGATCTTGACCGCGCGCGGCACGACGAGTGTCATTTCATCGAGGCTCACGTCTTCCTGTGGAATGACGCTGTCTGCGCCCTCCGGCAACGGTCCCCCCGTGAAGATGCGGAAGGCCTCACCCGGCCGGAGCGGGCGCTCCGCCACGTGCCCGGCCGCCACACGTCCGGCGATGACGAGACGGGCGGGCGTGGCGGGCGACGCGGCCGCCGTGTCGGCGCCCCTGAGGGCATAGCCGTCCATGGAGGAATTGGGCCAGGGGGGAAGGTCGAGGGAGGAGACGGCCGGCTCAGCGAGGACACGGTGAAGCGAGCGGGCGACGGGGACTTGCTCGTCACCGAGCACGCCCACCCGGGACAGGATGCGCTCCAGCGCTTCTTCGACGGGGATCACGGCCGCATTGTACCTCGCGCCCCGCACGGGAGGTGCGCGAGCGAAGCCGCTACTTCGGCTGGCGCAGGGCGGGCTGGTACATGGCGAGGAAGCGACGACGGCTCAGGACGAACAGGGCGAAAAAGCCGGCGGTGATGAAAATCTCGCGGATCCCCAGGGGGAACCCCATGTTCTTGTCGATCGAGGGAAAGATGATGAGGATGCGCTCGACGAAGATGGCGATCCATCCCATGAAGAGAATCACCACGAGGACCTTGTGGCGGGTGGGCGGCCGTCCCGTCAGCCGCTTCAGGAAGTAGGCGAAGGGGATCAGCCAGCCCACGATGAAAGTGGCCCAGGCGATCTGCCCCCACGGCGGATTGAAGAAACGGTTCAGGAAGAAGCGCGTCTCGATGGGCACGTTGCCGTACCAGATCACGAGGTACTGGGAAAAGAAGAAGTACATCCACATCACGCACATGGCGAAGGTGAGCTTGGCCATGTCCTGGATCCCCGATGGAGAGACCTGGGTCAGGCCCCGGGCATTGGCCCGGATGGTCAGGAAGGTGACCAGCCCGAAACCGGGATAGAGCGAGGTGACCACGTAGTAGCCGCCGAGGAGGCCGCTGTACCAGGTCGGATCGAGCGACATCAGCAGATCGAAGCCCCAGAGCGACAGCACCACCATGTACAGCATCAAGAGCGCGGTCGCGAGCTTGTTGCGGCGGGCCAGGGCCGCGGGCGTGTCGACTTCCGGCGTGCCCTGAGCGAACACCGCCTTGGCGAAGGTGGTCGCGATCCAGTACAGGGCCAGGCTGCCCAGGGCGATCCGGAGCGACATGAACGGCACGTTGAGCCATACGACCTTCTTCGGGAGCGGATGGGTCACCCACGGATAGAGCGTGTTCCGGCCGAAAAAGAGGATAACGAATCCGACGAGGGACGCGGGCAGGAAGCCGGCCGTGGTCAGAGCCAGTCGCTTGACCGAGGGCGACCACCGCGCCTCTGTCAATTGCATCATGGCCGCCAGCGCGGGACCCGTGATAGCGAAGCTCGACCAGAAGAGCAGATTGACGAGGTAGATGCCCCACGTCGCCCGCGGATCGGCGCTGAGGACGCCCCAGATGAAGGCGACGACGCCGGCGGCGGCCAGGCCCCAGAGGAGACCGGTGCGGCCGTTCACACCTTGCGCGTCCATGGTGGCGGCGCTCATTTCGCGGCCAGGGTGCGGAGGAAGTTCACCACATCCCACCGCTCTTCGGCGGAGAGCGACTCGCCGTAGGACGGCATCACGGCCCCTCCCACCGACAGGTAGCTCTGCCAGTACCCGTCCGTGCGTCCCTTCTGCAGATCCGGATTGCTCAGGTCCGTGGGCTGCACGAACTTGGCCGCCACGAGCCCGTCGCCCTTGCCGCCCGGCCCGTGGCACGGCGTGCAATAGACCGCGTAGAGGTTGGCGCCCTTCCGGATCGACGCGGGGGTGGCGGGCACCGGGTTCTTGCGCAAGGCCGCGGCATCGCGCTGCTCCTTCGAGTAATAGAGCTGGCCGCCGGTGCGCGGGAGGCTGCCCGGAGCCATGGCGAAGTTCATCTCCCCCGGCCTCACCCCCTGGGTCACGATCATGTCGTGGGTCCAGCGATACACGATAGCGGTTCCCTGGACCCCGGCTACCCCGCCGACGAGGAGCAGCACGAGGACGAAGACGTACTTCATCATCGCCTGACTTCCTCCGCGCCCGCGCCCGTGAGAAGCGAACGAACCTGCTCCACCGTCTCGGGCGGGCACGCCACCGCCACCCCGAAGCGATCTACGGTGAAGCGGGGGTCGTAGGTCGCCGACGGCTTGGTCTTGGGCAGCTTGCCCAGCAGCAGGAGCGCCACCAGGGTGGCCAGACCGCCGAACAGAATGGTGAGCTCGAAAGCGATGATCACGAAGGGCGGGAAGGACACGGGATCCTTGCCGCCCGTGATGAGCTCCCACTTCAGTGAGGACCAGATCGTCAGGAAGAACCCCGTCGCGGTTCCGGTGAGGGCGCCGGCCAGGGTGAAGAGCCGTACATTGCTCAGCGGGCGGACCTTCTCGATCTCCTCCTCGATCTCCTCCACCGGCACCGGCGTGTAGACGGTGAGCTCCGAGAAGCCCCTGGCCCGGAGCTTGCGGATGGCGTCCAGCGTGGTGTCCACGTGAGCGAAGACGCCCAGAACATTGGCGGTGGCCATGCTAGTGGTGGCCTCCGTGGGCGTGCTTGAGCGGGTGGGCCAGCGTCTCCTTGACCTCGACGATGGAGAGCGACGGCATCACGCGGATGAAACCGAGGAAGAGCAGGAAGAACCAGGCGAAGGAGCCCACGATGATGGTCGAGTCGGTGATGGTCGGGTAGTACGTGCCCCACGTGTACGGGTAAAAGTCGAACCCCAGACCCAGGACGATGATGTTGAAGCGCTCGAACCACATGCCGATCAGCACCAGGATCGAGACCACGTACAGCGTCATCACGTGGGTGCGCGGCTTCTTCCAGAAGAGGACGAGCGGCGCCAAGCTGTTGCAGACGTACTGGAGCCAGAAGGCCCAGGCATACTGCTTAGTCGCTCTGTCGAAGAGCGAGGCCCGCTCGTAGTGCTCGGCGCTATACCAGGTCGTGAAGGCCTCGCAGAGGTAGAAGTACGTCAGCACGAGACTCGTCACCAGGATGAGCTTGGCCATGGCGTCGAGGTGCTTGTCGCCGATGTACTCGTACCAGTTGAAGAGATACCGCATCGGCAGCATCAGGATCAGCACCATGGCGAAGCCGGAGAAGATGGCTCCGTCGACGAAGAAGGGGGCGAACAGCGTCGAGTGCCATCCGGGCACGAGCGCCATCGCGAAGTCGAACGACACGACGCTGTGCACCGAGAGGACCAGCGGGGTCGCCAGCGCCGCGAAGAGCCCGTAGGCGCGCCGGTAGTGACGCCACTGCGAGTCCGACCCCTCCCAACCGAGCGCCATCACGGTATAGACCTTCTTCTTGAACCCGGTGGCGCCGTCGCGGAGGGCCGCGATGTCGGGCACCAGGCCCACGAGGAAGAAAACCACGCTGATGGTCAGGTAGGTCGAGATGGCGAAGACGTCCCAGACCAGCGGCGACTTGAAGTTCGGCCAGAGGTAACGCTGGTTCGGGTACGGCATCAGCCAGTACGCGAACCACATCCGCCCCGCGTGGATCAGCGGGAAGAGGCCTGCCGTCATGACGGCAAAGACCGTCATGGCCTCGGCGCCGCGGAAGATCGAGGTCCGCCACTTCGCGCGGAAGAGGTACAGGATGGCGGAGATCAGCGTGCCCGCGTGCCCGATGCCGATCCAGAACACGAAGGTCGTGATGTACATCGCCCACATCTGCGGCGTGCGCTTGCCGGCCGCGCCCATGCCGGTCCAGATCTGCCAGGCCCAGGCGAGCACGCCGCAACCGAGGGTGAGACCGACCAGGCACATCCAGGCGAAGTACGTATTGCCGGGCATGCCGACGGTGCGGGTGACGTCACGGTTGACGTCCGCCCAGCTGGGCTGCCCAGGCCGAGTTGCCAGGCTCATGCCTTGTGCTCCTTCCCTTCCCCGTGGCCGGGCACCGTACCGCGCACCACCTTGGCGAGATAGGTGACGGCCGGCCTCGTGCCCAGCTCACGCAGCACGTGGTAGCTCCGCGGGCTCGCCGAGAGCTTCGACACGCGCGCCCCACTGTCCTTCAGGTTGCCGAAGGTGATGGCCTGGGCGGGACACGTCTGCTGGCAGGCCGTCTGGACATCGCCGTCCTTGACGGTCCCTCCCGCCTCCCGTGCCTCGTTCTTGCCCTTCTCGATGCGCTGCACGCACATGGTGCACTTCTCCATGACCCCGAGCTGGCGCACCGTCACGTCAGGGTTCAACTGGATGTCGAGCGGCGAAGTCCAGCTGTAGTTGAACCAGTTGAAGCGGCGCACGTGGTACGGGCAGTTGTTGCCGCAGTAGCGCGTGCCCACGCAGCGATTGTAGATCTGCGCGTTCAGCCCTTCCTTCGTGTGATACGCGGCATAGACCGGGCACACCGGCTCGCACGGCGCGATCTCGCAATGCTGGCAGAACATCGGCTGGAAGACGTTGGTGGTCTTGCCCTTGGGTCCGTGCTCCCAGCGCTCGAGACGAATCCACTGCTGGGCGCGGCCATAAGAGACCTGGGCCTTGCCCACCACCGGCACATTGTTCTCGGCCGAGCAGGCGACGACGCAGGCCTGGCAGCCGGTGCAGGCGTCGGAGTCGACGGCCATCCCCCAGCGGTACTCGGGATACTTGACGGGCGGGTACATGCTCGGATGGCTGGCATCGCTCGGCGATTTGCCTCTGAGCTCCATCTCGCGCGCGGCGGCCAGCCCGATCACTTCCACGATCTCGCGGTCGTCATCGTCGAAGGTCGCCTGCGGGATGGCGAGCGGCTGGCGGGCACCCGTCTTCGCCAGGGACACCTTCACCGCGAGCAGGGGCAGTCCGCCCGAAACCCCCTCGGGAGCTGGGCCGAGGAGCCGGATCGGATTGGCGCCGCCATTGAGCATGACGTCGCCCAAGTGTCCGGCCCGGAGATTGCCCGCCCGCGCATACGCGCCGGGATAGTCGTGGCCCAATCCCATGGCGATGGCAACAGCATTGGGATGGAGCGTGGGCGAGGGCCACGCCGGGAGCTCCACGCTGCCGTGGGGCGAGGTGAGCTTGACCACGTCGCCCCGGGAGAGTCCCAGCTTGCTTGCGGTTTCGTCGGGCACTTCGACCCAACCACCCCACGCCACCTGCGTCATGGTGTCTGGCGCTTCCTGCAGCCACGGCTGATCGGCGCTCCGGCCGTCGTAAAAGCGGAGCGATGGATACACGATGAGCGCATGCGTGCCGTCGCCCTCGAGCTTCGCCGCCTCGACGCTCAACCGGCTCGCGTCGAACTTCGCCGCGCCGCCGCTCGGCGCCGCCGCGGCCCGCCAGACGCCGCCCCGCCGGAGCGACTCCTCCCAGAATTCGACAGGATTCTTGCCCCCGCCGTACTCGCGCGCGAGACCTTGCCATCGCTCCCTGACGTAGTCCTGGAAGCTCGCCCACTTGAGCGGCCCCTTGCCCTCCTCGGTGCCGAGAGCCTGGCGTCCGACGGAGAGGAGGATGTCTCCGGTAGCCTTGCCCTCCACGGGCTTGCCCTCGATCGCGACGGGCCCCATGGTGGGCTGCATGAGCCCGATGACCCCCTCTCGGGCCACGTAGTCGCCCCACGACTCGAGAGGATGGAGCGCGGGCAGGAGGAGCCCGGCTCGAGCGGACGTCTCGGTTGGTCGGGTAGCGAGGCTCACCACCGTCGGCACCTTGCCCAGTGCTTCGGCGAATCCCGCCTTCGGAGGCATCGCGTAGACAGGATTCACGTCGCCCAGGATCAGCACTTCGATCTCACCGGCCGCCATCGCTTTCGTCAGCTTCACCATTTCCGCGTAGGGACTCGCCATGCCGAGGGCCGCATCGGCCCCGAAGCGTATGGTCTTGCCGACGGCGCCCACGGCCAGGTTGAGAAGGTTGACCGCGATCAGCGCGTCGGTGGCCTGCGGGCCGGTGGTGGCCGCGCCGCCCGCCAGGGCCAGGGCGCCCTTGGCGCCTGCGAAGGCGTGGGCAACGCGCTTGATGGTCTCGGCGGGAATACCCGAGGCCTCAGCAGCCTTGGCGAGATCGACGTTCTTCACCGCGGCGCGCAGCGCACCGGCATCGGCCCCCTTGCCCTCATGCCCCGCCTCGAGGATGACCTTGAGGATGGCCAGGGCCACCACGCCTTCGGTCCCCGGCGCGTTGCGCAGCCACTCGTCGGCATTGCCCGCCGTCATGGACTGGCGCGGCTCCACCGCCACGAAGGTCCCTGCCTTCCCGCGTCCCAGGGCGTGCATCTTCGTGAAGGCGCTCGTGTTGGCGACGTTGCTCCCCCACGTCTCGAGGAAGTCGGCGCCGAAGGAGAGCAGGTAGTCCGAGTCCTCGATGGCGTAGTAGGGAATGCTGTCGCGGCCGAACGTCGCGCGATTGGCGGCGCGAAGAGCCTCGTAGCCCAGGGGCTCGTAGGTGATGCGCGGCCGCGCGCCCAAGGCCTTCGTCCACTCGTCCATGAGGCGGCCGAGGCTCCCCGTCTCGAGCCCGGTGACCACGGCGATCTTGCTCCCCTGCTTGGCCTTGACCAGTCCCTGGAGCTTGTCGGCAAGCCCCTTCTCGGCCTCGTCCCACGCCACCGGCTTGCCCGCCATGAGGGCGCCGCGATAGCGGTCGGGGTGATAGAGCCCCTGCAGCGCGGCCTGACCCCGGATGCAGAGCGCGCCCGCATTCACGGGGTGATCGGGATTTCCCTCGAGCTTGATGACACGGCCATCGCGATTCTTGGCCACCAGGCCGCAGCCGGCCGGGCACTCGCGGCACACCGTCGAGAAGTAGGCGGCGACCCCGGGCACGATGTTGTCCGGGGGCACGACATAGGGAATGAGCTTCTCCGGGATGTTCCCCACCAGCTCATTGACGTCGTTGCCGCAGCCGCCCGCGGCCACCGCGGCTCCGGAGGTGGCGACGATCTTGAAGAACGACCGGCGGGTAAACCCGCTCATGCGCGTCTCCATGGGAGGCTGACCGTGAGGTGGGATCGACTGCGTCGAAGGGAGTGGGGCGCGTGTGTCGGGGCGGCAACAGCGAGCTCACCGACCATCTACGCTCGAGCGCTCCTCGCGCGGCATCGCGCCGGCTAAACGTGCGATCCAATATGGCCGGAAGGCGAATTGACGCGGCTTCTGGTTCGCGGCCTTGTGAACCGTATCACGCGGGAAAACAGAGGTCAATAGAGATATGGCGATTCGGGGCTCAGCGGGCGAGGGCGAAGGCCTTGTGGGCGATGCCGGAGGCCTCGTCCAGGTCGGCCCGAGTATGGGCGAGCGAGACGAAGGCCGCCTCGAACTGAGAAGCGGCGAGGAAGACCCCGCCGTCGAGCATGGCGTGGAAGAAACGGCCGTAGCGCGCGGTGTCCGAGCGCTTGGCCGACGCGTAGTCCGTCACTGGGGACTCGGTGAAGAATGCCGTGAGCATGGAGCCCACCCGGTTGACGGTGAGCGCCACCCCGGCGGCTTTGGCACCAGCTTCGAGTGCCTGTTGAAGCTGCGCGCCCCCTTCCTCCAGTCGCGCATAGACACCAGGAGTCGCGAGGGCGCGAAGCGCGGAGAGCCCCGCCGCCACCGCGAGGGGGTTCCCTGACAGCGTGCCCGCCTGATAGACGCCGCCCAACGGCGCCACGCGCTCCATGATGGCGCGCGCGCCACCATAGGCGCCCACGGGCAGTCCGCCCCCGATGATCTTGCCGAGGCAGGTCAGATCGGGGCGAACACCATGGAGCGCCTGGGCGCCGCCGTAAGCGACGCGGAATCCCGTGATCACCTCGTCGAAGATGAGGAGGGACCCGCGCGTGTCGCACAGCGCCCGCAGACCTTTGAGAAACCCAGGCGCCGGAGGCACCACACCCATATTGCCCGCCACCGGCTCGACGATGATGGCCGCCACCTCGCGCCCCCGCGCCGACATGACGGCTTCGACGGCCGCCAGATCGTTGAACGGGACGGTGATGGTGAGGGCAGCCAGCGCCGACGGCACGCCGAGGCTGTCGGGCACGCCGAAGGTGGCCCCGCCGGAGCCCGCCTTGACGAGCAGACTGTCGGCGTGACCGTGGTAGCACCCTTCGAACTTGATGATCGCGTCGCGGCTCGTGGCCCCTCTGGCCAGCCGGATCGCGCTCATGGCCGCTTCCGTCCCGGAAGAGACGAGGCGCAGCATCTCCATGGAGGGCACGGCGCGCGAGATCAGATCGGCCAGCTCCACCTCACCGCCTGTCGGCGCCCCGTAGCTCGTGCCGCGCCGGAGCGCCTCGCCCACCGCCTCCAGGAGCGACGGCGCGGCGTGGCCAAGAATGAGCGGTCCCCACGAGCCGAGAAAGTCGATGTAGGTCCGGCCGTCCACGTCGGTGATCCGGCATCCCTCGGCGCTCGCCACGAAGAACGGATTGCCGCCGACACCCCGGAAGGCGCGCACGGGGCTGTTGACGCCCCCGGGTATCACCCGCTGAGCTCTGGCGAAGAGCGCGTCGGAGTTGGTGGTCACGAGGCGGGACCAGCCTCGGGCTTTTTCCATTCCACGGGAAGAAAGTCGCGGTGCGTGCCATCCCACCGGAACGCCCCCGCGCCGTCGACCAGCCCCTCCCGGACCGAGAGCACCACGTAGGTCGCCTCCGGATAGGCCGGCTCGCCGTTGATCAGCGCATTGTGCTTGTCGGTGGCGGAGAAATAAGCGCCGGCGTCGATATGGGAGTGGTAGATCGTGAGGACCCGGAATCCCTGGGCCTCTCGCCGGCCCATGGCGATGAGATCCTTGGGGTCGATGTAGTAGGCGGTCCGTGAATCCCGCGGATGGCGCTGCGGGTCTTTGGCGTGGAGCTCGTCCTGGATATTGCGGCAGGCGAGGAGCAACCGCTCCCCCGCCTTGTCCATTACCACCCCGCAACACTCGCCCGGGTACTCCGCGATCGCCTGGGCCCGGATGCGCGCGTATTCCTCAGGCGTCAGGATCATCGAGCGCGAGTCAACCGCCGAGGAGTCCAGACCCGCCCCCCGCGAGGGCTGGAATGATCGACACCTCGTCCCCGTCCTTGAGCGAGGTCTGCAGGCCCTGGAGCGACTCGATCGCCTCGCTGTTGACGTAGAGATTCACGTGATCATGGATCTCGCCCGCCTCGTTGCGCACGAGGCCCTTGAGCGCGCTGAAGCGCCCTTCGAGCTCGTCGAGCAGACCCCGCACATCGTGCGCGTCGATCGAGACGCGATCCTTATTGTTCGTGGCACGACGAAACGGCGTCGGGATATACACGTCGATGCTCATGTCCGTCTCCTTCGCATCTAGAGCGACACGCTCAGATAGCGCTCGCCAGTATCGCACAGCACGGTGACCACGACCTGGTCGGGCGTGAGCGTTTCGGCCACGCGGCAGGCCGCCCATACATTGGCGCCCGCCGAGATGCCCACGAGCAGCCCTTCCTCCCTGGCGAGGCGGCGCGACGTCGCGGTCGCGTCCTCGTCGCGCACCTGCATGATCTCGTCGAGGACGGCGCGATTGAGGACACCCGGCACGAAGGAGGCGCCGATGCCCTGAATGCCGTGAGGCCGCGCCCGTCCCCCCGACAGCACGGGCGAGCGCGTGGGCTCCACCCCGATGACGCGCACCCCGGGCACGCGCTCTTTCAGCACCTCGCCCACCCCCGTGACGGTGCCACCCGTGCCCACCCCCGCCACGAAGACGTGCAGGCGCTCCTCGGTCGCTTCGAGGATCTCCAGCGCGGTGGTTCGCCGGTGCGCTTCCGGATTGGCAGGGTTCTCGAACTGCTGGGGCATGTAGTAATCCGGGTGCTCTCGCAGAAGCTCCTGCGCCGCGAACACGGCACCCGTCATTCCCTCCACGGCTGGTGTCAGATGGATCTCCGCACCGTAGCGTGAGAGCAGCCGCTGGCGTTCCACGCTGTAGTCATCCGGCATGGTCAGGATGAGGCGGTAACCGCGCACCGCGCAGACCATGGCGAGCCCGATGCCCGTATTCCCGCTCGTCGGCTCCACCACCGTGGAGCCCGGCCGGAGCGCTCCTCGGTGCTCGGCGTCCTCGATCATGCCCACGGCGATCCTGTCCTTGACGCTCCCGCCGGGGTTGAGCGACTCCATCTTGGCCAGCACCGCCGCCCCGCCCGCCTTGGGCAGCCGATTGAGGCGTACGAGTGGCGTGCCGCCCACGGCGTCGAGCACCGACGCGGCGATGCGCGGTCGGGTCAGTGCTCCCGTCCTTCGCTGATTCATGGCGCCCAATCCTATCGGGAACGCTGGTTCCCAGGCAAAAAAAAGGTTCAGATATGGTACATGGGCTTGGCCGACGCCCGGCGCTCGACAGCGTGCCGCTTCAGATCTTCGAGCGTCGTGCCGTCTACCACGGCGTCCACCGCCTCCGATACTGCTCGCCACAAGTAGCTCAGATCGCCGGCGGCATCAGGGGGAGAGCCATGGGCTCGGCGCCCGGCCGCTCCCACTCCAGGGCGGCCCTCGACGGCGCGAAGCAGAGCGCCGACGGTGATCTGGTCGGGCACTTTGGCCAGACGGTAACCGCCCGCCGATCCGCGCCGCGAGTGGAGGAACCCCGCCCGCTTGAGCCCGAGCAGCACCTGCTCGAGGTACCGCTGCGGTATGCCCTGTCGCCGCGCGATGTCCTGGATGGGCTGCAGCGTCTGTCCGTCGCCGGTGAGGGCCAGGTCGAGCATCGCCTTGATGGCGTACTCGCCCTTGGCGGAGACGGTCACGCCCGCCCCCGCTCCAGAATCCGCGCCGCCTCCTTGGCGAAGTACGTGATGATGATGTCCGCGCCGGCGCGCCGGATTCCCGTGAGGGCCTCCATCATCGCCGCCTCTTCGTCGAGCCAGCCGAGCTGCCCCGCCGCGCGCAGCATGGCGTATTCACCCGACACGGAATACGCGGCCACGGGGAGACCGAATTCGCTCTTGACCTTGGCGATGATGTCGAGATACGGCAGGGCCGGCTTGACCATCACGATATCGGCGCCCTCGTCCACGTCGAGGGCGACCTCGCGCATGGCCTCCACGGAGTTCGCCGGGTCCATCTGATAGGAGCGCCGGTCGCCGAACTGGGGCGTGGAATCCGCCGCCTCCCGGAACGGGCCGTAGAACGCCGAGGCGTACTTGGCCGAATAGGCCATGATGGGCGTCTCCTGATTGCCGTTCTCGTCGAGCGCCTCGCGGATGGCCGCCACCCGCCCGTCCATCATGTCGGAGGGCGCGACCATATCCGCCCCCGCCTCGACGTGAGACACCGCCGTGCGCGCGAGCAGGTCGAGGGTGGGATCGTTCCTGACGCGTCCTTCTTCCACCACCCCGCAGTGCCCGTGACTCGTGTACTCGCAGAGACAGACGTCGGTCACCACGAGGAGATCCGGAATGGTCTCCTTCACCGCGCGCACCGCCTGTTGGATGATGCCGTCCTCCGCGTAGGCCTCGGTTCCCTGCGGGTCCTTGTCCGCGGGCAGCCCGAACAGGAGCACGGCCGGTATGCCCATCGACGCCGTGTCCTTGCACTCCCTCAAGAGCTCGTCCACGGAGAGACGGAACTGCCCCGGCATGGACGCGATGGGCTCGCGCACACCGCGGCCGTGGACGGCGAAGAGCGGATAGACGAAATCATCGACCCTGAGCTGGGTCTCGCGGACCATCTTGCGCAGGAGAGGCGACTCGCGGAGCCGGCGTGGTCGGTACAGGGGAAACGGCATGACTCAGCTCCTCGCGTAGTGTTCGCAGATGGCTTGGGCCAACGCCGGAATAGTGTACTCCCTCGGGAGTATGCGTGCCTCGAGTCCGAACTCCCCCGCCGTGGCGCGGGTCACCGGGCCTATGCAGGCGACGGCGACACCCGACAGGAGGCGCGGCAGGTCCCCGGATGGAAAGAGAGCGGCGAAGTGCCGCACCGTGGAGGAGCTCGTGAAGGTGACGACGTCCACCCGTCCCGCGGCGAGCGCACGGCGAAGCTCGCCCGCATCCTCATGGGCCGGGCGCGTCCGGTAGGCGGGCACCTCGTCGACGAGGGCGCCCGCGGCTTCGAGCTCGCGAACGAGCACGTCACGTGTGTCCGCGGCGCGCGCCAGGAGCACGCGATCGCCCGGACGGATCAAGCTGAGCAGACGCTCGGCCAGCCCCTCGGCCACGTACTCTTCGGGCACGACGTCGGGCTCGAGCCCCACGTCGCGCAGGGCTCCCGCCGTCGCCGGGCCGATGGCGGCCAATCGGGGCCCTCGCAACACACCCGCCCCGCGCCCCAGAAGCTCGAGGCGACGCCGCGTCATCTCCACGCCGTTGACGCTGGTGAACACGGCCCATCGGTAGTCGTCGATCCTGTCGAGCGCTCGGTCGAGAGACTCCCAGGAGGCGGGCGGCTCGATCACGATGGTCGGTACGAGGAGAACCGTGGCGCCCGCCTCCTCGAGCAGGGTGGCGAAGACCCGGGCCTGGGCGCGCGGGCGCGTGACCACGACGAGCCGGCCGGCCAGGGGCTGGGCGGAAGCCACCGCGGTCACCCACCGCCTCCCTCGTCGAGAAGCCTCCGCGCCCCTCGGGCGAGCAGCTCGTCGGCGAGACTTTCACCCACTGCTTCGGCCCGATCCGTGGCCCCGCGCGTCTTCCCGCGAATCACGGTGCGGCCGTCGTGACTCGAGACGAGCCCGTCCATCTCGACGGTGGCGTCGGCGTAGCGGGCCAGCCCGGCCACGGGAGTATGGCAACCCGCGCCCAGTCGCCGCAGGAAGGCACGCTCCGCCAAGGCCTCCGCCCGCGCAGAGGCATCGTCGAGAGCCCGGAACACCTCCAGCAGGTGCTGATCTCCCGCACGTATCTCGACGCCGAGCATGCCCTGCCCTACCGCGGGCAAGAACTCCTCGACCGAGAGCAACTGCGCGTGCTCGGGCTTGAGGCCCAGCCGATCGAGCCCCGCTCTCGCCATCACCATCGCGTCACAGAGTCCCTCCTCGAGCTTTCTGAGCCTCGTGTCCACGTTCCCGCGGATAGGCTCGACGCTCAGGTCGGGGCGCCGGGCGAGGAGGAGGGCGCGGCGCCGGAGGCTCGAGGTGGCCACGCGCGCACCGCGCGGCAGGTCGTCGAGGCCGCCGCCGGCGCGCGTGAGGAGCACATCGCGGGGATCTTCGCGCGGCGGGAACGCGACGAGGCACAATCCCTCAGGCAAGAGCGCGGGCATGTCCTTGAGACTGTGGACGCCCGCGTCGACCCGTCCATCGAGCAGCCCCTCCTCGATCTCCTTCACGAAGAGGGCCTTGCCTCCGAAATCCGCGAGCGCGACGTCGGCCAAGCGGTCCCCCGAAGTGCGGATGGTGACCAGCTCGACGTCGAGGCCGCGGGCGCGGAGCACGTCGGCGACCTGATTGGATTGCGCCACGGCGAGACGGCTCCCGCGCGTGCCGAAGCGCAGGGTCATGCCGCAGGACCACCCCGGCTCTTGCCGCCGAGCCCGAACAGTTCCGAGATGACCTCGATCCATCGGTGGCCGTGGCCCGCCTTCGAGGAGTCGCGCAGCTTGACGGTGGGGGCGTGCAGGATCTTGTTCACGATGCCCTGAGAGAGCGCCTCGAGCGCCTGTCTGGTCGTCTCGTCGGCGCCGGGAAACCGGGACAGCGTGCGGCTGAGCTCGGTCTTCCGGATCTCCTCGAGCTTCTCGCGCAGGGACACGATGGTCGGCACCACTTCGAGGCTACGGAGCCGATCGGCGAACTTCGCCACCTCGCGCTCGACGAGCGACTCGGCCTGCTGCGCCTGGCGCTTCCGCTCGCGCAGATTGGCCTCGACCACGGAGCGGAGATCGTCCACGTCGTACACGAAGACGTTGGCGAGATCGTTCACCGCGGGGTCGACGTTGCGCGGCACGGAAATGTCGATGAAGAAGAGGGGCCGCCCCCGGCGCCCCGGGAGAACCGGGGCGACGTCGCCCGCCGTGACGATGGCCTCCCCCGCCGCGGTCGAGGTGATGACGATGTCCACCTGGCCCATCACGGAGAACAGATCTTCGAAGGGCACCGCCGTGCCCGCCAATTCACGGGCGAGGGCCTGGGCCCGGCCCGCCGTCCGATTGGCGACATAGACGGGCAGTGTCCCGTGATCCTGAAAGTGGCGGGCCGCGAGCTCCCCCATCTCCCCCGCTCCTACGAGGAGGACGGAGCGGCCGTCGAGCCCGTCGAAGATCTTCCGCGCGAGCTCGACGGCCGCGAAGGACACGGAGACGGCATGGCGCCCTACCTCGGTGTCCGAGCGCACGCGCTTGGCCACCGCGAAGGCCTGGCTCATCAGCGAGTGGAGCACGGGTCCCACCGTGCGGCAGGACTGCGCGAGCGCGAAGGCGTCTTTGACCTGGCCGAGTATCTGCGGCTCGCCCAGCACCATGGAGTCGAGGCTCGAGGCGACGCGGAAGGCGTGCTGCACCGCCTCCGCGCCATCCAGGCTGTAGAGGAGCGGCTCGAGCGCAGGCAGACCGAGGCCGCGATGGGCGCCCATCTGGCGGAAGGCCGCGCCGCGCGCCTCGCCCGGCGCCTCGGCCACGCCGTAGACCTCGACGCGATTGCACGTGGACACGATCATGACTTCGACGCAGGTGCCGCGTCCGGTCAGATCGGCAAGGATCTCGCGCAGCTTGTCCTCGTCGACCACGAGCTGCTCGCGTACGGCGATGGGCGCCGTCCGGTGGGACAGGCCGGCCACGAAGAGGCGCTCGATCACGAGCCGTGTCTCCCCTGGAAGAGCACGCCCACCCCGAGAGTGGCGAGGAGCACGCAGAACCCCGCGATGGAGAAGTAGGCGGCGCGACGCCCATGCCAATGGCCGATGACACGACCGGAGAGCGTGGCCGCGTAGACGAGCCACATCACGAGCGAGAAGAGGGCGAGCGGATCGCCGACGAGGTCGCGCCCCCATGCCCGTCCTGCGCGCACGACGCCCAAGGCGAGCCCGACGGTGAGGAAGGGAAAGGCCGCGGTGAGGGTCATCAGGGTGAGCCTGTCCAGCGTCTCCAGAGACGGCATGCGGTAGTAGAAGGTGCCGGGTCGCCGCGCCTTGAGCTGCCGCTCCTGCAGGAGATACATGATGGCGCTACCGAAGTTGAGCACGAGCGCGGCCAGCCCCACGAGCACGAGGGCGACGTGGACGAGGATCCAGGCACTGGAAGCCCGGGGCTCGAGGGCGAGGTCCCTGAGCCCGGTGGGCAGACCCAGGCCCAGCGCGAGGACCACGGGCAGCACGAAGGCGTTGAAGGTCGTGACGCCGTACCGGCGCTCCACCCAGAGGTCGAGCACGACGGCCAGCCAGATCACGAGCGATACGACTTCCGCCAGGGTCAGCACGGGCGCGCGCCGGAGCTCGACAGCCCGCAACACGATGGCCGCGGTGTGACAGAGCCAGCCCCCCACGGTCAGCTCCCGGGCCAGCCGCGACAGCCCATCGCGCCGCCAGACGAGCGAGGCGAGCGCGGCCGCCGCAGCCACGATATAGGCGGTGAGGGCGATGTCGAACACGACGGCGTTCACCGGGCGGAATCCTCCCCGCCCGCGGGCAGGAGCTGGGCGAGCGACGGGGTGGCGCGCCGGTAGCCCTCGCGTGCCGCGTAGTAGTCGAGATGGGGCGAGGCCCAGTCTTCGACCACTGGAGAGGCCCCGTTCCACCGCTCGCGGCGATCGAGGCCCTTGAGGTAGCCTCGGCACGCGAGACACGCCTCGATGAAGTAGCCCTCCTCCGCACCCTCAGCCACGAGCCGCACCATGTCGCTCGACTGTCGCGCCTGGCAAAACGGACAACGCAGGCGCGCGGCCGTCCACGCCCCGCCACAGAGATGACACGACAACCGCCGGCGTCCATCTTCCATGATATCGCCGTAGGATGGCATCCCACCGCACCACGGGCAGAAGCCATGCTCCCAGCCGCTCGCGGGGAGCGTGCGCACCCGAGAGAACCACACTTCGAGAGCGGGGCGCAGACCCGCGTGGGCGAGAAAACCCACCAGATGCCCCGGCAGGCCCAGCTCGCTCTCCAGGACAGCGGCTCCGCCTTTGCCGTGCGTGGGAAACAGCGCGGCCGGACCGACCGTTCCCTCGTCCCAGGCCCCCGCGAAATGGGCGAGGGCCTCCGCCGCGGCGGAGCTCCCCACGGCCAGCCGCTCCATCAGCGGTCCGAGCAGGTCCTCGAGCGACTCGGGCGCGAGGGCGGGCGCGGCGTCGGCGAGGAGCGGCACGCCCCGCGCCCAGCGCTGCCGGCACTCTTCCCCCGTCCACCCGAGCGACGTCACGCCACCATCGTCCCAGTCCCGCCAGCCCTCGAGCACGGGAGTCCAGAAGGAGAGCGCGTCGCCCATGGCGCGCCGGCGGGCCAGTATCTCCTGCCATTCGCCCACGAGAGCCTTGTAGTCCGGCATGGCTCAGGCAGCGCCCCGCAGATCGATGGCCTCGCCGGCGTAGAGATTGAAGCTCTCGCCACGGACGTAGCCGACCACCGTCACCCCGAGCTGCTCGGCGAGCGCCACCGCCATATCGGTGGGCGATGTGCGCGAGGCGATCACCGGCACGCCCATGCGCGCGGCCTTGAGGAGCATCTCCGACGACACGCGCCCCGTGGAAAGAAGAATGCGGTCCGTGGTCGGGATGCCGCGCTGAAGAGCCAGACCCATGAGCTTGTCCACCGCGTTGTGACGGCCGACGTCTTCCGCGACCATGAGGACCCGGTCGCGATCGGCGAGGGCGGCCCCGTGTATGCCGCGCGAGACGTGATAGTGAACGGCCTCGCGGAGGAGATCGCGCATACGGTCGCCGAGATCGCTCGGGCTCACCCGCAGGGTGGAGCGCAGCCGGGGAAAGAGCCGCGGATCGATGCGGAAGGTGATGCCGCCGCCGCAGCCCGAGGTGAGGATGCGCTCGGTGGGAAGGGTCACCCGATGCGTCAGCGTCACGTCGGCGCGGCCGTCCACCTCCGAGATCCGCAGCGACACCACCTCGTGGAGACCGGCGATGACCTTCTCCATCCAGAGATAGCCGAGGACGAGCGGCTCGAGCTGGAAAGGCGAGCAGAGGAGGGTGAGGAAGCGCTCGCCGTCGATGTACACGGTGAGCGGCTGCTCGCGAACGACTTCACCCTTGACCTCATCCAGCCGGCCTGCCCGAAGCTGGAAATACGTTCGCATGGGCCCTATCGTGCCACGCCGGTCGGCAAAGACAAAGGGCCCCCGCGTGGGGGCCCTGGGGGCCGTTCGAAGTGAAGCGCCCCGCTCAGGCGTTCGCCATCACGATGACGTAACGGAGAATGAAGCCGCCCACGAGGACGAGCGCGGCGGGCACCGCCCCGGGAAGCCTCAGGCCCGAAACCTCGAGCACGAGGGGGATGAGGAGACCGGCGACGACCAGCCCGCCCCAGAACAGCGGGGCGAGGTGGCCCGAGACAATCGGTCCGGCCGCCCCGCCCAGGAGCGCGAGGAACACCGCGAGCACCACGATCTCGAACATGATGGCGTAGCGGTCCGCCCGCTTGACCTTCTTGTACCCTTCCCCCGTCGACTCGCCGAAGAGATAGAGGAGCAGCGAGATCGCGGCCATGCCCGTGGACGCGCCGGAGGCGAGGAAGAGAGCGCCCATGAGTCTCGCCTCCCTCCAGAAGGGCAGGGCGGTGGCGGAGAGCAGGACGCCGGTATAGGCCGCGATGAAGAAGCCCGCGATGGTACCGATCAGGCTCAGCCGGCGGCGGAGGCCGGCCATTCCCTCCCCGCCCACGAAGGACAGCGCGGACGAGCCGAAGGCGAACATGCCGAAGACGCCCAGCATCCAGGCTCCGATCGACATGGGGTCCCAGAACTTGAAGCTCATGAGCATGTTGAGAAAGCGACTCGGCGTGCCGAGATCGAGGATGAGGAGGATCCCGCACACCGACACGAGGAGCAGAGCGAGCACGTAGCCGACCCGGAACACGCTCCTGTCCCGCGGGCTGCCGAAATTGTCGGCGATGGCGGCGGTGAAGTACGCGCCGCCCGCGATGCCCCCCAGGAAGAAGTACCAGACGATGAGGAGATGCCAGTCCGGTGCCTTAAGCATGGCCGCCGTCCTTGGCGTCACCGCTCTTGGCCGCGCCACCATCGGGACCACCTCGCTGCCGGAAGGCGAGCAGCGCCCCCACCCCGACCAGCAGGGCCGAGCCGATGGACAGGAGCGAGTCCACGATCACATTGCGCTGGGGAAGGGTCGGCTTCTCGGGCAGGGCGTAGGTCGTCGGCTTGTCGAGAAGGAGGAAGAAGGCGTTGAGGCCACCCAAGGGGCCATTGGAGTCGGCGCCGTAGAGCTGCGCCTCCTTGTAGCCCATTCCTTTCAGCGTCTCCACGCGCTTACCCGCCTTGGTCACGAGCTCGTCCCGGAAGCCGAACTGTATCGATTCCGTGGGACAGGTCTTGGCGCAGGCGGGTCCCAGCCCGTTGTGGATGCGGTCATTGCAGAAGGTGCATTTATTGGCCCGTCCCGTGTCGTGATTGAACGACACCACACCGAAGGGGCAGGAGCTGACGCAGTAGCGGCAACCATTGCAGACATCCTGGTTGATGTTGACGGTGCCGTGCTCCGTCCGGTAGATGGCGCCGGTGGGGCACGCCTCGAGGCAGCCGGCCTGGGCGCAGTGCTTGCAGACGTCTGACATGAGGAGCCAGGACAGCTCGCCGCTGGCCTGGGGCTTCTCGATGAAGCGGACGAGTCGATAGGTCTTGTCGGTGAAGGTGGCGTGATTCTGGTACGAGCCCGTCCACTCCGGCTGCTCGCTGGGCAGCTCGTTCCATTCCTTGCACGCGACCTGGCAGGCCCGGCATCCGATGCAGAGCGAGGTGTCCGTGAACATCGCCAGCGTACGGGCCATGGCCTACACCTCCCCCTTCTTGACATTGCACAGGAAGGCCTTGGTCTCCTGGATGTACACCGTCGGGTCCCCCACCGTGGCCGAGAGATCGTTGGTGATATCACCCTTGCTCCCCGGCAGCGACTCCACGCCCTTCCATCCCCAGTGCCACGGGACGCCGATCTGGTGCACCGTCTTGCCGTCGATCTTGAACGGCTTGAGCCGGTTCGTCACCATCGCCTTGGCCACGATCTTTCCGCGCGGGGAGGAGACGGTGACCTTGTCTCCGTTGGCGACGCCGATCTCCTTGGCCAGCTCGAGGCTGATCTCGGCGAAGTGGGACTCGAACAGCTCCGCGAGCATGGGCAGATAGCGCGACATCACCCCGGAGAGATGGTGCTCGGTGAGCCGGTACGTGGTGATCACGTACGGGTAGTCCTTCGAGGCGACGGGAGCGAGGTCGTTCTTCTGATCCGGAAGGCGCCAGATCTTGGCCACGGGATTGTTCTGCTGCCTGGAGAGCAGGTTGCGCGTGGGCGACTCGATGGGCTCGTAGTGCTCGGGGAACGGGCCGTCATTGAGCGGGCCGAAGAAGGCGCCCACGAGGTCGGCCCGCATGATGAACGGCTTGTCGCCCCCCTTGGCCTCGGGAGCGAGGAAGGCGTTGAAGTCGGGCACGTCAAGGCCGACCCACTTGCCCTTCTTGTCCGGCGTCTGGCCCGGCGCCTCCGCGTCCCACCAGATGAGCTTCTTCTTCTCGCTCCAGGGCTTGCCCTCGAGGTCGGCGGAGGCGCGGTTGTAGAGGATGCGCCGGTTGGCGGGCCAGGAGAAGGCCCAGCCGTGGGCGAGGTAGTCCGTCTTGTCCGGCGGCTTGTGCGAGTTCGCCTTGTTGACGAGCTTGCCGTCCGCCCCCTCGACGGTGACGCCGGTATAGATCCAGCAGCCGCTGGCCGTCTTGCCGTCGTCCGTCAGGTGGGCGAAGGTGTTGAGGGGCTGGTCCTTCTTGTAGACGACCTTGCCGTCCTTGTCCGTGATCTCCTCGGTGGCGAATCCGTTGATCTCCTTGAGGACGAGCTCGATGTCCGGGTGGTCGGGTTTGTCGCCGAAGGTGAAATTGGCGGCGAGGAAGCCGCGGTCCCGCTCCTTCTTGGAGGCCGCGTACTTCTTCTGCAGGCGGTGCGCGAGGGTGCAGATGAACTGCGCATCGGTCTGGACCTGGCCCGGAGGATTCACCGACTTCTCGTGCCACTGGATCAGCCGCATGGTGTTGGTGAGCGAGCCGTCCTTCTCCGCCGCGGGCGCGGCCGGGATGAAGAACACCTCGGTGGGGACGTCCTTGGGGTTGGTGCCCGGCGTCTTCCACGCCTCCGCCGTCTCCGTCAGGAAGATGTCCACGACCACCAGCCACTCGAGCTTCTGCATGGCCGCGCGGGCGAGCTTGGCGTTGGGTCCGCCCACCGCCGGATTCTGGCCGTCGCAGAAGAAGGCCTTGACCTTGCCCTTGTACATGTCCACGAAGATGTGCTGATGACTGTAGGCGTCGGCGGACGCGCGCTTGGGCAGCCACTGATAGCCGAATTCATTGTCCTTGGTCGCGGCGTCGCCGTAGAAGGCCTTGAGGAGGCTGACCATGAACTTGGGCCGGTTGACCCAGAATCCGCCCTTGGGCGTCTCTTTCTCGAGATAGGTCTTGAGGTCCGGGTGGGCGTCGCGGAGGGGCATGGGCAGGTAGCCCGGCAGCTCGTGGTAGAGCAGCTCGAGGTCCGTCGCCCCCTGGACATTGGCGTGCCCGCGCAGCGCCGTCACGCCGCCTCCCGGCCGCCCGATATTGCCGAGCAGGAGCTGGAGCATGCACAGCGCGCGGATATTCTGCACGCCGTTGGTGTGCTGGGTCAGGTTGAGCGCGTAGGTGATGGTGCCCGTCTTCTCCCTGCCGGAGTTGCTGCAGTACAGCTTGGCGACCTCGATGAACTTCTCCTTTGGAATACCGCAGATCCGCTCGACCATGTCCGGGGTATAGCGACTGTAGTGGCGCTTGAGGAGCTGGAAGACGCACTGGGGGTCCTTGAGCGTGAGATCGCGCTTGGGATTGCCCTCGCCGTCCAGCTGGTATTTCCACGACGACTTGTTGTACGTCTCGGCCACGTGCGGATCGGAGCCGCCCTTGCCCGTCTGCTCGAACCCCTCGAAGAGGCCGCCGAGATCAGTCGGGGTCTTGAAGGCGGGATCGATGAGAAACGAGGCGTTCGTATAGTGGACGACGTAGTCCTTGAAGTAGAGGTTCTTCTGGATCGCGTAGTTCATCAGGCCGCCGAAGAACGCGATATTGGTGCCCGAGCGCAGGGGCACGTGAATGTCCGACACCGCGCTCGTGCGGGTGAAGCGCGGGTCGACGTGGATGACCTTGGCCCCGCGCTCCTTGGCCTTCATCACCCATTGGAAGGCCACGGGGTGATTCTCGGCCATGTTGTTGGTGCACATGATGACATCCGAGTGCTGGATGTCGATCAGGTTCGTCGTCATCGCCCCCCGCCCGAACGTGGTCCCCAGAGCTGGGACCGTGGCGGAGTGTCAGACTCGGGCCTGATGCTCGTGGTAGACGATACCGAGGGTGCGGTTCAGCTTGGAGAGGAGATAGCACTCTTCGTTGTCGATGCAGGCTGAGCCGAGCGAGGCGATGGCATCGAGCCGGTTGACCACGACCTCTTGGCCGTCCTTGTCCTGCTCCCGCTCGATGAAGTACTTCTCGCGCGTGTCGTAGTAGCGCTTGGCGATCTGCTCGTACATCCACTCGATCGGCTTTTCTTCCCACTTGTCGGAGCCGGGGGCGCGATAGAGCGGCTTGGTCGGCCGGAGCGGATTGTTCGAGAGCTGGATGGTCGCCGCGCCCTTCGGGCAGAGCTTGCCCAGCGTGTGCGGCGTGTCGGGATGTCCTTCGATGTCGATGATGGTGTCGCCCTTGGAATACACGAGCTGGTTGCAGCCGACCGAACAGTATGGACAGACGCTCGTGTGAACCTTGGCTTCCGTGAGCTTGAGCGTGGTCGCGGCCGCGGCGACGGGCGTGAGATCGAAAACGGAGGCGCCCACCGCAATACCCGCGCCCGCCGAGCCCGCGTGCTTGAAAAAGTCCCTGCGTGAAAGGCTCATGGCCACTCCTCTCCTTTGAGAGCGTCCAATAACCTGAGTATCTCGATGGGTATCGCGCTAAACGAACGAGCGATCCAATGTTGCGGAATTGCGCGGATTATCAGGGCAGATGGGGCGGCGAGTCAAGATTACTTAGCCCCGAGGGTGTCGCGTCAGACTCCGTCGCCCCGACCGAGGTGGGCCCTATCCTTTATATAGAGGCGGTAGCGCTCCTCGACCAGGGCCAGAGCGTCGGCCACCTTGCCTGCTTCCGCGGCTTCGACTATGGCCCGCTGATGGCTCAGCTCCATGATGGCGCCCCCGAGGACCGGGTCGTAGTATCGGCCAAGTTCCTTCAGGATTCTGCGTACTTTTGCCACATCGCCGAGGTTTTCCTTGAGCTCCTCGATGAGTACGAGCGCATGGTCCTCACGCTTTCGCGCCTTGAAGCCACGGTCCCGGGCGGATCCGCCGGCCTCCTCAGCCACGAGCGCCGCCGCCGTAGAGTACGCGCACGAGAAAGAGGCCCTGGGCGGGAGCCGTCGGCCCCGCCCGGGTGCGGTCCCGTCCCGCAAGGAGGTCCGCCATCCAGTCCGGAGACCGGGCGCCGCGCCCCACCTCGACCAGGCTCCCCACGATGTTCCTCACCATGTGGTGGAGGAAGCTATCGGCGGAAAGCAGGACGGCGAGCTGATCGCCGCGCTCGACCAGGCGCGCCGACCGCACGGTGCAGGTAGGCGTCCGGCCGTGGCCGGGAGCCGCGCAGAAAGCGGAGAACTCGTGCTTCCCGCGCAGAGCGCCGAGGGCGCCCCGCATGGCCATGGCGTCGAGAGGAAAGCGCGGGTGCCAGGCGAATCGGCGCAGAAGCGGGTGGGCAACGGAGCCGCGGTCGATCAGGTAAAGATAGCGCTTGCCGAGGGCGGAACGTCTCGCGTCGAAGCCTGCCGGCGCCTCCGCCGCCTCGAGCACACGCACGGCCTCGGGAAGGAGGGCGTTGAGACCGCGGGCGAGCCGGAATGCCTCGAGCGCGGATGGCGTGGTCAGGGTGGCGACCTGCCGCAAAGCGTGGACGCCCGCGTCGGTCCGGCTCGCTCCCGTCACCTTGACCGGCTCACCGAGGATCCGCGCGCAGGCCTCACGCACGAGCCCCTGCACCGTGGGACGATCCGGCTGCACCTGCCAGCCCGCGAAGTCCGTGCCGTCGTACGCGAGAGTCAGGCGCAGAGTGCGCAGGGCGTCCTCAGCGGATCAAGAGCTCCGCGATCTGAATGCCGTTGAGCGCGGCGCCCTTGCGAAGCTGGTCGCCCACCACCCAGAAATTCAGCGCGTTGGGCAAGGTCAGGTCCTGGCGAATGCGGCCCACGAAGCAGTCGTCTTGGCCTTCCACGGTCACGGGCATGGGATAGCGGTTCTGCGACGGATCGTCCCACAGGGTGATGCCGGGAAAGCGGGCGAAGACCTCGCGGGCCTTGTCCGGGCTCACCGGAACTTCCGTCTCCGCGTTGACTGCGATGGAGTGGGTGGTGAACACGGGCACCCGCACCGTGGTGGGCGACACCGGGAGATCGGGCGTCTCGAGGATCTTCCGCACCTCGTGGACCAGTTTCATCTCCTCGCCGGTGTAGCCACCATCATCGAACTTGTCGATGTGCGGGATGAGGTTGAAGGCGATCTGATGGAGGAAGTACTTCGGGGTGATGGCTTCCCCGCGCGCCCACGCCAGGGTCTGGCTGCGCAGCTCCTCCACGCCGTTCACCCCCGCGCCCGACACCGCCTGATAGCTGGTGGCGATCACTCGGCGGAGCCGGCCCGCGTCGTGGAGCGGCTTGAGCGGCATCACGGTGACGATGGTCGTGCAGTTGGGACAGGCCACGATGCCCCGATGGCCCTTGATCGCATGCGCATTGACCTCGGGGACGACGAGAGGCACGGTGGGATCCATGCGGAAGGCGCTCGACTTGTCGACGACCAGCGCGCCCGCCTTCACCGCCTGCGGCGCGTACTCTTTCGACTGCGACGAGCCGGCCGAGAAGAGCGCGATGTCCACGCCCTTGAACGCCTCGGGCCCGACCTTGTCGATGCGGATGGTCTCACCCTTGAACGTGACGGTCTTGCCCACCGACCGCTCGGAGGCGAAGACGCGCAGCGCCTTCACCGGGAACTTGCGCTCGTCGAGCAGCCTGAGGGTGGTCTGCCCCACCGCTCCTGTGACGCCAACCACCGCGACCGTCAGTCCTGAGGCCATATCGCTACCCTCTCTTGCCTGTCAAGAGTAAGACCGCTCCACTTCGCCCGCGATCAGATCGCCCATTTCCTTGGTGCCCACCAGCTTCATCCCCCCCGCGTGGATGTCACGCGTGCGATGCCCCTGTTCGAGCACCCGCACCACGGCCGCCTCGATCCGGTCCGCGTCCTTGCCCATGTCGAGGGAGTAACGCAGGAGCATGCCCGACGACAGGATGGCCGCGATGGGATTGGCCACTCCCTGCCCGGCAATGTCGGGGGCGGTACCGTGCACGGGCTCGTAGAGAGCGACACGCCCCCCGAGGCTCGCCGACGGCAGCATGCCCATGGATCCGGCGAGGATCGCCGCCTCGTCCGAGAGAATGTCGCCGAACGTGTTCTCGGTCACGATGGTGTCGAAGTGGGTCGGCTTGTGCACGAGGGCCATGGCGCAGTTGTCCACGAGCACGTGCTCGAGCTGCACCTGTGGAAAGTCCTTGGACACCCGCGTCACCACCTCACGCCATAGCTGGGAGACGACGAGGACATTGGCCTTGTCGACGGAGGCGAGGCGCTTCTTTCGCTTCATGGCCACCTCGAAGGCCACCCGGGCCACGCGCTCGATTTCCCGCGAGGTATAGGCCATGGTATTGATGGCCCGCGCGCCGCCGTCGGCGAACTCTTCCCGCCCCCGTGGCTCGCCGAAGTAGAGCCCGCCCGTGAGCTCGCGGATCACCATGATGTCGGTGCCCTCGACCACATCACGCTTGAGCGGAGAGGCGTCCACCAGCATGGGGAAGCAGGTGGCCGGCCTCAGGTTCGCGAAGAGGTCGAGCTCCTTGCGCAGCCCGAGGAGCCCACGCTCCGGGCGCTTCTCCTGGTGCAGGTTGTCCCACTTCGGACCGCCCACGGAACCGAACAGAATGGCGTCGCTCCGCTCGCAGAGGGCGAGGGTGGCCGCGGGCAACGGATCGCCCGTGGCGTCGATGGCCGCGCCGCCCACGAGGGCCGTCTCGAACTCGAAGGAGACGCCGGTCGCCCGGCCCACCACTTCGAGCACCTTGCGAGCTTCCGGCGTCACCTCCTGCCCGATGCCGTCGCCTCCCAGGACCGCGATCTTGTGCGTCGGCATCAGACGGCCTCGAGGCGGGTCGGGCGACCCACCATGGTCTTGTCTCTCCCGCGAGGGCGCATGTCAGATTCCCTTCTCGAGGACCTGTGCCTGCTCCACCCGCCGGCGCGCCCACAGAGGCCGCGTGGGGCCGCTCAGCAGGTACAGCGAGAAGAGGATGAACAGGAACCACTGCGGATGGGTGGCCACGATGAGCACACCGAGGACGACGAGCACGAGGACCTGGGCGGGCCGGCGGCGCGCGAAGTCCACTTCCTTGAAGCTGTAGTAGCGGAAGGTCGAGACCATGAGGAGCGCGACGATCACCGTGCCCACGCTCATGGCCGCGGCCTGCCAGCGCGACACCACCACGCCTTCGAGGAGGAGGGCGGTGGAGGCGACGATGCCCGCCGCGGCCGGCGTGGGCAGCCCCACGAAGTAGCGGCGGTCCGTCACGCCCTGGTAGACGTTGAAGCGGGCGAGACGGAGGGCGCCGCAGATCACGAAGAGGAAGGCGCCCAGCCAGGCGACCCGGCCGGCGTGCGACAGCGCGAGGGAGTAGAGGATGAAGGCGGGGGCGACGCAGAAGGACACCACGTCGGCGAGCGAGTCGAACTCGACGCCGAACTGGGTGGTCGTCCGGGTCAGCCGGGCCACCTTGCCATCGAGGATGTCCAGGACCATGCCCACGAAGACCGCCACCGCCGCCTCCACGAAGCGCGCCTGGGCCGAGAGCACGATAGCGAGGAAGCCGCAAAAGAGATTGGCGGTGGTGAGGAGACTCGGGAGCAGAAAAATGCCGCGGCGCGGGTGCTCGCGCAGCTCCTGCCAGCGGCGCCGCCGAGGATGCCGCGCCCCCTCTCCGCTCTGATGCCGACGCCTCACCGCAGCACCCCCATGACGGTCTCTCCACCCCTCACCCTGTCGCCCGTCTTGACCCGCATCTCCGTCGAGCGCGGCACCACGAGATCCGTCCGCGATCCGAAGCGGATCAGCCCGAACCGCTCCCCCGCCGCGAGCTTGTCCCCCACCCGCACCCGGCACACGATGCGGCGCGCGAGCACACCCGCGATCTGCTTCACCCCGATCCGCGTCGCGTCGCCCTCGAGCGAGATCGTGCAGCGCTCGTTCAGCTCCGAGGCCTCGTCCCGGTAGGCAGCCATGAAGCGTCCTGCCTCGTAGCGAACGCTCTCGACCCGACCGGCCATCGGCGATCGGTTCACGTGCACGTCGAGTGGCGAGAGAAAGATGGAGGCCCGCACCGCCCGACCCACCCACGGGTCCTCCACCTCGTCGATCCGCATCACGCGCCCGTCCGCGGGAGCCAGCACGAGCCCCGGGGCGAGCGGCCCCGTGCGCTCCGGGTCGCGGAAGAAGGCGAGGCAGGCGAGGGCGACGAGCCCTAGAGCCACCGCCACCGCCCACCAGCCTGTGAAAGCCAGAATACACGCAGCCGCCGCGGGGACGAGGATAAACGGCCACCCCTCGGCGGCGACGGGGATTCTCACGCGCCGGCCGCCTACATCCGCGGCGGCTTGATCCAGGACATCATCTTGCGCAGCCGTCCGCCCACTTCCTCGATCTGGTGGTCCGCCTCGCGCTTCCGCATGGCGAGGAATCCCGCGCGGTGGGCCTGGTTCTCCAGGATCCACTCGCGGGCGAACTGGCCCGTCTGGATCTCGCTCAGGATCTTCCGCATTTCCGCCTTGATCTCGGGGTTGACGATGCGCGGACCGCGGGTGTAGTCGCCGTACTCGGCCGTGTCGGACACCGAGTAGCGCATGTAGGCGAGACCGCCCTGATAGAAGAGATCGACGATGAGCTTCATCTCGTGCATGCACTCGAAGTACGCGACCTCGGGCTGGTAGCCCGCTTCGCACAGCGTCTCGAAGGCCGCCTTGATCAGATGGGAGACGCCGCCGCAGAGGGTGGTCTGCTCGCCGAAGAGGTCCGTCTCCGTCTCTTCCTTGAACGTGGTCTCGATGACGCCGGCGCGGGTGCAGCCCACGCCCTTGCCGTAGGCGAGGGCGGTGTCTCGCGCCTTACCCGAGACGTCCTGGTAGACGGCGACGAGGGCGGGCACGCCCGGCCCCTCCGTGAACAGGTCGCGCATGACGTGGCCGGGCGCCTTGGGGGCGATCATGGAGACGTCCACGTCGGGCGACGGTACCACCTGGTTGAAGTGGATATTGAAGCCGTGCGCGAACATGAGGGTCTTGCCCTTGCCCAGCGTGCCCTTGATGGACTCCTCGTACACCTGCCGCTGGGTCTGGTCGGGGAGGAGGATCATGATGATGTCGGCGGCCGCCGCGGCGTCGCCCACCGTCATGACCTTGAACCCGGCCTTCTCGGCCGCCGTCCAGCCCTTGGAGCCCTTGTAGAGGCCGATGACCACGTCCTGGCCGGAGTCCTTCAGGTTCAGGGCGTGCGCGTGCCCCTGGCTGCCATAGCCGATGATAGCGATCTTCTTGCTCTTGAGGAGTCCGAGATCCGCATCCTGATCGTAGAAAATCTTCGCCGGCATTTCGTGGGCTCTCCTGTGAGTTGACTTAGTCCGCGAATCCGATCACGCGAGGATCCTGGGTGGCGGCCCGCGGCGGGGCGGCCTTTCCGAGCTTCTCGTCCACGCGTCTGAGCCGCGCCTTGGGTCCCCGCGCGATGGCCACCTTGCCCGTGCGCACCACCTCCTGAACACCGAAGGGACGCAAGAGCTCGAGGATGGCGCCGATCTTCGACTCCTCCCCTGTGACTTCGAGGGTGTAGCTGGCCGCGGTGACGTCGACGACCTTGGCGCGGAAGATGTCCGCGATGCGCAGAATCTCCGCGCGGGCCGCGGGCTCCGCGTTCACGCGGATGAGCAGCATCTCGCGCTCCACGTGCGTCTCCTCGCTCAGGTCGTTGACCTTGATGACATCGATGAGCTTGTGGAGCTGCTTCATGACCTGCTCGATGACGAAGGCGTCGCCGCGCACGACCAGGGTCATGCGCGAGACCGAAGGGTCGAGGGTCTCCCCCACGGACAGGCTCTCGATGTTGTAGCCGCGGGCCGAGAAGAGCCCGGCCACGCGCGACAGCACGCCGAACTTGTTCTCGACGAGAACGGCGATGGTGTGCTTGGAATGCTCGGACCCGTCGGCCACCGCTAGAATCCCGTCTGCGCCTTGGCCGCGCGCTCCCGAGCCTCGCGGCTGGGCGGGGCGAGGATCATGTCGGTATTGGCGCCGCCCGCGGGCACCATGGGGAACACGCACTCGTCCTTGTTGACCCACACGTCGAGGACCACGGGCCCCGGGGTCGCGATCATCTTCTCGAGGGCCGGTACCACCTCGGAGGGCTTGGTGGCGCGGATGCCCGTGCACCCATAGGCTTCCGCGAGCTTGACGAAATCGGGGCTCGGGCCCAGGTCGACGGCGCAGAAGCGCTCCTTGAAGATGATGCGCTGCCACTGGCGGACCATCCCGTGGCCGCCGTTATTGATGAGCACCGTCTTGACGGGGAGCCGCTCCTCGAAGCAGGTGGCCAATTCCTGGCTGTTCATGGCGAAGGAGCCGTCGCCGTCGATATTGACGACGAGCTTGCCCGGGTTCCCCGCCTGCACGCCCATGGCCGTGGGCAGTCCGTAGCCCATGGTGCCGAGGCCCCCCGAGGTGCACCACGTCCGCGGGTGCTTGAAGCGGTAGTACTGTGCCGCCCACATCTGGTGCTGCCCCACCCCGGTGACCACGAGGGCTTCCCCGTTCGTGATGTTGGAGATCTCCTCGATCACGTACTGCGGCTTGATGACCTCGTCGGACCATTCGTAGCGAAGGGGCTCCGCCCGCTTCCACTCCGAGACCTGCTCCGACCACTGGCGGCGCGCCTCCTTCACCGCCCCCGCCGGATAGGTCTTCATCTCCTCCTTCACCGCCTCGAGGAGCGCGGCGAGCACCCGCTTGCAGTCGCCCACGATGGGGATGTCGACCTTGATGTTCTTCGAGATGGAGGACGGATCGATGTCGATGTGGATGATCTCGGCATGGGGAGCGAAGGCGTCCACCTTGCCCGTAACGCGATCGTCGAAGCGCGCCCCCACGGACACGAGGCAATCCGAGTGGTGCACAGCCATGTTGGCGTAGTACGTCCCGTGCATGCCGAGCATGTCGAGGGAGAGCGGGTGCGCCATGGGGAAGGCCCCCAGGCCCATCAGGGTCTGCGTCACCGGCACCTGGGTCAACTCCGCCAGCTCGTAGAGTTCGGGCGAGCCGTCGGAAGAGATGACGCCACCTCCCACATAGAGCACGGGGCGCTTGGCCCGCACGATGGCCCGCGCGGCCTTCTTGATTTGCCCGGGATGGCCATCGTAGGTGGGGTTATAGGAGCGGAGATGGACCTTGTCGGGATAGTCGAAGGTCCACTCCTTGACGAGGACGTCCTTGGGCAGATCCACGTGCACGGGTCCCGGACGTCCAGAGGAGGCGATGTGAAACGCCTCCTTGATGGTCATGGCGAGATCATTGCCGTCCTTGACGAGGAAGTTGTGCTTGGTGGCCGAGCGCGTGATCCCCACATTGTCGGCTTCCTGGAAGGCGTCGTTGCCGATCAGGTGCGTCGGCACCTGTCCCGTGAAGGCGACGATGGGTATGGAGTCCATGAGCGCGTCCTGAAGTGCCGTCACCAGATTGGTCGCGGCCGGCCCCGAGGTGACGAGGCACACGCCCGTCCTGCCCGTGGTGCGGGAGTAGCCCTCGGCCGCATGCCCCGCGGCCGCCTCCTGGCGAACGAGAATGTGGCGAATCCCTTCGAAATCGTAGAGGACGTCGTAGATCGGCAGCACGGCCCCGCCGGGGAGGCCGAAGATGAGATCCACACCCTCACGCTTCAAAGACTCGAGCAAGATACGCGCGCCTGAAAGCTTCACAGCCTGTCCTCCCTTCCGTTTCCTTCGAGTTCCGTCGGCACCGCGGATGTGCTCCGCGCGCCTCTAGAGGAGGCCGGCCGAAGCCAGGCTCTCCGTGATCTCATCGAGGGCGTCGCCGTCCGGCGTGCCGAGGGGCGCCCGGCACGGCCCGCCGTAGTAGCCCTGAAGGTCCAGGGCCGCCTTGAGCCCGCCGATGCCGTAACGCCCGGAGACACCCCGATCGGCCAGCATCATGCGCGCTGCAATAGCCTGGGCCTCGTCCCACCGTCCTTCCCGGGCCAGTCGGTAGATCTCGCAGAACTCGCGCGGGGCGATGTTCGCGAGGGCGAGGATGCCGCCCGATGCGCCGATAGGCAGCGCGGGCACGAGGGCCGCCGCGGAGCCCACCAGGACGTGGAAGCTCTTGGGCGTGAGGTGAATCACATGCGCCGCCTGCGGGATATTACCCGAGGAGTCCTTGATCCCGCACACATTCGGGTGTTCCGCGATCCGGGCCACCGTGTCGGGCTCGAGGTTGATCCCCGTATTGAGGGGGTAGTTGTAGAGCAGGATGGGGATCGGCGACGCCTCGGCCACCGCGAGGTAGTGCCGGATCTGGGCTGCCGGCGCCATGAAGCTTTTGGTGAAATAGTGAGGCGTGATGACGATGGCGGCGTCCGCCCCCATCTCCGCCGCGCGCTTGGTCAGGCGGATGGTGTGCAAGGTGGAGTTCGCCCCGGTGCCGGCGATGAAGGCCTTCTCGCGCGGAATCGACTCCCGGCCCGCCACGAGCACGGCATCCCGCTCGCTCTCGGAGAGCATGGGGAACTCGCCCGTCGAGCCCAGGACGACGTAGCCGGCGAGGGCCGTGGCATTCCACCTCGCGAAATTGGCCCGGAGGCCATCGAGGGCGATCTGCTCGCCGCGGAAAGGCGTGGGGACAGGAATGTAGACGCCGTGGAAGTCTCTCATCGCGCGCGCTTCCGGGATTTCGAGGCCCGCTGCTTGATGCGCGCCTGGGCGGAGGCCAGCCACGCGATCGGCACCATGTAGGGAGAGCAGGAGACGTAGTCCATGCCCACGCGGTGGCAGAACTCTACCGACGAGGGCTCGCCGCCGTGCTCGCCGCAGATGCCGACCTTGAGCTTGGGGCGCGTCCGCCGGCCACGCTTGATACCGATCTCGATCATCTCCCCCACCCCTTCCTGGTCCAGCACCGCGAACGGGTCGTGGGGGAGGAGCTTCTTCTCCAGGTAGAAGGGCAGGAACTTGCCGATATCGTCACGGCTGTAGCCGAAGGTCATCTGGGTCAGGTCATTGGTGCCGAAGGAGAAGAAGTCGGCATGCTCCGCGAGCTTGTCCGCGATCAGCGCGGCCCGCGGCACCTCGATCATGGTGCCGACCGAGTACCCGACCTTCGCGCCCATCTCGCTCACCGTCCGCTCGGCCATGCGCACCGTCATGTCGCGGGTCAGCTTCATCTCCGCCACCGTGCCGGTGAGCGGGATCATGATCTCGGGAGGCTCCACCTTCACGCCGCGCCGGGCCACCTCGCACGCCGCCTCCATGATGGCCCGTACCTGCATCTCGTAGATCTCGGGAAACGTGATGCCGAGACGGCAGCCGCGGTGCCCGAGCATGGGGTTGGCTTCGTGCAGGGCTTCGATGCGGGACTTGACCGCGCCCAGCTCCTGATGCCGCGCCGGGTTGATGCCGAGAGCGTCCAGGCGCGTGAACTCCTCCAGCACCTCCTTGTAGCTGGGCAGGAATTCGTGGAGGGGCGGATCGAGGAGCCGGATGGTCACCGGATAGCCGTCCATGGCCTTGAAGATGCCGATGAAGTCCTCCCGCTGGAAGGGCAGGAGCCGGTCCACGGCCTTGCGCCGCGTGTCTGCGTCGCGCGCCATGATCATCTCGCGCACGATCGGGATGCGGTCTTCCTTGAAGAACATGTGCTCGGTCCGCACGAGGCCGATGCCCTCCGCCTCGAACTCGCGCGCTTTGCTCGCGTCGCCGGGCGTGTCGGCGTTGGCGCGCACCCGTGTCGTGCTCGCCTTGCGGGCCCAGTCGAGGAGCTCCCGGAACTCCGCGGACAGCTTGGGATCGACGAGGGGCAGGCTGCCGAGCACCACCTCACCCGTGGTACCGTTCAGGGTGACGACCTGTCCCCCGCGCACGACCACCCGGCCCGCGCGGAAGAGGCGGTTCTCCTCGTCCACCACCACCTCGCCCGCCCCCACCACGCAGCTCTTGCCCCAGCCTCGCGCCACCACCGCGGCGTGAGAGGTCAAGCCGCCCCGTGACGTCAGCACGCCCTGCGCCGCGTGCATACCCTCCACGTCCTCGGGGGAGGTCTCCTGGCGGACGAGGATGGCCGACTCTCCGCGCAGCGCCATCTCGACGGCCTTCTCCGGATCGAACACGACCTTGCCCACCGCCGCGGCCGGCGTGGCCGCCAGCCCGCGGGCGATAGCCGTATAGGTCGCCGTCGGATCGACGGTCTTGACGAGGAGCTGATTGAGGGAGGCGGGCTCCACGCGCAGAAGCGCGGCGTCGCGCTCGATCAGCCTCTCCCGCACCATCTCGACGGCGATGCGCACGGCGGCCCCCGCGGTGCGCTTGCCCGAGCGCGTTTGTAAGATATAGAGCCGTCCTTCCTGCACGGTGAACTCGATGTCCTGCATGTCGCGATAGTGGTGCTCGAGCCGCTCCTTGAGCGCGACCAGCTCCGCGTAAACCTTCGGCATCGAATCGTCGAGGGCGGCGATGGGCTGTGGCGTCCGGATGCCCGCCACCACGTCCTCCCCCTGCGCATTCACGAGAAACTCGCCGAAGAAGCGTCGCTCCCCTGACGACGGATCGCGTGTGAAGCAGACGCCGGTGCCCGAGGTCTCGCCGAGATTGCCGAAGACCATGGCCATGACCGTAACGGCGGTGCCCCAGTCGTCGGGCAGGCGGTGGATGCGGCGATAGTCCACCGCCTTCTTGGCGAACCAGGAGTCGAAGACGGCGGCCACGGCGAGGCGGAGCTGCTCGCCGGGATCCTGGGGGAAGGGCTTGCCCGTGCGCGTCTGGACGAGCCGCTTGAACTCCATCACCAGCGCCTTGAGCGGCTCGGGCTGGAGGTCGGCGTCGGTCTTGGCACCCGCCTCGGCCTTGGCATGCTCGAGCATCTCGTCGAAGGCGCGGCGCTCGATGCCCAAGACCACATCGCCGAAGATGGTGATGAAGCGCCGGTAGCAATCCCAGGCGAACCGCTCGTTCTTCGTCCACTTGGCGAGACCCGGGACGGTCTTGTCGTTGAGCCCGAGGTTGAGCACCGTATCCATCATGCCGGGCATGGACGCCCGCGAGCCGGAGCGCACCGAGACGAGGAGCGGCCGTGACGCGTCTCCGAACTTGAGCCCCGCCGCGGTCTCGAGACGAGCGAGGCCGGCCTGGACCTGCTCCCAAAGACCGGCGGGATACTTGCGGTCGTTCGCGCTGTAGCCGGCCCAGGCTTCGGTCGTGATCGTGAAGCCGGGCGGCACGGGCACGCCCAGATTCGTCATCTCGGCGAGCTCACAGCCCTTGCCGCCAAGCAAGGGGCGGAGAGCGCTCGACCCGTCCGCCCTTCCGTTGGCGAAGGAATAGACGTATTTGGGCCGTCGAGAGGTCGGGGCCGGAGACTTTTTGCGTGCTCTGGAGCGAGACATGACGCGCGCCATTTCGACGACCCCCTCGGCAGCGACTCCCGTGTCGCGCCGGGCGATGTGCGGAGATAGAAAGGCAGGCCCCGGAGAGGCCTGCGCTATCCGCCCATGCTATGCGAGGGGAGACACTATGTCAACGAATTTTCTTCAGCAACGGGCACTTACGAGGCTTCAGCGACCGCGACCCTTTCGAGCGGAAGCCGGCTGAGCCTTCCCCGTGTTGCCGATGACAAGCTTCTCGACAGCGGTCAGATGGTCCAGCATGGCCCGGCGGGCACCGTCTTCATCCCGGCGCCGGATGGCGCCCAGGATGCGTCGGTGATCCTGATGCGAGCGCTTGGGCCGACCACGGGTGAGCAGGCTCTCTTCCCGGCTCTGTCCCAGGAGATCCACGAGGGCACTGACGATGCGCACGATGGCGCGATTGTGCGCGGCGGCGGCGATGGCCGCGTGGAGGGAGGAGTCCTGGGCCATACCCGTGCGGCCCTCCGCCACTTCCCGCGCCTGCTCGTCGAGGATCCGCTCCATCTCCGCGATCTCCTCGCGACTCGCGCGTCGTGCCGCGAGGGCGGCAATGGCCGGCTCGAGCAGGAGCCGTGCCTCGAAGAGCTCTCCCACCGCTTCCCGGTGCGGCAGGATGACGAGAGCGAGCGGCTCGATGAGGGCCTCGACGGATACGTGCTGGACGAAGGCGCCCTCTCCGGCCCGGATTTCGATGAGCCCGCGGCTCTGCAGCGAGCGGAGCGCCTCGCGCACCGAGGTCCGGCTCACGCGGAATCGCTCGGCAAGCTCGCGCTCGGGAGGAAGACGGTCGCCCGAGGTGAGCCGGCCGTCGGCGATCAGGGCTTTGACCTGGCGGACGATGTCCTCGTAGATCCGGATGGACTTGACCGGCTCGAGCTCCATCAGGCGTGGCCGGGCTCGCCGCCATGGCGGGTGGCCGTCCTCGCGAGCCACCATCCAAGCGCGAGGATGAATATCCCCAGCACGATCGACAGCCACAGGTCGGCGGCCTTGGCGGCGGAGCCGAGCCATCGCTGCACGACAGGATCGTCGGTCATCATCTCTCCCGCCACGTAGCCGAGCACTCCGCCCCCGAGCCAGACTATCCATTCGTGGCGGGCCATGAGACTGGCGAGAAGACCGCTGCCCCAGACGACGAGGGGCAGCGAGAGCGCGATGCCCAAGACGACCAGCACCATGTCGCCCTTGGCGGCGGCGGCCACCCCCAGCACATTGTCGAGGCTCATGGTCACGTCGGCCACGATGATGATCCAGATCGCCTCTCCGAGCGTCGTGCCCTGCCGCGGTCCGCCGTGCTCATTCTGGCCGGGCTTGACCAGCCGGATGGCGATCCATATGAGGGCGAGGCCGGCCAGGAGCTGGAGGAGCGGGATCCTCAGGAGATAGCTCACGATCGCAATGAAGGCCACGCGAAGGCCGACGGCTCCCGCCGTTCCCCAGACCCGGCCGAGGAGCTGCTGGCGGGGCGGGAGTCCCCGGACGGCGAGGGCAATCACCAGCGCATTGTCGCCGGCGAGGGAGATGTCGATGAGGATGATACCGAGGAGGCGCGCCCAGAATTCCGCATCCATGAGCCAGGTCATGCGAGGCTCTCCCGCGCCTGACGGCGCGCGAGCCACCAGCCGAGGGCGGCGATGACACCGCCCAGGGCAAGGGGAAGCGGATATTCGAGCGTGGGGGCCAGCGTCCCCGCCAGATTCATGACCACGGGATCCTCCAGCATCATGTCCCCCGCCACATAGCCCAGGACGCCGCCCCCGAGCCAGATGATCCAGCCGTAGCGGTTCATGAGGGTGGCGAGTATTCCGCTCCCCCCCACCACGATGGGCAGCGAAATCGCCACGCCGAGTATGACCAGAACCAGGTCGCCGTGGGCGGCCGCGGCGATGGCGAGCACGTTGTCGAGGCTCATGGTGATGTCGGCCACGATGATGATCCAGATCGCCTGCCAGAAGGACGTGCCATGCCGGCCCGATCCGAGGCTGGCCGCCACGGGCTGCACCAGCTTGAAGGCAATCCAGACGAGGAGCAGGCCGCCCACCAGGCGCAGGAGCGGGATGCGCAGAAGCAGGCTCACGATACCCACGAAGGCGAGGCGAAGGACGACGGCGCCCACCGTACCCCAGATCTGCCCGAGGAGCCGCTGGCGCCTGGGCAGCGTGCGAACAGCCAGGGCGATCACCACGGCATTGTCACCGGACAGCAGGAGATTCAGAAAGCCGATTTCGGCGCAGCGGATCCAGAACTGCGGATTCGTCAGAAGCGCCTTCACGCGGGAAGAACCGCTCAGGTCTCCCGGGGCGATGCGGTCGGCACGGACGCGCCCCGGAGCCGGCGCCACCACGGCGTGATGATGGGCAGCGCGAAGAAGAACAGGGCGACGATGGTGATGGCCCCGGAGATCGGCCGCTCGAACAGGATGAGGAGCGAGCCCTGCGACATGATGAGGCTCTGGCGCAGGGCATTCTCCGCCAGATCGCCCAGGACGAGGGCGAGAACGAGCGGAGCCAGGGGATAGTCGAGCTTCTTGAACACGTAGCCGATCACTCCGAAGATCAGCATATACCAGACGTCGATCATGCGGCTGTTGACCGAATAGGCGCCGACCGCGCACACGGCCACGATGAGGGGAGTGAGGATGGCAAAGGGCACGCGAAGGATGGCGGCGAAGAGGGGGACGAAGGCCAAGACCATAGCCACCCCGATGACATTGCCCGTATACATGCTTGCGATCAGTCCCCAGACGAACTCGGGCTTTTCCTTGAAGAGCATGGGCCCGGGCTGCAGCCCCCAGATGATGAGCCCACCGAGCATGACGGCCGCGGTGGGCGATCCCGGTATGCCGAGAGTGATCATGGGGAGCAGCGAGGCGCCGCCCGCGGCATGCGCGGCCGTCTCCGGCGCCACCACCCCCTCGATCTCCCCTTTGCCGAAGCGCTCGGGATGCTTCGAAAAGCGCTTGGCAAAGGCGTAGCTCATGAAGGAGGCGGGGGTGGCCCCGCCCGGCTTGAAGCCCATCCAGAAGCCGATGAAGCAGCTCCGCACGAAGGTGCGCCAGTAGCGCGGCAGCTCCTTCCACGTCTCCCACACCACGCGCGGATTGATGCGGGCGGAGGCACCCTTGAAGGCCAGTCCCTCTTCCATGCTCAGGAGAATCTCTCCGATGCCGAAGAGGCCGATGACGGCCACGATGAAGTCGAAGCCCTTCATGAGGTCGACGATCCCGAAGGTCATGCGGAGCTGACCGGTCACGATGTCGAGGCCGACGGCGGCCATGATGAAGCCCAAGAGGATGGACACGAGCGATTTGAGCGGACTGCCCCCGCCCAGCCCGATGAACGACGAGAAGGTCAGGAGCTGGATGGCGAAGAACTCGGGCGGCCCGAACTTGAGCGCGACCTCGGCGAGGAGGGGCGCGAAAAGCGTGATCAGGATCACCGCGAAGAGCGCGCCCACGAACGAGGAGCTGAAGGCCGCGGTGAGCGCCTGTCCTCCCCGCCCCTGCCGCGCGAGAGGATAGCCGTCGAAGGTCGTGGCCACCGACCACGGCTCGCCGGGAATGTTGAAGAGGATGGACGTGATGGCCCCGCCGAAGAGCGCTCCCCAGTACAGGCTGGTGAGCAGGATGATGGCCGAAGTCGGCGACATGGAAAAGGTCAGGGGGAGGAGAATGGCCACGCCGTTCGCTCCGCCGAGGCCCGGCAGCACGCCGATGATAGTTCCCAGGGTGACGCCGATCACGGCCAGGCCGAGGTTATAGGGCTGGAGCGCGACCTGGAAGCCCAAGAGGAGATTTTCGACTCCCATCGCTCAATATCCCAGCCACGCTTCCAGGGGGCCCTTGGGCATGGGCACGAGGAACCAGATCTCGAAGATCAGGAAGACGCTGACCGCGAATATCACGCTGACGCTCATCGCGGCCAACCACGGATAGTGCCCGAATCGCCGCATATAGAAGCCCATGTAGATCGCCGAGGCGAGATAGAGGCCCAGCCAGTGCATCAGGAGCACGCAGGCCACCGCGGGCCACAGCACGTCCAGCACCGGGCGCAGCTGCTCGCGGGTGACGAAGGGCTTGCCCGATTTGTCGGTGAGGGCACGCCCGATGATACCGAGGCAAGCGCCGATCATGAGGACAGCGAGCCAGAAGGGGAAGAAGCCGCTCTTGGGGCCGTCGGTACCCCAGCCGATGCCGATGCGGAGCGAATCCCAGATCACGAGCGCGCCGCACTTCTTCAGTAAACCGCCCTTTTCCATCAGGTCGTGGTGCACCTTGTCTTCCTTCTCCATCCACGCCGTCAGCTCCGGGCCGGTGAGCCAGGCCGGCTTGAGCGCGCCGTCCTTCAGATAGGCTTGAAATTCCGGCGTGTCCATGACCCGCTTGAGAAATTGCTCGTACCACGCCACCGCTTCCTTGGGCATGCCGGGCGGGCCGAAGATTCCGCGGAGCATGAGATAGGTGATGTCGGCATTGAGGGCCTGCTTGACGGTTGGAACGTCCTTCCACTCGGGCGCCGCGATGCGGGCGGAGTCGAAGACGGCAAGGGGCCGGACACGGCCAGCCTTCCAGTGGCTCACGCACTCGATGGGATTGTTGACGGTGGAGTCCACGTGCTTGCCCACGAGGTTGACGCACACCTCCCCGCCGCCCTTGAACGGCACGTAGGTGAACTTCACCCCGAGGGCCTGCTCCATTTGGATCGTGATGATCTGGTCCTCCTGCGCGGAGCCGGTGCCCCCCATCTTCATTCCCCCGCCGTTGGCCTTGACCGCGGCCAGATACTCGGCCGCCGTCTTGTACGGTGTCTCGGCATTGACCCAGAGGATGAACTCATCGAGGGCCATGCGGGCCACGGGCGTCATGTCCTTCCAGGCGAACGGAATGCCCGTGTGGAGCGGGGTGGTGAAGATATTCGAGAGCGTGATGACGATGGTATGCGCGTCGCCCTGCTTGCCCTTGACGTGGAGAAAGCCTTCAGCCCCCGCCCCGCCGGACTTGTTCACCACGATGATGGGACGCGGGGAGAGCTTGTGCTTCTCGGCGATGCCCGCGATCAGGCGCGCCATCTGGTCCGCGCCGCCGCCCGTGCCCGCGGGGACGACGAACTCGATGGGCTTGGTCGGCTTCCATGCCGCATGCGCGCCGCCGGATGCGAGCAGAATAAGGACAAAGGCCAAGCCCAGGCCCAGGAAGCGTCGCCATTGACGTGTCATCTCCTACCCTCCTCGCATGACATCGATCTGAAGGGCGCAACACTCCGTGCTCGAGGCTGCGGCGCGGCGGGACGACGATTGAGCGGTACAGCGTGTGGGGGCCGGGCGCGGCTCGAGGCCGCGGCCCGACCCCCGAAGGCGTGGCGGTCGGTTACTTCGCTTTGCCTTCCTTCCAGAACGGGATAACCCCGGGGATCTCCCATTTGTTCCACATCTCGTCCACCTTGGACTGGAAGTACTCCAGGTCTTCCTCGGTGAAATGAGCGAAGCGCCCCTGCTTGAGCAGGTATTCGCGCACCGGCTTGCGCGGCCGACCCTCGACGATGGCCTTGGTCTTGCCGTAGTGACGGACCACGCCGTCCTCGACCTCGTAGAGCGGGAAGACCCCGGTTTCGACGGCCAGCTCACCCAGCTCATGGCTGAGCATCGGGTCGTAGTCCCAACCCTTCGGGCACGGATCCAGCGAATGGATAAAAGTCGGGCCACCGATGGTGAGCGCCTTGCGCACCTTGTTCATCATCTCGACCGCGTAGGAGGCGCAGACGGTGGCGACATAGCGGCACTCCGGATGCCCGGCCGCCAGCATGCCCGCGGTGTTCTTCTTCCAGCGCTTGTGGATGAGCCGGTGAACGGATCCCGGCGGACTGAACGTCGTGTTGGCGCCGTACGGCGTGGAGCCCGAGAGCTGGATGTCGGTATTGGCGTACGACTCGTTGTCGTACATCAGGATGAGGCAGTTGTAGTCCTTGTGCGTGAGGGTGGCCGAGATGCCGTTGAGCCCCATGTCGGCGCCGCCGCCGTCACCGCAGAACGCGATCACGTTGATCGGCTCGCTCTTCATCTTGCCCTTGCGCATGAGCGCCTTGAGCCCTGCCGACGTGCCCAGCGCGGCCGCGCCTGACGAACCGAGCTGGGTGTGCATCCACGGCACCACCCACGGTGTCGTGTAATACGTCGTGTTGGCGACGTACATGCAACCCGTCGAGCCCAGAACGATGGTCCGAGGCCCGGCCGCCTTGACCATGAGCTTCATGACCAGCGCGGACTCGCACCCCTGGCACGTGCGGTGGCCGGATGTGAAGTATTCTTCTAGGGTAACCTTCTTAACACCTCGGAAAGGCTCGAGAGTTTGCGTGATGTTCGCGAAGACTTCGGCCATGACTTTTTCTCCTTATTCTCTTACACCCAACCAAAGCGTCTTGAGGGGGGACTTGCCCGAGGAGGCGGCCTCGAAGCAGAGGTCCGCAGCCTTGTAGACATCCTCGAGCGTCACCTCGCGGCCGCCCAGGCCGCAGATGAAGGAAAGCAGCGGCGGCCGCTTCTCGGCATTGTACATGGACGCGCGGATCTCGTTCGCCACCACCCCCGAGCCGAACGGCGAGCCGAAGGAATAGTCGCGGTCGATGACGCCGATGGCCTTGGCGCCCTGAAGCGCGGCGACCATCTTCTCAGTGGGGAAGGGCCGGAACCAGCGCGGCCGGATCAGCCCCACCTTCTTGCCCTGCGCGCGCATGTTGCGGATACCGACCTTGAAAGGCAGCGAGATCGTCCCCATGCCCATCAGGATGACGTCCGCGTCCTCGGTCATGTACTCCTCGAACCATGGGTTCTCGGGGCCGCGGCCGAAGGTCTTGCGAAAGTCGGCGTAGGCCTCTTCGATCACCGTGTAGGCGCGGTTCATCGCCTCGTTGTTCTGCCGCCGGATCTCGATGACCCAGTCCTCGTTGGCCTGCGGCGCCACCGTGATGGGATTGTCCGGATGGAGCAGGAGGTCGCCGCGGTCGTAACGCGGGAGGAACTTGTCCACCTTGGCCCGACTCGGCACCTGGACAATGGTCTGCGAGTGGGTCAGGAACGCCCCATCGGCAGAGATGGCGCACGGCAGGAAGACCCGCCGGTCCTCGGCAATGCGGTAGGCGAGGAGCGTCGTATCTAGCATCTCTTGGGCGGTGTCGACCCAGATCAGCATCCAGCCCAGGTCGCGCACGCTGAGGGCGTCGTTGTGCTCGACCCCGAAAGCGCCGGGGTCGTCGAGGGCCCGATTGCCGACCATGCAGACCATGGGCACGCGCAGGGGCGGAGTCACCACCAGGCACTCCATGGCGTACATCCAGCCCACGCCGGAGGAGCCGCAGAAGACGCGGGCCCCTACCGTCGAAGCGTGCTTCACCACCTCGAACTGGCTGTGCTCGCCTTCCGCCACGATGTACTCGGCCACGAGGTTGCCGTTGGCGATCTTCTTGGCTATCGCCTGCATGACCGTGTCGTAGGGCCGGATGGGATAGGCCGTGACGACGTCGAGGTCGGCGAGGGTCAGGGCCTCGGCGCAGGCTTCGCTGCCCGAGATGAGCATTTCCTTGTCGTCGGAGGCCGTGGGGGCCGCCGGCGGGGTCGTGGTCACTACCGCCATGTCGATCTCCTCCTAGCGCTGCTTGCCCGCGGCGTTCTCGCCGGGGATGCCCGCGGTGATCTCGGTGCCGCCCTGCTCCAGCTCCTGCTTGATCTCCTCCTCGTACTGACCCCGGAAGCGGAAGCCGTGGGAGCGCACGACGTGCTCCTTGGACTTGATCTTGTTGCCGAGCCAGGTCGTGTACTGCGTCTTGTCCTTGCGCCACATCTCCCATTGGCTCGCGTTGTCGTCGAAGGCGTCCTCGCGCACCATGGTGACGCATTCCTTGGCCGGGCACACCGCCTCGCACACGCCGCAACCGCAGCAAGACTCCATGTTGGCGTCGTAGAGGCCGTCGGGGGTGACGTCGAAGCATGAGTCAGGGCACTGGATCCAGCACAGGGTGCACTTGACGCACTTGTCGAAGTCGATCACGGGGCGCATCGTGCGCGTCGTGTACTTCTTGAAATACGGGTTGCGCTCCGGCACGTAGCCCTTGCCACCCTCCATGGGCTTGCCCACGGGGATGGCCGGGATGGTCACGCCCTCCCGCATCTCCCACCACTTCGGCTTCTCGAAGGCGAACGGTGTCTCGGAATTGCCTTCGGTCATCTTGACCGGCCGCGTGGTGAGGCGCTCGTGAGACTTGCGGGCCGAGGCCGCCTTGAGATCGGAGCCCCACTCGGCCTCCGTGATGGCCTGGCACACCGCGTCCAGCGAGAGGAAGCCGGGCTGGAGCTTGGACAGCGCTCCGAGCACGCGCGCCTCCGTGTGATCTTCCTTGTAGACCCAGAGACCCGAGAAGGAGGCCTTGGCGGGGATCAGGGCCAGGCTATACGGCGCGTCCTTCTTGTGGATGTCCTTGAGCAACTGCTCCGGGGTCTGCAGCGAGGTCATGAGCAGCGTGCCGTTGGGGATGGTCAGGCGATTGATGGGCTGAAGCCCATACCACGCCCATGACTCGACCCCCTTGGAGAGCGTGTCGTCCACGCAGATCGTGACATCGACTTCCTTCGGCTCGTAGCGGGCCATGTTCTGCTCGAGCTCTTCCTGCGTGTCGGCGACGATGGCGAAGTCCTTGGCAGGGATGCCGTTGCGCTGGGGGCTGTCGCCGTAGCGGCCGAAGGCGATGCCCCAGCGGCCGGCCTTCCGCGCCGAGAGGACAATGCCGCGGCTGATTCGCGCCGCGAGATTTTTCTGGAAGATGCCGCGGTAGACCACTTCACACGTGAAATGCGCCATCGCTCCTCCTCGAGATGGGCGCCGCCGGTGCCCCGGCAGGCCTTCTCCTGTTGGTCCGCTGGTCGGACCAGACTATGCGCCGGGACCCCGGGCTGTCAATGAGGAAATACCACAGGAAGAACGGGCGGATCGGGCTAGACCGCGGCCTCCTTGACCATCTCCGCGAAGTACCCGTGCACGGTCGGGTCGTCGGTGAGCTCGGGGTGAAACGCGGCTACGACCACGCTGCCCTCGCGGGCCATCACGCATTCTCCGCGGTGCATGACGAGAGGGGTGACGGCCGCCCCCAGGCGCCGTATGCGGGGCGCCCGGATGAACACCATCTTGAGCGGCTTGACCCCCTCGCCGAAGTCGGCCTCGCCTTCCGTCTCGAAGCTCTCCTTCTGCCTGCCGTAGGCATTGCGCTCAGCGGTGATGTCGATGAGACCGAGCGAGGCCTGCTTCGGGCTCTCCACCTCGCGGGCGAGGAGGATGAGACCAGCACAGGTGCCCATGATGGGTTTGCCCTCCGCATGAAACTTCTCGAGCGCGGGCACGAAGCTCCACTCGTCGAGGAGCTTGAGGAGCGTCGTGCTCTCCCCCCCGGGCATGATGAGGCCTCCGATCTGGTCGAGCTGCCGCGGCAGCCTGACCTCGACCGACTCGAGACCGAGCCGGTCGAGCGCCTTGCCGTGCAGGTCGAAGTCGCCCTGGAGGGCGAGCACGCCGATGATCATGCCGTCGCTCGCTCGCCGCGGACTACCAGCCGCGCGTCTGCAGCAGGTCGGACTCCTTGAGCTTGGACGTCTCGATGCCGGGCATGGCGTCACCCAGGTCCTCGGAAACCTTGGCCAGGATATCGGCGTCCTTGAAGTGGGTGGTCGCCTGCACGACGGCCTTGGCCCGCGCCGCGGGATCGGCCGACTTGAAGATGCCGGAGCCGACGAACACGGCCTCGGCGCCGAGCTGCATCATGAGGGCGGCGTCGGCCGGGGTGGCGATGCCGCCTGCCGAGAAGTTGGGAACGGGCAGCTTGCCGTTCTCGGCGACCCAGCGCAGGAGCTCGTAGGGCGCGCCCAGATTCTTGGCTTCGGTCATCAGCTCTTCGGATCCGAGCGCCTTGAGCCGCTTGATCCCGGAAATGACCGCGCGCATGTGCCGGACGGCCTCGACGATATTTCCGGACCCCGCCTCGCCCTTGGTGCGGATCATTGCCGCCCCTTCCCCGATGCGGCGGAGGGCCTCGCCGAGGTCGCGGCAGCCACAGACGAAGGGCACCTTGAAGGCGAACTTGTCCACGTGGAAGTGCTCGTCGGCGGGCGTGAGCACTTCGGACTCGTCGATGAAGTCCACGCCCAGCGACTCGAGGATCTGCGCCTCGACGAAATGCCCGATGCGGCACTTGGCCATGACGGGGATGGACACCGTCTGCTGGATCTCCTTGATCTTCTTCACCGGCGACATGCGCGCCACCCCGCCATCCTTGCGGATGTCCGACGGCACGCGCTCGAGGGCCATCACGGCCACCGCGCCCGCGTCCTCGGCAATCTTGGCCTGATCGGCGTTCGTCACGTCCATGATGACGCCGCCCTTGAGCATCTCCGCCAGCCCTACCTTCAGCCTGAGCGTCCCGATCTCCATTCCCGTGTCTCCTTTTATGGTTCGAGTCGTGAGTGCAGCTGCCGTTTCACTGCGGGCCATTCGCTCTCGAGAATCGAGAACGCGGCTGTGTCCCGTATCAATCCATCCGAGCTCGGCCGGTGGGCCCGGATGACTCCGTCGAATCGGGCGCCCACCCGCAGGATGGCCGTGCGGGAGCGCTCGTTGCGCGCGTCGGTCATGAGGCTCACCCGGTGTACCCGCCACTCCTCGAAGGCGTGAGTGAGCATGAGGAGCTTGGCCTCGGTGTTGATGGCCGTCCGCTGCGCCTCGGCGGCCAGCCAGGTCGCGCCGATCTCCGCCACGTCGGGGACGTCCTCGCCGCGCTGAAGCGCATGGCCCGGAGGCCACGTCCAGAACTCGATGTTGAGGAAGCGCGTGGAGCCGACCACGCGGCCCGTGGACCTGGCCACGGTGGCGAAGGGCAGCGAACGCCCCGCCTCCTCGTCGCGGAGCGCCGTCTCGATATAGCCCTGGGCACCAGTCTCGCCCTCGGGAACGGTGGTGAGCGCATAGGTGGCACGCGGCCCGCCCGCCGCCGCCGAGAGCGCGCGCGCATGGCCGCGGGTGAGCGGCTCCAGCCGGACGTACCGGCCCTCGAGGACCACGGGGCGCACGCGCGTCGGCGTCTCGGAGGCCACGGTCATCGGAGGGCCTCCTCGAGATCTGCGATCAGGTCGTCCGCTTTTTCCAGACCCACCGAGAGCCGTATGAGCCCGGGGCCGATGCCCATCTCCGCCTTGACCTCGTCCGGGACGCGGCGGTGCGAGGTACGCGCCGGATACGTCCAGGTGGTCGCCACGTCTCCGAAGCTCGGCGCGAACTCCATGAGCCGCGCCCGTGTCATGAATCGCTCGACGGCCAGCGCGCCTCCCGCCAGATCGAACGAGAGCATGGGGCCCGTCGGTCCCGGCATGAGGCGCTTGGCCAGCGCGCGCTGAGGGTGCGAGGCGAGGCCCGGATAGTACACGCGGGAGACGGCGCGATGCGTCTCGAGGAAGCCGGCGAGAGCGAGGGCATTGGCGGACTGCCGCTCGACGCGGACGGACAGTGTCCGGGCGCCACGCGTGGCCAGCCAGGCGTCGAAGGGGCCGAGATTGGTTCCGGCACGAATCATGGCCGCGCGCACGCGTCCCATCGGCTCCGCCTTGCCCAAGACGATGCCCCCGGTCACATCGCCGTGCCCCGAGATGAACTTGGTGAGGCTGTGCATGACCATGGTCGCGCCGTGCTCGATGGGTCGCAGCACGGCGGGCGAGGCCAGGGACGAATCCACGATCAGATCGATGCCGCGGCGGGTGAGCTCGGGCGCGAGGGCGTCCAAGTCGGCCAGACGCAGGAGCGGATTGGACAGCGACTCGACGAAGACGGCGCGGGTATTGGGCCTCACCGCCCCCAGCACCGCCGCGGGATCGGTGACGTCGACGAACGCCGTGTCGATGCCGAGGCGACGCCCCTCGTCGGAGAGAAAGGCCGCCGTCGAGCCGTAGAGATCGCGGGCCGCCACCAGGTGGTCGCCCGACTGGAAGAGCCCGAGGAGAAGCGCGGTGGTCGCCCCCATGCCCGAGGCGCAGGCCACCGCCGCTTCCGCGCCTTCGAGGGCCGCCACGAGGTCCTCGAGCATCGTGTGGTTGGCCGTACCGTAGCGGCCGTAGACGAAGCCCGGCTTCTTCGACTCCCAGACCGACTCGACCGTGTCCATGTCCTCGAAGACGTAGACATTGGTCTGGTAGATGGGCGGAGTCAGCGGCCGGCTCGCCGAAGCAACGTCGCGCCCGCCGCGGGCCACCCGGGTCTCGAAGTCCATGCGAGATTTCCCCCTACACCAGCGGCACGGCGGACCCGCGCTCGCGGGTGCCCACGTCCGGATGGCGCCGGCTCTCGCGGATGGTGTCGGCGAGGCGGCGCACACCCTCCTCGATCTTCCCGAACGGCACCGCCGAGAAGGACAGACGCAGCGAGCGCTCGCCCCCACTGTCGCTGTAGAAGGCCGCGCCCGGCGTGAACGCCACCCCGCGCTCGATGGCCCGCGCCAGGAGAGTGGCCGCGTCCAGCCCCTCGGGCAATTCGACGAGGAGCGAGAAGCCGCCCTGGGTCTCCGTCCACGTCACGCCCTCGGGCATGCGGCGGCCGAGCGTGGCCAGCAGTGAATTGCGCCGGCGCGCATACTCGCGAAGCGCGCGCGCTTGATGCCGGTCGAGCAGCCGCTGACGGCAGAAGTGATACACGGCGGCCTGGATCAAGGGGCTGGTGTGGATATCCGCGAGCTGCTTGGCCATCTCGAGCCGCTCGATCAGCTCGGGCGAGGCCACGATCCAGCCCAGTCTCAGTCCGGGGAACAGGATCTTGGAGAACGTGCCGAGGTAGATCACCTGCCCCGAAGAGTCGGCGGCCTTCAGCGGCACGGGCGGCCGCTCGCCGTAGAAGAGCGTGCCGTCGAAGCCGTCCTCGACGATGGGCAAGCGATGCCGCGACGCCACGTCGAGCAGCCGGCGTCGCGCCGCTGCGGGCATGTGGAGGCCTGTCGGATTGTGCGCGCTCGGCTGGCAGTAGAGGAGCTTGGGTGCCTGCCGCTCGAGCAGCCGTTCGAGATGATCCACGGACAGGCCGCCCCCCGACATGGGGACGGGCAGAAGCTGGGCGCCGAAGGCGCGGAAGACCTGCATCGCCCGCGGATAGGACGGCTCCTCGATGGCCACGAAGTCGCCCGGATCGAGCAGGGTGCGCGCCACGAGGTCGAAGCCCTGCTGCGTCCCGTTCACGATGAGGATGTCTTCCGGCCGCGCCTCGAGGCCGAAGCGGAGGAGATAGCCCGACAGATACTGGCGGAGGGGGGGATAGCCGCTCGACGGATAGTACTGCAGGAGCTCGCGCCCCTCCTCACGGATCACACGATTGAGCACGCGACGGAACGCGTCGGTGGGAAAGAGCGTGCTGTCGGGCATGCCACCGGCGAAGGAGATGACGCCGGAGGCCGTCCGCGCCATCTGGCTGTACGCGCCGCGGCGCCGGGCATCGGCCGCCACGATCTGCGCGGCCTTGGAGAGATGGCCGGTCCACTCGAAGCGCGGCGTCGGCGCGGGACCCTGCGGCGCGGCCGGGGCCTGCTCGGCCACGAAGGTGCCTTGGCCCACGTGCGCGCGGGCCCAGCCGCCCGCGATGAGGTCTTCGTACGCCTGGGCCACCGTGGTTCGGTTCACGCCGAGGTCGCGCGCGAGGTCGCGCGTGGCGGGCAGCTTCACTCCCGGCGCGAGCAGCCGCTGGCTGATCAGGCGCTCCAGATGCAGCTGGATCTGGCGCGCGAGCGGAAGACGTCGCTTGCTGTCCTTGGTGCGGTCTAGCGGTATCCTCATGCCTGGCTCGTGCCAGCCATTATCCAGACACTTCGCATGATGTAAAGTGCCAATTGGATGGCTCAGGAATCATCCAATTCCGGCCGGAGGACCGCGTGGTATCATTCGCGCCCTAGCCATGGCGCGTCTCGTCGTCCTCGAGTCCATGTGGAACCCGAAGGGCAAGCTCCTCAACGAGGAGCCGTCCGTGCTGCCCTATCTGAAGGCCATCCGCCAATCCCTCTCGTGGGAAGGCATCCGCATCAACCTCGTCTATCGCCGCTTCTATTCCAACTACGACCTGGGGCTGCTCCTCCAGGAGATGCGACGGCACCGACAGCCGCAGGTCTGCTACATCTCGTCGCACGGCGAGCACCGCAAGCTGATGGGTCTCGGGGACAAAGTCATCCGACTCGAGAACCTCATCGAGTACTGCCGCCCGAGCCCCACCACCGGCTACATCTTCGGGGCCTGCGACTTCGTCACGCCCGACACGGCGCGGAAATTCCTCGAGGCGACGAGCGCGCGCTTCGTGGCCGGCTATCAGAAGGAGATTCCATGGACGGAGTCCATGCTGGTGGACAGTCTCTTCCTCTCCTACCTCCTGGGCGGGACGATGAAGTGGGTGCGCACCAAACACGGCGAGCGGGTCCCCCCGCTCCGGCAGACGGCCACCTTCGAGATCACCCACTCGGCAAACCCTCAGAGGGTCGCGGGTATGCTCTACCGCGATTTCCCCCTCGCCCACGACATCACCTTCTCCATCTTCATCCTCGATCGTCAGCGCGGGCGGAAGCCGCGGCTGCTCAGCTCGTTCGACACGTATCGCAAGAGCGTGGACCGGGCACGCCGACTGGTGCGCGACCTGTGAGCGGGAGCTAGCCTGGATTATTCATGAAGGCCCACAGTGATGGTCAGAACCGCCTGACGGGCGCGTGGGCGGGAGTTCTCGCCTCTCGAGGCGACATCGGGCCGGCCATGGTGAGCGTGTGAGCGGTGGCGCCACAGCGGCCCGG
>WNFS01000136.1_pt1 | contig 51304 bp, 48 predicted proteins | sample 5400141 | NCBI WGS metagenome assembly WNFS01 (sample SAMN13153358, study PRJNA577476) | soil metagenome | isolation source: 60 cm saprolite under Madrone tree | place: USA:California | collected 2016-06-14
CCTTGAGGATGACCACGTCCCCCTGAATTTCGTAGCCCGCCACCTCGACCACGTTGAGCCCCTCGTTGAGCACGAGCTCCTGCCCGGGCTTGAGGGTCTCCGGCTTGATCGAGGGATGCAGGTTGACCTTCACCTTGCGCCCCTGGGACAGGACGTTGATGGTCGCGTCCTCGTTGAGCGAGAGGTAGACGCCGTACGTGGAGGGGGGGGCGCACAGCTTGTCGACTTCTTCCTTCAGCGAGGTGATCTGCTCTCGCGCCTCGTAGAGAGCGTTGACGAGCTTCTCGTTCTGGTTGAAGGCTTGCACGAGCTGACGATTGGCCTCGCGCAGCTTGTTTTCCAACACCATGAACTCCTTTGGAGCGTCCTCGAGCTTCTTGCGCAGCCGTCCCGTCTCAGCCTCGAGCGAATGCACGTAGGCCTGAAGATCCTGGACCTGGACCTCGTACTCGGTCAGCCGGCGGCGGTAGTTCGCATCAGACATAGGCAAGAATTTCGACAAGCCTTTCATCCCCTCGGACGACGGCTCCCGGCTCGGAGTCTTTTTCTCGAACTCCTTCATGTCCGCCCGTTCCTTTCTGGGTAGTCCAGCGGGCGCTTCCCTGAGAGACGGCCCCTGCTCTCAGTGACGGTTGCCGAAAGTAAATTCAGTATAGGGGGCCGTTTTCAACTAAGTCAAGGGAATTGGCCCTCATTCGCCATTCAGAGCTATTGAATTCATTCGGCTTTTTCCACTTCATCTCTTCGGCTCCCCCGATGGGTCTCACTGAGTTCAACCGGGCATGCTCCTCGTCTGTTCCCGAGCGTGCCCTGACGCGCGAGCCCTCCACCAGATAGAGAAGCACGTTTGGTGCCATGGACAGTTCATGGGGAAAAGGGCCGTGATTCGCCCGAAATCAGGAGGAGCGAGCGCGCAGGTGTCGAAGCAATGAACAGGAGGCTGCCGCTCCACGGCACAGTGACAGCGCGCGCGCGTGCCTTTGATATAAAGGGGGCGACATGTCCTACCGCTCTCGAGTCTTGGCGCTGATCATAGTCGCGACCGTCGCGGTGCCTTGCTCCGCAGCCGCCCAAGGCGTGCCGCTTCGAGTGGGACTCGGGTCCATTCCCACCGTCCTGGATCCCGCCACCGCCCTGGAAGGGTCCGTTCCCTTGATCGCCCGCCAGGTCTTCGACACCCTGCTCCAGTACCGGGACGGCTCGAGCGATGTGGAACCCGGACTGGCGACGTCGTGGAGCGTCTCTCGCGACGGTCTCTCGTGGACGTTCCGACTCCGGGACGGCGTTCGTTTTCACGATGGGACGCCTCTGACGTCGCGGCAGGTCGCCGAAAGCCTCGACCGTATCGTCGTGCCCAACCACGCCCTGGCCCCGTCTCCGAACCCGGGGGGCTTGCGGCTTCTCAGGGGCTCGCCGGGAGTGGTCAAGGAGATCCTGACCCCGGACTCGCGCACGGTGCAGATCAACCTGCTTCTACCCTATGCCCCTATCCTCTCCGTGCTCGCGCATCCCGTCTTCTCCATTGTGCACGCGGGTACGGGGGCCGCCCGATGGATCGGAACGGGAGCGTATTCGGTCAGCGAAATGAGCCCGGGGCGCATCGTCCTCGATGCCAACCCCTCGTACTGGGCGGCCCCGCCGAAGACCGCGCGTATCCAGTTCCTGGAGGCGGGGGATGGCGCCCGGGCCGAAGCCGACGTCGAGGCCCGTAACCTCGACATCCTCATTCCGGCTTCGGCGCCTTCCCGCATGCAGGGGGCATTGTCGGTGGCGAGCTGGCGGATCGGCTACCTGGCGGTACAGCACGAGCGCGAGCCCTTCAAGCGCAAGAAGGTCCGTCAAGCCATTACTGCGGCACTATCGGCCGCGGCCATCACTGCGGCGGTCGAGCCGCAGGCCATTGCCTCCAGGCTCTTCCTTCCCCGCGGTGTCTGGGCATCGGCCGATACCCCCCCGCTTGCCGGGGGCGACGCGGCTTCGGCCAAGCGCCTCATGAACGAGGCCGGCGTCGGGCAGAGCGTCACTGCTTCACTGGTTGCCGACGCCGGTGCCTGGCCGGAGGTGGCACGGGCAGCCGAGGCGATCCGTACCGCGCTCGGCGCGGCTTCCATCACGGTGAACCTTCGCGCCCTGGCCACCGATGCGGCGCTTCACGCCATGCAGAATGGCACCCACGATCTCGCGCTCGCGGAGGCCCAGGCCGAGGGCGGTGACCCACACTTGCTCCTCTATCCGCTCTCGACGAGCGAGGGCGCGGTCCGCGGCCCTACCGCGACCAACTTCTCCGTCTACCGGAATGCCAGGCTCGACGATCTCCTGATCCGGGCGAGCCAGATCTCGTTCCGGCCGGAGCGCCTGCGCGTCTACGGGCGGGCTCAAGCGTTCCTCGCCGAAGAGATCCCCTGGATACCGCTTTACGTTCGCCTGCACTGGGCGGTGGTGCGACCCGAGGTCAGGAACTTCCGGCTCCATCCCAGCGGCAATCACCGGTTCGACCGCGCCTGGATCGAGACCGCGCCATCGCTCCCGCCGGCATCTCCGCCCCGAACTCCATGACGCGCTCATCGCGCGGCTGGACTTGGAACGGGTCGCATGATAGATAAATGAAGAACTTACACCTGTCCGGCGCCGACCCATGCTATCGATCAACGATACCGTCACCGAGATGGTCCAGTGGGTGTTCCCCGAGCACGCGGGAGCGCCGGGGCAGATCCACGGCGGTCGCATGATGCAGTGGATCGCCACGGTGGGGAATATGGCCGCGGCCCGGGTGGCCCGCGGACACTGCCTTCTCGGCGCCATGGACGACATCGATTTCCTTCATCCCGTGAAGGTCGGCGAGATCGCCGCACTTCGCGCCCAGGTCGAGGCGATCGGACGCTGTTCCATGGAAGTGGGCGTTCAGGTTTTCGCGGAAAACCTCGCGAGCGGACTTCGGACGCAGACCCTCAACTCGCACCTCGTCTTCGTCAAGGTGGACGAGCACCTCAAGCCCACGGCCGTTCCCACGACCCTGGCCCCGCGCGGAGCCGCCGAGGAGGCGCTCTTTGCTGCCGCCCAGGAGCGTCGCCACCACCGTCTCGGGCGTCTGGGCCGGCGCGCCTCGGCGGCCGCGGACGTGCGCGACGACGGCGACAGGGAGCTGCGCTGGGCCTTGGAGTCATGCCGCTCGGTGCTGCCCGAGGACACGATCTTCGGCAACACCATGTTCCCCGGCAAGCTGCTCATGGACATCGACGAGGCCGGCGGTATCCTGTCCATGCGCTACATCCGCGGTCACGTCATGACCGCGTGCGTGGACGCTTTGGACTTCTACGCGCCCATCTCGACGCACGAGGTCGTCACGTTCAAGGCGGCGCTGAACTACGTGGGCAGCTCGTCGCTCGAGGTCGGCGTCAAGGTCCTCACCGAGGTGCCCTGGTCGGGCGAAGTGCGCCACGCGTGCACGGCGTATCTGACATTCGTACACTTGGGGCCGGATCTAAGGCCTCGCCCGTGCCCGCGCTTCGTGCCGGAGACACCGGGCGAAAAGCGGCGCTGGGTCGAGGCGGAGGAGCGCAGGGCGCGAAGGCTCGACAGGGTCAAACGGCTCAAAGCATCCATTCAAGAGGGAAGGTGAGGGTATGTCCGGACATTCACGGTGGTCCCAGATCAAGCGCAAGAAGGGCAAGGCGGACGTGCAGAGAGGGAAGCTCTTCTCCAAGATCCTCCGTGAGATCACAGTGGCCGCCAAGCATGGCGGGGGCGACCCCAAGGCCAATATGCGCCTCAAGGCGGCTATCGAATCCGCCAAGGCGGCGAATATGCCCGCCGACAACGTCAAGCGCGCCGTCGAAAAGGGCACGGGCGGAGGTCCGGGGGAGCAGTACGAAGACATCACCTACGAAGGCTACGGGCCGGGCGGAGTGGCGGTGCTCGTGAGAGTGCTCACGGACAACAAGAACCGTACGGGACCGGAGATCAGGCACATCTTCGAGAAGCAAAGTGGCCGGATGGGCACGGCCGGTTGCGTCGCCTGGATGTTCGACCGCCGCGGCGTGATACAGGTGGACGCCGAGAAGGCCAAGGAGGACGAGGTGCTCGAGCAGGCCCTCGAAGCCGGTGCTTCCGACGTGCGGACGGTGGAAAAAGTTTTCGAGATCACTACCACCCCTGATGAAATGGAGACGGTGCGCCAGGCCCTCGAGGTCAAGGGGATTCCCGTCATCGAGGCGCAGGCGTCCATGGTCCCCCAGTCCACCGTGCGGGTGGAAGGCAAGGACGCCGCCGCCGTGCTGCGATTGATCGAGGCGCTCGAGGAACAGGACGACGTCCAGGCTGTCTATTCCAACTACGACATCCCCGACGAGGTCTTCGACGCCATCTCCGCGGCCTAGCCTCCTGCGGGTCATGGGCCTCGATCCGGGGCTTGTCGCCACCGGATTCGCAATCCTCGAGGCCCGGCCGGGCGCCGTCACCGTCGTGGACTCCGGTGTCATCACCACCTCGAGCACCCAGCCTCTCGAGGCGAGGCTCAACGCCATCTACCGCGCCATCCACCAGCTCATCGAGTCGCAAAAGCCGGCCTTCCTCGTGGTGGAGGATCTCTACTCGGAATACAAGTTTCCGCGCACGGCCATTCTCATGGGCCACGCTCGGGGTGTCGTGTACCTCGCGGCACGTCAGCTGGGCGTGGGCGTGACCGCGCTCGCTCCGTCCGAGGTCAAGCGCGCCATGACGGGCAATGGCTCGGCGGGCAAAGCGCAGGTCCAGCGCGGCGTCCAGACTCTCCTCGGCCTTCAGGATTTGCCGCGGCCATCGCATGTGGCCGACGCCCTTGGGCTCGCCGTCACCGGCCTCGCCCGCATCACGGGCATCACCCCGCGTGCCCGCGCCGTACAATGACCCCGACATGATCGCTTTGATTCGGGGCAGGCTGCGGCGCAAGCACGACGATCGCGTGGTCATCGAGGCGGCGGGAGTCGGCTACGAGGTGATACTGCCTCCCGTGGTCCAGCAATCACTGGCGGGCGCGATGGCGAGTGACGGCGACGGAGCCGCTGAGGTCGCCCTCGAAGTCCACTACCACGTCACGCAGAATCAGCCGTCGCCGGTGCTGATCGGCTTCCACTCCGGGCTCGATAAGGAGTTCTTCGAGAAGCTCATCACCGTCAAGGACGTGGGGCCTCTCGTGGCGGCGCGGTCGCTGGCTGCTCCCGTGGCCGAGATCGCCGCGGCCATCGCGCGGCAGGACGAAGCGTACCTGAGGCGGCTGCCCGGCATTGGCCCGCAAAAGGCCAAGAACATCGTGGCCCAGCTCTCGTCGAAGGTGGCGAAATTCGCCCTCTCCCAGCCGAGCGTGATGACGGACGGCAAGGCTGCCGTCGCCCCCAGGGGCTTGGACGAAGACGGGCTGCGCGGTGCGGTCTTCGAAATCCTCACGAAGCAGCTCGGGCACCGGCCGAGCGAAGCAGCCCAGCTCATCAGCAGCGCCCTCGCCCGAAGCCCCGGCATCACCACCCCGGAGGATCTCTTCGAGGAGATCTACCGCGGAGCGAAAGCTCCGTGACCGACGAGGCCCGCGTGATGAGCCGCACCGCGCTGCCCGAGGAGACGCAGCTCGAGCGACAGCTGCGGCCGCAGCGGCTCGACGAGTACGTGGGTCAGCGGTCGGCCGTGGAAAGTCTGCGCGTGTCCGTGGAGGCGGCGCGGCAGCGCGCGGAGCCGCTCGACCATGTGCTCCTCTCCGGGCCGCCCGGGCTCGGCAAGACCACGCTCGCCACCATTCTCGCCAATGAGATGTCCGCGGCTATCGTCACCACGGCGGGGCCGTCGCTCGAGCGCGGGGGCGACCTCATGGGCATTCTCACCAATCTGAACGAGCGCGACATCCTCTTCGTGGACGAGATCCACCGCCTGCCACGTGTGGTCGAGGAGCTCCTCTACCCGGCCATGGAGGATTTCACGGTCAATTTCATCATGGACAAGGGTCTGAACGCGCGGACCATGCGCATTCCCCTCCGACCGTTCACCCTCGTGGCCGCGACCACCCGACCCGGCATGCTCTCCTCTCCGCTCCGGGAGCGCTTCGGCATCTTCCATCACCTGGACTTCTACTCGCTGGGGGAGCTCCACGACATCGTCGCGCGCTCCGCTTCCATCCTGGGGGCACGCGTCGAAGATGGGGGGGCGCGGGCCATCGCCCAGCGCTCGCGCGGAACGCCGCGCATCGCGAACCGGCTCCTGCGGCGGGTTCGCGACTACGTCCAGGTCAAGGGCAACGGCGTGGTCACGGCGGCCGCGGCGGTCGACGCTCTCGACCGCGAGGGCGTGGACTCCATGGGACTCGATCGGCTCGATCGCCGCTTCCTCACCGCCATCATCGAGCAGTACAGTGGCGGTCCCGTGGGGCTCGAAGCCATCGCGGCCACCATCAATGACGAGGCCGAGACGCTCGCGGAGGTGGTCGAGCCCTTTCTCCTCAAGATAGGCTTCGTCGTTCGCACGCCCACCGGCCGGAAGGTGACGCCGCCCGCGTATGCGCATCTCGGTACCGCCGCCCCCGCCGCACCAGGCGCGCAGGGACAACTACCGCTCTAGACGCTATTGCACCATGGCTGACCTGGGTAAAATTCTTCTGGGTTTAGGGATCGTGATGGTAGTTCTGGGGGGAATCCTGTGGCTGGCAGGTCACTTCACCGGGAAGGTGCCATGGTTCGGACGGTTGCCCGGAGATATCTACGTCGAGCGCGGACGCTGGAGCTTCTCCTTCCCGCTCGGCACATCCATCCTCGTGTCGCTCGTGCTCTCGCTCATCGTCTGGCTCTTCTCCCGGCACTAGCTTTCCTCGTCGTCGCGGCTCTCCACCCCCCCGCGCACGCCTCGGAAGACATCCGTGTCGGGCTCGGCGAGGGACTGGCCACCGTGGAGATCGGAGGCGGACCGATGCTCGTCCAGGATCTCGATGGACGAGCGCTCGCAGGGGACCCCGTATCCTTCTTCCGCGCCCTGCGGCGGGAGTCGATCGTCGAATGGCGAAGCCAGCGGGTGTCGGGCCTTCGTGTCATGCCCGCGGGGAGCGGGCCGCTCCGGTTCCAGCAGCGCTTCTATCCGGGGGCGATCGACGTCATCGGCACGCCGGACGGGCTCATGGTGGTCAACCTGCTCCCCCTCGAAGAGTATCTGGTCGGTGCGGTCAAGGCCGAAGCGGGCGACAAGATGCCCATCGAGATGCTCAAGGCCCAGGCCATCGTCGCGCGGACGTATGCCGCCTATCACCGCCGTCTCAACGCCGCCAAGCCCTACCACCTGGTGGCGGGCACCGCGAATCAGCAGTACGTGGGCCGTGTCAGCGCCGATTCACCCGCCTGGACGGCCGTGCGCGAGACGGAGGGGCAGGTGCTCCTCTGGGAGGGCAACCTCTTCCCGGCCTTCTATCACACGGACAGCGGTGGCCACACGGAGGATCCGCGCGTCGTCTTCGCGGCGAGCAACATGCCCGCGCTCAAGCCGGTGCGCGTCGAGTTTCCGTCGCAGTCGCCCCACCATGCCTGGAGTCTCGACGTCGGTCTCTCGGATCTCGCCGCCGCCCTCAAGCGCGGAGGGATCTCCGTAGGCACCATCACCGCCCTCCGTGTCCTCGAACGGAGCGTCTCGCTCCGTGTCTCACGGATCGCCGTGGAAGGGACGCGCGGGAATGCCACCCTGCGCGGCAACGAGTTCAGGCGGCTCGTGGGCTACGACACCCTCAAGAGCACGCTCTTCGCCGTGTCCATCGACCACGCCTCGGCCCGCTTCGTCGGCCGCGGCTACGGCCACGGCGTGGGACTCGACCAGTGGAGCGCCAAGACCATGGCGGAGCAGGGCTATACGGCTCGGCAAATCGCGCAGTATTACTATCCGGGCACCACTCTCGCCTCGCTGAATTCCGCGTCGCCGTAGCACCTCACAGACCTCATGACGATCGACTGGTCCGACTTCGAGTTGGTGGACATGCGCGTGGGCGTGATCGTCGACGCCCAGGCCTTCCCGGAGGCGCGGAAGCCCGCGCTCAAGCTCTGGATCGATTTCGGCGAGCTCGGGGTCAAGCGCTCCAGCGCCCAGATCACCGAGCGCTACACGCCGGGGGATCTGATGGGTCGCCGCGTGGTCGCGGTGGTGAATTTCCCGCCCAAGCAGATCGGACCGTTCGTCTCCGAGGTGCTCGTGCTCGGCGCCTACGGCGAGCGAGGCGAGGTCATACTCCTTCGTCCCGACTTCGATGTCTCGCCGGGGGCGAAGATCGGCTAGCTTTCCGGGCGACCGCGCATTGGCCCTCCGGACGCGCGGGCGGTAGACTCACACGCCATGGACGTATCTCTCTTCGACTACGACCTGCCCCCGCAGAGCATCGCCCAGGAGCCTGCCGAACCGCGCGATGCCTCGAAGCTCCTCGTGCTCGACCGGGCTCGGGGAGGCTGGGAGGACGCACACTTCTCCGACCTTCCGCTCTGGCTCGAGCCTGGGGACTGCCTGGTCGTGAACGAGAGCCGGGTCATCCCGGCCCGGCTCCTTGGCACGCTCGAAGGCTCCGGCCGCGCGGTGGAGCTCCTCATGCTGCGCGCGCTCGACGGCCCGCGGTGGGAGGCTCTCGTGCGGCCGGGAAAGCGCTGCCGGGTAGGCGCGCGCGTCACCCTGGCCAGTGGCGTCGCGCACGCCACGGTGCGCGAGCATCGTCCGCACGGAGCCCGCGTGGTGGAGATCGCCGCGCCGTGGAGCGTGGACGAATTGCTCGAGCGTCACGGGTTGCCGCCGCTGCCGCCGTACATCGAAAGGCACGAGGCGCCCAAGCCCGAAGATCGAGAGCGCTACCAAACGGTCTACGCCGCGGCCAAGGGATCGGTGGCGGCGCCGACGGCCGGCCTGCACTTCACCCCGGCGCTGCTCGCGCGATTGGCCGCGGCCGGCGTCGAGCTTCACAGCCTCACCCTCCATGTGGGGCCCGGCACCTTTCGCCCCATGAAGACGGCCCGGATCGAGGAGCATCGTCTCGAAGGCGAAATCGCCGAGGTGCCGGCCGCGACGGCCGCGGCGGTCACGAGGGCCAAGGCCACGGGTCACCGGGTGGTGGCGGTCGGGACCACCACCACCCGCACGCTCGAGTGGGCGGCCGAGGCATGGGGGCGGGTGAGCGAGCGACGCGGCGCCGCCGATCTCTTCATCTATCCCGGCTATCGCTTTCGCGTGGTCGACGCGCTCGTGACCAATTTCCACCTGCCGCGCTCGACCCTGCTCCTGCTCGTGGCCGCCTTCGCAGGCCGGGAGGTGATCCTGCGCGCCTATGCCCACGCCGTCGCCTCCGGGTATCGCTTCTACTCGTACGGCGACGCCATGCTCATCCGGTGACGCCGCCCGTGCGCTTTACCTTGCTCGGGCGCGACGGCTCCGCGCGCCGGGGACGGCTCGCCACGCAGCATGGTGAGATCGCCACGCCCGCCTTCATGCCCGTGGCGACGCAAGGGAGCGTCAAGAGTCTCGGCCCCGACGACCTTCGGGCCGCGGGCACCCAGATCGTCCTCGCCAATACGTATCACCTGCTCTTGCGCCCCGGGCACGAGCTGGTGCGGGAATTGGGGGGACTCCACCGGTTCATGGCGTGGGATGGGCCCATCCTCACGGACTCCGGCGGCTTTCAGGTGTTCAGCCTGTCCAAATTGCGCCGGCTCGGAGAGGAGGGCGTCGAGTTCCGCTCGCACCTCGACGGCTCCCGGCGGCTCCTCACTCCGGAGATCTGCGTCGAGATCCAGCACGCGCTCGGCGTCGACATCCTCCACCCGCTCGACGAGTGCCTGCCGCACGCCGTCTCCCTCGACGACACCGAGCGCTCACTCGAGCTCACGCTCAGATGGCTCGGCCGCTCGGTGGCGGCGCATGCCGGGGCGGGCGGCCACCGTGCGCTCTTCGGTATCGTCCAGGGCGGGGGATACGAGGTGCTGCGGCGCCGGGCCATCGAGGCGACCTGCGCCCACGACCTGCCCGGCTATGCCATTGGCGGGCTGGCGGTGGGGGAGACGAAATCGCTCCGCTACGACATCACGGAGCTCGTGGCCGGTCTCTTGCCCGCCGATCGGCCGCGCTACCTGATGGGTGTGGGGAAGCCGCCGGACCTCGTGGAGGCGGTGGCGCGGGGCGTGGATCTCTTCGACTGCGTGCTGCCCACCCGGAACGCGCGCAACGGTCAGGTGTTCACGCCCGACGGTCCCTTGACCATTACCCATGCGCGCTTCACCCGGGACGCCGCGCCCCTCGACGCCGAATGTGCCTGCGTGGCCTGTCGACGATTTTCCCGCGCGTACCTGCGCCATCTCTTCATCGCGCGCGAGCTCCTCGCCTACCGGCTTCTCTCGCTCCACAACGTAACGTTCTATCTCCATCTGATGGAAATGATGCGGGCCGCGGTCACCGCGGGTGGATTCGGGCCATTCCGCTCTCGGTTTCTTGACCGATATGGGGTAGAATCCGTGAGCGGTTCCGACCCCACATCCACGGAGATGGAGGCTTGATGCGCATGGCGGACTACGCGTACGCGGCGGCGCAGGCACCGAGCGGCCAAGGCGGCGGCTCGATGATGATCCAGCTCGCGTTCTTCGCGGCCATCTTCGCCATCTTCTATTTCCTCCTCATCCGGCCCCAGCAGAAGCAGAAGCGCGACCGCGAGAGCATGCTGTCCGCGGTCAAGCCGGGCGATCGTGTGGTGATGTCGAGCGGCCTCCACGGGACCGTGGTCAAGCTCAGCGACAACGCGGTAACCGTCAAGGTCGCCGACCAGGTTCGTCTGGAGTTCGACCGGTCGGCCATCGGTCGTATCGTGCCCGCGCAGGGCGAGGGAAGCTCGGCCTCCTGATGACGCGGCGGCTCTGGTTCCGCATCGGCCTCGTGGTCTTCGTCGCGGCAATATCCATCTACTATCTGTACCCGCCCAAGAAGACGATCAATCTCGGTCTCGACCTCCAGGGCGGTATCCACCTCGTACTGGGGGTGGACATCGACAAGGCGCTCCAGATCCAGACCGATCGTACGGCGGAGCGTGTGCGGTTGGCTCTGGAAGCCAAGGGTGTCGCCGTCCAGAAAGCGGAGCGTCGAGGCAATAGCGAGATCCAGATCCAGCTCGCCTCGCCTGCGGGCTGGGCGGAAGCGCAGACGCTGCTCCAGAAGGACTTCCCCACCTTCGAAGTGAAGGAGCCCGACCAGAAGGGCGGGCGCCTCGTGCTCGCCATGCGGGCCCAGGAGATCGCCAGCCAGCGCGAGAGCTTCGTCCGCCAGGGGCTCGAGACCATTCGCAATCGCGTCGACCAGTTCGGGGTGGCCGAGCCTTCCATCCAGCAGCAGGGGGACAATCGCATCCTCGTCCAGCTCCCGGGCGTCCAGGATCCGGAGCGGGCCAAGGCCCTCATCGGCAAGACGGCGCTGCTCGAGTTCAAGCTGGTCGACGACCGGGTGGACCCGGCGGCGGCCGCGGGAGGGAGCGCGGCCCTGCCGCCCACGGACGAGCTCCTCTACGAGCGGCGCGTCGATCCCGAAACCAAGCAGGAGCGCCGCATCCCGATCGTCGTCCAGAAGAAGGCGATGCTCACAGGGGCCGACGTCGCCGACGCCGAGGTACGGCTCGACCAGGGCAATCAGCCCTATGTGAGCCTCACCCTGACTCCGGCCGGGGGCAAAGTCTTCGCCCAGGTCACCACGGACAATGTCGGCAAACTCATGGGCATCGTCCTCGACGGCAACGTGTATTCGGCGCCCCGGATCCAGGAGCGGATTCCTTCGGGCCAGGCGCAGATCACCGGCAGCTTCACCCTCGAGCAGGCGCGCGATCTCAAGATCGTGCTCAAGGCCGGCGCGCTCCCCGCTCCCGTGCAGATTCTCGAGGAGCGGTCGGTCGGCCCCTCGCTCGGCGCCGACTCCATCCGGCGAGGCATTCTCTCCACGGCGGGCGCGGCCATCGCCGTGGTCGCCTTCATGCTCATCTACTACCGTCTCTCCGGGTTCATCGCCGACGTGGCGCTGGCCCTCAACCTTCTCGTCCTCCTCGCGGCCATGGCGGGCTTCCACGCCACCCTGACCCTGCCGGGTATTGCGGGGGTAGTGCTGACCATCGGCATGGCGGTCGATACCAATATCCTGATCTTCGAAAGGATCCGGGAAGAGCTGCGATCGGGGAAGACGGTGCGTGCCGCCATCGACTCGGGGTTCGCGCGTGCCTTCCGCACGGTCATCGATACCCACGTCACCGTGCTGGTATCCGCCGCCATCCTCTACCAGTTCGGTACGGGGCCCGTGAAGGGCTTCGCGGTCACCCTGGCCATCGGCATCTTCGCCAGCCTGTTCACCGCCGTCTTCTTCACCAGGCTCGTCTTCGACATCGTCTACATGCGCGGCCGCAAGGTCGAGAGCATCTCTATCTAAGGGGCGGGGATGTTTCAAATCTTCGTCAACGCCAACTACGATTTCGTCGGCAAGCGCCGGTGGTTCTATCTCGCCTCGGGCGGGTTCATGGTCCTGAGCCTCGTGTCGATTCTCTTCCGGGGTGGCCTCAACTACGGGATCGACTTCACGGGCGGGACCCTCGTGCAGGTGCGCTACGACAAGCCGGTGACCGTCGAGGTGGTCCGGCGGGGCCTCGACGAGATCAAGCTGGGCCAGGCGGTCATCCAGCAGTTCGGCGACGCCCAGGAATACCTGATCCGGCTGCACCAGGCGGGGGAAAAGCCGGAGGCGCTCTCGAAGCAGGTGCAGGACGCGCTGTCCCGGACGTCGAGAGGCGCGGTCGAGATCCGGCGGCTCGAGTTCGTCGGCCCCCAGGTGGGACGCGATCTCCAGCTACAAGCGCTCTACGCCGTCCTCGCGGGAATGGCGGGCATCCTGATCTACGTGGCCTTCCGCTTCCACTTCCGCGACGGCGTGATCTCCGTGGCCGCCATCGCTCATGACATCATGGTCACCCTGGGCGCTCTGTCCGTGACGCATCGAGAGATCTCCCTGCCGGTGCTGGCCGCCCTCTTGACGATCGTCGGCTACTCGATCAACGACACCATCGTTGTCTTCGACCGGATCCGGGAGACCCGCGCCAAGGGTGTCCGGAAGGGGCAGAACTGGGCCGACCTGGTCAATGCCGCGATGAACCAGACGCTGTCCCGGACCGTGCTCACCTCCTTCACGGTGTTCCTCTCCGCGCTGGTCCTTCTCCTCTTCGGAGGAGAGGTCCTGCACGATTTCTCCTTCGCCCTCCTCGTGGGTGTCGTCACCGGAACCTACTCCTCCGTGGCCGCCGCCTCGCTGGTCATGGACTGGGAGACGTGGAGCCGGGCCCGCTCGCGCCCCCCGAGAAAGGTGCAGGCCAAGGCCTGAGGGGAAAAGTCCTGGCAAAACGCTGATTTCAGTGGCAGAATTAGGGGTCAACCTACAGGAGAGTGCGGGTTGATCCAGTTACAGACGCTGATCGACGAGATTCCGAAGTACCAGCCGGGCGCCGACCTGGAGCTGGTGAACCGCGCCTTCCGCTTCTCGGAGAAGAGCCACCAGGGGCAGCAGCGCGCATCGGGCGAGCCCTATCTCTCCCATCCCCTTGAAGTCGCCGGCCTCCTCGTGGACTTCAAGATGGACGTGACCACGGTGACGGCGGGCCTCCTCCACGATGTCCTCGAGGACACGGCCGCCACCAAGGACGATCTCCAGCGGGAGTTCGGGCCGGAGATCGCCGACCTCGTGGACGGGGTGACCAAGATCGGCAAGCTCGCGTTCTCCTCGCGTGAGGAGCGCCAGGCGGAGAACTTCCGGAAGATGGTCGTGGCCATGGCTCACGACCTTCGCGTGCTCATGATCAAGCTCGCGGACCGGCTGCACAACATGCGCACCCTCGACTACCTGGCGCCCGAAAGGGCCAAGAAGATCGCCCAGGAGACGCTGGACATCTACGCCCCGCTCGCCCATCGGCTGGGCATGGCCAAGGTCAAGGCGGAGCTCGAGGACCTCGCCCTTCGGGTGATGGCGCCCGAGGACTACCAGGACCTCATGCGCCGGGTGGCCAAGCGGCGTCTGGAACGCGAGAACGAGATCAATGCCCTCATCGCCCTCCTCCAGGAGAAGCTCGGAGAGGTCGGGATCGAGTCCAAGATCGCGGGCCGGCCGAAGCACTTCTATTCGATCTGGAAGAAGATGCACGAAGGCGGACGCGAGTTCGACGAGATCTACGATCTGACCGCGGTGCGCGTGCTCACCAAGACGGTGCGCGATTGCTACGGCGCCCTCGGGGTGATCCACTCGCTGTGGAAGCCCGTGCCCGGACGCTTCAAGGATTTCATCGCGATGCCCAAGGTGAACATGTACCAGTCGCTCCACACCACCGTCATCGGCCCCAAGGGCGATCCGGTAGAGATCCAGATCCGCACCTGGGAGATGCACCGGGTGGCCGAGGAGGGCATCGCCGCCCACTGGCTCTACAAGGAGAAGAAGAGCGATCGCGACCGCTTCGACGAGGCCTTCACGTGGCTCCGGCAGCTGATGGAGTCGCAGAAGGAAATGAAGGACCCCAAGGAGTTCCTCGACACGGTCCGGCTCGACCTCTTCCCTGACGAGGTCTACGTGTTCACTCCCAAGGGTGACGTCAAGGCGCTCCCCGAGGGTTCGACGCCCATCGATTTCGCCTACGCCGTGCACACGGACGTGGGACACCACTGCGTGGGGGCCAAGGTCAACGGCAAGCTCGTGCCGCTGCGCTACACCCTGCGCCAGGGCGACATCGTGGAGGTGGTCAGCTCGCCGAGCCAGCATCCCAGCCGCGACTGGCTCAAGATCGTCAAGTCCAGCCGCTCCAAGGCCAAGATCAACCAGTGGCTCAAGATCGAAGAGCGGGCGCGCTCGCTCGAGCTCGGCCGCGAGCTCTTTGATCGCGAGGCCAAGAAGTACCGCCTGGTCTCCGCCACCCTCCTTGCTTCAGACGAGATGAAGAAGCTCCTCACCGAGATGGGCTATGCCACGGCCGAAGACCTGCTCGCCTCCATGGGCTACGGTAAGGCCTCCGTTCACCAGGTGCTGGGTAAGCTGGCTCCCGCGGTCGTCCGCGAGCACGATCAGGCGCCGGAGGCCAAGCCGCAGAAGACGGCCAAGAAGAATGAAGGGGCGGTGCGGATCCGCGGGGTGGACGACGTCCTCGTCCGTTTCGGCAAGTGCTGCTCCCCCGTGCCGGGCGACGGCATCGTGGGTTTCATCACGCGCGGACGCGGATTGACGGTGCACGCCCGCGACTGCCTCACCGTGGTCAAGAACGTGCTCGACAAGGAGCGTCTCCTCGCCGTGGAGTGGGACGGAGGCGAGCCGGCCAAGCGTCCCGTCAAGATCGCCGTCTACATCGGCAAGGACCGTCCCGGTCTCCTCGCGGAGATCACCGCGGCCATCTCGTCACGCCGGGGGAATATCACCAAGGCCGAGATCACCGTCACCGACGACCGCAAAGGCATCAACCACTTCGTCATCGAGGTGGAAGACCTCCCCCAACTCCAGGGCATCATGCAGTCCATCCGTGACGTCAAGGACGTCATGAACGTGGAGCGAGTCCGCGGCTTGTGACGCACGCGGAGTTCGAGGCCCTCGTCGAGCGCGCCCTGCGCCGGCTGCCCCGCCAGTTCAAGGACAAGATCACCAACGTAGCTGTGGTGGTCGAAGACTGGGCCGATGACGAGACGCTCCAGGAGCTCGGCATCGAGCCGCCCGACACGCTCTATGGCCTCTACCGCGGCACCGATCTGACCCGGCGCGACTCCTCCTACGGCAATGTCCTTCCCGACACGATTCACATCTATCAAGGGCCCATCGAAGAAGACTGCGCCGACTCCGAGGAGATGGCCGACCTCGTCCTCGACACGGTGATCCACGAGATCGGCCACTACTTCGGCCTGGACGATGACACGATGGAAGGTATCGAGCAGGGCGAGTAGCCGCGACATCTTGTAACAGAAGACCTCTCGACTCTTCTACCACTGCCCGCTAACCTTTTCCCTTGACGGCGTTTTCAATTGTCCGTATATTTTCAGCGTGCGCTGAAAAACATGGAACAAGTGAAACGATGGAGAATAAGCAGGAAATTAGGCGGTCGGCGGCCCAGCGGCTTCGGGAGCTGTTCCCGAAGGCTGTGTCCTGGGAGGAGTCTGCCGGTCCGAAGGTCAGAGGGCAACAGGCTGATCTGTTGATGAAGTTCAAGCTGGGTGGACAGGACCACATCTTGCTTCTCGAGAGCACTTCCGTAGGGCAGCCCCGGCAGATCCGGGAGGCCATTACCCGGCTAGGTGAGCTCCGTGCCGAGGTGGAGGGAGCCTATCCCGTGGCCGTCGCCCAGTACATCAGCCCGCAGGGCGCCGCCCTTCTCAAGCGCAATGGTCTGGGGTACCTCGATCTGTCCGGCAACTGCTTCCTCGCCTTCGGCAATGTCCTCATCGAAAAGGAAGGCAAGCCCAATCTCCGCCCGTCCACGCGGCCGCTCAAGGCGCTCTTCGCGCCCCGCGCCACGCGGGTGGTGCGCACGCTCCTCGTAGATCCCGGTCATCTGTGGCGACTCGACGAGCTGGCCCGCGCTTCCGAGGTCAGCCTCGGCCACGCGCACAACGTGGTCAAGCGGCTCGGAGATCTCGCCTGGGTGGAACGCGGGGAGCGGCAGCGCATCTTCCTCTCCAAGCCCGCCGATCTTCTCGATGCCTGGGTCGACGCCTACACCTATCGACTGAACGGAATCACGACCTACTTCTCGCCCGAGCGAATCACGCGGAAGCTGGTCGGCGACCTCGCGCGGGCGGCCCAGGAAGCGAATCGGCGTGTGGCCTTCACCCTGCACGCGGCCGCCGCGCTGGTGGCCCCCAATGTCCGCTTCCCCGCCATTCACTGCTACCTCGAGGGCGATCCGGAACCGATCGCGAAAGGGCTGGGTCTCCGGCCGGGCGAGGACGAGGGCAACGTCCATCTCATGACCCCGCATGACTCCGGAGTCTTCCACGCGCCGATCACCAAGAGCGGCGTGCCCGTGGTCTGCCTGCCCCAGCTCTACGTCGATCTCTATCACTACGAGCGGCGGGGCCGGGAGCAGGCCGCCCATATCCGTCGCGAAACCATGGGCTTCTAGAGTTCACACGCGGGACGGAAAGGGGGTGAGCCCGGGCATGGCGAAGAAGAAGGTGGCGAAGAAGAGCGCGAAGCGGAAGAAGGCTACGAAGAAGGCCAAGAAGCGGCGCTAGCTGTCGTGCCGTCAAGCCGAACGATTGCAGAGGAAAGGGGGTGACTTCCTAATGGCAAAGAAGAAGAAGGCGGCCAAGAAGAAGAAGAAGTAGTGTGTCGGGCCGGTGGGAGGTGGCGGCCTTCCATCGGCGTTCATACGCTGCAGCAGGACCTGGCGGGGGGTGGCAACGCCCCCCGCCGCGTTCTTGATACGAGGTAGCTAGACGACCTTGGTCACCTTGCCGGCCTTGAGGCAGCGGGTGCACACGCGCAGACGCTGGACGACGCCCGCGGCGCCGATCTTGCCCCTCATCGAGACCAGGTTGGCCAGCCAGCGCCGCTTGGTGACGTTATGAGCGTGGCTGATCTTGTGGCCGACGGACGGGCCTTTCCCACACACATCGCAACGTTGAGCCATGCTGACTCCTTCGGGGATCTGCGTCTCGTTTGCCGGACGCGAGGACCTTTTATAGCATGATCGCGTGATCGGAGCAACGACTTGACCCCTGTGAGAGGCAAGGCCGGAGACGGTCCCGTGGCGCCCGCTCCCGAGGCGGCGCCGGGGACCCAGACGGCACTGGCGGATCTCCAGGGGGTCGGTCCCCAGCGGGCAAAGCTCCTCGCCAAGCTCGATCTCGTCACCATCGAAGACGCGCTCGTGCGCCACCTTCCCTTGCGCCACGAAGATCGCAGCCAGGTCATTCCGCTCGGGCGCATCACGGTGGGCGAGGCGCGCACCTGCGCGGGCACCATCGCGGGCATCAGCCCGCCCCCGCGGGGTCGCGGCCGCATGCCGCTCGTCGTCACCATCCGGGATGCCAGCGGCTTCCTCAACTGCGCCTGGTTCAACCAGCCGTATCTTGGCCGTGTCCTCAAGCGAGGCCAGCGTCTCATCGTGCACGGCAAGGTCCAGCCCTATGGCCGCGGCCCGCTCCAGATGCTGGTGAAGGATTTCGAGTTGGTGGAGGATGAAGAAGACGAGCCGTTGCACGCGGGCCGCCTCGTACCTGTCTATCCGCTCACCGAGGGACTGACCCAGCGGCCCCTCCGGCGGCTCATGAAGCGGCTGGTCGACGGATGGGCGGATCGCCTCGAGGATCCGCTGCCCGAGCGCGTGCGCGCAGCGCGGGGGCTCGTGTCGCTGCCCCAGGCCATCGCCGCCGCCCATTTCCCCGAGACCGAGGCGGAGCAGGCGGCGGCCCGACGGCGGCTCGTCTTCGACGACTTCTTCCTCCTCGAGATCGGGCTCGCCATCCGGCGCCAGCGCGAAGGCCGGCGCCGCGGGCTCGCCATGAATCCGAGCGGGAGCCTCGTGCGCCGCCTGCGCGCGTCGCTGCCCTATGCGCTCACCTCGGCCCAGGAGCGTGTCTGGAGCGAGATCCGTACCGACATGGCCGCGCCCTACCCGATGAGCCGCCTTCTCCAGGGCGACGTGGGCTCGGGCAAGACGGTGGTGGCGGCCCTGGCCGCCCTCACCGCCATCGAAGCCGGCTACCAGGCGGCCGTCATGGCCCCCACCGAGATCCTCGCCGAGCAGCACCTCATGACCCTCGGCCGGCTCCTCGAGCCCCTCGGCGTGCGCAGGGTGCTGCTCACGAGCGCGGTCAAGGGCAAGGCGAGGCTCGAGGCCGCGGCCGCCGTGGAGAGCGGCGAAGCCGGCTGTGTCATCGGCACCCACGCGCTGGTCCAGGGCGCCGTGACATTCAAGCGCCTCGGGCTGGCCGTGATCGACGAGCAGCATCGCTTCGGCGTGGCCCACCGCGCGGCGCTTCGGGGCAAGGGCGAGAGTCCGGACGTGCTCGTGATGACCGCCACGCCCATTCCGCGTACCCTCGCGCTGACCCTCTACGGCGATCTCGACGTCTCCGTCCTCGACGAGCTGCCGCCCGGGCGCCGGCCCATCGCCACGTTTTCGCGCGGGGGATCGAAGCGCCGCCAGATCTACGACTTTCTGCGCGCGCAGATCCTGGAAGGTCGGCAGGTGTACGTCGTCTACCCGCTCGTGGAGGAGTCGGAAGCCTCTGATCTCCGGGCCGCCACCGAGATGGCCGAGCGTCTCCAGCGCGAGTCCTTCCCCGACCGGCGCGTGGGGCTGCTGCACGGCCGCCTCGGCTTTGCCGACAAAGAGCGCGTGATGCGCGAGTTCAAGGACGGCGCCATCGACATTCTCGTGTCGACCACGGTGATCGAGGTCGGCATCGACGTGCCGAACGCGTCCGTCATGCTCGTCGAGCATGCCGAGCGCTTCGGCCTCTCCCAGCTCCATCAGCTGCGGGGCCGGGTGGGGCGGGGGCCGTGGAAGAGCTACTGCATCCTCATCGCGGGCTCGACGTCGGAGGACGCGCGGCGCCGCCTCGAGGCCATGACGTCGACCAACGACGGCTTCCGCATCGCCGAGGCGGATCTCGAGCTGCGCGGACCCGGCGACTTCTTCGGCACGCGGCAGTCCGGATTGCCGGAGTTCCGCGTCGCCGATCTGCTGCGAGACGGGGCCATGCTCGAGGAGGCGCGGCGCGAAGCCTTCGCGCTCGTCCACGCCGACCCGAAGCTCGTGGCCCCCGATCACCGTGCGTTGCGGGCCGGGCTCCTCACGCGCTGGCGCGGCAAGCTCGACCTGGCGGGCATCGGCTGATGCGGGTGCTCGCGGGCGCCCTCAAAGGGCAGCGTCTCGCCACTCCCAAGGGCCGCACCACGCGCCCCACCGCCGACCAGGTGCGGATCGCCTGCCTCGACACCCTCATGCCTTACCTCGAGGGCGGGCCTTTCCTCGATCTCTTCGCGGGCGCGGGCGGGGTGGGCATCGAGGCGCTCTCTCGCGGCGCGCCGTCCGCGGTGTTCGTGGAGCGCGACGGCCACGCCGCGAGAGCCCTCGAGGACAACATCGCCCGGCTCGGCCTCGCCGACCGCGCCCGCTTCCTGCGCCAGGACGTGTCGCGCGCCCTCGTCGCGCTCGGGAGGGAGGCCGCGCGGTTCGCCGTGGTCTTTCTCGATCCTCCCTACGCCACCTCGGACGGCGCGCCCGCCCTCGAGGCCATCGCGCGGGGAGATTGTCTGCTCCCGGGGGCGGTGGTGGTGGCGCAGCATCCGACCAAGGCGCGGTTGCCCGAGACGCCGGGGGTTCTGACCCACTGGAAGGACCGGCGATTCGGGGAGACCACCTTGACTTTCTTTCGCGGCAGCGTAGAGTGAGCGTGGTTTTTTCGACGTCTTTACGAGAATGGCAGGGGGAACCGTGGGCAAGCGAGGCGTCTACCCGGGCATGTTCGATCCGATGCACAACGGGCACCTCGATCTCATCGAGCGCAGCCTGCGCATCTTCGACGAGCTGATCGTGGCCGTGGTCGCAAATCCGTCCAAGCAACCGCTCTTCGACGTGAAGGAGCGGCTCGAGATGATCGACGAGGCCACGGCGGGGATGGGGCGCATGCGCATCACGTCCTTCGACGGTCTCCTCATCGATCTCGTGCACCGGGAGCAGGCCGACTGCATCATCCGGGGCATTCGCGCGGTGTCGGACTTCGAGTACGAGTTCCAGATGGCCCTCATGAACCGCAAGCTCCGCCACACGGTGGAGACGGTCTTTCTCATGCCGCACGAGAAGTACACGTACATCTCCTCGCGCCTCATCAAGGAAGTGGCCTCGTTTGGCGCGGCCGTGACGGGCATGGTGCCGCCGGTGGTCGAGGAGCGGCTGAACGACAAATTCTCCAGAAAGTAGGTCCGTGTATGCTCGCTGATCGCCTCAAGACACTCCAGGCGTCCCCCACCCTCGCCATGCAGGCCAAAGCCAAGGCCATGCGCGCGCAGGGCATCGACGTCATCTCCTTCGGAGCGGGGGAACCCGACTTCGATACGCCGCGCCATATCAAGGACGCCGCCATCCACGCCATCGAGGCCGGCCACACGAAGTACACGGAAGTGGGCGGCATTCCCGAGCTGCGCGCCGCCGTCTGTCACAAGCTCAAGCGTGACCTTGGGCTCGAGTACGCCCCTGACGAGGTCACCGTCTCCTGCGGCGCCAAGCACACGCTCTACAACATCGTCATGGCTCTCGTGAATCCCGACGACGAAGTGGTGATCCCGAGCCCCTTCTGGGTGTCCTACCCCGAGCAGGTGCAGCTGCTGGGCGGAGTGGCCGTACCCGTGGCCACCTTGGAGTCCTCCGGCTTCGATCTCGATCCGGCCACGGTGCGCCGCGCGGTGACGCCACGGACGAAGCTCCTCGTCCTCAACAGCCCGGGCAATCCGACGGGCGCGGTGTTCTCCGCCGCTGCTCTCAAAGAGGTCGGCGAGCTCGCGGTGGAGCGCGGTTTCTGGATCATCTCCGACGAGTGCTACGAGGCCCTGACCTACGAGGGGCGGCACGTCTCCGTCGCCTCGCTCTCTCCCGAGATCAAGGCCCGCACCCTCGTCGTCAACACGTGCTCCAAGGCCTATGCGATGACGGGCTGGCGACTCGGCTACGCCGCCGGCCCCAAGCCCATCATCAAGGCCATGACGGACATCCAGAGCCAGGTCACCTCCAATCCGACCTCGATCGCCCAGTGGGCGGGTATCGAGGCTCTCACGGGCCCGCAGGACGAGATCGCCAAAATGGTCGGCGAATTCGACCGGCGCCGGCGCTTCATCGTGGACGCCCTCAATGCCATTCCCGGCGTGACCAGCGTCATGCCCAAGGGCGCTTTCTACGTCTTCCCCAATGTCTCGGGCCTCTTCGGCAAGCGCTGGAAAGGCGGCATCCTCGAGGGCTCCGCCGATGTCTGCGCCTTCCTCCTCGATGAGGCGCGCATCGCCACGGTGGCCGGCGTTGATTTCGGGTCGGACGCGCACATCCGCCTTTCATATGCCACGGGCCTCGAGACCATCAAGGAGGGGATGCGCCGCATGACCGCGGCCGTGGGGGTGCTTCAGTCATGAAGATCGAAGGCTCGAGCGACATTCCCGCTCCTCGTGAGCGCGTGTGGAAGGCCTTTCTCGATCCGGTGACCCTCGCCCGCGCCATTCCCGGTTGCGAAGGACTCGAGGAGATTGGCCCCGGTGAGTACAAGGCCAAGATGAAGGTCGGTGTCGCCGCCATCAAGGGCACCTTCGAGGGCAAGGTGCGCCTCTTCGATCTGGAGCCGCCGAATCGCTACAAGATGGCCCTCGAGGGCAGCGGCGGCCCCGGTTTCGTTCGCGGCGAGGCGGGCATGGCGCTCTCCGACATCGACGGCGGGACGCGCGTCAGTTACAGCGCGGACGTCCAGGTGGGCGGCCTCATCGCCAGCGTCGGCCAGCGCATGCTGGGTGGCGTGAGCAAGATGATGCTCGACCAATTCTTCAACCGCATGACCGAGATCCTCGCCGAGGTCGCCTGACCCGAGACTGGTTGGTGTCTCCGGCCCGGTTTCTCCTGTCCGGCGTTCTCATCGCTCTCGCGTGGTGGCCGATGGCCGAGGCGGCGCCGTCCACAGGCGAGTGCTCGGGTTCGGGAGGCGCGGGCCCCTCGCACTGTCTCTACCGCTCCCTTATGCCGAGCACCGGCATCGTCGCGGACTGCCGGAGTGACCGAGACTGCCGTGTCGGCTACTACTACGGCGGGCCCGAACAGGCGACGTGGTTCACGCTTCCCGCGGGCATGGCGACCATGCCGAAGCCCGATGTCATCTGGCACAGCGCGACCTTCGCCGAGACACGGGTCGGCTGCGGCCGGAGCTGCACCTGGAGCTATTTCTTCGAGGCCAAGCGTCGCCAGCTCTCGCCGCCGCGGCGCGATGTGCTCCAGGCGGACTTTCGGCGGCTCCTCATGGCGCAGGTGGAGGGGCGGGCGCTCGAAGTGAGGCAGATCTTCACCGCGCGCGAGGCGCTCAGAATCGAACGGGACTGGGTTCCCGGGCTCACCGTGGGCGAGGCGATCACGGAGATCCGCTTCGATCCTGACGGCAGGCTCTACCTGACATGGCTCAGGGGGCCCGGCCGTACTCCCGTGAGCGAGCGCGTGACCGTACCCTCTTTCGCACGCTGACCGCTTGTGGCACTGTCCGGTCGTGCCACTTAACCGGGCAGGAGCAACTCCAGTGCCTTCGTCCTGCGCACGCGTTCCGCCACACACATCTCGCAGGTGCCCGACTCATCGACCTTCGCGCGTGGCATGGCGGATGCTTCGCCCCCTCGGGCTGTTTTCCCGCGGCGTCGGCTCGGAGCCGTCTCTCGAGCTTGGCATGCCGGTGCAGTGCACTCGAGCAGGGAGGGCGCGATCATGGAGGAGAAGACGACGTCAGGGAAGGCCAATGGCGCCGATGGTCGTGGAGGCGCCGAGTCCGCCGGATTCAACGAGGCGCGCCGGGGCTTTCTCAAGGGCGCTCTGACCGTCGGAGGCATGGCCGCCTCCTGGGGCGCGGCCGGTCTATCTTCCGTGTCGAACGCGCAGGCGCAGCCGACCATGGTTCCGGGCACGAAGAACCACTACTATCTGCCTGCCACGGACAAGACCGTGCACTGGGGCTATTTCAGCAAGCTCCTGCCCCCGCTCGTCGAGGTGAACTCCGGCGACTTCGTCACCATCGAAGCGCTGACCCACCACGCCAACGACGACGCCGAGCGCATGGTCAAGGGCGATCCCGGCGCGGAGAGCGTGTTCTTCTGGGACAAGCAACGCAAGGGAGTCGACCGGCGCGGGGCGGGACCGATGAACCCGACGCTCTTCGGCCGCGGCGCGGGAGAAGGCCTCGGCGTGCACATCTGCACCGGTCCCGTCGCCGTCCGCGGCGCCATGCCCGGCGACATCCTCGAAGTGCGGATCATCGATGTCGCCCCGCGCCCGTGCGCCAATCCGGCCTACAAGGGCAAGAGCTTTGGCAGCAATGCCGCCGCGTGGTGGGGTTTCCACTACAAGGATCTCCTTACCGAGCCCAAGCCCCGCGAAGTCATCACGATCTACGAAGTGGATCCGGCGGGCGAGAAGAACTGGGCCCAGGCTGTCTACAGCTTCCAGTGGACGCCCCAGACCGATCCCTTCGGGGTGGTTCACAAGACCATCGACTATCCGGGGGTGCCCGTCAACCACGCCACCGTGCAGGAGAAAGCCGGTGTGCTCAAGAACCTGCGCATCCCCATCCGGCCGCACTTCGGTGTCTTGGGGCTGGCCCCGGTTGAGGCCGACATGGTGGACTCCATTCCACCCAGCTATGTCGGCGGCAACATCGATGACTGGCGGATCGGCAAGGGCGCGACCATGTATTACCCGGTGGCCGTGCCCGGCGGGCTTCTCTCCGCGGGAGACTCCCATGCCTCGCAGGGAGACTCGGAGCTGTGCGGGACGGCCATCGAGTGCTCGCTCACCGGCACCTTCCAGCTCGTCCTGCACAAGCAAGACTCCTTGGCCGGGACGGCGCTCGCGGGGTTGAGCTACCCCCTCCTCGCCACACAGGAAGAGTGGGTCCTGCACGGGTTCAGCTATCCGAACTACCTCAAGGAGCTGGGACCCGATGCGCAGAGCAAGATCTACGAGAAGTCGTCCGTCGATCTGGCCATGCGCGACGCGTTCCGGAAGATGCGCACCTTCCTCATGACCACCCAGGGCTTGAGCGAGGACGAGGCCATCTCCCTGATGTCGGTGGCCGTGGATTTCGGTGTCACCCAGGTGGTGGACGGCAACTGGGGCGTGCACGCCGTCATCAAGAAGAGCATCTTCGCCGGCAAGTGAGCCGGCGTCGCGTCCCGGGGGCGGCGGTCAGGCGGTCGCGGCGGCGAGTGGGCGGCGGAGGGCCAGGGTCAAAGGAAGAGTGACGAAGACGACCGAGCCCACGATGGTCAGGGCGAGCGGCACCCCACCCCAGTCGCTGACCACGCCGTAGATCGACGGGGACAGCGCCGAGGCGCCGATGCCGAGAGTATAGAAGACGGCGTAGCTTCGCGCCCGCCGGTCGCTGTCCACGAGATCCGCCACCGTGCCGTAGAGCACGGACGAGGTCCCGTTGAGCGCGATACCGAGCACGGGAAGCAGGACCAGCGCGGGAGCGAGGGGCAAGGCCAGCAGCAGCAGCACACCCGCCCCCGTGGCCGTCTCCGTGATGATCACGGTGCGGATCACCCCCAGTCGTTCCGCCAGTACACCGCAGGCGAACTTGCCCGCCGCGCCTCCCGCGAAGACCAGCATCAAGGCGAAGCCGACGGCCCGGACTGATGATCCCTTGGCGATGAGAAGGAAGGGAAGAAAGGTCAGCAGTCCCGTGCGCGTCGAGGAGTCGATCACCTGGATGAGGGACAGCGCCTGGAAGCCGCGCAGGTCCCGGATGCCCCAGTCGGATCCCGACGGCCGGCCGCTCGTGTCCACGGGGACGGGCGCGTGGCCGGTCTTGAGATTCGTGAGGGCGAGAAGCACGAGGACGGCGGCGGCGAGGCCGATGGCCGCGAAGCTCTCCACGGCGCCGCGCCACCCGAGCCACGGGACGGCGAAGGCCACCGCGGCGGGCACCGCCACCTTGCCGAGATCGCCGGAGAAGTTGTAGGTGCCGAGAGCCGTCCGCCGCCCCCGGTCGTCATAGGCGTTCGACACGAGGGTGGAGGACAGCGGGTGCTGGACGCCCGAGCCGAGCCCGGCGGCGAGGAGACAGCCGAGCAGGGCCAGGTAGCCTCCCGCGAATCCGGCGGCGATGAAGCCCAGCGCGGTGGCGGCCGTCCCCGCGGCGAGAAGCCGTGCCTCGCCCCAGCGCTCGGCGAGCAGTCCGGCGGGAATCTGAAAAGCCGCCATGGCCCCGCTATATGCGGTGCGCAGGAGACCGACCTGGGCGAAGGAGAGGCCGAACTCACGCGCCCAGACGGGGAAGAGTACGTAGAGAATGTCGGCGAAGCCGTCGTGGACGAAATGCGTGCCGCAGGCGGTGCCGAGGACGGCGCGAGCGCGGCGCATGCGGCTGATTGTGTCATAGAGGTTACGAGGGCGCTAGCGTCCCTGGGCCTGCTCGCCCCTAAGGGTCATGCACGTGCTCGACGCCCGCGCGACCAGGGACTGTTTCTCGTCGTGCACGTCGCAGTCGACCAGTCCTACGCTGCGACTGCTCTTCACGACGTAACCGGTGGCGGTGAGCCTGCCGGACCAGACGGGCTTGAGGAAGTTGATCTTGAGCTCGAGGGTGGTGAAGGTCTCGTCCTCGTCGAGGGACGAGGCGTAGGCCATCCCCATGGCGGCGTCGGCCAGGTCGCAGAGGATCCCGCCGTGCACCGTGCCCAATGGGCTCGAGTGCTGTGGGCCGACCTCCATCTCCATGACCACGCGGCCCGGCTCGATAGAACCGATGGTGAAGCCGATGAGGGTGGCCACGGGCGGGGGAGGCAATTCGCCACGCTGAACCTTCCGGAGCATGTCGAGGGGCTTGGGCATACCGTGTTCTCCTATCGCCACGCGCCCGCTTTGACAGCGGCGGCCATCGTGATTCCGAAGACCATGAGGGCCGCCGCCATGGCGCCGAATATTCCGGGCAGGCCCCAGCCCAACCAGTAGCCGGCGAGCCAGCCACCCGCCGCCGCCACGGTCAGCCGTAGAAAGCCGGCGGTCAGAGGCCAGCCGAGACGCCCCGCGCCCTGCGAGGCGAAGTACAGGGCGAGACCGAGGCCGAAGAACCCGTAGAACGGCCCGACCATGAGGAGATACGTGGCTCCGACCGCCTGCGCCTGCGGGTCTGCCGTGAAGAGCCCCAGCCACAGGCGCGGAAAGGCGGCGGCGAGGAGCCCGATCGAGGCGGTCACGCCGGCGGCGATGCCCGCTCCGGTCCAGGCGACCCGCTCCGCCCGCGCTATCTGCCCCGCGCCAACATTGGTCCCGACCATGGCGACGAGCGCGGTGCCCATGCCGAAGACGAGAGGGATCTGCAGATACTCGAGCCGCGCGCCCATGCCGTAGCCGGCGAGCGCGAGGGTGCCGAAGGGGCCGACGAGCCCCGTGATGAGCACGACGGTGAGATTGGTCAGCATGGTGTTGACCGAGCCGGGGGCGCCCACGCGCAGGATTTCCCAGAAAAACTCGCGCCGTATCTCGAGTCCCTTGAAAGTGAGCCGCACCGGGTTCCACGGGGACGCGAGGTAGCCGATCAACACGAGGCTCGCCAGTCCGAAGCCGATGAGGTTCGCGGTGGCCGTGCCGGCCACGCCGAGGCGTGGAAAGGGGCCCCAGCCCATCACGAGGGCCGGCGCCAGTCCCAGGTAGAGGAGGGCCGAGCCGGTGGTGACCGCGGCAGGCAGGACCATGCTCCCGGTGCCGCGCACGATGCTCGAGAGCATGTTCAGAAGCCAGAAGACGACCGCGCCTCCGAACATGACGTGCGAATAGGTGAGGGCGGCCTCGAGGGCCGGCCCCCGGCCGCCCATGGCCCGGTAGAGAGCGGGCCCGCCGAGGAGCAGGGAAACGGTGAAGAGGGCGGCCATGGCGAGCGCGATGAGCACGGCGTGTGCGGCCAGCGCCTGGGCCTGGCGGGGGCGACCGGCCCCCAGCGCACGCGCGACGGCCGACGAGACCCCGCCGCCCATGCCGCCGGCCGACATGGTCTGCATGAGCATCACGAGCGGATACACGAGGGACACGCCGGCGAGCGCTCCCGCCCCGAGCCAGCCGACGAATACCCCGTCCATGGTGGCGACCACGGCCTGCAGCACCATGACCAGGACATTCGGCGCGGCGAGCCGGAGCAGGGTGGGAGCCACGGGCGCTTCGAGGAGCCGCCGGGTGCGGGCGCCTATGGACGGAGACGCGGGGGACGAGGATACAGCCGCCGTCGCCGCGGTCGGAGCCATGACTTGCAAAATAATAGCGACTTGCTTTTTTGTCAAGCCCTCGCCTACACTGCATCCATGCCGAAGATCTACGGGCAGCGCTGCCCCGTGGCCAAGACGCTCGAAGTGATAGGGGACCGCTGGACGCTCCTCGTGGTGCGGGATCTCCTCGGGGGTGCCCGCCGCTTCCGCGATCTCCAGACCGGCCTGCCTGGTCTCGCCCCCAACATCCTCTCGGAGCGTCTCAAGCTCATGGAGGAGCACGGGCTCGTGGGACGGCGCTTCTACTCCGATCATCCGCCGAGGGCCGAGTATGCGCTGACGGAGAAGGGGAGGGAGCTGGGCGTGGTGGTGGGCGCGCTCGCTGCGTGGGGCTCACGCCACGTGGACAAGCGCGCGCGGCTCGTCCACACCGACTCCGGACGCGAGGTGCGGCTGGGCTACTTCCGCGCCGACACGGGCGAGCGCGTGCCCGGCAGCTCGATCCGCGTCAAGCGAGGCTCTTCAGGAAATCGCTCACCGCGCGGTTGAAGGCCTCCGGCTGATCGCGGTTGCCGAAGTGGCCGGCCGGCGAGAGCAGGGTGAAGGTAGAGTGGGGGATCCGCCTCTGGATCTCCCGCATGGGGCCCAGCGACGGGTCCTCGTCGCCGCACACGAGAAGGGTGGGCACGGTGATCTCCCCGAGCCGGTCCGTGATGTAGTCCATCTGCAGGAGCGCCCGCAGGGCGTTGGCATAGCCGATGGGCGTGAGCATCCGGTAGTAGTCGAAGATCTCCTTCCGCGCCGAGGGGTCGAGCTTGATCCGGCCCGACACGTTGGGATTGGAAGCGATGGCGAACTCGGCCATGGCGTCCATGCCCCCCGCCAGCGTCACCTCGATACTCTTGGCCCGCATCACGATATTGTCCACGCCGAGAGGCAGTCCCGACGCTGAGGAGGAGTCGATGATGAGGAGCGCGCGCACCCGGCCGGGATGGGCCAGGGTGAAGCGCGTGGCGATGCCTCCTCCCAGGGACAGGCCGCCTACGATCCCGCGTTCGATCCTGAGGTGATCCAGGAGATCGTAGAGATCCCAGGTCCAGTGCGTGAAGGTGACTTGGCGGGGATCCTGGGGGCTGTCCGACCGTGCGTGTCCGCGCGGCTCCCAGAGAATCAGCCGGTGGTGGGCCGAGAGGGCGTCGATGTTGGGCTCCCACATGCCCGTATTGCCGCCGATGCCGTAGGCCAAAAGCACCGGCTCGCCCCGGCCGTGCTCCTCGAAGTAGATTCTCACGCCGTCGCGAGTGGTCGAATGGGGCATGGGCGTCCTCCGCCACTGTTTGTGGTAAAAGTAGAGGCTCCTATGGAACGGTCGTTCGCCCAGGAAGTCAAGAAGCTCCAGCTGGGCCAGGGCCAGGTGCTCCGCGGCGAGGGCATTCTCGCCATCACCAAGGCGCTGCTCCAGGCCGGCGTGTCATATGTCGGCGGCTATCCGGGCGCCCCCGTGTCCCATCTCCTCGACGTCATGGCCGACGCCAACGAATCGCTCCTCAAGCCCATGGGCGTCTACTTCGACGCCTCGGCCAGCGAGGCCTCGGCCGCCGCCCTCCTCGGCGCGTCCATCAACTACCCCATGCGCGGGGCGGTCACCTGGAAATCCATCGTGGGCACCAATGTGGCGGCGGACGCGCTCTCCAACCTCGCCTCGTCGGGCGTGATCGGGGGGGCGCTCATCGTGGTCGGCGAGGACTATGGCGCCGGGGCCAGCGTGATCCAGGAGCGCACGCACGCCTTCGCACTCAAGTCGTCGCTCTGCCTCATGGACCCGAGGCCGAGCCTGCAGAACCTCGCCCGCATGGTCGAGGAGGGCTTCGGCCTGTCCGAGGCCTCGAATCTGCCCACGGTGATCAGCCTGCGCATCCGCGCGGCGCACGTGCAAGGCTCCATGGTCTGCAAAGACAATGTCCGGCCGGCCATCAGCATGCGCGACAAGCTGGCCACGCACTCGTTCGACTACGGCCGGATCAGCCACCCGCCCTCGACCTATCTGCAGGAGGCGCAGAAGTTCGAGCAGCGGCTGCCCGCGGCCCGGCGCTTCATCGTCGAGCGCGGCCTGAACGAGGTCATCGACGGCGAGGAGAAGGAGCTCGGCGTCATTCTGCAGGGCGGCCTGACCCCGACCGCCCTCCGCGCGCTCGAGCTCCTCGGCCGCGCGGACGTCTTCGGCCGGAGCCGCATCCCCCTCCTCGTGCTGAATGTCATTCACCCCCTCGTACCCGAGCAGCTCGTCGGCTTTCTCGAGGGCAAGCGCCGCGTCCTCGTGCTCGAGGAGGGCATGCCCAACTTCATCGAGCAGGAGCTCAAGGCGCTCGCCTACGACTGCGCGCTCAGCGTGCGTATCGAAGGCAAAGGCACGGTGGCGGCCCAAGGCGAGTACGTCCCCGAGGTAGTGCTGGCCGCGCTCAGCCGCTTCCTCGGCGGCGATGCCGAGGGGCGGCGTGCCGCGCTCGCCCGCCATGTCGGGCGCGGGAGGGAGATCCTGAAGGCGCCCCTGCCCAAGCGCCCGCCCGCCTTCTGCACAGGCTGCCCGGAGCGCCCCATGTTCAGTGCGCTCAAGATCGCCCAGCGCGAGTTGGGGGAAACGCACGTGTCCGCGGACATCGGCTGCCACGCCTTCGCCACCCTGCCCCCCTTCAATCAGGGCAACACGATCCTCGGTTACGGCCTGGGTCTGGCGTCGTCGAACGCGGTGGCGCCGAACTTCAGCAAGCGCGTGATCTCCATCCTCGGCGACGGTGGATTCTGGCACTCGGGATTGACTACGGGGGTGGCCAACGCCGTCTACAACAAACAGGACTCGATCCTCGTCGTCCTCGAGAACTTCTACACCTCGGCCACGGGCCAGCAGTCCAATCCTTCGACGGGCAAGAACCCGCGCGGCGAGCATGTCCGCATGTCCATCGCCGAGACGATCCGGAGCCTGGGCGTCTCCTGGCTCCGCGTAGTCAATCCCTACAAGGTGGCCGACACTCTCGCCACGGTGCGCGAGGCGATGACGACCAAAGCCGGTGGGCTCAAGGTCATCATCGGCCGCGGCGAGTGCCAGCTCGAGCGCCAGCGGCGCGTCAAGCCCCAGACGGCGGCCCGCCTCAAGGCGGGGGCGCGCGTGGTGACCCCGCGCTTCGGCGTCGACCCCGATGTGTGCACGGGCGACAAGTCCTGCATGCGCCTGAACGGCTGCCCCTCTCTGACCCTCAAGGACGGCGGCGACCCACTTCGCGACGATCCGGTGGCGCATGTGGACCAGAGCTGCGTCGGCTGCGGGCTGTGCGGCGAAGTCGCCCACGCCGCCGTTCTCTGTCCGTCCTTCTACGAAGCGCGCGTCGTCCACAATCCATCCGGTTGGGAGAAGGCACTCGCGCGCATCCGTCGTCGCGTCATCGGATACCTGCAGCCGGCATGAGCGCCGCCCCCCGGCCCCTCTCGATACTCGTCGCGGCCCTCGGGGGACAGGGCGGCGGGGTCTTGACCGAGTGGATCGTGGCGGCGGCCGAACATGCCGGTCTGCCCGTTCAGGCGACGTCCATCCCCGGGGTCGCCCAGCGAACCGGCGCGACGACCTACTATCTCGAGGTCTACCCCGAGCCCATCCCGGTGGGCGGAGCCGAGCCGGTCTTCTCGCTCTACCCGATGCCGGGGGATGTGGACGTCATCATGGCCTCGGAGCTCCTCGAGGCGGGCCGTACCATCGAGATGGACTACGCCTCGCCCGACCGCACCACTCTCATCGCGAGCACCCATCGCCTTTTCGCCATCGGCGAGAAGTCCGCCCTCGGAAACGGCATCTTCCCTACCGGGTTGGTGGAGGAGGCGGCGCGGGCGCTCAGCCGGCGGTTGATCGCGTGCGACGCCCTCGCCGTGGCGCGAGCCGCGGGCAGCGAGGTCAATGCCGTCCTCATGGGCGCGCTCGCCGCCTCGGGTGCGCTCCCGCTCGCCGCCTCGGACTTCGAGGCAGCCATTCGCGAAGGCGGGGTGGCCGTCGAACGCAATCTCGCCGGCTTCAAGGCGGGCACGGAGGTTGCGGCGGGCGCGCTCGCCCCGGAAGACGCCCCCGCACGGCCGTGGGCCCAGATCAAGACCGAGCGCGCCCATTCCCTGGGGTCACGCGGCCCGGCCTTTCTCGGGCTCATGGCCCGCATCGAGCAGGAATTTCCGGCGGCGCTCCACCAGACCCTGGGCGAAGCGGCGGCGCGGCTCATCGACTATCAGGACACCGGCTACGCCGAGCGCTTTCTCGAGCGCGTGCGTTGCGTGGGCGACGGGGACTCGGACACCAGGCTCACCGAGCGCTTCGCGAGGCGGCTCGCGGTGTGGATGAGCTACGAGGACGCCATCCGGGTGGCCGACCTCAAGACCCGGCGCAGCCGCTTCGATCGGATCCGGCACGAGCACGGCGCGGACGACGGCCAGGTGCTGGCGGTGACGGACTACCTCAAGCCAGACCTCGACGAGATCTACGGCATCTTTCCCGCGTCGATAGGCGGGCCCATGGCCCGCTGGTGCGAGGCGCGCTGGCCGGACGGAAGGCCGACGCTCGCCCAACACGTGAGAACCTCGTCGGTGCTGGGCTTCGCTCGGGTGTGGGCGCTCGGCCGGCTCCGGTTTCTCCGACCCACCTCGCTGCGCGCCCAGCGTGAGTTCGCCCTCATCGACCGCTGGCAGGAGGCGGTACTCGAGACTCTGGCTCTCGACTATGATCTTGCCTGCGAGGTAGCGGACATGGCGACGGTGGTGCGCGGCTATGGCGAAGTGCGGCGGAGGCTTTCCGGGGCCTTCGTCCGCTTTGTCGACGACATCCTCGCCCCCGCCGTCGCGCGCGACCGCGTGGCGGGAGCCGGCTTCGCCCGCGCCCGAGCCGCGGTGAGGATGACGCGCGACAAGCTTCTCGCCGACGAGAAGGGTCTCGAGCAGGCGCTCCTCGAGGCCTCGCGCGCATGAGCGACAATGTCGCCCTGAAGCGGGAGGGGGCCGTGGCCACCCTCGTGCTCAATCGCCCCGACCGTCGCAATTCGCTGAGCGACGCCATGCTGACCGATCTCGGCATGGCCCTCGCCGAGCTGCGCGACGACGCGACCTCGCGCGTGGTGGTCGTGACGGGTGCCCCGCCCGTCTTCTCAGCCGGAGCGGACGCCCCCCACGCGCGGGCCAAGACCGACGAGGAGCGCCGCCGGCTCTTCAAGGAAAACAAGAGCCAGTTCCGGCGGCTCTTCGAGCGGGTCACGAGCGCTCTCGAGGGCCTCGAGCAGTCGACCATCGCCATGATCAACGGTCATGCGGTGGGCGGAGGCTGGGGGCTGACCCTCGCCTGCGACTTCCGCTTCGCCGCATCAGAGGCGCAGCTCTGGATTCCCGAAGTGGACCTCGGCGTGCCCCTCGGCGTCGCCTCGACGACACGCTTCATCCGCTTCGTCGGCCCCGCGCGCGCCAAGGAGATCATCATGGGCTGTCACCGGTACTCGGCCGCCGACGCCCACGCCATGGGGCTCGTGACGCGCGTGGTGCCGGGCGCGGAGCTCGAGCGGGCGGTGACGGACTATGCGCAGCACCTGCTGAAGAAGCCGGTCCGCGCGCTGGCCGAGGTCAAGGCGCGCATCAATGCCATTTCCGCCAACGCCACGCCCGTCATCAATGCGATGACCGAAGGCTTCCTCGATCGCGGCTAGCGTCTCGAATGGAGCTCGTGGTAGATGTTCCGGCCCCGCGTCTCACGCAGGAGAAGGCTCATGCCGGCAGCGATCAGCGCGAAGGCGGCGCACACCTTGAACGCAGCCGCATAGGCCGCCACCGGGTAGACGCGCGCTCCTTCCGACAGGGCGCCCGCCCAGCCCGCGTCGAGGACGCTCCCCACGTACTTCTGCGTGAGCGCCGCGCCCACGAAACCGCCCATGTTGGCGACGGCCACCGCGGTACCCGCGAGATGCGGCGGATTGACCTCTCGCCCCAGTGGCCACGTCAGCACGAATGCTCCGCCCACCGCGCCCATGCCGAAGAGCAGAGCCGCCACACCCCAGAGGGGAAGGGTCCCCGCGGTCAGGGCCACGGTGACCCAAAGGGCAAAGAGGCAGGAGGAGAGCACGGTGTAGGGGAGCTTGCGCCGGTGGAGGACCTGATCGGAGAGATAGCCCGTGAGCGGAGCCGAGAAGAGCAGCGCGAACGAGATGGACGAGGCGTAGGTGGCGGCCGTGGTGGTCGGGAGGCCGTAGATGTCGCGCAAGAAAGGAATGATCCACAGCATGAGATTGCCCATGGCCGCATAGGCGAAGAAGAAGGCGAGGAAAGGCGGCCAGGTGTGGCGATTGCGCAACACGCGGAGGAGGCCGCGCAATACCACGGCGGGGCGGGGCACTTCCGTGAGGGCCGCGGGAGCACCCGGTGGGTACTCGCGGACGACGAGGGCGCAGGTCACGGCGCCCAGCAGGGTCAAGACACCGATGGTCGTGAACGCTCCACGCCATCCGACCACCGCGACCAGACCGGCCAAGGGCGCGGTTCCTCCGAGCGCCCCCATGATGCCGACAGTGGCCGTGACGGCCGCGAGCGTACCGAAGTGCGAAGGAGGGAACCAGTTCGCGGCCACCTTGAGCGCGCCGATGAAGGTCACGGTGGCGCCCATGCCGACGAGGAAGCGGCCGGCCATGAGGAGCGCTTCGGACGGGGCCAACCCCATGGCGAGGGATCCCAGCCCCATGACCGCGCCGCCCCCCGCCACCACGCTGCGCACGCCGAAGCTGTCGATGAGCAGCCCGCCGGGGATCATGAGGCCCGCGTACGCGAAGAAGTACATGGCCGAGAGGAGCCCGATGATCTCGCCGCTCGCGTTGAAGGTCCGCATGATCTCCTTGACGATGACCCCGGGAGCGACCCGGTGCAGGAACGCGAAGAAAAACAGAAAGGCCGGGATCCCCCACATGAGCCAGCGGAGCCGACGTGGTTGGAGATCCACGCGCCGGCTAGACCCGCTCGAGCACCGCGCGGTCCTCGACGAGGATGCAGCCGCTCTCGTCGGCGCGCCGCACGCTCTCGATGTTGTCGTGGTCCTTGCCGAGACGCTCGCGATACTGCTCGTACGCCGCGAGGCTCGGGAAGTCGATGAGGGCCAGGGCGGAATTGGTGGGGCCCGCGAACTTCGTGGGCAGCCAGTAGCCGACGAGCTCTCCCCCGCAGCGCGGGATGATGCCGCCCAGGGCCCGCGCATACCGCTCGAAGTCCTCCCGCTTCCGCGCGTCGATCGTGTAGCGAATGCTCAGCGTGATCATAGCGTTCTCTCCTCCCATCGCACGTTGAAGACCTTTTTGAGCTGCGCGCGGCCCACCGGCGTGAGCATCACCGCTCGCGTGCCCCGCATCCGTCGCACCCAGCCCCGGTCGAAGGCGAGACTCGCGAGGGCCGTGCCTACCGGGCCGGCCACGTGGGGCCGGCGCTCCGTCCAGTCCAGACATCGTCGCGCGATAGGCTGCGCGGGTCGGCCACGGGCTTCGATGCCGAGCGCGCGCAGCGAGCGGGTCCCGGTGGGAGTGAGCCGATAGCTGCGGCCGTCCTCCTCCATCCAGCGTTCGGCGACGAGGGCGTCGGCCAGCGCGACGCCCAGCCGCCCCGCGAGGTGGCTATAGCAGGTGCGCGCGTCCCGCAGGCGCCGGGCCTCACCGTTCATCTTAGCGCTGCCGAACTGGCCGGGCATCGGAGGCGCCAGGACGGCCAGCGCCTCCACGGCATGGCCCACCTCGGCGCCGGCGAGGCGATAGTAGCGCCAACGCCCCTGCTGCTCGACGCGCAGCATGCGACCGGCGATCAGCTTGGCCAAATGATTGCTCGCCGTCTGCGGGGAGACGCCCGCGCGGGCCGCCAGCTCGCCCGCGGGCCTCGCCTCCCCGCCGGCGAGGGCCAGGCATATGGCCGCGCGGGTCGGATCGGCGAGGAGATTTGCCACGAAGGCGATATTGGCTTCCGTCATAGAGCGCCAGCATACCGCCAGGCGGCGCGCGGATGTTTCACGCCACGTCGAATCCGAATGTTCGCGCCGTGGTGCCCGGCTAGCGGGTCCAGAAGCCGGCGGGGTCGCAGGCGCGCACGATGGCGAGCTCCTGGCTCGAGGGCGTCGGCGTCTCCCGGCAGTCGGGCGCCGTGCGGAGGTCCCAGCCGGTGGCCGCCCGTACCGTCTCGGCGCTCTGTCCAGGATGATACGAAGCCAGCATCATCTCGCAGCTCGCCTCGTCGAAGCGGTACACACCGAGCGTGGTGATGACCGCCACCGGCCCGCCTCCCGGTAATCCCACGCGCCGGCGCCAGCCCGCGCCGTCACCGAAGCCGGGCGAGGTGATGAAGTCCACGCGCTCCCGGAACCGGTGCTTCTCCTGCGGCATGATGACCACGAAGCGCTTGGCCAGGCTCGCGATGTCCGCGCCGCCCCCGCTGCCGGGCAAGCGGACTTTCGGGTGCGACCAGTCGCCGATGTAGTTCGTGTTCAGGTTGCCGTATTTGTCGATCTCGGCCCCTCCGATGAAGCCCAGGTCCACCAGTCCCTGCTGGAGCATGGACATGATCTCGAGGGTGCCGGTGGACCAGAGCGCCCCCGGGATATTCGGGGTGTCGCTCATGGTCATCAGGGCCTCGGACGCGGGCTGGTCGCGCACGATGCCGTTCTCGAAAAGGCCGACGGCGCCGGGGGCGTGCGTGCGCTTGGCGAAGGCGAAGGCGACAAGGGGCAGGCGCATGCCCACGAAGACGAGATCGCCGTCGTGGATCTCGCGCCCCGCCGCGATGACCATCAGCTCCCTGTCGGTGAAATCGGCCATGCGGCGCTTAGTGCAGAACGAAGGGCTTTGCCGCGGCCGCGCTGTAGGGATGGCTGCGGATGGCCTCCTCGTTGATCTCGACGCCCAGGCCCGGGCCCGTCGGCACCTCGACGTGGCCGTCCCGCGCCTGTATGGGCCGGGTGAGGAAGGGGGTCTCGTGCTCTCCCGTCGGAAACTCCACCGGCGTGCTTCCGCCCCAGGTCGCCGCCATGTGAAGGGTGGCTGCGAGTCCCGGACCGAAATAGAAAGAGTGGGGGGCGATGGGACGATTGGCGGCCTGGGCGAGGGCGGCGATCTTCCTGAATTCGGTGATGCCGCCGACCTTGGTGATGCTGGGCTGGAGAATGTCGCCGGCGCGGCGCTCGATGATCTCGCGGAAGCCGTAAAGGGTCGACTCGTTCTCGCCGAGCGCGATGGGCGTATCCGTCTCCCGCGTCACCTCGGCGAGACCGATGTAGTCCTCGGGTGGCCACACGGGCTCCTCGAACCAGAAAAGCCGGTAGGGCGCGAGGGCCCGCGCCATCGAGAGCGCCTCGGCAGGCGTCCAGGGGCAGTTGACGTCGAGCATCAGCTCCACCGTCGGTCCCACCGCCTCGCGTGCCGCGCGCACGGACTCGACGTCCGTCTGGTGGAGCTTGAGCATGGTGAAGCCCTGCTTGACGAAGCCCTGACAGGCGGCGGCCACGGCCTTCGGCGAGTCGTAGCGCATGAGGCTCGCATAGACGGGCAGTCGGGGACGCGTGGCGCCCCCCAGGAGCTCGTAGACCGGCGCGTTCCGCGTCTTGCCGAGGAGATCCCAGAGCGCGATGTCCACACCGCTGATGGCGAACATGGCGAGTCCCCGGCGGCCGTAGATCATGGTCCCCCGATGCAGCACGTCCACGAGGTGCTCGATCCGGAGGGGGTCCTGGCCGACGATGAGCGGGGCCAGGCTCTCCTCGATGACATTGCAAACGGCGAGGGGCGCGCCGTAGGCGAAGGCTTCGCCCACGCCCTCGACCCCGGCGTCGGTCTTGACGCGGACGACGATCTGCTTGCGCGTCGACCCCGTCCAGGCCGAGGGAGGATCGAGCGGCTTCATGGGAATGGCGAGACATATCGCCTCGACGGCGGTGATCTTCATGGCTCAGGCTCCATAGTCGAGAGGTTCGGAGAGTCGCGGCGTGGTGATGCGCACCGCGTGCTGGGCGTGGGGGCCGAGCCGGCCGAGGAACCCCTTCCAGTCGGTCACGCCGTACACCCAGCGATCGAGCCACGCCCGCGTCCCCTCCTCGGTCCGCGACTCCTCGTGATAGCGGTGGAAGAAATCATGGCCGCGGCGGTAACAGCCCTGCACGGGTGATGGATAGGCGCCGAAGGGCTCGTGGACGACGGCGGCGACTTTGAGGGCGGGCGCCAGCACGAGGCCGGGATCGGACAGGATGAGCTCGCGGGAGCGGATCTCCTCCGCCACGATGATGACGCGCTTCGCCGCGAGCGCGGCCTGGCGCGTGATGCCGAGGGTACCCCAGCAGTGCGCGTGGCCTTCCAGGTCCGCGCGCTGGACGTGCAGGATGGCCACGTCGGGCGAGAGGGCCGGTATGAGCACCACCGGATCACCCGAGAATGGATCGCGCGCCTGCTTGAAGGACGGATTGGAATCGAGGAGCCCCGTGCCAAGCAAGGATCGCGTCGGAACATAGGGAGCGCCCATGGCGCCGGCCTGGAGAGCGGTCGCGATGGTGAGATTGGAGTGGTCCTCGACCTCGATGGGGTGCGGAATCCCGCGCTCCACCGCCCGCCGATAGTTGTGGCCGAGGCCGCCTGATACGTTTCCCACCCACGCGGCCTGGATGCGCCGGACGCAGCCCGCGGCCACGAGCTGGTCGAAGAGGATGTCGGAGATGGGTCCCACCAGCGTGAGGTCGCGCCGGCGCTGGCGGATCAGCTCGTGCCCCGCGGCAAACGGGATGAGCGCTTCGAGGGCGGTGCCCAGGCACACCGACGCCCCGTCGGGTACGAAGCGCGCCACCGCGTCGTGCATGGAGACCACCTTGTCCTTGGGCACCCGGCCATACTAACCTAGGGCCGCGTCACGATGTGCCGTCCCCCTTGCACGAGGCGCGGGTACTTGGCAGACTTCGGGAGAACCATGACCGAGCTTGGCATGGCAGCCAAGCTTCAGGCGGTCTTCGAGCTCAGCCCGACCATCCTTGCCGTGACCGACCTCTCGGACGGGCGGATCGTCGAGGTGAACGAGGCGTTTCTTCGCGCATTGGGCTATGCGCGCGAGGAGATCATCGGCCGTCCGATCTCAGACATTCGCCTGTGGGTCGATCCGGGTCTACGGGAGAAGGGTCGGACGGGAAAGTCTGTGTCTGCTCCTCCAGCTGGCCGGTCACGAAGTCGAGACATCCGAAGACGCGGCCGGTACCCTCGAGAAAGTCCGGGTGTTCCAGCCCGACGTGGTCCTCATCGACATCGGGCTGCCGGGCATGGACGGCTACCGGCTCGCTCAGGCCCTCCGCGAGAGACCCCACGCGCGCGATCTTCGCCTGATCGCGTTGACCGGCTATGGGCAGGCCGAGGATCAGCGCAAGGCGCTGGAAGCGGGCTTTGACCTCCATCTGACCAAGCCCGTCGACCCGGACCGCCTCCAGAGCCTCATCGCGGGTGACTGAGCGCGCAGTCCAGGAGGACGGGCGCCTCGCCCTCGTCCGTGCTCCCCACCGGGCTTCGCTCGCGCCAGGCCAGCTCGCCGCTCACTTCCGGACCGGCTGCAGATAGAGCGCGACGGCCCGCTGGCCGATCTTCCGTCCGGCGGCGAGTCCATCCTCGCACGCGCTGCGGAAGTGAATGCCCGCGTAGACTCGGGAATCCGCGCTTTCCCTCGCCGCCTGGGAGAAACTCGAGAATGATCGAGTGATTCCCTCGAACGGCTTCCCGCTCGTAGCCGTGAAGGTGGCCTGGTCGCCCAGAATGCTGGCGAGGACCACGGCCGCGGCAGCACTGAACATGCTTTGCGTCGACGGATAGTCCGAGACCGACGGAGTGTTCTGGAGGCTGTCCCAGTTCGGGTCGCCGGCGGTCGCGTCGTTCCCGTCGTTGTCGCCCTCGCGGATCGCCGTGACAGGCCGCCAGGAATCGTAGACGTAGCGGATCTTCCAGCCTGCGATGTAGCTGTCCGCCATGGCGAGATTCATGAGAGCGATGAGACGCGCCGAATCGTGAGCATCGAGCTTTCGCCCGACCCCCACCGCCCGGGCGATCGTGTTCCAGCTCCCGGGACCCTCGAACCAGAACCGCGCGATCTCCGTCTGGGCGGGGGTGCGGACCGTGCTCACCTTTCCGCCCACCCCCTTTACCTCGTTGTAGTCACGCGCATAGGTAGGGCTCGTCAGGGCCGGTGGTCCCGGAAGCCAGAATTGCGAGGCGGAGAGCAGGGTGAAGGGCGTCACATTGGCCCAGCCCGGAACCGATGCGGGCGCGAAGCCGCGTGCGGCGTCTGGATTGGCGATGGGGGGGTTCGACGGCACCGGGTTCGGATGAGGCCTCCACTTGCCGGAGCCCATGCCGGGTGTATAGGTTGCGTCGCGAGTCGCACCGTCATCCTTGCGGAGCGCGAGCATCGCCGCGCCGGCCGCGCGCCCAACCACCACGCCCTTGTTCCGGGCGGGCCCGTCGGTAGCGCGGGCGAGCGAGGCGGCGTACGCCTGCTCCACGAGGGCGAGCGCTGCCCCCTTTTGCGCGGGCGTGCCGAAGCTGTTGACGACTCCGACGAGTACCGTGTGAGCAGAGGCGGCAACCGCGGCGTCCGGCGAGGCGGCCGGATCTCCGGGACCCTCGAAGTAGTAGGCGTCGTAGCGGCGATTGATCGCGTTCAGCGCGTCGTGCACCGCGGCCTGCACCATGGCCAGCGTCCGTGTGGCCACGACGTTGCTCTGTCCGTTGGCCTCAATGGCCTTCATCGTGGTCTCGTTCCACTGAAGGACTTCATTGGCGGCGGGCTGGGCAAGGGCGAGACTCGACAGCCAGGCCAGCTTCCCGGCCGTGGCCACGGCGATGACGCAGATTCGAGCATTCCGCTTCATGGGCGATCCTCCTCGGGGGTTGTCGTTCCCATCGGGTGCGGGTGTCGATTGATCACGGGTCCTTCGCCTCCCAGTCGCGCGCCGTGGCCACCAGCGACTCGAAGGTCGCGCCATACTCGAGCAGGGTGGGGTCGGATCAGGGGGCGGAGAACATGTGAGAGGCTATGCGCGGTCCTCGGGCCAGTCAAGGCTTCTCTGTCCCTACTGCGTGCACGCGCGACAAACGACCTCGAGTAATCTGCATCGGTCGTGCGCGTGAAACGCGCTTGACAGGCCTCGAGCCGATTTAGTATCTATTAAGTCGACTTTCGTATAGCCATAAGCCCAGAGGCTCAGCTGAAACACAGCTCAGCTGAAACACAGCTCAGCTGAAACACAGCTCGATGGAGGGCGGCGGTGAAGACGCAGCTTACGCTCATGGTCAACGGCGAGACACGGGATGTGGTCGTCGCCGTCCACAAGACCCTGCTCGAAGTCCTGCGCGAAGACCTGGATCTCACGGGCACCAAGCACGGTTGCGAACTGGGGGAATGCGGTACCTGTACCGTGCTCGTGGACGGCGAGCCCGTGCTGTCGTGTCTGGCCCTGCCCGTCGAGCTACCGGGGCGGGTCATCAAGACGGTCGAGGGCATGGCCGACGGAGGCCGGCTCCATCCGCTCCAGCAGGCCTTCGCGGAGCTCGGCGCCGCCCAGTGCGGCTATTGCACCCCCGGCATTCTCCTCACTGCCGAGGCTCTCCTCGAGGACAATCCCACCCCGAGCCGTGACGAAGTGCGCATTGCGCTGGCCGGCAACCTCTGCCGCTGCACCGGTTACACGAAGATTCTCGATGCGGTGGAGCTGGCCGCGCTCCGGATGAAGGGGGCGAGAACATGACGAACGGCAAGTTCTCGGTCATCGGCCAGTCCCTGCCCAAGATCGACGCGTGGGCCAAGGTCACCGGCGAGACCCGGTTCGCCGACGATCTCGTCCTGCCCCGCATGGCCCACGCCAAGCTCTTGCGAAGCCCGCACGCGCACGCGCTCATCAAGCGAATCGACGTCACCCGGGCCAAAGCGCTGCCCGGCGTCTATGCCGTCATCACCGGGCACGACCTGCCGCGGGTGAAGTTCGGCATTCTGCCCGTCTCCCAGGACGAGGAAGCACTCTGCGTCGACAAGGTGAGGATGGTCGGTGACGCGGTGGCGGCGGTGGCGGCGGTGGACGAGGAGACGGCCGAGCGCGCGGCCCGGCTCATCGAGGTCGAATACGAGCCGCTCAAGCCCCTCATGTCCGTCCAGGAGTCGCTGGCGAATCCGGATGTCCGCATCCACGAGTACGGCGACGGCCCCAACATCCACAAGGCGGTGGCCCTTCAGTTCGGCGACGTGGAGGCGGCCCTGAGCGGCTCGCACCTCGTTCGTGAGGACGTGTTCTTTTTCGAGGGCAATACCCACCTTCCCATGGAGCAGCACGCGGCGGTGGCGCACTGGGGACCCGACGGCAAACTCACCCTGTGGTCTTCGACGCAGACGCCGCACTACGTCCATCGCCTCCTCGGCAAGATCCTCGACGTGCCGCAGGCGCATATCCGGGTGGTGGCGGCCCCGGTAGGCGGCGGCTTCGGGGGCAAGCTCGACCCGTTCGCCCACGAGGTCGCAGTCTGCAAGCTCTCCCAGCTCACGGGCCGCCCGGTGAAGATCGCTCTCACCCGCGAGGAAGTCTTCTACGTGCACCGCGGGCGTCACCCGGTGCTGATGTGGGTCAAGACGGGTTTCACCGGGGATGGCGCCATCACGGGCATGCATTTCCGTTCCTGGCTCGACGGCGGCGCCTACGGCTCCTATGGCGTGGCTTCGACCTTCTACACGGGCGCGCTCCAGACCGTGACCTACAAGATTCCCGTGTACAAGTTCGAGGGAGCACGCATCTTCACGAACAAGCCGCCGTGTGGCCCGAAGCGCGGGCACGGCACTCCGCAGCCGCGCTTCGCCATGGAGTGCCAGATCGACAAGGCGGCGGAGCAGCTCGGCCTCGACCCCGCCGACATGCGCCGGCGCAATCTCGCCGAGCCCTTCACCAAGACGGCCAACCACCTCACGGTGAGCACGATCGGACTCGGTGAGTGCATCGACCGCGTAGTCGAAGCGTCAGGCTGGCGGGAGAAGCACGGCAAGCTGCCGCGGGGCAGGGGCATCGGCATCGCCTGCTCTTCGTATCTGACGGGTGCGGGCACCGCCATCTACTGGAACGACATGCCGCATTCGGGGGTGGTAGTCCGCGCGGACCGGAGCGGCCTCGTGGCCGTCCTCTGCGGCGCCACGGATATCGGCCAAGGCTCGGACTCCGTCCTCGCCTACCTCGTGGCCGAGGTGCTCGGCATCCAGCCCATGGACATTCGCGTGCATCCCGCCGACACCGACCTGACGCCCGTTGATCTGGGCTCGTACTCCTCGCGGGTCACCCTCATGGCGGGCAATGCCGCCATCCAGGCGACCATGCGGCTCCGCGACCGAGTCTTCGAGGCCGCGGCGCGAAAGCTCGAGGTGGCGGCAGACCAACTCATCGCGCGTGACCGTCGCGTGTTCGTAGCCGACGACCCGGAAAAGGGCATGAGCTTCGCCGATGCGGTGGCCCTCGGCGAGAGCATGCACGGCGTGCTCGCCTTCCCCGGCTCCTATGCGCCGCCCAAGCGCGCGGGCAAATACAAGGGAGGCGGGGTCGGGCCATCGCCCTGCTACTCCTACTCGGCGTGCGTGGTCGAGGTGAGCGTGGACGCGGAGACGGGCGAGGTCAGGCCGACGGAGATCTGGATCGCCCACGATATCGGGCGCTCCCTCAATCCGCTGCTCGTGGAAGGACAGGTCGAAGGCTCTATCTACATGGGGCTGGGCGAAGTCCTGATGGAGGAGCAGGTGTTCCGCAAGGGCGTGCACAAGGCTCCCTCGATGCTCGAGTACAAGAGCCCGACCACGCTGGAGACGCCGGAGATCCACACCATACTGGTCGAGACCGACGACCCCGAAGGCCCCTTCGGCGCCAAGGAGGCGGGGCAGGGGCCGCTCTTGCCCGTCATCCCGGCCGTGGCCAATGCCGTGCACGACGCGATCGGCGTGCGCATCGACGAGACGCCGATCACGCCCGACAAGGTGCTCAAGGCTCTCGAGCTCGGGCGCCGGGGCAAGTCGCCGCGCGTGGGGCCGGACAAGCTGCCACTTTTCACGTTCCCGGAGCCGCGGGCGGTGGAATCGGCGTTCGGACAGCCGGCCGAGAACTTCACGGAAAGGCCCTTCGGGCCCAACAGGCCCTTCGACAAATGATGCGGCTCCCGGAGTTCTCCTACCTGGCCCCCGTCTCCGTGGAGGACGCGGTGAAGCTCATGGCCGATCATGGGCCCGCCGCGATGCTCGTGGCGGGCGGCACGGATCTCTATCCGAACATGAAGCGGCGCCAGTTCGAGCCGTCGGTGCTCGTTGGCCTTCGCGGCATTCGCGACATGACCGGCGTGCGCGGCTCGTCGAAAACGGGCCTGACCATCGGCGCGGGGACCTCGCTCACCGCCGTGTCGTCCCATCCGGACGTGGCCCGCCACTATTCCGGCCTCGCCACCGCGGCCGGGCTCGTGTCGAGCCCGCAGCTCCGAAACATGGGCACGCTCGGCGGCAATGTCTGCGTCGACACGCGCTGCAACTACTACAACCAGTCCTACGAGTGGCGCAAGGCCGTCAACTTCTGCATGAAGAAGGACGGCGACATCTGCCTCGTCGCCCCCGGCAGCTCGCGCTGCTGGGCCGTGTCCTCCTCCGATACCGCGCCCATGCTCTGGAGCCTGGGCGCCCAGGTGAGGCTCGCCGGCCCCGGCGGGGAGCGGCTCATTCCCATCAGCGCGCTCTATCAGGACGACGGCATCCAGTATCTGAGCAAGCGGCCCGGTGAAGTCCTGACCGACATCGTGCTGCCGCCGTGCGAGGGGTGGCGCTCGGCCTATCTGAAGCTCCGTCGCCGCGGATCGTTCGATTTCCCCGTGCTGGGCGTCGCGGTCGCGCTGCGGATCGAAGGTGAGACCGTGCGGGAGGCGGCGATCACCCTGGGCGCCGTCGCCTCCCAGCCACGCCCGGCCCCCGAGGCCGCCGCGCTCCTCGTCGGCCAGCGGCTCACCCCTCCACTCATCGACACGGTGGCGGACGCGGCCTTCAAGCCGGGGAAGCCGCTCGACAACACCGACCTGACGCATCCGTATCGCAAGAAGATGATCCGGGTCTTCGTGGCACGCGCCCTCTATTCTCTCGCCCACGGTCAGCCGGCCTCTACGAATCGCTCTAACCATCTCACCCACGGTCAACCGGGTCTCGCCCACGGTCAACCTGCCGAAGGGCAGGTTGAGGATCAATGACCGCTCTTGGCGCGCGCATCAAGGCTCTGAGAGGCGAGCGCGGCCTCCAGCAGCGGCAGCTCGCCGAGAAGGCGGGTCTGACGCCGTCCATGGTCTCGCAGATCGAGTCGGGTCGGCTCACGCCGTCGCTGCCCACCCTGGGCAAGCTGGCGGGCGCTCTCGGCGTGCCCATCGGCTCGCTCTTCGAGCCCACCCCCAATGGGCGGCTCCACGTGAGCCGGAAGAGCGAGTACCCGGTGGTGTCCTTCGACGGCACCACCGAGAAATGGCATGTGCTGGGGGCGGGACTCTTCCAGGGGAAGATCCGCGCCGTGGTCTCGACCCTCGGGCCGCGGGCCAAGGGGGTGAAGACCGACAAGGTCATCATCCATCCGGGGCAGATGAAGCTCTTCTACGTGCTCGAGGGCAAGGTCGCCCTCCACTACAATGGCGACGTCCAGCATCTCGAGTCGGGCGACAGCGCCTATCTCGATGGCGGAACGCCGCACGGCTGGGAGAATCTCGGGTCCAAGAGCGCCAAGGCGCTCTGGGTGATCCTGGGCTAAGGGAGACTGGCGCGCATGGCGGATGACACAGCGACCACGATCGTCGACTTCCGCACCGAGCCCGCGCGATATAAGCACTGGAAGCTTGGCTTCGACGGGCCCGTGGCCACCCTGGTCATGGATGTCCGCGAGGACGGGGGCCTCAAGCCCGGCTATGAGCTCAAGCTCAACTCCTACGATCTCGGGGTGGACATCGAGCTCTACGACGCCCTACAGCGGCTGCGCTTCGAGCATCCGGAGGTACGCGCGGTGGTGCTCACCTCGGGCAAGGAGCGCGTCTTCTGTGCGGGCGCGAATATCCGCATGCTCAACCAGTCCTCGCACGGCTGGAAGGTCAACTTCTGCAAGTTCACCAACGAGACGCGTAATGCCATCGAGGAAGCCACGGCCGAGTCGCGGCAGGCCTACCTGTGCGCGATCAACGGCCCGTGCGCGGGCGGGGGCTACGAGCTGGCGCTGGCCACGGACTGGATCATCATGGCGGACGACGGGTCGACCACGGTGGCCCTGCCCGAGGTGCCGCTGCTCGCCGTCCTGCCGGGCACGGGGGGCCTCACCCGGCTCGTGGACAAGCGAAAGGTTCGCCGGGACCGCGCCGACTTCTTCTGCACGCTGGAGGAGGGCATCAAGGGACAGCGCGCCGTCGACTGGCGGCTCGTGGACGAGGTGGTGCCGCGCTCGAAGCTCGACGAGACGGTCAAGCGCCGCGCCGCGGAGATGGCGGCGCGGAGCGATCGGCCGCAGGGCGCCAAGGGCGTCACCCTCACTCCCCTCGCACGCTCCATCGAGGGCGATCGCATCGCCTACAGCACCGTGACCTGCGTCATCGACCGCGACCGCGGCGTGGCCGAGATCACGATCGCGGGGCCCGCCACGCCGCCCCCCGCCACGGTCGAGGGCATCCATGCCGTCGGGGCGGGATTCTGGCCGCTGACCCTCGCGCGCGAGCTGGACGACCTGATTCTTCATCTGCGCGCCAACGAGGAGAAGATCGGCATCTGGGTGTTCCGGAGCACGGGTGGCCGCGACCTGGTGAAGGCCCACGACCGCGCGCTCCAGGACCATGCGGGCCACTGGCTGGTGCGCGAGATCCGGCTCTATCTCAAGCGCACCTTCAAGCGCCTCGACGTGTCCTCGCGATCCGTGTTCGCGCTGATCGAGCCCGGCTCGTGCTTCGTGGGCACCCTGCTCGAGCTGGTGTTGGCGGCCGATCGCTCCTATATGCTCGACGGCGTCCTCGAAGGCGACGCGGGCAAGCCCGCCGCCCTGCGCCTCACCGCCATGAACTTCGGCGCCTATCCGATGGTCAACGGTCTCACACGGCTGGCCAGCCGCTTCCTGGGTGAGCCTGATCGCGCCCTCGATCTGAAGCGGCGCCTCGGGGAGGATCTGGAGGCCGCCGCGGCGGGCGAGGCGGGGCTCGTCACCTTCGTCCCCGACGACATCGACTGGGAGGACGAAGTGCGCCTCGGCATCGAGGCGCGCGCGGCTTTCTCGCCGGACGCGTTGACGGGAATGGAAGCGTCGCTTCGCTTCGGGGGGCCGGAGACGCTCGAGAGCAAGATCTTCAGCCGCCTGTCCGCCTGGCAGAACTGGATATTCCAGCGCCCCAATGCCGTGGGAGACAAGGGCGCCCTGCGCGTCTACGGCACGGGCCAGCGCAGCGAATTCGACCGAAGGAGAGTGTGATGGCCGGCATCGACTACACCTCGCTCATCCCCAACAACGTCGCCCTCCACGAGAACCGGCGGCTCCAGCGCGCGCTCGAGGACTGGCAGCCCAAGTTCCTCGACTGGTGGCAGGACATGGGGCCGACCGGCTTCCAGGCCAAGGAGATCTATCTTCGGACCGCGGTGAGCGTGGACGCCAAGGGCTGGGCCCAGTTCGGCTATGTCCGGATGCCGGAATACCGCTGGGGCATCTTCCTCGCCGAGCCCGAGGCGGGACGACAGGTCAACTTCGGCGACCACAAGGGTCAGCCCGCGTGGCAAGAGGTGCCGGGCGAGTACCGCGGCACCCTCCGCCGCCTCATCGTCACCCAGGGCGATACCGAGCCCGCGTCCGTCGAGCAACAGTGCCATCTCGGGCGCACCTCTCCGTCGCTCTATGACCTCCGTAATCTCTTCCAGGTCAACGTGGAAGAAGGCCGCCACCTCTGGGCCATGGTCTATCTCCTCGACGCCCACTTCGGCCGCGACGGACGGGAGGAGTCGGAGGCCCTGCTCCAGCGCCGCTCGGGGAACGCGGACAAGCCGCGCATCCTGGGCGCCTTCAACGAGCCCACGCCGGACTGGCTGTCCTTCTTCATGTTCTGCTTCTTCACCGATCGCGACGGCAAGTACCAGCTGGCCAGTCTCGCGGAGAGCGGCTTCGACCCGCTTTCCCAGACCTGCCGCTTCATGCTGACCGAGGAAGCGCATCACATGTTCGTGGGCGAGGCGGGCATCATGCGTATCGTCCAGCGCGCCTGCGAGCTGATGCGCGAGCACAAGACCGACGATCTCCGGCCGCACGGGGGCATCGATCTGCGCCTCATCCAGAAATACCTCAACTTCCACTGCTCGGTGTCGCTGGACCTCTTCGGCTCCGAGATCTCCACCAACGCGGCCAACTTCTATACGACCGGCCTCAAGGGCCGCTTCGAGGAGACGAAGAAGGACGACGACCACCAACTCAAGGATGCCGCCTACACGGTGGCCGGGCTCGACGGCGAGCGCATCACCGTGCGCGAGGAAGCCGCCCTCGTCTCCCTGAACGAGCGCCTGCGCGACGACTACGTCGCCGACTGTGCCCGCGGGGTGGCCAGGTGGAACGAGGTCATCCGAAAGCTCGGCATCGACGTCGAGCTCACGCTTCCCCATCGCGCCTTCCATCGCGCCATCGGCATATTCTCCGAGGTGCGGGTGTCGCCGGACGGCCGCGTGATCAGCCAGGCCGAGTGGGACGCTCGGCACGGTGACTGGCTGCCCAACGAGGATGACAAGGCGTACATCCAGAGCCTGATGCATCCGGTGACGGAGCCGGGAAAGTTCGCCAACTGGATCGCGCCCCCGCCGCGCGGCATCAACGGCCAGCCCGTCGACTTCGAATACGTCAGGCTCGGGTAGGCGCGTTTCATGGCGCCCAAGGCGGTCACGTCGAAGGATCTCGGCCCCGCGCTGGGCATGTACTCCCACGGCATGATCGCGCCGGCCGGCGAGATCGTCGTGGTCGCCGGCCAGGTGGGCATGAATCGCTCGGGCAAGCTCGTCGGCCCGGGCGATGTGGCGGCGCAGACGAAGCAGGCGCTCGACAACGTGGGGGCCGTGCTCGAAGCGGCCGGCTGCGGCATGGGCGACGTGATCCGCTTCCAGACATTCCTGACTTACGCCTCGGACATCGAGGGCTTCATGCAGGCACGGCACGAGGTCTTCCCCCGCCACTTTCCCGGTGGCACGTATCCTCCCAACACGCTCCTCATCGTCTCCCGTCTCGTGAAGCCCGAATTGCTCGTCGAGATCGAGGCCATGGCCGTCAGGCCCGCCAAGGCGGTCACCGCTCGCCGTCGGCCGGCCAAAACCAGCAAGCGCGCCCCGGCCGAGCGCCGCCGCTAGACCCGCCGCTCGACGGAGGTTCCGACATGGCGATAGCGCCGTTCCAGGTGCCTGACCGCTTCAATGCCGCGTCGTTCTTCGTGGATCGCCACGTGGCCGAAGGACGCGGCGGCAAGGTCGCCTTCTTTCACGACGACGGCGAGCTGACCTATGCCGGGCTTCAGGAGCAGGTCAACCGGGCGGGCAATGCGCTCCGCGGCCTCGGCGTCGAGCAGGAACACCGGGTGCTGTGTCTCCTCTTCGACTCGCCGGCCTTTCTCGCCACCTTCTGGGGCGCCATCAAGATCGGCGCGGTGCCCATACCCGTCAACACGATGATGCGCGCCCAGGACTATCTCTATTTCCTCAACGACAGCCGGGCCCGGGTGGCCGTGATCTCGGAAGCGCTCCTCGCCGAGGCGGCGCCGGTTCTTTCGCAGGCGCGCTATCTGAAGGACGTGGTCGTGGTGGGCACGGCGGGGACGGGTCAGATCGCCTACGAGCCGTGGCTGGCCAAGGCCTCCGCTACCCTCGAGGCCGAGGACACGTCCAGGGACGACTCCTGCTTCTGGCTCTATTCGTCGGGCTCGACGGGATTTCCCAAGGGTGCCGTGCATCTCCAGCACGACATGGTGGTCTGCACCGAGACCTACGCGCTTCAGGTGCTTGGCATCACGCCGGAGGACCGGACCTTCTCGGCCGCCAAGCTCTTCTTCGCCTATGGCCTGGGCAACAACATGTACTTCCCCATGCGCGTGGGCGGCCAAGGCATCCTCTACCCGCATCGTCCGTTGCCCGAGGCCATGTTCGAGGTGATCCATCGCCACCGGCCGACCATCTTCTTCGGCGTGCCCACGCTCTACGCGGCCATGCTGCAGATCAAGGAAGCCGAGAAGCGCTACGATCTTTCCTCGCTGCGCTGTTGCGTCTCGGCGGGGGAAGCCCTGCCCGAGGAGATCTTCAAGCGATGGCGGGAGCGCTTCGGGGTCGATATCCTCGACGGCATCGGCACCACGGAGATCCTGCACATCTTCCTCTCGAACCGGCCGGGGCAGTTGCGGCCCGGCTCGACGGGGTTGGTGGTACCCGGGTACGAGGCGCGCGTCGTGGACGACGAGGGACAGCCGGTGGCGCAGGGCGAGATCGGCAACCTCCGGGTCAAGGGCGATTCGACCATGGCCTACTACTGGAACCAGCACGAGAAGACCAAGGCCACGCTCTTCGGCGAGTGGATACAGACCGGCGACAAGTACTATCAGGACCCGGACGGCTATTTCTGGTACTGCGGGCGCGCCGACGACATGCTCAAGGTCGGCGGCATCTGGGTTTCCCCGGTCGAGGTGGAGAACACCCTGATCGGCCACGCCGCCGTTCTCGAAGTGGCGGTGGTCGGCCACGAGGACACGGACCGGCTCGTCAAGCCCAAGGCCTTCGTCGTGCTCAAGGACGGGGTGGCGGCCGCGCCGTCCCTCGAGGACGAGCTCAAAGGCTTCGTCAAAGACAAGCTCGCGCCGTACAAGTACCCCCGTTGGATCGAGTTCGTCCCCACCTTGCCCAAGACGGCCACCGGAAAGATCCAGCGCTTCAAGCTGCGCTAGGCGGTTGTCGAGGGGTGAGCAGCGGCTGGCGATCCGGATGACGGACAAGGTCTGGCTCTCTGCGCCAGAGGGTGCAGGACGTCGATCGCCCACTCCACATTAAGCCGCTCCCCGAGCCAGCCAGCACACGCCGTCCACGCGGTGAGGCGAAGGCCTTGCGATTCATGAGCCATCCGGAGAGCCTCGAAGGGCTTCTCTGGCACCGCGGCAGGCACCGGCACCTCAGGCAAAGGTCGGCCATCCGGCCGCCGGAATCGCAGAGCCCCGTCGGGCCCGCGCGCGACCTGATAACCCTCCTCGTGCACGGCCCGGTGATGCCGCCGGCAGAGGAGCGCGAGCTTCGAGAGCGTTGTCGG